>Ga0209736_1000427_pt1 | contig 13623 bp, 9 predicted proteins | sample BlaSpr_A8_Ref_M3_FD_187992 | JGI IMG/M metagenome (GOLD analysis project Ga0209736, IMG submission 187992) | Forest soil microbial communities from Thunder Bay, Ontario, Canada - Black Spruce, Ontario site 2_A8_Ref_M3 (SPAdes) (version 2) | ecosystem: Environmental > Terrestrial > Soil > Boreal... | reverse complement strand
GGGAGTGTTGATCTCGGTGGAAACGTCTTCGGAACCTGCCGACCGTATGGATGCAATCCGCAAGGTGGCGGAGGCGGCAGCATTTTTACGACAGCGTGAGCCTACCAGCCCAGCTTCTTATCTGATGTTGCGCGGGCTCCGGTGGGGAGAGTTGCGCGCGGCCATCGATCTGGCGGATCCTACGCGTCTCGAAGCCCCGCCGACCGAACTTCGCCGGCATTTGAAACGGCTGCTGATCGAAAAAAAGTACGAAGAGTTGCTGGAAGCCGCCGAGAGTGCCATGGCGCTGCCCTGCAGCCGTGCCTGGCTTGATCTGCAGCGCTTTGTGATCGAGGCTTGCGATGCGATGGGCGGCGGATATGAAACGATCGCCCGGGCGATTCGTTCCGAACTGAAGGCGTTGATCGCCGATATTCCGCAATTGCTCGACGCCACGTTGATGGACGAGACGCCGACGGCCAATGCGGAGACGCGCGCCTGGCTGGTGTCATTGAGCCAGGGAAGTCCCGAGCCGGCCCCTGCCGCCGAAGCTCCGCTTCGGGTCTCGGCAAGTTCCAATGGTGCGGGACCGAGATGGCCGGGGCAGGCGACAGACGCCTATGCCTCGGCATTGCAAGCGTTACGCGAAGGCAAGGAGCGGAAGGCGTTCGAAATACTGCAACAGGATATCGCTCACAAGCGCTCGGGACGAGAGCGGTTCCGCCGGCGGATGCAGTTGGTGGAGATCTGCGCTTCTACCAACAAGCCCAATGTTGCGCAGCCTATCTTGGACGATTTGGCGCAGGCGATCGAAACCCACAAGCTCGACGAGTGGGAGGATCCAGGCATGGTCGCGGGAGCTTTGGCCACCATCATGAAGATGAGCACCAGGATCCAGGAAGACAGAAGTGAGCGGCAGAAACTATTCGAACGCATCTGCCGGCTCGATCCGGCGCAGGCGTTGGAAGATGGGAAATAAGTCATGCCCAGGCGAGATGTCACAGGCCCAGTCACGCTTTCGGTGCTGGACCGGCTCATCGATCGGGACCCGAAGAACCGGTCGGAGGTTCCCTACACTCGCGCGCAATCTCTGCGCGAACTGAAGTTGGCTTTGAAGCGCGATTTGGAATGGCTGCTCAATACGAGAAAAACGATCGATCCTTCTCCTGATTCGGCGCGCGAGACCGTCCGCTCCGTTTACCACTACGGATTTGAAGACATATCTTCGAAAGCTGTTCTGTCCAGCCGCGACCAGAACGACCTGGTGCGGGAGATGGAATCGGTCATTGCTGTTTTCGAGCCCCGGTTGAAGCGTGCCAAAGTACGACTGGAGCGCGAGGAAGGCAGTTATCGAGCTCTGAAATTCGTGATCGAAGGTCTGCTGTGCATGGACCCGGCCCCTGAGCCCGTCCGTTTCGACACTATACTGGAACTGGGCAAAGGCGAGTACGAAATCAAGGGAGCGGATCTTGCGCAATGAGCTGAGGAATTATTACGAGAGCGAGCTCACATTCCTGCGCCAGACCGGGGCGGAGTTTGCCGACAAATATCCCAAGATCGCCTCGCGCCTGCTGCTGGAGCCTGATCGCTGCGAAGATCCGCACGTGGAACGGATGCTGGAGGCTTTTGCTCTCCTCGCCGCACGCGTGCACCTGCGGATCGACGATGACTTTCCCCAGATTACCGAGGCGCTGCTCAACATCTTGTACCCGCACTACATGCGGCCTGTGCCCTCGATGTCAGTGGCGCAGTTGCATACCGACATGGAGCAGGGCAAGCTGACCAGCAGCCTCAAGGTTCCGAAGGGAACGGTACTCTATTCGCGCCCCGTGGAAGGTGTGCCGTGCAAGTTCCGCACTTCGTACGACGTGACCTTGTGGCCTTTCAAAGTTTCCCAGGCGCAATGGATGACGCCCGACCGCATTCGTCCCGCATTGCGAACCTCGGAGGCGGCGGTGCTGCGAGTTGAATTGGAATGCTTCCCTGACGTGTCTTTTGACAAGCTCGATCTGGAGACGCTGGCCTTTTATCTGAATGGCGAGAGCGCAGTCGTTCACAGCTTGTACGAATTATTGTGCAGAAATTGTGTGCGGATTCTGGTGCGCGATCCCGCGAATCCCAAAGCGCCCGTGCGCGAACTTCCCGTGCGCAACCTTCAGCCCATGGGTTTCGAGGAAACCGAGGATGTGCTGCCGTATCCCCGGCGTTCTTTTGTCGGTTATCGGCTGCTGCAGGAGTACTTCGCGTTTCCAGAAAAGTTTTTCTTCATGAATCTCAAGGGACTTTCGCTGTTGCAGCAAGCGGGCCTCAAGTCGAAAGCCGAGATTTTGTTTCTGATCTCGCCCTTTGAACAGGACGGACGCCATCAGCGCCTGGAAGTCGCGGTGAATGCTAAGACGTTGCGCTTGGGGTGCACGCCCATCATCAATTTGTTCGCCCAAACCGCAGAACCGATACTCGTCGATCAAACTCGATACCAGTATCCGATTGTGCCTGACGCACGGCGCCGGCAGACCATGGAAATCTATTCCGTGGATGAAGTGCTCAGCACCGACGCCGAGACTCATGAGACCGTAACCTATCATCCGCTCTATTCCGAACGCCACGCCGTGCAGGGAACCACGCCGGCGTACTGGTTTATCAGTCGTTCGCCCTCAACCCGCAAAGGCGACGAAGGAACCGATGTTTTCTTATCACTGGTCGACCTGTCAGCGCGCCCCATGCAACTCGACTATGACACAGTCACGGTGCGCTGTCACTGCACGAACCGCGATCTAGTCACCCGCCTGCCCTTCGGCAGCGAGAACGGCGATTTCGAGATGACTGGGACGGCGGCAATAAAGCGGATCATTGCACTGCACAAGCCCACCCGCACGCTGCGCCCTCCGCTCGATGGAAGAACTCTGTGGTCGCTGATCTCCCAACTGTCATTGAACTATCTTTCCATCGTCGAGAACGGCAAAGAGGCGCTGCAGAAGATTCTTGAGCTCTATGATTTTTCCGATTCACCGGAAAGCAAGAAACAAATCAGCGGGATTACAGCGGTCGGCGCGCAGCGGCATTTTACGCGGGTGCTTTCCGAACACGGCATCAGTTTCGCGCGGGGCACGCGCGTGGAAATCGAATTCGATGAAGAGCAATTCAGTGGGGGCGGAGCTTACCTGTTCGCGAGCGTGCTCGAAAAGTTCCTGGGTCTGTATGTGTCGATGAATAGTTTCAGCCAATTGGTGGCGCGAAGCCGCCAGCGGAAGGAGCCGTTAGAAGAGTGGGCGCCGAGAGCGGGACAATCAGTTCTGATCTAGCCGCTACTGAAGTCGGGGAAAAGCTCTGTCGCGAGCCTTTCGCCTTTGACTTCTTCCAGGCGGTGCGTCTGCTCGAACGATTTCTTCCGGAGCGGACGTCGGTAGGCCGCTTCGCGCATCCCGAAACCGAGGTCGCGCGCTTCGGAGTTCACGCCTCGCTGGCTTTTCCGGCCAGCCAAATCCAGTCCATGAACTGTCCCGACGATCGTCCGGTAGACATGACCGTGAATTTCATGGGGCTGACTGGTCCCGAAGGAGTGCTTCCCAATCCCTACACAACCTTGATCATTGAGAGGCTGCGATCCTCCGACTCATCGCCGCGAGACTTCCTGGATATCTTCAATCACCGGATCATCTCGCTCTTCTACCGCGCTTGGAGAAAGTATCGATTCGATGTCGCGTGCGAGCAGGGTGAGCGTGATCTCTTTTCCCGGCACTTGCTGAGTCTGCTGGGGCTAGGCAGCCCGGGATTGCGCGACCGCATGGCAGTCTCTGACGATACCCTGATTTATTATTCGGGGCTGCTGGCGCAGCGTCCGCGCTCCGCACAGGCGTTGCAGCAGATTCTTGCTGATTACTTTGAGGTTCCGGTCGCAATCGAACAGTTTGCCGGTGCCTGGTATCGCCTGGATCCTGAGACCCAGTGCCGCCTGTCGGAAGCAAGCAGCGAGAGTGGCGAGCTCGGTTTCGGCGCGGTGGTGGGCGACGAGGTATGGAACCAGCAGTCCAAGGTGCGCATTGTTCTGGGCCCTTTGACGCTGGACCGGTATGTGGATTTCTTGCCCGACGGGCAATCCTGGAATCCGCTGAGGTCATGGGTACAGTTTTTTTCGAACGACGAATGGGATTTCGAAGTCAAGCTGATTCTCGATCGCGAGCAGGTTCCCGCCTGCACCTTGGGAGCGGAAGGCGCATCCGGCCCGCAGTTGGGCTGGGTGTCCTGGGTGAAGTCGGCGCCTTTCCGCCGGGATCCGGGCGATACCGTGCTGACGCTTGAAACGTTACAAGGGGGACAACATGAATCTGAAGTCACTGATCGGGAAACTTAACGATTCGACCCGCGGCACGCTGGAGGCTGCGGCTGGCCTGTGCCTGGCACGCACGCACTATGACATCGAAGTAGAGCACTATTTGACCAAGCTCCTCGATTCCAGCGATAACGACGTGGCCGCTATTTTCAAACACTTCGAGATCGATACGTCGCGGCTCTCCGGGGAGTTGGCTCGGGCGCTTGACAGGCTGAAAACCGGCAACGCGCGGACACCCGCTCTTAGTCCAACCCTGATGCGGATGCTGATCGAAGCCTGGACCCTGGGTTCGATCGACTACAACGCCGCCCAAGTCCGGACCGGCTTCACCATTCTTGCCCTCGTGACGAACGACGAACTGATACGGCTCATGCGCGATGTCAGCCGGGAGTTTCAGAAGATCCAGGCCGACGCTTTGCGCAAGGATTTCGCCTCCATCGTAGGCAATTCCAGCGAAGAGGCGCAGGCAGCCGTGGCGGCAGCAGCGGCAGCGCCAGGCGCGCCATCTGGCGCTCCACGTCCCGGGGGCAAGACTCCCAACCTCGACCAATTCACGATTAATCTCACGGAGAAAGCAAAGACCGGCAAGATCGATCCGGTACTAGGCCGGGACTTCGAAATTCGTCAGGTGGTCGACATCCTGATGAGGCGCCGGCAAAATAACCCGATTCTCACCGGCGAGGCAGGCGTTGGCAAAACAGCGGTGGTGGAAGGCTTCGCCTTGCGCGTAGCGAACGGGGATGTGCCTCCGCCATTGCGCAACGTCACCGTGCGCACGCTGGACCTGGCGCTGCTTCAAGCAGGAGCGGGCATCAAGGGCGAATTTGAAAATCGGTTAAAAGGACTGATCGAGGAAGTGAAGGCTTCGCCGCAACCCATCATTTTATTCATCGACGAAGCTCACACCATGATTGGCGCGGGCGGACAGGCGGGACAGGGCGATGCCGCGAACCTGTTAAAGCCGGCTTTGGCACGCGGTGAGCTCCGCACCATCGCCGCTACGACCTGGTCGGAATACAAAAAGTATTTCGAAAAAGATCCGGCGTTGGCCCGCCGCTTCCAGGTGGTAAAGGTCGAAGAGCCAATCGAGACGCAGTGCATGACGATGCTGCGAGGCATTGTTCCTTCCCTGGAGAAACATCATAAAGTCCGCATCCTGGATGAAGGACTGACGGCAGCGGTCCATCTTTCCCATCGCTATCTCGCCGGTCGCCAGTTGCCCGACAAGGCTGTCAGTGTGCTTGATACAGCCTGCGCCCGTCTGTCGCTCGGGCAGAGCGCCACTCCGCCCGCCATTGAAGACAGCGTCCGCCAAATCGACGATCTCGCTGTGCAGCAAAGAATTCTGGAACGCGAATCTGCCGTGGGCACGGACCATCGTGAAAGGCTCGAAGAGATTGCCATCAAGAGTAGAGAAATAGAATCACGGCTAGGTCGCTTGCGCACCCGTTTTGGACAGGAACGCGATCTGGTGACGACGATTCGCGACCTCCGGACACAGCTCGAAGGTGCAGCGGCTTCGCGAAATGGGAACGCGGTCGCGCAAAACAGTTCTGAAATACCTGGCGTCGCTGCCGATGCGGGCTCCTCCGCGGCAGTAGCCACCGCTTCTGCGGCAGTGTCATCGTCCGCGACAGCCGTCGCAGTCGAGGAGGCGCCTAAGACTCAGGATCTATCTGCCATGCGCACGCAGCTCGCCCAAGCTGAGGCCGACCTGGCCTCACTGCAGGGCGAAGCGCCCATGATTCGCGTCGCCGTGGATGCTCAAATTGTCGGCGAAGTTATTTCCGCATGGACAGGAATTCCGGTCGGAAAAATGATGAAGGACGAAATCTCGACGGTCCTTTCACTCCCGTCATTCCTCGGCCAGCGCGTGATCGGACAGATCCACGCATTGGAAATCATCAGCCAGCGCATCTCGACTTCGCGCGCTCGCCTCGACGATCCCAACAAACCCATCGGCGTTTTCATGCTGGTCGGGCCCAGTGGAGTCGGCAAGACGGAGACCGCGCTCGCGCTCGCGGATCTTCTTTACGGCGGCGAACGCAACTTGATCACGATCAACATGTCGGAGTTCCAGGAATCCCACACCGTATCCACGTTGAAAGGCTCGCCTCCGGGCTATGTCGGTTACGGCGAAGGCGGTGTGCTGACGGAGGCCGTCCGGCGACGTCCTTATTCGGTTGTGCTGCTCGATGAAGTCGAGAAAGCCCATCCGGATGTTCTGGAACTTTTCTACCAGGTGTTTGACAAGGGAACGATGGAAGATGGTGAAGGTCGCGAAATCAACTTTAAAAACACTATCATCATTCTCACCACCAACGCGGGTACTGACACCATGGCCAAACTGTGTGCCGACCCAGAGACCATGCCGAGCCCAGAGGGCCTGGTGAAAGCGCTGAAACCGGAACTTAACAAGATTTTCAAGCCAGCATTTCTCGGGCGAATGGTTATCATTCCCTACCTGCCCATTCGCGATGAGAATATGAAGCAAATCATCAAACTGAAGCTGGGTAAGATCCAACGCCGCATTCAGGAAAATCACAAGATTGAGCTCCTTTACGACACGGCTGTGGTCGATGAAGTGGCGCGGCGGTGTACCGAGGTGGAGAGTGGCGCTCGCAACGTGGATAACATTCTGACCAACACGATGCTGCCTGAAATTTCGCGGCAATTGTTGGGCCGCATGGCCGCAAACGAACCCATGCAGCGCATTCAGGTCGGCATCGGAGCGGATGGAGCATTCGTATATCAGTAGGGCGATCGCGAAAGTCGATGGCGTGCAAACTCGTCGCAGCATTGCGCCCTTTATAAGAACAAGGGAAGGACAGGTACGTGCCAGACGAAAGCTACAGTCAAGAGCACCGGCTGATTGCTGTAGAGACTCCGCTGGGGAAGGACGTACTCCTGCTGCAGGAGTTGACGGGATACGAAGGAATCTCGCGTCTGTTCAGCTACGAACTGGACCTCCTAGCCCACGACAACGATTCAATTACATTTAAGGACATCCTCGGGAAGAAAGTTTCGATCACTCTACATCTTCCTGACGAAACCCCGCGCTATATCAGCGGGTACGTGAGCCGTTTTACACAGGCGGGGAGCGATGAGCGGACATTTGCGCGCTACCACGCCCAGGTTGTGCCCTGGCTCTGGTTTCTGACTCGCCATGCCGATTGCCGCATTTTCCAGAATCTCGCCGTTCCAGACATTATCAGCCAGGTCTTCAATCTCTTCGGCTTCAAGGATTTTCGGCTCAGCCTGAAGGGAAACTATCCCCAGCTGGAATATTGCGTCCAGTACCGCGAAACCTCATTCAACTTCGTTTCGCGGTTGATGGAAGAGTTCGGCATCTTCTACTACTTTGATCATTCCACGAAGGGAAAGCACACCCTGGTATTGGCCGACCAGTCCAGTACGCTGCCGGCCTGCCCCAGTTCTCCGATCAGCTACGACACTCAGGTTGGGGGCCTCGAAGATCCCGAAGTGATCTCTAATTGGCATGTAGGACAGGAAGTTCGCACCGGCAAGTACAGCGTAACCGACTACAATTTCACGACTCCTTCCACCAGCCTGCTGGCCAATGATCCGACTGTGGTAGATCTCGCCGCCAGTCAACCCCTGGAGCTTTTTGATTATCCTGGACTCCATACCGCCAAAGATCAGGGCGATACGGTGGCCAAGGTGCGAATGCAGGAGGAAGAAGCGGGTCACATGGTGGTGTCAGGCACGGGCAACTGCCGCGGTCTGATGTCCGGTTACTCGTTTGAATTGAAGAATCACTATCGTGCCGACCAGGACGCGAATTATGTAGTCACAGAAGTCCGGCACTTTGCTTCGGCGGGGCAGACTTACACGACCGCCGGCACCCACGGTGGGGAGACTTACTCCAACAATTTCACATGCATTCCAGCCTCGATCACGTATCGTCCGGCGCGGGTGACGCCCAAGCCGTTCGTGCAGGGTCCTCAGCCTGCGCTGGTTGTCGGCAAATCGGGCGAGGAAATCTGGGTGGATAAATACGGTCGAGTCACGGTCCAGTTTTATTGGGACCGGCTCGGTCAGAAGAACGAGAACAGCTCATGCTGGATTCGAACCTCACAACCTTGGGCGGGCGGAAACTGGGGAGCGATGTGGATCCCGCGCATCGGCCAGGAAGTGCTGGTGAGTTTTCTGGAAGGCGATCCCGACCGGCCAGTCATCACGGGCCGCGTCTACAACGCGGACCAAATGCCTCCTTACACCCTGCCGGACTATCAGACGCGGAGCACTTTCATGTCACGCAGTTCCAAGGGCGGGGGTGCATCGAACTACAACGAGCTTCGTTTTGAAGATTTGAAGGGCAAAGAACAGATCTTCATGAATGCGGAAAAGGATATGGACCTCCGAGTGGAAAATGACTCGCGGGAATTTATCGGGGCCAATCGCCATCTGATCGTGACCGCGAACCAGCAGGAGCAAATTCAGGCCGAGAAACACCTGCATGTGCAGGGGAGTCATTTCGAGAAAATCGACGGCAACATGTCGCTGCAAGTCGGCCAAAATCAGATGGAGAGCGTCACTGGCAACCTGTCGCTCTCGGTGACCGGCAACCAGAGCGAGAGCGTGACCGGCAATGTCTCGCTCGCGGTAACGGGGAACCAAGATGTAACCAACATGGCCTATGCCATGAAAAGCAATACTACGATCCATCTCAATGCAGGCATGAGCGCGGTGATTGAAGCCGGAATGGAACTTACTTTGAAAGCCGGGGCTAACTTCATTGATATTGGCCCGGCAGGGATTTTTATCTCAGGAACGCCGATGGTATTCATCAACAGCGGCGGTGCCGCCGGAAGCGCTCCGGACGCGAGTCCGCAATCGCCAACCTCGCCGACCGACCCGAAGGATCCGGATAAAGCCGACGATGGCAGCAAGGGAACGAAGCTGAGTTAAGTTTCGCGAGCGAAAATTAAGTTCTTGGGGAACTCTGAACAGAAGCACCGGTCAATTCTCCTTTTAGCGAGGTGTCAAATGTGGGAAACTTTTCGATCAAAGGACGGATTTTATCTGATTGATTGGGCCGGCTTAACCCGTATTATTCGATCCTGCAATCGGGCAGGAGCGATGAAAGACTACTCAGAGGTAGTTATTTCGGAAAAGCACTGGATTGGACCCGACTTGTGGTCGGTGGAGGTAAATTGGGACAAGGTAAATGTGGAGACGACCACCCAGACGGAAATAGAGTTGAGAAGATTTCATGCTTCGGCCAAGAATTCGATGCAGAGGGAACTGATGAGGCTGGTCTCGATGATGGAGGATGCCGACGACGATCGCGACACTTTCCACGACCGGATGGCGGACGCGCAACATCGGTCCATGCAGAACATTGAAAGTTCCGTTCGCAAGGGCGAGATCGGGCTCCAAGTTGCTACTGCGGTCCGTGATACCTCGGCTGAAATCGAGATGGCCGGAGCGACCTATCTGAGCGGAGGCGCCGCGTTGGCAATCCTTGGAACGGGTTCGGCGATGAAGGGCGCGTTTGTCTATCAGGACACAGGAAAAGCCGGCCAGGCGGTGGCAACTTTCGGGACCAATTTGGTTCTTGGAGTGGCTGATCTCAAAGTCGGGACCGCCATAAAGGGGTTAGGTTCGGCATCGGAAAAAATAGGTATGGCCATTGTATGGGCCAAGACCAAAGCGGCCCTTGATGTTCCGAAAAGTCTTATCGAGGGCAAGACTATGAAGCAGGCTACCTCCGGTGCGGGGGTCAAACTCGTAGCCTCTACGCCGGCGACTGCGGGCGTGGAATATCTCAAAGGGGTTCTGGGTGAAAAGGGAGAGGCCTGGGCCATCCCGGTCGAAGTTACTCTTAATATCATCCAGGACAGAGCCGCAGAGGCGATGTCAGAATCTGGCGAAAAATCGGAGAAGAAGGAGACTCTGGGACCGCCCGCGCATCTGCCTCCTCCACATCCCAATCACCGCTTGCTGGATGCGGTGGTATACGATCGATCCGTGATCGAGCAGACCGCGGTACAGCAGATCGCTTCGTAGCGGGCTGGCCTACGGCACCATCACGGTGAGTTCGCCGGGCATGACAAAGCTGATGACGCCGGCCCACATGCACATGTTCGTTGAAGTGTTGTCGAGCGTGGGCATATTGCCGAGCATCACGGTCGGAGCCCCAGGGACCCATGGCGCAACCGTAGCTGGAATACAGGGCATGGGCGTGAGAACGCCCAACGCGGCTGCGGTAGCCGCCGCAACCATGGGATTGGCGGGCGACATGCACATCCCGAATGGCATGATATTCACCATCGGAATGTAGTCCATGATGTTGGCGTCAGGAACTTCGTCGGTCATGACTCGGTTGGTTGGAAGAACCACCAGTGAACTGGGCGCCATCCCCATGGTGCACATCATGCTCGCTCCCATGCAAACTTGCATCGGCATATGAACCTCCCCGCTGCTTGGCTGCAGGGCATTCTAGCAAAGCGCGAAAAGAATGCAACGGCCGTGCAATGCCGGTAGTGCTGAAGTTCTGAAGCAAGGTAACGGGACGCACTATCCGCTATGATCTGAATCCTCGGAAGTCTCCCAAGCCTTCCGCCTCGAAGCGGTTCCCCTCGCGTGGCAAATTTGCGTGAGCAGTGTGGCAGGTGCGGTAGGTGGGAACCCCTAGCGTTAACCCCGGAAAGACCTTAGTAACCTTGTTGTTAGCCTGGGCATCTTACACTATTGGTTAAGCGATACATAGAAGGTGCGCCTTCTCAAGGGGTAGCAGTATGGCTAAAAGCAAGTTAACTTCGGGCATGTGGCGTATCGATCCGCAGAAGTGGTCGAGGGTGATAGATCGCTGCGGGCAGCCGGTGGCGTCCGTAGAAGCGGATGCGGATTCCAATACCACTGCCAGCCTCATTGCGGCTGCGCCGGATATGTTCGAGTTGCTGGAGGCGCTGGAGAACGATGCTTCCATCCCCGAAGCTGTTAAGGAAGAGATTCAGTTGGTGCTTCGTCGCGCTCGCGGCGATTTAGGTTTCGCGGTTTTTTCGCGGGCTGTGGGCCGTCATTTACGTTCCAGAACTCAAGATTGGCTGAAGTTTATGGAAGGGTTGTGGAAGTCTAACGAAGCTTCGGAAGAGTAATAGTCACGCCTGATCAAGCGGCGGCTGGTCGTTGTTGGCCGCGCGAAAACACCCTCCCGATCGCTCCCTCCTGATTTGCCCTTTGCTTCCTGGCTCAGGAATTGTTATTGTGGGCAGCCGTGCCGAGAACGACCCGAAACGCATTTTCAGACCGCCCCAGTGAGCCGGCCATGATCCTATGAAGCAGCTAAAACCAGTGCTCTGGACCAAGGGTACGTTCCTGACTCCCCAGCATCTCCAGGTACAGGATCGCTTCATTGAAGATGCGCTGAACTTTCGACTGCAGGCGCTCAAGTTTTGCCCTTGGGGATTTCGCGAACTGGCCATCAATGCGGAACTGCTGGCCGAGGGCCAGTTCGCCGTCACTCGCGCTACCGGCATCTTTCCCGATGGGCTGCTGTTCGAGATTCCGGAAGCCGACCCGCCTCCACCATCGAAGGCCCTGGAGGAGTTCTTTGAGCCCGGCGCGAAGAGTCTGGACATTTACCTGGCAATTCCCGACTATCGGCAGCGCGGCCTGAATGTTTCCACCGGCAAAGACGGAGGCACCCGCTATTTAGCGGAAGTGGCTGCGTTTCGCGACGAGAATACGGGAACAAGCGAGAAGCCGATCCAGGTAGCGCGAAAGAATATGCGTCTGCTGGCAGACTCGGAGAACCGCGAAGGTTCTTCCGTGATTCGAGTCGCCAATGTGGAGCGGACGGCGGCGGGCGCGTTCCAGCTGAATCCCCGGTTTATTCCACCTCTCATCGAAATTGGCGCGAGCGAATATCTGGTCGGCTTGCTGCGTGGCCTGGTCGAACTGCTCTCTGCACGCAGCGCGCAGCTTTCGGCAGGCCGGCGACAGAAGAATCAGAGCCTGGCGGATTTCACAGCTTCCGACATTGCGAACTTCTGGCTGCTTTACACTGTGAACTCCAACTTTCCGGTGTTTTCCCATCTCTATGAAAGCAAGATGGGCCATCCGGAGGAGCTCTACTCCGCAATGGTTGGCCTCGCGGGATCGCTCACCACGTTCTCACAGAAAATGCGGCCGCGCGATCTGCCGCTTTACCTGCATGATTCGCTGGGTCCGATTTTTTCGGAACTCGATGAGAAACTGCGTTCGCTGCTGGAAACGGTCGTGCCCACTAATCTGGTTTCACTCCCGTTGAAGCTGGTGCAGAACTCGATTTACGCTACAGCGATCGATCACGACAAATATCTTCAAAATACGCGAATGTACCTTGCGGTGAGCGCCGAAATCAGCGAGGAGACCATCATCCAGAAAGTGCCGCAACTGGTGAAAGTCTGTTCGGCCACGCACATTGATCATCTGGTGCGCCAGGCTTTGCCAGGAATTCAGCTGCGGCACTTGACCAGCCCCCCGAGCGCGATACCGGTAAAGCTGAAGTATCAATATTTCGCTCTGAACCAAACCGGCCCTGCGTGGGAAGCCGTGAACCGCGCCCGCAACTTCGCCGCTTACGTTCCAGGAGAGCTCGCTAATCCCACGCTCGAACTGCTAATCCTTCTGCCGCAGGCGAACTAAGAGAATTGCTGATTGTTGATTTTTGATTGAAAAGCCGCCTGGTCTGAGCATTGTTTTCAATCCAACAATCAGCAATCAAAAATCGACGATTGGACCGCGTCCAATCGCAAGTCCACGATGCTGCTCCTTAGTGCTTCAGGGCGAAGTAAAGCACGAGCAAAGCTGCGATAAAGAAAAGGACGGTCAAAGTCAGGATTAGCGGCCAATAGGAGACGGAGGGCTGCGAAAGCCCAGCCTTCGGCAGCTTGGCTGACGGTGCAGCAACCTTGGGCATCGCCGGCGCAGCCGGCATGGCCGGAGGAGCGATCGCTGGAAACGAAGGTGTCGCCGAAGGCGCCGTTTCTTTGAGAGCGCCTCCAGAAGCAAGGGGCCGTTTCACGGAAATGACTTGCGTGTAGGCGCTTGGACCGCCTGACGGCGCGGCTGGGATGGCAGCAGGTTCGCGGACGGGATGATTGAATGCATTGGTTGCGCCTTCCGAAGGGGAAACTGTCGGCGGCATCACAGGACGCATATCAATTGCCGGAGTTGGAAGCGGAGGAATTGAGAAAACCGGTGGCGTAGGAAGCGGAACAATCGGCGGAGTTGGACTAACATACGCTGCAGGTTGAGACGGAATAAACAAGTCCTTTGAAGGCGTGGGAAAAGCAGACGAATCC
>Ga0209736_1000426_pt1 | contig 13630 bp, 10 predicted proteins | sample BlaSpr_A8_Ref_M3_FD_187992 | JGI IMG/M metagenome (GOLD analysis project Ga0209736, IMG submission 187992) | Forest soil microbial communities from Thunder Bay, Ontario, Canada - Black Spruce, Ontario site 2_A8_Ref_M3 (SPAdes) (version 2) | ecosystem: Environmental > Terrestrial > Soil > Boreal... | reverse complement strand
GACGTACCAAGGGCGATAGGCGTCGTGGATGAGCAGGCCGTAGCCGTACGGCTTGAGGCGAAGTAGGGCGCGCAGAAGGGCATCAGCCGCGGGGCGCTGCAGAAAGGCGCGCGCTTGCGTGTAAACAGGAGTGCCCAGGAAGTCGTCGGAAGTGGCGTAACGGATGTCGAGATGGATCGAGCGGTCCAAGGGCGCAAGTTCGACCAGATCAGGATTGCGGAACGCGCCGTCTTCGTGAGGCGGGGAAGCGGCCAAAGCGTCTTTTCGAAGCTCGTCAATTGGTCGGGCGGGTGTGATGCGAAAAACTTGACCGTTCTCCGGGCCAACGTTGCGGCGCGTGGAGCTGAGATCGTCGAAGAGAATAGCGTTCGTACGGCCAGTTGCGTCGTGCTGGAAGCGAACCGCATGCGATTTACCGGATGGATCTTGAAGAACGAAATTCTCGCCTTGGCTGGCTAGAATGCTTTCTTTGCCGTCGTTCTTGCGAAGCACCAGCTTGCCGTTTTTTTCAAGGACCAGGAGAGGCGCGGCGTCGGTACCGTATTCACCGATCCATTGTTTCCATTCAGGAGAAGTGTTATTGGGCTTGGGCCCGGGGAAATTTGCGGTGGTTTGCGCAGAGGCCGCGGTGCAACAGAGCGCCAATAGGTAGACGAACAGACTTCGGCGCAAGAGCATCGTTTGTAACACTTTTTTCAAGGCCGCGGCCATCATACCTGACTCGCCTCCATTTTCCGGCACGAATCGTGTGCCGGTACTCAGGAAAATCTTAGGAGCAGAAGACAGCCAGAAATAGCTGTCCCACAAAGCTAACTGGCATACCAGCGGAAGCCCTTGCGCTGCTCTTCGGCGATTTCTTCGAGGAGCGCCAAGGTGTGCGGGCGGCGGTATTGCGCGCAGGCGGCGAGGATGGCGTCGATCAGGGCCACCGGCGCGACATAGGATGCAGCGAAGGACGTGGATTCCGTGGAGGCGACAAACAGCTCGTCGCACTCGCGAGCGAGAGGCGAGAGGTAGGTATCGGAAATTCCCACGCAATAGGCGCCATGGACGCGCGCTTGTTGCACGCCTTCCACGGTCTGGCGCAGCCCACGACGGAAGGTGATGCCAATAACCAGATCGCGCTTATTGAGGGCGCGCGTGAGATGCACGATGCGGCCCGCGGAACGTGCCGAAAAAATGGGAAGTCCGAGCAGGCTGATCTGATATTCCAAATATTCGGCAAGCAGGGAGGCGAGGTCGCTGGCAAGGATGACGATGCGGCGCGCTTCATAGAAACGCTTGGCCAACGCCGCCAAGCGTTGCGCATCGAGACTGTTCTTTAGGCCTTGCAGGTTTTTCAGATCTTGCCCAAGAGCATCGCGCACGAACGAGGGCATGTTGGAATCGCGGTCCGCCGGTTGCATGGTGTCGAGCGAAGTAGCAAAAGCCAGTGAGAGCTCGTGCAGGTGATGCTGGAAGTCTCGATAGCTGGCGAAACCCAGGCCGCGCACGATGCGGACGATGGTCGCGGGGTCGGTGCGCAAGCGTTTGGCCATGGCGCGCACGCTTAACAAAACATACTCGCGCGGGTGCTCGAGGATAGGGCGAATAAGCTCCTGGCGTTTGGCGCTAAGCTGATCGATGCGTTCGGGCAGGTTGATAGTAGGCGCCGGAACGCGGGCTGCTGCTTTCTTCATGGCGCGAGAGAATCGCGCAAATCTACCGAGATGTCAATCATGCGGAACGATACGTGACCGAAAGTGGACGAATCAATCGCGGACTAGCTATCGGAAGCCGCTGCCTTGTTTGCCAGTCCGGGGGCAATCACCGGCTGCAGAAAGGGCATCATGGCGCGCAGCTTGGGCCCGAGCTGTTCGACGGGATGAGACTGCTCGCGATGGCGCGTGGCGAGAAAATTGGGGCAGCCCTTTTCGTTTTCTTCGATCCATTTTTTGGCGAAGCTGCCGTCGCGGATTTCAGAAAGAATTTTGCGCATTTCTTCGCGCGTTTTCTGGGTGATGATTCGCGGTCCGGCGGAATAGTCGCCCTGTTCGGCCGTGTCGCTCACGGAATAGCGCATGTAGCTGAGGCCGCCACGGTAAATGAGGTCGACGATGAGTTTAAGTTCATGCATGCACTCGAAGTACGCGACTTCGGGCTGATAGCCGGCTTCGACTAGCGTGTCGAAGCCCGCCTTGATGAGTTCGCTGACGCCGCCGCAAAGGACGGCTTGCTCGCCGAAGAGATCGGTTTCGGTCTCCTCGGTAAAGGTGGTTTCCAGCACGCCGGCGCGGGTACAGCCGAGGCCTTTTGCGTAAGAGAGCGCGAGCGCCCGGGCTTTGCCAGAGGCGTCCTGCTCGACGGCGAGAAGAGCGGGAGTGCCGCCGCCTTCGGTGAAAACTTCGCGAACGCGATGGCCGGGAGCTTTCGGAGCGATCATGGAAACGTCCACTGTAGTTGGTGGCTTGATAGCGTGGAAACGAATGTTGAAGCCGTGCGCGAACATCAAAGTCTTACCGGGAGCGAGATGCGGGGCGATTGATTCGCGGTAAAGCTTGGGCTGCTTGGTGTCTGGCGCAAGGATCATGATCACATCGGCCCAGGCCGCGGCTTCGGCAGGGGACTGCACGGTGAGGCCCTCTTTTTGTGCCTTGGGTATGGAAGCGCTGCCGGTCGGCAAGCCGACGCGAACGGAGACGCCAGAGTCGCGAAGGTTTAGTGAGTGCGCGTGGCCCTGTGAGCCGTAGCCGATGATGGCGACCTTTTTGCCTTGGATGAGCGCGAGGTCAGCGGAATTATCGTAATAAAGTTTTGCCATTTGTTTCCTTTCGGGGATGTGAAATTTATTTGGCTGCCGAGATTACCGGCTCGGTTTGGTTAGTTTTTGACTGCGCTGTCGGTGGGCGCAGCAAATCGCTGCCGCGGGTCATGGCGATGCGACCGGTGCGGGCCATTTCTAGAACGCCGAACGGGCGCAGTACCTCCAGCAAGCCATCGATTTTGTCCACGGTGCCGGAGACTTCGAGAATGAGGGATTCGGGAGCTACATCGATGACGCGCGCGCGGAAAACTTTAATAAGCTCCATGAGGTGCGGACGGGACTGCTGATCGGCGGAGACTTTGAGGAGGGCCAAGTCGCGCTCGATCAGGGAACGGTCGGAGATGTTTTCCGCCAGGCGAACGTCGACGAGCTTTTCGAGGCTGGCCTCGAGGCGGTGGGCGCCTTTTTCGTCGGTGTGCGCCACGATGGTCATGCGCGCGATGGCTTCATTTTCCGTGGGCCCGACAGTAAGCGAATCAATATTAATGGCCAGGCGGCGCGCCAGGGAAGCGACGCGGTTCAGGACGCCAGGTTTATTTTCAACGTAAGCGACGAGCGTTTGCATGTTGTCCTCGAAATCCCTCAGGGCTCCGTTGCGGTTTCTACGAGCGGGCTATCCGGGCGGCGAATCATTTCATGCAGCGCACCACCCGCAGGCACCATGGGATAAACGGAATCTTCCTGCTCGACGCGGAAGTCGATTAGGACGGTCTCCTTGGATTCTCGCGCCGAACGAATTGTCGGAATCACGTCGGCGCGAGAGGTGATACGCTCGCCGCGAATGCCGAAGGCGTTGGCTAGCGCAGCAAAATCGGGCGCAACTAGCGGCGTTGCGACATAACGCTTGTCGTAGAAAAATTCCTGCCACTGGCGGACCATGCCGAGAAAGCCGTTGTTGATGATGGCGATATTGATTTTGATTTTTTCCTGAACGATGGTGGCCAGCTCGCACATGGTCATCTGAAAGCCGCCATCGCCAACCACGACCCAGACTTCGGAATCGGGCTTGGCGAACTTGGCGCCGATGGCCGCGGGGAGCGCGAAGCCCATGGTGCCGAGGCCGCCGGAAGTTACGAGCGAACGCGGCTGATTGTGGTGGTAATACTGCGCTTCCCACATCTGATGCTGGCCGACGTCGGTGACTACGATGGCTTCGCCGTTGGTTTCCTTCCAAAGATCGTTGATGACGTGCGCGGCGTAAAGATGGCCGCTGTCGGGCAGTCCTTGAATATCGCGAACGGCGGAATCGCCCTTTAGTTCGCGAATGTGGCGCAGCCAATCGCTGCGCTCGCGATGTTCAAGGCGAGGCAGCAGTTGCTCGAGGACTTCGCGGGCGTCGCCGACAAGCGCGGAATCGACCTTGACGTTCTTGTTGATTTCCGAGCGGTCGATTTCGATGTGAATCTTGCGGGCTTCTTTGGCGTAGGTGCGCAGGTCGCCGGTGACGCGGTCGTCAAAGCGCATGCCCACGGCGATCAATAGGTCGGCTTCCTGAATGGCGTGATTGACCCAGGCTTCTCCGTGCATGCCCATCATGCCGAGGTTGAGAGCATCGCTGGCGGGGAAGCAGCCGATACCGAGCAGGGTCATGGCCACCGGAAGATTTCCGGCGTGGACGAATTTGTCGAAGATGCGCATGGCGCCGGAAACCATGATTCCGTGTCCGGCGAGAATGAGCGGACGCTTGGCGGTGTTGAGAAGCTCGACGGCGCGCTCGAACTCGGCTTGGTCGTAATTGATGCGCTGGCGCTTGGGCGGAAGCTGCGGCGCGGTAGCATCCCAGTTGAATTCGCAGGAGGCTTGTTGCGCGTCTTTGGTGATGTCCACGAGAACGGGACCTGGGCGGCCGGAGCTGGCAATGATGAACGCCTCGCGAACGGTGCGCGCAATATCTTCGGCGCGGGAGACCACTACGTTGTGTTTGGTGATGGGCATGGTGATGCCGGTGATGTCGATTTCCTGAAAGGCGTCGGAACCAAGGAGCTTGCTGCTGACTTGCCCGGTGATGCAGACCACTGGCGAAGAATCGAGCATGGCAGTGGCGATGCCGGTGACCATGTTGGTGGCGCCGGGACCGGAGGTGGCCATGGCGACGCCGACACCTCCGCTGGCACGCGCGTAGCCGTCGGCCATATGCGTGGCGCCTTGTTCGTGGCGGACGAGAATGTGGTGCAGCTTGGATTTTCCAAGCGCATCGTAGACCGGAAGAATCGCGCCGCCTGGATAACCGAAGATGTGGCGCACGCCTAGGCGCGTCAGCGATTCGCAGAGAATTTCCGCACCGGTGAGCTTCATGAGGTCCTCGAAACCGTCTGCACGGCAGGCGAAAAAGTTTTGGGAATGGCGGTAACCGCTCCCAGGGAAGCGGAAGAAACGAGCAGCGCGTACTTGGCCATCACGCCGGTTTTGAAGCGAGCGGCAGGCGCTTTCCAGAAGGAGAGGCGGCGCTGGATCTCGGCATCGGTGAGATTGACGTTGAGCGTGCGCTTGGGAATGTCGAAGACGATGGTGTCGCCGTCGGCGAGCGCGGCGATGGGGCCGCCGGTGGCGGCTTCGGGAGCAACATGACCGGCCATGAAGCCGTGCGTTGCGCCGGAGAAGCGGCCGTCGGTGAGGAGAGCTACGGAATCGCCGAGGCCTGCACCGACTAGCGCGGCTGTTACCTGAAGCATCTCGCGCATGCCGGGGCCGCCCTTCGGGCCTTCGTAGCGGATCACGATAACGTCGCCGGCTTTAATGGTTTCGGTCTCGATGGCGGCGAAGGCGGCTTCTTCGTTGTCGAATACGCGCGCGGTGCCTTTGAACGATTGGATATTGTGGCCGGCAACTTTGATGACGCAGCCTTCTGGGGCGAGATTGCCTTTCAAAATCACCAAGCCGCCGGTGGGCTTGAGCGGCGCGTCGAGCTTGCGGACCACCTGCTGATTGGGCGTTTCTTTGGCGGCCGCGGCTTCTTCCGCTAGCGTGCGACCCGTGACGGTGAGGCATTCTCCGTGAAGCAGTTTCGCTTCCAGCATGCGCTTGGCCACCAGGGCGGTGCCGCCTGCGGCGAAAAGGTCGGTGGCGACAAAACGGCCGCCGGGTTTTAAGTCGGCGAGAATGGGGACGCGCGAGCTGATGCGATCGAAGTCGTCGATGGACAGCGGCAAGTTCGCTTCGCTGGAGATGGCTAGCAGGTGCAGAACGGAATTCGTGGAACCGCCCGTCGCGGCAACGCCTGCAATGGCGTTCTCGATGGCGGTTTTGGTGATGATTTTAAGCGGAGTCACATCGCGGCGCAAAAGATCCATCACTAATTCGCCGGCGCGACGACCGGCGTCTCCCTTGGCGGCGTTGGTTGCGGGAACGCTGGAGAGTCCCATGGGAGCGATTCCGAGGAACTCGCAAACCAGCGCCATGGTGTTGGCGGTAAATTGGCCGCCGCACGCGCCGGCTCCGGGACACGCGGCGCCTTCTAGGGATTTGAGCTGCGCGTCGGTCATGGAGCCGCGAGCGTGCATCCCGATGGCTTCGTAGACGTCCTGAATGGTGACGGCGTGGCCCTCGAAGGTGCCGGGAGCAATGGAGCCGCCGTAGAGAATCAAGCCCGGGATATTGAGGCGGGCGAGCGCCATGATGCCGCCGGGAATGGTTTTGTCGCAGCCGACAAGGACGACGAGGGCATCGAAGAGATTTCCGCGCGATACCAGTTCGATGGAATCGGCAATGACTTCGCGGCTCACCAAGGACATGCGCATGCCTTCGGTGCCCATGGTGATGCCGTCGGAGATGGACACGGTGTTGAACTCGAGCGGAGTTCCGCCCGCGGCACGGACACCTTCCTTTACGTGTTCGGCGAGTTCGCGCAGATGGTAGTTGCAGGGGCCGATTTCGATCCAGGTGTTAGCGATTCCGATGAGTGGCTTGGCGAAATCTTCATCGCGAAGGCCGCAGGCGCGAAGCATCGAGCGCGCGCCGGCGCGGTTGGCGCCGTCAATCAAAGCGTGGCTGCGTGGTCTTGACGTCGGCTGGTTCAAGGAAAAATCTCCTGGTGCTCTAGTTTCGGGCACACGCAACACAACTTAAGGCGATAACCCTAAGGATGAGCGTTTTGGAGCGATGAGTCAAATTAATAGTAAGCGGCGATAAGATAAGGTGAACTTATTGGAGCGGCAGTGTGTGCATGCGACACAGGCGTGTCTCGAGACGTACCCGTCGCTCAGATCGGTTGCATCTAAATCTCTGTACGAGTTCGGCCTATCCCGCGTCGCGGGTCCCTGCCTAGGCATCTTGGTTGCAAAAACGCGCATCTGTGGAGGAGTATGCCCAATGCTGTTACCGCCGTTTCTGTAGGCTCGCACTATACAAACTACGTCAATCCCCGGTGGACCGCGCTTCTGAATCTGCTGCAAATGAATGTGAAGTACGAGCGGTGCTTTGGAAGCGAGCTTTTTACCGCTGACGGCCGGCGCATTCTTGATTACCTTTCCGGCTACTGCGTTCATAACATCGGGCACAACCATCCCTACGTAATTCAAGCGTTGAAAGAGGAGATGGACCGTTGCGGTCCGGCGATGCTGCAAAGCCATGTGCCGGAACTCGCGGGCGAACTGGCGCGCAGACTCTGTGGGTTGGCCGGCGGCGAGCTGAACAAAGTGTTTTTCGGGAGCAGCGGCAGCGAAGGAGTAGAGGCCGCCATCAAGTTTTCGCGGGCGGCGACGCGCCGGGCAGGCTTGCTTTGCGCCAGGAGCAGTTTTCACGGGCTGACAACGGGCGCGCTTTCGTTGATGACCGATCAATTTTGGCGCTCGGGATTCGAGCCGCTTTTGCAGGACGTTGCGGCCGTGCCGTTTGGCGATTTGGGGGCCCTGGAACGGGAACTAAGCACGAAGCGTTTTGCTGCTTTCGTTGTCGAGCCTCTGCAGTCGGAGGCGGGAATCAATCTTGCTCCGGCTGGTTATTTGCAGGGTGCTCAGGAACTTTGCCGCCGCACCGGCACGCTTTTCGTGCTCGATGAGGTACAGACGGGAATGTTTCGCACCGGTCCGTTTCTTGCCGGTCATCATTCTGGAGTGAAGCCGGACATCGTCGTGCTGGCCAAGGCTCTGAGCGGGGGACTAGTGCCGGTGAGCGCCACACTGATGACCGACACGGTGTATGAAAGCGTGTATTCGTCGTTGCGTCGCGCGATCGTGCACACCTCGACATTCAGCGAGAACAGCTTGTCTATGCGCGCCGGGCTGGCGACCCTGGACGTCCTGGAGAAGCAATCACTCGGGCAGCGCGCCAGCGCTCTGGGCGACTTGCTGCGTACTCGATTGCGCGAGGAGCTCTCTTCTTTCGAGATGGTGAAGGACGTGCGCGGGCTCGGCATGCTTTCCGGAATTGAGTTCAAGTCGCCATCGAAGCTAGCGTTGAAGATTCCATTCGAGTCCTTTCGGGCCATTCATCCGGCGATGTTCGGGCAAATCGTGGTGATGCGCATGTTTCGTGACGAGGGCATCCTGACGCAAATTTGCGGCAACAACTTCATGGTGCTGAAGGTGGCGCCGCCTTTGGTGGTGACTGAGGATGAGATTAATGAATTCGTTGCGGCCGTGCACGGCGTGGTGGAAGCGATGCACACTTCGCCCTCGTTTTGGACCGAAGCGCTGGGCTTGGCGAAGAGAGCGGTCAATATCTAGAACAAAGCTGACGCTGTGCGGGTGAGGTGCACATCCGAGGTGTGTACCTAGTGAGTCGAGGAGCAGGGATGGGGCAAAGAACGGACGTATTTGTTATTGGTGGGGGGCCGGCAGGGCTTGCCGCGGCTATCGCCGCCCGTAAGCGAGGGTTTGAAGTTGTGGTAGCCGATGGGGCGGAGCCTCCGATCGACAAGGCCTGCGGCGAGGGACTCATGCCCGATGCGCTTTCCGCGCTTCGGGAGCTTGGCGTTGTCGTGGATGCTGAGGAAGGTTTTGCCTTCCGCGGAGTTCGTTTTGTGGAGGAACGCACACAAGTCGACGCCAACTTTCCATTTGGCAAGGGCATCGGGCTGCGACGTCCAGTGCTCCACCAAAAAATGATCGAGGCGGCCGAGCGTTTGGGGGTCAGGCTGTTGTGGAAGATGTCGGTTACCGGACTTTCTCCCGAAGGAGTCATGGCAGGGGGGAAGGAGATCGGCGCGCGTTGGGTTGTCGGCGCGGACGGAATTCGCTCACGTGTGCGCCGTTGGTGTGGGCTGGAGTCGCCGGCTCTGGCTCGACCGCGTTACGCATTTCGCCGGCATTATCGCATCGCGCCGTGGGGCGATTGCATGGAAATTTATTGGGGCCGCAAGGCGCAAGCGTACGTCACTCCAGTTAGCAACCAGGAAGTGTGCGTGGTGATGATCTCGCGAAACGCGGGCGTACGTTCTGTCTCGATGCTAGACGAGTTTCCTCAACTTGCCGAGCGCCTTGCGTCGGCACACGCTAGCCGGGAATCGGGTGCGGTGACGCTGACGTGTGGTTTCGACCGTGTTTATCGGGGCCGCGTCGCGCTCATTGGGGATGCTTCCGGCAGCGTGGATGCCATCACCGGCGAAGGGCTTTGCCTCAGCTTTCATCAGGCCACGGCGCTGGCTGACGCGTTCGCGTCCGGTGATCTTGCTAGTTATCAAGCTGCGCACCGACGTCTCGCGCGCCGGCCCACGCTCATGGGACGCTTGTTGCTGCTGCTGGATCGCCAGCCAAAGTTGCGTCATCGGGCATTGCGCACGCTGGAGGTGCATCCCGCGCTTTTTGAGAGACTCCTGGCGGTTCATGTGGGGGCCACTTCTGCAGGACATCTTGCCGCGACCGGAGCACTGCTCAGCTGGCGCTTCGTGACGGTTTAAAAGGAAAATCATGATCTCGCAAAACACTCGGCGAAATCTCTCGATGTGCGGAGCGCTATTCGGAATTGGCGTGGTGCTTTCGGCGAGTGCTGCGCACCGATCTCCGCAAGTGCCTGCATCCCTCCCGAGCGCGAGTGAAATCGTCCTGAATGTCGATCCTGCGACGAGCGCGGTACACTACACTGTTAGCAGCAGCCTGCATATGGTACACGGAACGTTCGCCCTCAAGCGCGGGATCTTGCACATTGACCCGGCGACCAGCAAGGCTAGCGGCGAAATCGTAGTGGACGCTATCAGCGGAGAAAGCGGCAACAACTCCCGCGACAAACGAATGCACAAGGAAGTGCTCGAGAGCGCTCGTTTTACGGATATTGTTTTTCGCCCCGACCGCGTGGAGGGCACGGTTCAGCCTCAAGGCAGTTCAACTCCACAGCTTCACGGCTTTTTCGTGTTGCACGGCAGCGAGCACGAGATCACCGTTCCGGTGCAAGCGGAGTTGGGGTCCGACCAGTGGAAGGGCACGGCGAGCTTTAGCGTTCCATATACTGACTGGGGATTGAAGAATCCGGGGAATTTTTTGCTTAAGGTGGACCGTGCCGTCAGCATCAACGTGCAAATGGCCGGCAGCATCCAAACGCAAGCGGCTTCCGCCAAGCCTTAGACTCGCGAAAATCTCTCAGTCTTCGGGTTCCTGCGTCACGATGTGTACGTCGACGGCTGGGGATTCCCGCAGAAAGCGATGCACCGCCGATAAGTATAAGTACTTGCGCCAATCGTGCATCGGCGCGCGGCCGAAAATCACTTGCGTGATGTGCTTGGAGCGCACAAAGTCGGCGACGGAATCCGCGACGCTGCGGCCTTTCATACGCACCACCTTTGCGCCCAGGCTCTCGGCGAAACGGAGATTCGCGGCGAGGGCGTTCTCGTTCGATTCCTTCGGACCGAATTCGCGATCGACGTGAACTACGTAAAGCTCCGCGTCCATCCGGCGAGCCATCCGGGCGCCGCGCGCGATCAGATATTGGCCTGCGGGATTTGAGGAGATGCAGACGGCCATGCGCTCGCGCACGCCCCAATTTTTGCGGATGTCCTGAGCCTCCATGTAGGACTCAAGGCTGCGGTCGACCTGTTCGGCGACCTGACGGAGGGCGAGTTCGCGCAAAGCGATCAAGTTGCCGCGTCGAAAGAAATTCTTGAGTGAGCGTTCGACTTTCTCTGGGCTATAGACATCGCCGCGCTTCATGCGGTTCAGCAGCGCCTCGGGAGTGAGGTCGATCATCACCGTTTCGTTGGCAGTCAGCGGCACCCAGTCCGGCACGGTCTCGCGAACAAGGACTCCGGTGATGGAGCGCACCACGGGTGCAATGCTTTCGATGTGTTGAATATTTAGGGTCGATAGCACATCGATCTTGGCGGCCAGGATTTCCTGCACGTCTTCATAGCGCTTGCGATGTTTGCTGCCGGGAATATTGGTGTGCGCCAGCTCGTCGACCAGAACGACCTGCGGCTTTCGCGCGAGAATGGCGTCGACATCCATTTCCTCGAAAACGGTTCCTTTGTATTCGATCTCCTTTCGTGGGACTGCGTCCATCTGCGTCAGCAATTCTTCGATGCCCTTGCGTCCGTGCGTCTCCACGACTCCGATGATCACATCTTCGCCTCGGCTGCGGCGCCGCAGTGCTTCGCTCAGCATGCTGAAGGTTTTGCCAACGCCGGGCGCATAGCCCAGGAAGAGCTTGAAGGTTCCTCGCACTTTTTCCGGCGGGGACGCGACTTCCAGCCATTCTTCCGGCTTCTTGGCCAAGATTATCTTCTCCGAAGTAAATTGTTGGCGTGCGTTAGAATATGCGGATGCAGCGACTCCTGGGCGGGCGGACCGTAGGTTTTGGCGTGTCTCTCGCGGTCATTGCGGGCATTTCTTTTTTTTACCGGCATTTTTTGCACGTGAATCAGACCACCGTGGCGCTGTCGTTTCTGCTGGCAATTCTAGCAGTTTCGGCGGTGTGGGGAATGGCCGTTTCGGTGTTCATGTCGCTGGCGGCGGTGATGGCTTTCAATTATTTCTTTCTCCCGCCGGTGGGCGCGCTCACGATTGCGGATCCCCAGAACTGGGTGGCGCTGTTCGCGTTTTTGGTTACCTCCATAATGGGTAGCCAGCTTTCGTCGCGCATTCGCAGCGAAGCGGACGAAGCGCACCAGCGTCGCCGCGAAGTGGAACGGCTCTATCAATTCAGCCGAAAACTGCTGGGCGAAGGCAACGTCATTCAATTGATGAACGCGATTCCCGATTACATTGTCGAAAGCTTCGAGGCCGGAGCGGCGGAGCTGTTCTTGCCGCAAAAAGAAAAGTTCTACCGCTCGGGATTTGGGGCCGCGCATTTGGATGAAGTGAAGACGAAAACCGCGTTCCTCAACGACGAAGTTACCATCGATTCGCAGACAGGCGAATACTTCCTTCCTATTCGCCTGGGAGTTCGCGCCATCGGCAGCCTGGGAATTTCCGGGCCGCAACTTTCGCGGCAATCCGTGGACGCCATCAGCTCATTGGTTGCGATCGCCGTCGAACGCGCGCGCGCGGTGGAGCAGTTGGGGCAAACCGAAGCCGCGCGCGAAGGCGAGCGCCTAAAGTCCGCGCTGTTGGACTCCATCACCCACGACTTTCGTACTCCGCTGACTTCGATGAAGGCCTCGGTAGGCAGCTTGCTGACGTCCGAGCATTCCGACCCGCAACAGACGCGCGAACTTTTGACGATTATCGACGAAGAGTGCGACCGGTTGAATCGGCTCGTCGAGGAAGCGGGAGAGATGGCCAAGCTGGAGGCGGGCGAGTTTGCGCTGGAGCTGGCCCCGGTGGCAATGGAGAACGTCGTTCAAATGGCGCTGGCGCATTGCAAAACTTCTCTTGCGGGACGCCCGGTGGATGTACGGATGACTGCAAATCTTCCTGTAGTTCGCGCGGATGCCGTGCGCACCAAGGAAGCCCTGGTGCAGTTGATCGACAACGCTAATCTCTACTCTCCGAAAGATCAGCCGATTATTGTCACCGTGGAACCGACCGGCGATACGGTCACCACCAGCGTCGCGGATCGCGGGCCTGGCATCGACGATTTCGAGCAAACGATGATCTTCGAGAAATTTTATCGCGGCAAAGATCAGCGGTATCTGGTGCGCGGCACAGGCATGGGATTGCCGATCGCGAAAGCGCTCATCTCAGCGCAGCAAGGGAGCATCAGTGTGACCAGCCAGCTCGGGCACGGCTCGGTTTTTTCCTTTACTTTGCCCGTGAATCGCGGAGGCCGAGAATCCCATTGAATGCCGCAAACATCCTGGTGGTGGACGACGAGGCGCAAATTCGGCGCGTGATGCGCACCACACTTTCGTCGCAAGGGTACGTAATCAGCGAGGCGAAGACTGGGGAAGAGGCGCTGGAGCTAATGCGTAAGGAGCGCCCCGATCTTATTTTGCTGGATGTCAATATGCCGGGAATGGGAGGGCTCGAGACTTGCCGGCAGATTCGGCGGGGATCCGACGCACCCATCATTATGCTGACGGTGCGAAATGCCGAACGCGACAAAGTGGCGGCGCTGGACGCCGGCGCGGACGACTACGTTGTGAAACCGTTTGGCATCGAAGAGTTATTGGCGCGCATACGGGCTGCACTGCGAAGATTCTCTCCCGCGGACGCAATGCCCACTTTTGTTTCCAAGGATTTGCGCATTGATTTCGAGAACCGCCTGGTGAACGTGCGTGGGCACGCCGTACATCTCACGCCCAAGGAATATGACGTTCTGAGGTACTTGGTGGGCAATCAGGGAAAGCCGCTTACCCATCGCCGGCTCTTGCAAGCCGTCTGGGGTCCGGACTATGGCAACGAAACGGAAAACCTGCGCGTGGTGATCAATCAGTTGCGAAAGAAGATCGAAGCCGAGCCGGCGCGGCCGAAATATATTGTGACGGAGCCGTGGGTCGGATACCGCTTTCAGTCTCCGTCG
>Ga0209736_1000425_pt1 | contig 13658 bp, 13 predicted proteins | sample BlaSpr_A8_Ref_M3_FD_187992 | JGI IMG/M metagenome (GOLD analysis project Ga0209736, IMG submission 187992) | Forest soil microbial communities from Thunder Bay, Ontario, Canada - Black Spruce, Ontario site 2_A8_Ref_M3 (SPAdes) (version 2) | ecosystem: Environmental > Terrestrial > Soil > Boreal... | reverse complement strand
CATTACGGCCTCCGTCTCGAAGCTGTTTGCATTTATCGCGCCAACGGCTCCCGGTTTCGCATCGCAACGGATGTGCCCCTTTTGCGGGCTAATCACGTCGCGGTCCAAGAACTCTTGCCTGGAATGCGGAAAGTCGCTCGCTCCGGCCAGATAGGCATGACCAGATTGGCATCACAAGTTAGACGACTTTGCAGCAGCGCTCATTTTGGAGACCCTCATCATGAGCGAGGAGATCAATAATGCTTTGGACAATTTTCGTTGTGCTTCTGATTCTGTGGCTTCTTGGTTTCAGCCTCCACGTGGCCGGCGGCCTGATTCACTTGCTGTTGGTGATTGCGCTCGTGGTGCTGGTCATTAACCTGGTGAGCGGTCGCCGTATGGTGTAAGGCCGTCGCTCGGGATTTCGAGGATCCAAATGAAAAAGCAGTACCTGCACCTCTCCGCTTATTCGTGCGACAAATGTGCCGGGCCGGTCATAGCGGGCTCGATCGGAGTCCGCGAAAATGAAATATCGAAAGAGACCGACATTCGAGGAGTGGGGGCGATTTGCCTGTCCTGCGGCCATCGGCAAAGTAAAGCCACCGAATCCGGCGTGACCCTCTCCTTTCCACCCCGGCAATGGGAGTCAATAGAAGCGATCAAGAAGAGTCCTGTCATCGCAGAATTACTAGCTGTCACCTCGGAAACTTATTGAGTCGCCACCTGCGAACACCCGCGGGTCTCAAGACGCTCGCGTACGCGCACCAGCAATGCTGAGCGCGATCCCGCCCGCGATCAGCACGACACTGATGGTGGGCGAAACATGCTCGCTGTGACTGGTCTCAACGCCGAGCTTCGCATCTCCAATCTTAATGCCCTGCGTCTCGGTGTGGGGGATTGGAACAATCAGGGATGCGATGCCGAGCGCAACCAGGAGCAGGCCTGCAAACAGCAAAATTTTCATATCGCCCTCATTAGTACGAAATTTGCGCTGCGGCGAGCTGCTTAGTCGTGCAGAACAACACCAAGCAGCGAGCTGTGGACCTGCAACCCGCCTTCCGGACCGCCGGAGTAGTCGACGAAACCCAGCTTCCTGAAGCGGTTCATGAAAAAGCTCACTCGCGAACGAGTCGTCCCCACCATTTCGGCTAAACTCTCCTGACTGATTTTGGGGACCACGGTCTCGGGCACGCCGTCCTTGCCAAAATGAGCGAGCAGAAGCAGGACTCGAGCCAGCCGCTTTTCGCTGGAGTTAAACAGCTGGTCGACCAGATCCTCTTCATAACGGACATTCCGCGCCAGCAAATACGCCACGAACAGATCGGAAAACGCGTGTTCGCGATGCAGCGCGCTTATCATCGCCTTTTTGTCGATCCGCAGAATTTCACAATCCGTCATCGCCGCCGCGGATCCCATGCGCAGGGCCTGACCTGCCAGCGTACCCTCGCCAAAGAAGTCTCCCTCACTTAATATCCCGATAGTCGCTTCTCGGCCGGTCTTCGAGACCACGGTGAGCTTCACTTTGCCTTTTTGGATATAGAAAACCGCGTCCGCCGTATCCCCTTGCGCGAAGATTCCCTGCTTCTTGGGGAATGTCAGGTTCTTCCTGCCCCCGCCAATGGTCGCGAGGAAGGTGTTGGGATTGAACTCGCGGGCCTTCTTATTCGCTTGTGTAGGGGAGCCCATTAACTTCCAATTTTAATCCTAAAGGACGGTGGTTTGTCTCATAAATTTGTGACGCCGCACCGCTAAGCTTCTTCTGGTTGGGGATTCTGAAATTCACGATGAAGCGAAGCGCGGAACCGAGTATGGGCTAAAAAGAGCACGGGAAACGTGGCCGTCCTTCGGGGAAGTAAATCATTGTATTACGCTTTTCCCAGCGCTTAAAAGCCCGTGTCTTTATGTCTTTATGGGCTCTGGGCTCCGGATTCTGACGGGAATTAAGGCAACTCACCAGAAGGATTCCGCACCACAAAACCAAGCATACGGGAGAGACCAGAATGAGATTGAATTGGATACGCGGAGTACTGTTCGGAATCGCTCTCACCATCCCTGCTTCGGCACAGATTGGGGTGTACATCGGAACCCCACCACCTCCGTTGCGCTACGAGCAGCGTGGGCCGATTCCAGGCCCGGGCTACGTTTGGATGGAGGGGTATTGGACCCCGGATGGGCATCACTACCGGTGGGTGGCAGGGCATTGGGAGCGTCCGCCCTACGAAGGAGCATATTGGTTTCATCCTCACTACGATCACTATCGTGAAGGCTGGAGACTGCATGAAGGCCATTGGGATCGTGAGGACCACGATAGGGATCGCGGGCACGACGACGATCACCACGAGCACGATCGTTGATCGTTGATCGTTGAATATTGATCGTTGAAGATTGACGATCGAGCTATTGCCGAAGTTTGACGCTTTCGCCCACGGCTATTAGGAAAATAGCGCTCTTGCCTTCGGCGTGTGGGGAGAAGAAGCGGGTCACGTCATCGTCGTAAAACGTGAGGCCGGTCGCTCCCAGGCGCTCGGCATAGGCTGCGAGGTACAGCTTACCGCCGAGGATGCCAGCCTCCAACTGTACGGCACGATAGCCGCGATTTCCAAAGCGAGCGAAAATCGGCCGCAAGTCTGCCAGGAAGAAAATATCCACGGCGGCATCGGCAGGCAACTGCTGTTCTAATCCGAGGTAGCCGGCTTCGTCGCGAAAACTTCCCTGCTTCAGACACTCGAGCGTTCTATGGTCGCGGTGGAAGACATACGCTCCGGAGTCGAGACCTTCGACGGCGTGGACAATCAGGTAGAGATGGTTGAGTTGAGATCCGAAAGGATTGAGGAAGTCGGCCGGTATGCCGCGCGTCGCCCGGTCGAGCATGGTGGAGAGCTGGGTCAGGCTGATCGGCGTGCGTGCAAACTGGCGGCTAGAGCCGCGACGCAGGATAACCTGCTCGATGGGATCGCGAGGCATTTCCGGGTCGGACGAGGGCGTTAGTTGAACGACGGGTCCGGCGGGCGGCGGAAAGTCCGTCGGGTCCGTGCTACCGATTTCAGCGCGGCCCGGTGCAGTGTCCCCTCGCCACGCCGTAACTTCCTCGGCTGAATCGAGCGAAGACGCGGCGTGCATTTCGCGCATAAGTGGATAGTCAATCTCGTTCCGTGAGAGCGGCACAGTTTCGAATCCGAGCGGCGAGATATCGGTGAGCAGTCGGGCAGCGGTTTCGGAAGGCGCAGCGGGGCGGGCAGAAAGCCTGGAATCGTGACCGAGGGCCACCAGCGAGAAGGCCACCTCGCGCTGAGAATCGACATCCAGCAGGCGGTTTACCGTCGCGTCCACAAACCCGCACACTACCTTGGCGGGCAGTCCCAAGGCGGTGGCGACAGCCAGCAGGTTGGCGAGCAGGGTGCCGTTGTCCCAGCCAAAATGGCGGTAGGTGCGGGCTTGATACTTCCAGGCATTGCGCCAGTAGGTGGCGGTGCAGACGACAGTGAGCGGCGCGTGAGCGATGGCAGGTTCGCCGCCGGTGGCCTCGACCAGGACGCTGCGGTAGTCTCCGGCGCGCAGCTGGCGCAGGCCGAACTCGGCGGGAGCGAAGTGATAGACGCCGGCCGGAAGGTTGACGAGGTCGCCGCAAACGAGATAGAGCTCAACCTCGTAGAGCGCTCCGGTGCAGGCGGCCGCGCGAAAATAGATTTCGCCGCCCGAATATTTTCTCTGCCGGGTGATGCCCGCCGAAAGGTACAGGAGTTGTGCGACCGCCTCCAAATCTGGAGCGGCATTGGCCTGGACGGGATCGGGGAGGCGGGCGGCGATCGCAGAAAGGGCAGCGACTCCAGTTTGGCGCACTTCGGTGGGCATGCGCGATGGTTCCAGCGAGGTGTAAATCTTGAATGGCAAGGGCTGGTTGCCAAAGTCCAGGAAATGCGGGTTGGTGCGAACGCTGGTGTAGGAATGCTTGGTAGCTTCGTGGTAGTTCCAGGCGGCTTCAGTGCTGATGTTGGTGGGCATTGGCTGGAGTAGTGATGTCAAGCTGCTTATGTCAATAGGGAGAGGATACGGGTTTTCCATTCCAGGTTGAATCTCCGGAAAATGGAGTAGATGATGCGATCCACACTCTCTAGGTTCACCAAGCACATCTCTCTGAGCAAAAGGTAGATCATGGCGGCAGTATGTACGTTCTTCTGTTGAAATGCTAGCCTGAAACCGCGATGCGTGACCCTCTGTTCCATCTCGTCATACTCATTGCGTTGCTGCTTTCGCTGGCCGCAAACTTATCGGGCACAACTTCCGCCCATTCGGCTTCCGCCCGCTGGACTGTTGTCACTCACCCCGCCCGCCTCGTCAACGGAATGCCGGTACTCTTCCGAGTCACCACGCCGAAGCCGGTCCGCGCGCTTTCGGGCAACTGGCTTGGCCACGAGATCGCGTTCAGCTTCGACGCAAGCCACAAATCATGGTTCGCGCTCGCCGGGGCCAGTCTTGAGACCAAGCCGGGAGCCTATCCCATCCAGCTTCGCGGAGAGACTTTTGCCGGTCAATCTGCCGGACCTCCGGACGGGGAGGCCATCTCATTCGAAAAGAAGATTCGCGTGGAACGCCAGCGCTATCCCCGCGTGCAGCTAAAGGTTCCCGGACGCTATACCGCGCCCAGTCCTGAAGACCAACGCCAGATCGCACAGGACAAGGAAACAAAAGAAGACGCTTTTAAAACCCTCAGCCCAGGCCGCGAATGGAAAGGGTCATTCGCTGCTCCGGTGAATGCCGAGATCTCAGACGTGTTCGGAGTCGAGCGCGTCTTCAACGGTTCCGTGCAGAGCACGCATCAGGGGCTCGATTTCCGCGTGCCCAGTGGAACGCCGGTCGCAGCGGTCAATAGCGGGCGCGTCCTCCTGGCGCGGCCGCTGTTCTTTGAAGGGAATTGTGTGGTGATCGACCATGGCCAGGGCCTGCTGACGCTCTATCTGCATTTGTCGAAATTTTCGGTTAAGGAAGGCGACGATGTCAGCAAAGGGCAGCCGATCGGACTGAGCGGCGGCACGGGACGCGCCACCGGTCCTCATCTGCATCTGGCCGTGCGCTGGCAGGGGGTGTATCTGAACCCGCAGGTGCTGCTGAAATTGAGATTGCCGTGAGTGCATCGTGAGAATGCCTGGCGGCGGCGGAGGAGATTCCCGAGCGTGATGGAGTCCTTCGACTCCGCAGCCCACCTCGCAAGCGAGGCGCGCTGCTCCGCTCAGGATGACAACGTTTTGGTGGGCCGCTGCCACGAGCCTTAGTAGCCGGAGGCTAGCAGCGCGTCTTCCGCGTCCAACATGCCATCGCGAAACGTAACGCTTCTCCCTGAAATCGCGGGGATTCGCTCGCCCGGAACAATGATCCCCACCAGGTTCAGCGGATCTGAGGCTGCGATGGTGACGCGCTCGCGATTTGCATTCGGAGGCAGCTTGCGCTGGGCGCGCAGTGATTCGACCGCCACGGGAAGCGCGAATTGCTCGCCCAGAAATCCATCGACGAAGCGCCCGCCGCGCACTTCGCCGCGGTCTTCGAGGCGGCGGTAGCCGATTTGCAGTTCACGCCATCGCGGCAGATTCGTCTCCCGCAACAGAAGGTCGCGAAAGACGACGCCATAGCGCCGTAATAACATCCAGCAGCAGGATTCGACGCTGCGGTCGCGATCCGCGCCTTCGGTGTGCAACAGCGACCAGCGTCCCGGCGCATGTCGCGGCCGGCGGGCCTTTCCAATTATTTTCGCAAGTCCATTCCCTGTCGAAGTTTTTGGCGTTACCAGGGAGCGCAGGTTCTCGAATCCGTCCGCGGTCACGAGGCCGGCTGCGACAAGTTCCCAGAGTCCGGTTTCGATTTCCGCTTTAAGCCTGCCCGTCGCTCGCACCATGTCGGGAAAAAACAACGCGCCCCGCTGTTTCAAGAGTTCAAGCACCGCCTGCGCCACCGGACTTAAGAACGATGTAGCGGAATCTTCCGCGCCGGGATGATGCGGTCGTAACCAGTCGGCATCTTCGCGCACAAAAAATGCAATGGGCGCGACCCGCGTCGGAATCACTCGCCGCCTGTTCTCTCGGCCGTTCTCATCGCTCCCCGTTGCTTCCAGAGTCGCTGGATGTGGCGACAGCCGGCCCCATCCGACCACACCTGCCAGGCACAGCTGATCGAGGTGCGCCGGATCGTAGTCCGAGATTCTGCGTGCCAGCACAAATCGCTCCCACGCGCTTGCCGGAATCTCAAACCCCTGCAACTGGCGAATCACTTCGAGCGTCCCATGCTCGCCGCGCACCTGCGTGCCCGGAGCAATATGCTGCCAGCGCAAAAGCCAGTTCATAAACTGGGATGCCGTGACCGGGGCGATCTGCTTGCGCAAGGTCGCGACCGTCAAGCGATGAATTCGAGCCAGCAAACGGCGCTCGCACCACTCTATTTCGGGTTCGTGTGAAGCAGATGGCGTGGTGCGCGAATCTGCGGGGCGGAACTTCCCGCGCAAAATTCCTCCGCTTGCTTCCATGCGAAGTAAAGCCCTCTCAATCTCAGACGCGGGCAGGCCTAGCAAGTCGCCAATTTCTGAAGCTGTGGTCGGCCCGAGATGCGCGATCCATCCCTGAACCGCTGCCAGCAGCGCATCATCAAAAGTTACTGTAGAGACGCGGCTTGCCGCGTCTCCCGTGGCGACGGTCTTGTGCCTCGCTGCCGGAGACGCGGCTCGCCGCGTCTCTACGGAATGGAGTGCCAGGAACCATTCCTGCCGCTCGGCGGCTAGCCAATATTGCTTGCCCGCGGCTTCCGCGACGACCGCGCGGTTTTCGAGATGCAGGCGATCGAAGAATGGAACCCAATCGGCTGTGAGCTTCCCGCCGCGATCTTCGAGCTGATTGCTGAATGCTGAATGCTGACTGCTCTCCACCGGCACCATCACCAGCGTATGCAGCACATCATGCAATTCATCAGCGTCGCGCACGTCCGGCCACGCCTCCTGCTGCACTTGCGCAATGGCTGCGGGATCGAGCGCGCCGACTTCCTCCAGCACCGACGCCGGCAACACTCGCCGCATCTCGACCGCCCGCGCGCGGCGCTCCTCTAGCGGCGCATCGTCAAGGTAGGCATACGGATTCGCGTTGAGAATTTCGTGCGAGAATTGCGACGGCACCGGAGTGTCAACCGCGAGGCAACGAATCCGTCCCTGCTCGATTCCACGCAAGACTTCGCCGAGGCCCTCGATATCCAGCGCCTCAGTGAGCACGTCCTTCATTACCTCGCGCACCAGCGGATGCTCGGGAATCTTGATGTCGCCTTCGATGTTTTCCTGGCACGCGGCTACATCGGGAAAAACGGAGGCCAACAGGTCATCCGAGCGCATGCGCTGAATCTGCGGCGGAACTTTCTTGCCACCCTGAAAACGCAACAGCGCCAGGGCTCGCGTGGCGTCCCACCGCCAGCGCGTCTGAAAGATGGGCGAATCGAGCGCCGCCTGCTCCAGGATCGGCGGCATGGTCTCCGAATGGAGGAATTGAAAAACGTCCGCCAGAGGAAAGCTATGCTGCTCGGCCAGTGCGATGTTCAAGCCGTTGTCGGTGGCTGCCGCCTGCAGTTCGAAATTGAAACCACGGCAGAAGCGCTTGCGCAGCGCCAGCCCCCAAGCCTTGTTGATCCGTCCGCCAAAAGGCGCATGGATAATCAACTGCATCCCGCCGCCTTCGTCAAAGAACCGTTCGGCGATGATCGTCGTCTGCGTGGGCACATCGCCCAGCACGACACGCCCTTCGAGGATGTACTGAATCAGTTGCTCGGCGCCCGATAGATCGAGTCCACATTCCTCTCGCAGCCAACTCACCGCGTCGGCCACGATAGGAAGTCTGCGCCATCCTTCTACTGGAACCACGCCCGGCAACCGGTCGCTGATCTCTTTGCGCAATTCGCCCAACTGCTGCGAGAGTTCGGCGGTGCGCGCCGGAGCTTCTCCACGCCAGAAGGGCACCGTGGGCGGCGCGCCGTGCGCGTCTTCCACCAGCATGCGCGACGTCCTCGATTCGACACGACGGATTCGCCATGAGGTGTTTCCGAGCAGCATGATGTCGCCCGCCAGGCTTTCGACGGCGAAGTCTTCATCGACAGTTCCGACTGAGCCGCCGTCTGGTTCGGCGACCACCGCGAAGAGGGCATTGTCAGGAATCGCACCGCCGCTGGTGATCGCCGCCAGGCGCGCGCCGCGCCGCGCTCGCAGCCTGCGGTTGATGCGGTCGTGATGCAGGTAAGCGCCGTAACGCCCTCGTTGCGACGCGATTCCTTCCGAGAGCATCGTGAGCACCGCGTCGAATGTTTCGCGAGATAGACTGCGATAGGGATAGGCCCGCTTTACGAGCGCGAATAACTCATCCTCGTCCCACCCGCTGTTCGTAGCGCCGGCGTCCTCGCCGGCTGTCACGCCAGGTTCATTTTTGCCTGACTGGTGGGGGCGTGACGCCTCCAGGGCAGCCGTCGGGACGGCGGCGCCACCAGCGGCCGCACAGCAAGCGACAATCTGCTGTGCAAGCACATCGAGCGAACCTTCCGGGAAAATCAGCCGGTCGAGTTCGCCTAGGCGAATCGCGCGTACGAGCACGGCGCATTCCGCTAGATCGTCACGCGTGGTGACAAAAAATCGTCCTTTGGGGACCGCGCCGCGCCAGTGGCCGGACCGTCCCACCCGCTGCAAAGCAACGGCAATCGAGCGCGGGGAACTGATGTGGCACACTAAATCCACCGTTCCCACGTCAATGCCAAGTTCGAGCGAAGCGGTCGCGACCAGCACTTTCACCTGGCCCTCTTTCAGCTTTCGCTCCGCCTCCAGACGCAGCTTGCGTGACAAACTCCCGTGATGCGCCGCTACGTTGTCCTCACCCAGCCGCTCCCCTAGTTGATGGGCAATGCGTTCGGCCAGCCGCCGCGTGTTTACAAAGACCAGCGTCGAGCGGTGCGCGTTCACCAGTTGCACGATGCGCTCGTAAATCTCGTCCCACATCTCGTTCGAAGCGACCGGACCAAGTTCCGAAGAGGGAACCTCCACTCCAATATCGAGCGTGCGCTTGTGACCAACGTTGACGATCACGGGATCGGGGCGAGTTCTTTCGGAATCAGAGTTGCCCGCCAGAAAGCGCGCAACTTCCTCAATCGGCTTCTGCGTCGCGGAAAGCCCGATGCGCACCGGCGGGCGGTGAGTTAGAGCTTCCAGCCGCTCCAGCGAAAGGGAAAGATGCACGCCGCGCTTGTCATCGGCGACGGCGTGAATTTCGTCCACAATCACGGTCTCAACATCGCGCAGGATGGCGCGGCTCTTCTCCGCCGTCAGCAGAATGTAGAACGACTCGGGTGTCGTAACTAGAATGTGCGGCGGCCGCTTCAGCATGAGGCGGCGGTCTTTCATCAATGTATCGCCCGTTCGCACGGCGGTGCGGATCTCGGGCATCAGCAGTCCGCGCTCTCCCGCCATCTGCAAAATTTCTCCCAGCGGGATTTCAAGATTCTTCTGGATATCGTTGCCGAGGGCTTTGAGCGGTGAGATATAGAGCACTTCGGTCCGGTCGCGCAGTTCGCCTGCGAGGGCTTTCGAGACCAGCCGGTCAATGCAGGCGAGGAAAGCTGCAAGCGTCTTGCCCGATCCGGTGGGAGCCGAGATCAGTGTCGTGTGTCCGGCCAGTATGTAGGGCCAGCCCTGCTCCTGCGGTTCGGTCGGCGTCGAAAAGCGCGCCGTGAACCATTCCTGAACCAGGGGATGAGCCCAGGCCAGCGAAGCGGAGACTGCGGACGGCATGGGAATGATTGTAACGAGAAATTGTTGTTTCGTAAAATGTTCGCCTAATAGGCCTGCCGAACTAGAATGCGACGCGGTGGTCAAGTCCGGCTTGTGAAGCCGCGGACGCCTTCGTTCATCCCTTTGTCGTATGCGGAGATCAATTTGTCCATGGTGGCATTGGCCTGCTGGTCGATTTGTTTCCGCGAAGGGTCGGCGTTGAACCATGCGAGGGACTGTCGAATGCCTTCGGCGAACGATGTGGTCGCGCAGTAACTGGGAACAAAACGTTTGATCTTGGAGTTATCGAAGACCACGCTTACGGACTTATCACCTATCAATGTCCCCTTCTTATCGGGCAGGCAGGCGGCAATGAAGTCGGATGGAATATGCACCAATTGCGGTTCGACGCCGACGGCGGCGCCGACGATGCGAAAGAGCTGGTCCCAGGTCAGCACTTCATCCGATGTAATGTGAAACGCGTGTCCGATGGCTTGCGGATGGCCGAGCAAGCCTACGAGTCCTTTGGCGAAATCGGTGTTGTGCGTGATCACCCAGAGGGAAGAGCCGTCTCCGGGCACAATCATTTTTTGTCCGCGGATCATCCTGTCGACGGCGGTGTAAGACTGCTGCCAGCTATTGAGCACCAGCGGAATCAGGGTCTCGCCGTAGGTGAGCGATGGCCGCACGATGGTTGCGGGAAAGCCCTCATCGCGATAGGCCTGCATCAGGCGTTCTTCACAGGCAATCTTGTTCCGCGAATAATCCCAATACGGATTGGCCAGCGGCGTGGACTCGGTCATCAAGTAGTGCGTCTGCGGTTTCTGATAGGCGCTGGCCGAACTGATGAACACGAAATGCCGGGTGCGTCCCCGGAACAGCTTGAGATCGCGTTCGATGTCGGCGGGAGTGAAAGCGATCCAATCGACGACGGCGTCGAAGGCCTCGCGCTCCAGTTTCTGGAGTAGGGCGGGATCGTTCACGTCGGCAATCAGAGTCTTGACGCCAGCTGGAAGCTCGGACGCATGCTGGCCGCGGCTGAGCAGCGTGATGTCGAGGCCGCGCTGGGCGGCTAGTGCGGTGCTGGCGGTGCTGATGATTCCGGTTCCACCGATGAAGAGAATTTTCATAAGCCATCATTATGTAACAGGAATCTTTTCCCGTTGACAGGTTCTGAAAACGAGGGTAAATTTCCTCCCACTTTCCCGCAGCAGAACGTCCCCGAGTACAAGGTTCTACCTCAGCTTCGGCGAGAACGCTCGTCTTCTCGCCACGGGCCCCAGTGGAACAGGAAAAGAACCAACACGAGCGCGGGTTCTACCCCCATCCTGAACTCTATGGTGCGGCGGCGGAGAAGGGAATCTCCTGGAACCATCATCCCGCGACCATGAAACGGATGAAGGCCATACGTGAACGGCAGAAGAGCGCTCGGGCAATGCCGACCCGGATGGTATCGAACACAGCTTCCGCCCGTGAGCGAACGAAAGTCCGATAGAAGGGCGTCTAGTGGAACTGGCGAGCGTCCGCGGATTTCGATTTCCGGCGCTTGCTAGGCGATCTCGCCGGCGGTATCCGATAGTGGTTGCCGCGGCACTGACCTCAGGTGGTCCGCGCCTTTTACTTCCCAGATTCCGTCGAACGTTACGAAGTAGGGCTCGACCGAAATGTTGGGGAAGTTTGCGGTGAGCAGTTCTCCGGCGCGCAGTAGTTCGCCGCGGTGATGGTCGGCTTCAGCTTCGCGGTCTCCTTTGAAATGGGCGAGGCCGCCGTAGGTGGCGCAGTCGGAGTGGCTCATGACCATAGCACGTTTGGTCTGGTGCAATCGGATCGACATGCGGACCTGTTCGAGGATGAAGTCCTGTTCGAAGTCGTTGCGCGGCGAAGCGAGGGTCTTGGCTCCTCCGGCGACGACGATCATGTCGGCGCGTTCGATACCTTGCTTCTTCAGGAACTTCCGCACGGCCGTGCTGATACGGTGATCGAAGCAGCAGAGGACAGCGGCGTCGGCGACGTACTGGTCGGCGGGCGAGTCGAAATGGAAGATCTTGCGCATGGGAGATCCTCGTTTCGATTCTAACTGTTCCGCCGCGTAGCGATCGTGGCCGGGCTGCGCCCAGGGTGGGCGGACGAATGCGTCCGCCCCTACGTGAGTCTTGCTAGGCTCCGCGCTTTGTCTTCAACTCGGTCAACAGCTGCTCGATGCGGTCTTCCTTTTCCAGGGCGGCGAGGCGGTCTTCTACGTCGTCGGCCAGGAGTTGGGCTTTGGCTCCGCCGATGGCTTCTTCGCGGGCCACCTTTTTCTTCATGCGGTCGAAGGTCGCGGACTTGGTATTCGCACTCATGCCGGACTGGGCGTCGGTGGTTCGACTGGCGGCGCGGGCGCGGCGGTGCTGCGCGATCAGCAGATCGGCTTTGGCGTTGGCTTCGGCCAATTTCTGATCGAGATTGCGCAAAGCCGATTTCAGATTCTCAACCTGGGCTTTCTGATCTTCGAGCTGTTGCGCGAAGTTGGAGCTCAGATCGCGATAGCTTTCGACGCGCAGCAGAGCGGCACGGGCGAGGTCGTCGTGCTTTTTGTCGACGGCGAGCTCGGCCTTGCGCATCCACTCCTGGATTTTGTCGTCGTTCTCGAGTTTCTTCTTTTCGAGCAGATGCTGGTCTGCGATGGCGATGGCAACCTGCGTTTTTACCTGCAGGAGCTGGTTGTGCATGTCGAGGATGACTTGCTTGATCATTTTTTCGGGCTCCTCAGCTTTGTCGATCAGATCGTTGAGGTTGGCCCGGACTAAGGTGGAAACGCGTTCGAGTAATGCCATAAGGGACTCCTTTATTTCAGTCGTTGGTCGTTCGGTGTCTTGCTCCAGGCGCCGCCTGCGAGCGAAATCGCGATGTAGGCTGCGATCCCGGCGGCTACCCAGACGCCCATGTGGCCGGTGGCGGCACCGATGGCCGCGCCCATGGCGGCTCCGAGGGCGACGGACAGGCCGAGTGATCTGGCGTGGTGAAGTTCTTGCTGCACGGATTCCTCCTGAACTCAGTCGTTGGTCATGGAGCGCCCGGGCGTCCCCGCCCGGCGGCGCCACAGCTGGACGGGCGAGGACGCCCGTCACTCCATTTACTCTTTCTCCTCCGGCTTCGGTGCTTTGTCGCCGATTTTGCGGACTTTGCCGAATAGTTCTCCGAGCGGCATGCCGCTGAGCGTTTCGAACAGAGCCGGCACCTGCGCCGCCATCTTGGTGATGTCGCCGGTGATCTTGTTCAGTCCGGCAGTGTCCCCGTTGCCGGTGGAGACGATGGTGATCTTGTCCACGTTGGCGAGCGGCGCGGCCAGCGCTTTCACGATTTCCGGCAGTCCGGTGATCAGTTTGTCGACGACTGCGGCCTGGTTGTACTCCTGATAGGCTGCGGCTTTTACGTTCATGGCTTTCGCTTCGGCTTCACCTTTCTTGAAGATGATTTCGGCCTCGGCTTCTCCCTGGGCGCGGATCGCCGACGCGTGGCCTTCGGCTTCCGCGATCAGGCGCTGCTTCTCGGCGGCAGCCAGCGTTTCGATGCGCTGCCGCTCGATCTCCGCCCCTTTCAGTACCGTCGCAATGAGTTCTTTCTCGCGGCGGCTGATTTCGGCGTCCTGAACTTTGACCTGCCCTTCTTTTTCGACTTGCTGCACCCTCACGCTTTCGGTGATGACCTGCTGCTGCATGACATTGGTTTGAATGTCGTAAGCCTTGTCGGCCTGCGCCTGCTGCTTTTTCGTGACTTCGAGGTATTGCGCTTTCTTGACCTCGAGGTCGCGCTGCGATTCCGCCTGCTTGGCCTGGGAGAGCGTTTCCGCAAGCACGCGCTCCTGATCGGCTTGCGCTTTCGCAACCGCCGCTTCGCGAGTCGCGATGGCGCGCCTGATAGCCGTGTC
>Ga0209736_1000424_pt1 | contig 13670 bp, 10 predicted proteins | sample BlaSpr_A8_Ref_M3_FD_187992 | JGI IMG/M metagenome (GOLD analysis project Ga0209736, IMG submission 187992) | Forest soil microbial communities from Thunder Bay, Ontario, Canada - Black Spruce, Ontario site 2_A8_Ref_M3 (SPAdes) (version 2) | ecosystem: Environmental > Terrestrial > Soil > Boreal... | reverse complement strand
CTTTTGGATGACCTGCCCAGGGAAAACCGAAACGAGCCGGTAATCAAATGAGTCGCTAGGCCCAGCCTTCAAACCGCATCTGCCGGCACAAAGCAGCTGATGATGATGCTGCCGCGGTGATGCACGTACCACACCACAGCCTGACCGACCGGATTGCCACGATCGCGGATGATGGCTCGCTCGGGTACCGCCATCCACTGCCCCTCGATTGGAACCCAATAGGCGCCCTCGCGAAAATCATATTCGGTGCGATGACCGTCGGCGATGTCGCAGCAGGGCACGCCGTTCGGCGCCGTCACGGCCTTGAACCAGGCGCGGATATCAGGCGAGACGTTGTCGTATTGTCCGTTGTCGAAGGCAAGCGCCGCGCTGGTCAGCGCAGAGACGCACGCCAGCAGAGCGACCTGCGCGAGCCTTCGCATCCGATCCTCCACCGCATTTCTTTTCGCCCACTTATGGGTGCGCACGATTCGATGTTGGCGCGATTAAGCCTGAGCTGTGCCCTGCTTGCACGCTCAAAAAATGAGCGTTCCGCGTCGCTGGGAATGATGCGGTGCGAAATCAGCGCTTCGTGGTTCGTTGCGATTCGTCGGATAGCTTTGGTCCACCGACAGCAACACTCCGATCAGGCGCGAAACCTGTCTGAAGGATGCAATTTCATGAATTGCGCCGGTTTGCGTTGGTGGCAATTGCCGCAGCGGCGGTGCGGTTCTCGACGCCGAGCTTGGCGTAGATCTGCTCAAGATGCTTGTCGACCGTTCGTGGGCTCAAGCCCAGTATCTGGGCGATGTCGCGGTTGGTTTTTCCCTTGGACAGCCACGCCAGCACCTCGCCCTCGCGAGTGGTCAGTCCGAGTTCGCTGGAGAACTCCGCGGGCAGGTTGGTGCTGGAGTCCTTGGCCAGTCGCAGCAGGAATTCGTTCGGACCCAGCTTGCCCATATATTGCAGCCGCAGCTGCTCGTTCTCGGGAAATGCGAACATCGCCGGCGCTTTCGATCCGGACTTGCTCTTTTGGGCCAGTTCGAGCCATTGCAGCATCGAAGCCGGCAGCACCAGTTCGTCGCTGGCGGCGCCAGCCAGATTATCCGACAATAATTTCTGTGCCTGCGGGGTCGCCCACATGATCTTGCCCAGCCGGCTGACGGCAAGCAGGAATCGCCCGGAGACGTCGAGCGCCGCCCGCGCGCTCTGGGTCAGCCGCGCATTGGCCAGGTGAACCCTGATCCGCGCCAGCATTTCCTCGATGACGATCGGTTTTGTTACGTAGTCGACGCCGCCGGCTTCGAGGCCGTGCACGATGTGTTCGGTCTCGGCGAGCCCGGTCATGAAGATGACCGGCACGTTGCTCAAGCCGGCATCGCGCTTGAGCCGCCGGCAGGTTTCAAAGCCGTCCATGCCGGGCATCACGGCATCGAGCAGGATGATGTCGGGCGTGATCTCGTCGACGATCCGCATCGCCGCAGCACCGTCCATCGCCACCATCACCGTCATGCCCGCGCCGTCCAGCGCATCAGTCAACAAGCGCAGGGTTTCCGGGGAATCATCGACGACGAGCGCGACATCGCGCTTTTTGGGCTCAGTGGTCATAGCTGTGCAGCGTCTTCAGGGTTGCCATGTACTGATCGAGGTCGAAGCGGTCGATCAGCGAGCGCATCTGCGAAACGAAGTCGGCATGTTCGGGGTAATCGGTTCCTATCTCGTCCAGCTTGACCTGGATCGCGCGAATGTAGCCCAGTCGCCCAAGGCCGATCAGCTCCTCGACATGCTTCACCGACGGCCGCGAGCCGCTGCCCGGCTCCCAGCGCGGGGTGGTGATCTCCTCATTTTCATATTGCCATTCGATCTTGAGCAGCTGGCGGATGGTTTCCAACAGCCTCGGAATATCGAACGGCTTCATCAAATAGCCGTCGTGAAACGGCTGCGCCAGCGGCGCGCCATGCGCCTCCAGCGCGCTCGCCGAAACCATCAGGATGCGGGCCTGATGATGGCCGGTCGAGCGCAGCGTCTCCGCAACCTTCCAGCCGTCCATGCCCGGCATCGAGATATCCAAAAGAAATAGATCGGGCCGGCAATGTGCCGATAGCGCAAGACAGCCGGGTCCGTCCGGCGCGCTCAAAAGAATAAAACCGAGCGGCGTCAACACTTCGCGCAGGAGATCGCGATGGATCGGATCGTCGTCGGTGATCAGGATCGTCTTGCGCGGTCCGTGATAGCCGAACGCCGGCGCGTCGACCGGCGCGATCCGGGTCGGGTTGGTGACCTCGGAGAGCAGAATTTTTACGCGGAACGTGCTGCCGGTGCCGACCGTGCTGGTCACCTTGATGTCGCCGCCCATCACGCCTGCGAGCAATCGGCTGATCGTCAAGCCCAGACCAGTCCCGGTTTGCGGCTGCGCGACCCCCAACGCACCGCGTTCGAAGGGTGCAAAGATGCGCTCGAGGTCGCTTCCCTGGATGCCCGGGCCGGTGTCGATCACCTCGAACTCGGCGACCGGGCTGCGGTAATGAACGACGAACTGCACGCTGCCGGTTTGCGTGAATTTGATCGCGTTCGATAGCAGGTTGATCAGGATCTGGCGCAGGCGCTTTTCGTCGGCGTAGACGACAACCGGCAGCACCGGCGGTCGCTTGAAGATAAAATCGATGCCCTTTGCGGCAGCCTGCAACCGGAACATGCCCACCAGTTGATCGAGAAACTCGCTCAAGCGGACCTCGTCCCGCGACAGATAAAGCCTGCCCGCCTCGATCTTCGAGATGTCCAAAATGCCGTCGATCAGCCCGGACAGGTGGTCGGCGCTGCGGCGGACCACGCGCACCTGGTCGCGCGGTTTTGCCTGCAGGCTCGAATCCTGTTCCAGCAATTGCGCATAGCCGGAGATGGCATTCAATGGCGACCGCAGTTCGTGGCTCAGTCCCACCACATATCGGCTCTTCGCCAGATTGGCCGACTCGGCGACCTCCTTGGCGCGCTGCAGTTCGGCGTCGGTGCGCTTGTGGGCGTCGATTTCCTGGATCAACAGCGTGGTCTGCCGTAGCGTTTCCGCCTCCGCCGCGCGCCGGCTTTGCTGGGCGAGCACGAACAGCCACGCCACCACGCCGATGATGATGGTGAGCGCAAAAAATGCCTTCCACAGCACACCCGACACCAGCAGATTATCGGCGTGTGCCGTCACCGAGGTCTGCAGATAGATCAGGCCGAGCGTCAGTCCGACCAGGCCGGCAGAAATCGCAAACACGCCGAGATAATGTCCGAGCTGCGAATTGATCCGGGCGTAGATCGGTCGCGGCAACAGTTTGCCGAGGGTTTCGGAGAATTGCGCCTGGATCCGCGCATGCGGCTTGCAGAGATCGTGGCAGCGCGCGTCGAGCGAACAGCACAGCGAGCAAATCGGGCCGGCATAAGCGGGACAAGATGCCATGTCCTCGGGCTCGAATGAATGCTCGCAGATACAGCACTGGATTGCTTCGATATTCTGCCAGCTGCGCTTCGGCTTGCGCGCAATGTAATATTTGCCGTCGGTCGCCCATGCGATCAGCGGCGCCGTCGCAAAAGCTACGATCAGTGCGACGAACGGCGCCAGCGCCTTCGCGGTCGGCCCGAACACGCCGTAAAACGCCGTGATGGAAACGATCGTGGCGGTCGTCATCGCGCCGACGCCGACCGGATTGATGTCGTAGAGGTGGGCGCGCTTGAACTCCATGTGTTGCGGGCGCAAGCCGAGCGGTTTGTTGACCACGAGATCGGCGACCAGCGCGCCGACCCAGGCGATGGCGACGTTGGAGTAAAGCGCGAGCGTCTGCTCCAGCGCCTTGTAGACCCCGATCTCCATCAACAATAGCGCGACCAGCACGTTGAAGACGAGCCATACCACGCGGCCGGGATGGCTGTGGGTGAGGCGGGAGAAGAAGTTCGACCACGCAATCGAGCCGGCATAGGCGTTGGTGACGTTGATCTTCAACTGCGAGAGCACGACGAACGTCCCCGCCAACGCCAAAGCGAGATCCGGCTGCGACAGCACATAGCGGAATGCTTCGCGATACATATGGGCGGGTTCGGCGGCGTGCTCAGGGGTAACGCCATGGCTGAGCGCGAAGTATCCCAGGAACGATCCGGCCAACAGCTTCAGCGCACCGAGAATGATCCAGCCGGGCCCGGCACTCAGCAGCGCAATCCACCACGAGGTTTTTGAAGTGCGCCGGTCGCGGGGAAGAAAGCGTAGGAAGTCGACCTGCTCGCCGATCTGCGCCACCAGCGAAAACACCACCGAAGCGGCGGTTCCAAACAGCAAGAGATCGAGATGGCCATCGGGGCTGCCGTGCTCGCCTGCAAATGTCCGCCACTCCGCAAACGAGTTTGGATTGGCGTAAGCGATCGCGGCAAAGGGGAGGATGTGAAGAACGATCCAGGCCGGCTGCGTCCACAATTGGAAGCGGCTGATCAGGGTGATGCCATGCGTGACCAGGGGAATAATGACGACGGCGCTGATGAGATAGCCGACCGGGCGCGGAATCCCAAAGCACATCTCGAGCGCGGTCGCGAGAATGACCGCTTCGATCGCGAAGAAAATGAAGGTGAAGGAGGCGTAGATCAGCGAGGTGATGGTCGAGCCGATATATCCAAAGCCGGCGCCGCGGGTCAGCAGATCGATGTCGATGCCGCATTTGGCGGCGTGATAGGCGATCGGCAGGCCGCAAAAGAAGATGATGACGCTGACCACCAGGATCGCCGCGGCTGCGTTGGTGACGCCGTAATTCAGGGTGATGGTGCCGCCGATCGCCTCCAGCGCCAGGAATGAAATTGCGCCCAGCGCAGTGTTGGCGACGCGGGCGGCGGACCATCGCCGCGCGCTCTTGGCTGTGAAGCGCAGCGCGTAATCTTCCAGCGTCTGGTTGGCAACCCACTGATTATATTGGCGCCTGACGCGGTCTATCCGCTGCCGCCCTGCCACTATGGACTCCTCGCTCGCGAGCTAATCGCCGCAAAATCCCCAAACCAAAACCTACGTCGCTATTTTGCGGTGCAATATACGCGATCTTGCGTATCTGTGCACTGCACAATTCGAGCAATCCTTGCCTCTGCAATAGGCGTCCTCGAACCAAAATGGGGTACTCATGTCAGACGAAATCAAACGGGGCCTGCAGTCTCCGCTTCGGCGCAAACTGTTGATGGGAATGGCCGCACTTCCGGCCATCGCGATGCTTCCACGCCCATCCTTCGCAGACGTTCCCGCGACTTCGGTGGTCAACACAACCGGTCTGGCGGTGACCGATACCGAGGTGACGGTCGGAATCCTTCACTCCGTGACGGGCACCATGGCGATCTCGGAAACCGGTTCGGTGGAAGCGGAAAAGCTCGCGATCGAGCAGATCAACGCCGCCGGCGGGGTGCTCGGCCGCAAGATCAAATTCATCCAGGAGGACGGCGCCAGCGACTGGCCGACCTTCGCCGAGAAGGCGAAGAAGCTGCTCGTCAACGACAAATGCGCCGCGGTGATGGGCTGCTGGACCTCGGCCTCGCGCAAGGCGGTGCTGCCGGTGTTCGAACAGTATAACGGCATGCTCTATTACCCGACCTTCTATGAAGGCCTCGAGCAATCCAAGAACGTCATCTACACCGGGCAGGAAGCGACGCAACAGATCATCGCGGGCCTCGATTGGGTCAACAAGACCAAGGGCGCAAAGACCTTTTATCTGCTTGGCTCCGACTACATCTGGCCGCGCACCTCCAACAAGATTGCCCGCAAGCATATCGAGGGCCATCTTACGGGCGGCAAGGTGGTCGGCGAGGAATACTTCCCGCTCGGCAGCACGCAGTTCAATTCGGTGATCAACAAGATCAAATTGACAAAACCCGACGTGATTTACGCCATCATCGTCGGCGGCTCGAACGTCGCCTTCTACAAGCAGCTCAAGGCCGCCGGCATCGACCTGTCGAAACAGACGCTTCTGACGATCTCGGTGACCGAAGACGAGATCGACGGCATCGGCGGCGAGAACATCGCGGGCGCGTTTGCCTGCATGAAGTACTTCCAGTCGCTCGACAATCCCAACAACAAGGCCTTCGTGCCCGCGTTCAAGAAGATGTGGGGCGAGAAGACCGTGATCGGCGACGTGACGCAGGCGGCCTATCTCGGCCCGTGGCTGTGGAAATTAACCGCCGAGAAGGCAGGCAGCTTCGATATCGACAAGATCGCGGCCGCATCTCCTGGGGTCGAATTCAAGGGTGCTCCGGAGGGCTATGTGCGCATTCACGAAAACCATCACCTTTGGTCGAAGACCCGCGTCGGCAAGGCCAAGCTCGATGGCCAGTACGAGCTGGTGTACGAGACCGCCGACCTGGTCGAGCCGGATCCGTTCCCCAAAGGCTATCAGTGAGCAAAGGCTCTCAGTGAGATTGCGCGTCGGTTGGCGCTCTCGTTGTTCAGCAAACACTTCGCGTGGACTTAAAAGTCCACGCCTGCCACCGCCGCGTTCGCGATCTCTATCGCGGGCCGCGGACCTTCCCGACGACGGAGACTTGTTCGATGTTCGGCGACTATTCGATTGGCGATCTCGGCGCGATTTTCGCGATGCAGGGTTTCGCGGGGCTGATCCTGTTTTCCGTCTACGTGCTGATGGCGCTCGGCCTTGCCATCATCTTCGGCCAGATGGGCGTCATCAACATGGCGCATGGCGAGTTCATGATCCTGGGGGCTTACGTCACCTGGATGACGTCAAACTTTTTCCAGTCCTTCCTTCCGGGCTTGTTTGGCGGCTATTTCTTCGTTGCGATGATCCTCGCATTCCTGGCATCCGGGGCGCTCGGCATGCTGGTCGAATGGGGGCTGATCCGGCATCTCTACAGGCGCCCGCTGGATACGCTGCTGGCGACCTGGGGACTGAGCCTTATCCTGCAGCAGGCTTATCGTTCGATCTTCGGCGCGCGCGAAGTCGGCGTTGAGTTGCCGCAGTGGATGCTGGGCTCCAAACAGATCACCGATTCGATCGAAGTACCGATCAACGGCATCTTCGTGATGTGCCTGACCGTGCTGATCACGATCTGCGTCGCCTACATCATGTACAAATCGCGCTGGGGCAGGCAGGTCCGCGCCGTCGTGCAGAACCGCGTGATGGCGGGCGCCGTCGGCATCAACACCGAGAAGGTCGACCGTTACACCTTCGGCCTAGGCTGCGGCATTGCCGGCATCGCCGGCTCGGCCTTCACCATGATCGGTTCGACCGGACCGACCGCCGGCCAGCTCTACATCGTCGATACGTTCCTGGTCGTCGTGTTCGGAGGTGCTGCGAGCCTGCTCGGCACCATCGCTTCAGCCTTCACCATCTCGCAGACGCAATCGACGCTCGAGTTTTTCCTCTCGGGATCGATGGCCAAGGTCATCACGCTGCTTGCGATCGTCGCGATCCTGATGATGCGGCCGCAGGGACTGTTTGCGCTAAAAGTTCGAAGATAAGAACAAGAAGGCTCGGTCATGATCAACTCGCGTTTCTTCAATCGCTCCGAGCTCATCGGCTTCGTGACGCTGGCCCTCCTGTTGTTCCTCATCCTGCCGCTGACACTCGACATCTTTCGCCTCAACCTTGTGGCCAAATACCTCACCTACGCCTTTGTCGCGGTCGGCCTCGTGCTGTGCTGGGGTTATGGCGGCATCTTGAGCCTCGGCCAGGGCGTGTTCTTCGGCCTCGGCGGCTACTGCATGGCGATGTACCTCAAGCTCGAGGCCTCGAGCGTCGAAAACACCAAGATCCAGTCGACGCCGGGCATCCCCGACTTCATGGACTGGAATCAGATTACGCAACTGCCGTTGTTCTGGAAGCCGTTCCATAGTTTCCCCTTCACGCTACTTGCGATCTTATTGGTGCCGGCGTTCTTCTCCTTCATCATCGGTGCTGCGATGTTCAAGCGCCGGGTCGGTGGCGTGTACTTCGCGATCATTACGCAGGCGATCGCAGCCATTTTGACGATCTTGATCGTCGGCCAGCAGGGCTATACCGGCGGCATCAACGGCATCACCGATTTGCGCACCCTGCACGGCTGGGACATCCGCACCGACCACGCAAAATTCATCCTGTATTTCGTCGAGGTAGTCCTGCTGTTCGGCTGCATCGTGCTGGCCCAGTTTATCCGCCTGACAAAGCTCGGCCGCATCCTGGTGGCGATGCGTGAACAGGAGGATCGCGTGCGCTTCTCCGGCTACAGCGTCGCCAATTTCAAGATTTTTGCATTCTGTATGGCTGCGATGTTTGCCGCTATTGGCGGCGCGATGTTCACGCTTGAAGTCGGCTTCATGTCGCCGTCGTTCGTCGGCATCGTGCCGTCGATCGAGATGGTGATCTACACCGCGGTCGGCGGGCGGCTTTCGATCTTCGGTGCGGTCTACGGCACTTTGCTGGTCAATTTCGCCAAGACCAGCCTATCGGAATCCTTCCCGCAGCTCTGGCTGTTCGGGCTGGGCGCGCTGTTCATCGCCGTCGTGCTGGCTTTCCCGGATGGTCTCGCCGGAATCTGGCGCGACTACGTGCAGCCCCGCATCGACCGACTGATGTCGTCGCGCAAATCGAAAAACGGCTGGACCGATTCTTCGGTCGCCGACGGCGCGCCGGCCGAGTGAGGGGGTAACCATGCTGATAGGTCACCAGCCCAAGGAATTCCTGCTCGCGGTCGAAGCGCTCACGGTCTCCTTCGATGGTTTCAAAGCGGTCAATGATCTCTCCTTCTATGTCGAGGAGAACGAAATCCGCGTCATCATCGGCCCCAACGGCGCCGGCAAGACCACCGTGCTCGACCTGATCTGCGGCAAAACGAAAGCGACGTCGGGCTCGATCCAGTTCCGCGGCCAGGAACTGACAAAGCTGAAGGAAAACCAGATCGTGAAGGCCGGCGTCGGCCGAAAATTCCAGACGCCGTCGATCTTCGACGATCTCACCGTGTTCGAGAATCTGGAAATCTCCTATCCGCGCGGCCGCACCGTGTTCGGCTCGCTTGCTTTCAAGCGCGACGCCGCAGTTCGCGAGCGGGTCGAGGAAGTCTCCGAGATGATTTTCTTGAAAGATCGTCTCAACGTTTACGCCGCGCAATTGAGTCACGGCCAGAAGCAATGGCTCGAGATCGGTATGCTGCTGATCCAGAATCCGGACCTTCTGATGCTCGACGAGCCCGTCGCCGGCATGAGCGTCAGCGAGCGCGTCAAGACCGCTGAATTGCTCAACCGCATCATCAAGGACCGCTCGGTGCTGGTGATCGAGCACGACATGAAATTCGTCGAGGACATCGCCCACAAGATCACGGTGCTGCACCAGGGCCAGATTCTGTCGGAAGGCTCGATGGAGCACGTCAAGAACGATCCCAAGGTCATCGAAGTCTATCTCGGGCACTAAGGTTCGGCCAAGGATAAGGAGCATTTTGATGCTGGCGATCTCGGATCTTCATGTCGCTTATGGCCAGAGCGAAGTGCTGCACGGCCTCAACGTGTCGGTGGCAGCCAACGAGATCGTCGCGATCATGGGCCGCAACGGCATGGGCAAGACCACGCTGATGAAGTCGCTGATGGGCATCCTGCCGACCAAGAGCGGCTCGGTGACCATGGAAGGCACCGAGCTCAGCAAACTGCAGAGCTATGAACGCGTCGCCAAGGGCCTCGCTTATGTGCCGCAGGGGCGGATGATCTTCTCCACCATGACGGTGAAGGAGAACATCGAGACCGGTCTCGTCGTATCCGGCGAATCCGAGGTGCCCGGCAATATCTACGAATTGTTCCCGGTGCTCTTGGAAATGAAGAATCGCCGCGGCGGCAATCTCTCCGGCGGCCAGCAACAACAGCTCGCGATCGCGCGCGCGCTCGCGACAAAACCCAAAGTGCTGCTGCTGGATGAGCCGACCGAAGGTATCCAGCCGTCGATCATCAAGGACATGGCGCGGACGCTCAAGCGCATCCGCGACGAACGCGGATTGTCGATCGTGGTTTCCGAGCAGGTCCTGAGCTTCGCGCTCGATATCGCCGACCGGGTGCTGGTGATCGAGAACGGCGAGATCGTGCGTGATGACGCGCGCGCAAGCGTCGATGCCGCGCAGATCTCGAAATATTTGTCCGTCTAAATCCACCGTAGCTTGTAAACAGGGGAGCTTTCGATGCCAGAAACACTGATCAAAGTCGATCTCACGAAATCGGCCTACGAAAACGACATGATCCACAATCGCTGGCATCCCGATGTGCCGATGGTGTCATGGGTCAGCCCGGGCGACGATTTCATCATCGAGACCTATGACTGGACCGGCGGCTTCATCAAGAACAACGATTCCGCCGACGACGTGCGCGACATCGATTTGTCGATCGTGCACTTCCTGTCCGGCCCGATCGGGGTCAAAGGCGCCGAGCCCGGCGATCTCCTGGTGGTCGATCTGCTCGATGTCGGACCGCTGAAGGAGAGCCTGTGGGGCTTTAACGGCTTCTTCTCCAAGAAGAACGGCGGCGGCTTCCTGACCGATCATTTCCCGCTGGCGCAGAAATCGATCTGGGACATCGAGGGTCTCTATACGTCGTCGCGCCACGTTCCCGGTGTAAATTTCGCCGGCCTCATTCACCCCGGCCTGATCGGCTGCCTGCCGGATCCGAAATTGCTCGCGACCTGGAACGAGCGCGAGACCGCGCTGATCGCGACCAACCCCACGCGCGTGCCCGGGCTCGCCAATCCGCCTTTCGCCCCGACCGCCCATGCCGGCCGGGCGAAAGGCGACGCCAAGGCCAAAGTTGGCGCCGAAGGCGCGCGCACGGTGCCGCCGCGCGAACATGGCGGCAATTGCGACATCAAGGACCTGTCGCGCGGCTCGAAAATCTACTTCCCGGTCTACGTGCCCGGCGGCGGGCTGTCGATGGGCGATTTGCATTTCAGCCAGGGCGATGGCGAGATCACCTTCTGCGGCGCGATCGAGATGGCGGGCTGGCTGCATCTCAAGGTCGACATCATCAAGGATGGCGTCAGCAAATACGGCATCAAGAATCCCGTCTTCAAGCCGTCGCCGATCACGCCGAACTACAAGGATTATCTGATCTTCGAGGGCATCTCAGTCGACGAGCAGGGCAAGCAGCATTATCTCGATGTCCACATCGCCTACCGGCAGGCCTGCCTGAACGCGATCGAGTATCTCAAGAAGTTCGGCTATTCGGGCGCGCAGGCCTATTCGATCCTGGGAACGGCGCCGTGCCAGGGCCACATCTCCGGCGTGGTCGACGTCCCCAATGCCTGCGCCACGCTGTGGCTGCCGACCGAAATCTTCGACTTCGACATCATGCCGTCGTCGGCAGGCCCCATCAAGCATATCAAGGGCGACATCCAGATGCCGCTGTCACAGGACAAATAGCTCCCTGCGCGACGGGATGCGGGACGGCGCGTGATATGCCGCCCCGCATCCGCCGCCGCGAATGTTTTTTGTGAGCAGCGCGAGGAAAAAAGATGCCGGTCTACGAATATCTCTGCAATGATTGCGGCCCGTTCACGGATATGCGGCCGATGGCCGAATGCGACGCGCCGCAGGACTGCCCGCAGTGCACAAGCGTGTCGCCGCGCGTGATCTTGACCGCGCCGAATTTCCTCTGCATGCCGGCCACAGCGCGCAAGGCGCATGCCACCAACGAGCGCTCAGCCAATGCCCCCAAAACGCTCGGTGAATACAAGGCCTCGCACAAGCCCGGCTGCGGCTGTTGCTCGACCAAGCCCTCGCGCCTCGTCAGGCAAACAAAAAGTGGCGGAAAAAGTTTTCCGACTGCGCGCCCGTGGATGATCAGCCATTGATAGGCGCCTCAGGCGTCGGCGGATCGCGACACCTGCTAAGACCCGCTGCCCTTGAGGACAAAATTTTGGCGGAACGGCCGTGTCGATACGTCCTGCACCAGCGGCACCGATAGGCGGCAAATCAATCCCTCGGAACGCCAGTCGAACTCCGCTTGCCCGCCGAGTTGGGATTCTATGCTCGTGATCACGCTTCTGGTTCCGAACCCGCGGGATGCCGGCTTCTCGACGACAGGGCCATCCCTCTCTTCCCACACCATCCGCAGCACATCCGCCTCAATCTCCCATCGGATGGAGATGCGACCCGACACCGTGGATAGCGCGCCGTATTTGCACGAATTGGTGACCAATTCGTGCAGCGCCAGCGCTAGCGTCTGGGCCGTCGCCGGCTGCAGCTGAATCTCCGAGCCGCCGAATGCGATCTGATCGCCGGTGGAATAGGGCGCGAGCTCTTCATCGACCAGCCGGCCGATTTCCGCGCCCTGCCAGCTCGACAATGAGAGCACGGTGTGCACTCGCGCCAGCGCATTGATCCGCCCTTCCACCGCGCGGATATAGGCCTTGACGTTCTCGCCGCGTGTCAGCCGGACGATGGATTGCGCCAGCGCCAGCGCATTCTTGGCGCGGTGATCGACTTCTCGCGCCAGCAGATTTTGCCGTTCTTCGGCCCGCTTCCGTTCGGTGATGTCGATGGTGACGCCGCTGACGCGCACCACGCGGCCGCCTCTGTCGACGGTTGCGGCCGCCGTGCCGACACACCAGCGGACTTCGCCATCCGGCCGTTTGATCCGGAACTCGGTCTCATAGGATCGCGCGCCCTTGTTGAACTGGGCCATCGCCTTGCGCAGTTCACCGATATCATCGGGATGAAGCAACGCCTGAAGGCTCGCCAGCGTCACGACAAAGCTCTCGGGATCGACGCCACAGATGCGGTATTGGCCTTCGTCCCACATCCAGTCGCCGTTGACCCAGTCCCAATCCCAGGAACCCATTCTGCCGGCTGCGATGGCGAGGCTGCGGCGCTGCTCGCTTTCGAGCAGCCTTGCGTTCGATTGCTCGAGTTCCGCGGTGCGGGCGCGAACGCGATCTTCAAGCTCGGCGTTGAACCGCTCCAGCTGACGCGTTTTGCGGTAGAGTTCGGCGAACACCCGGATTTTGGCGCGCAACACCTCCGGAACGACCGGTACCGGGACATAGTCCACCGCGCCCATCTCGTAGCCGCGCAGCCGGTCCAGATCGGAGACCTGAATGGCGGAAATGAAGATCATCGCCGTCTTCTGGAAGCGCGGATGTTCCCGGATCATCGCGGCGAGCTCAAAACCGTCCAGTTCCGGCATGCAAACGTCGACCAGAATAACGGCGACCTCGTTCTTGAGCAGATATTCGAGCGCCTCGCGCCCGGATGCCGCGGAAACAAGATTTTCTCCGAGTTCCTTTAGTATGACCTCATAGGCAAGCAGCTTCGCCGGCTGATCATCGACCAGAAGGATGTTTACTTTTTCGTGTTCCATCATCTGCTTCACCAATCAGCGGTGTAACCACATGCGTATGGCGAGCAGCAACTGCTCGGTGTTGACGGGCTTTGCCAGATAATCGGAGGCGCCGGCCTCAAGGCATTTTTCACGGTCGCCTTTCATTGCCTTGGCGGTCAGGGCGATGATCGGGAGCCGGCGGAACGACGGGTTCTCGCGGATAGCGCCTATGGTCTGATAGCCGTCCATCTGCGGCATCATGATATCCATCAGGACAATTGCGATCTCGGGGCTGGATCCGACCAGCGCGACCGCCTCGCTGCCGGTCGTTGCGGTGAGAACCTTCATGCCGCGCCGTTCCAGAACGCTGGACAGCGCGAAGATGTTCCGAGCGTCGTCGTCGACCAGCAAGACG
>Ga0209736_1000423_pt1 | contig 13674 bp, 8 predicted proteins | sample BlaSpr_A8_Ref_M3_FD_187992 | JGI IMG/M metagenome (GOLD analysis project Ga0209736, IMG submission 187992) | Forest soil microbial communities from Thunder Bay, Ontario, Canada - Black Spruce, Ontario site 2_A8_Ref_M3 (SPAdes) (version 2) | ecosystem: Environmental > Terrestrial > Soil > Boreal... | reverse complement strand
TAAAAATAAAAATAAAAATTAAAATAAAAATAAAAATAAAAATAAAAATAAAAATAATTAAAGTATAAAAGGCTATATCCGTGGAAACCAAAGTATATTTATTAAATTATATATTAGTAGGATCCGTAGAGACTATACGTGGCAGTCGAAAGTTTATTTAGTTAAATGATTAGATAAGATATAGTCCGATCCTCTTTGTGAAAAGAGTAAACATAAGTTGACTTACTATGTAGTGGCACATTTTCATTATGTCTTATCAATGGGAGCAGTATTTGCATTATTTGCTGCCTTCTATATGTGAACTCCAAAAATTATTGGTAGAACATATAATGAATTCTTAGGAAAAGTTCATTTCTGAACATTATTTGTTGGGGTTAATTTAACATTCTTCCCTCAACATTTCCTAGGTTTGGCTGGTTTACCTAGAAGAATACCTGATTATCCTGATGCATTTAGTGGATGAAATGCGTGGTCAAGTTTTGGTTCTATAATATCTGTAATAGCAACTATTTTATTTGGTTATATTATTTATGATATTTTTGCTAATCAACCTAATTGCTCTAATAATCCATGGCAAGTACCTTCATATTTCTCATCTATAACACAATTTAATGATGAAACAGAAACTGCTAATACATTAGAATGGTCATTACCATCTCCTATTCCTCTTCACGCATTTAAAATGTTACCTGTTCAATCGTAATTGATAATATTTTAAAATTTTAAACAAAATAATAGATATCCTTAATAATTAATTAGGTTTATATTAAATTTAACCCCCTTTCTTACAATTTACAAAAAAAAAAAATCATACATCAGATATCATATATCATACATCATACATAAGACATAAGACATAAGACATAAGACATAAGTTATAAGATATAAAATATAAGATATAAGATATAAAATATAAGATATAAGATATAAGATATAAGATATAAGACATCAGTGATTATAGTGTACCTAATTAAATTTAAAATCATTCATTCCGAATCTTAAATAATTTATATCCTTATATAATTAAGTAATTATTAATTTTTACATAATTAGTAATAAAAATGTAAAAATTAAATATTATAACTTTATATTAAATTTTAACACTTATAATAAATAATAAAAATTTGATAACTAAGTTGTAATATATTAGAAATAATTTATTTTTATAATATAACTTTATTTATAAAATTAACTTAATTAATTGTAAAAATTTGGTTTTCTATTATAATTTATAATTACTTTTGTATTATTAAACTTATTTAATTAATGAGAATGAGACAATGAAAAAAAAATTAAATTATTGGTTTCTTTCATATATAAAAATTTATTTTCATTTATTAATGATAATGTTTATTTATATATTTTTAATGAGAAAATTGTTATTTAATTTACTCTCTTGTAATTATTTTAACTGATAAATTGATATATTTATTAAAATATTTAAGTGTACCAGTTATTTTTTTTTTCACCTTACTTTATACTTATATTTATTTCTTTAATTTATTGTTTATTTATTATAGAAACTTTTATATAAATTATAAAATAGGAAATTGTAACATTAAATATGTTCAATATCAATATAATGAATCCCTTTAAATTTTATATAATTAATATATTATTAATTATAAACTTAACAATTTTAATTTACATTTTCTTTTTTAATAAAGATACCCTCCATATCTCATTATAAATTTATACTATTTAAAAAATTAATAATTAATTTATATTACAATATATAGTTTATTATTTTATTTAATAAGAAAATTTTATATTAATTTATAATTTTTAATATTTTAATAATATAAGTTTATTGCTTAATTAAATCAAGCAGAGATAGTTCTTTAATTTGAATTTAGGTTTAATATATAAAACCAAAAAAATAATTTTATTTTTAATAATTTAAATAAGAGCAATATACTAATAAATATATCATATTATGCCTCAATTAATACCTTTTTATTTTTTAAATCAATTATCATTTGCATTTTTAACATTATTAGCATTAATTTATATTTTTTCTAAATATATTTTACCATTGTTTACATTTCAACAAGTAATAAGAATGTATATCACTAAATTAAACAACAAATAATTAAATTTAATCTCATTCAAAAAATTTAATATCTTTTTTTTGGTATTTTACTTTTTCACAGAATAATTATAATTATTATTATAAATGTATTAACTATATTGTATTTAATTTATATTTTCTTTTTTTTTTTATTCATATATTGGAATAAAATGTTAAAGAAATGACTACAAATTTTAACTTTAAAAACATATTTATGTCTGGAAATTTTAATAATGATTTACAATTTAATTTATAAATTTAATTTGCTATAATGATTATATTTTAAAATAATATTATATTTTTAGTAATTTCAAGTATTATTTATATTTTATTTAACGACTATTTATAAAAATAATTTAATTTTTATTTTTATTTTAGAAATTCGATATCCTAAATAGATTAAATAATTATATTTGTTATTTTTCATAATAATTTTATAAAATTTACATTATTATATTATATATACTATTTAGTATAGTAAAAATAAAACCTGTTCAATAATATATTTAACCCCTTTTTTACTACTAAATTTAACAAATTTAGATTTTTTATATATAAAATAAAATAAAAAAAAATAAAAAAATATAAAAAAAAATTAATCCCCCAAAAAAATAGTTGTTATTGTTAAGTAACACTATTAAATTACTAATAAAATTAAAATATAGTCAATTTGATTAAATAAACATAACCGATTAATAATCGTTGTTATATAAAGTAAACAAAAAATCTTAATTTAAGTTTGTTTAAGATGAAAAAAGTAATTTTATTTATATGTAAAATCAATAAAATAAAATTTTACAAAAAATATACTAACATTTTATTCAATATTGTTCTATATTTTATATAAGTATAGTATATAACATATGCTATTTTTAAGTAACCAACCGTGAAACATTTTATAAATAGTATCACTTAATTGAATATTATAACAAAAATATCCTTTCTTTTTTTAAACCTTTAATTTTAGTTCTTTTTTAATTAGTTTTTAAAGTTAATTATTATGCAGTAAAATATAATAAAAAATAAAAAGATAATAAGATAAAATATATTATTAATTATTTTTTATTTTAATTATATTAAATATTATATATTATATATTATATATATATATAAATAACCCCCCTTTTTTTATATTAAACTTTTTACTGTAACTTATATTAATAAAACAAAATTGAATGTTATCCTGTTATATTCTAAATTATAATTTAATAATTATAAAATTAAATTTTAAATTAGTATATAGTTGATCGATTAAGATATCCTTTAATATTCCATTTGATTTTATATTATAATATTACATTAAATTTATTCATAACTATAAAATAAAAAGTAGTTGGTATATTAAAAAATTTAATAAGCTAAATACAGTTAAATAATAAAAAATAAAAATATAATGACAAATAAAAATAATCTACCAACATTTAATCTTAAACAAACTAGATTAAGTTTTCAATTTTTTCCTTCTCATTTAGTAGATAGATCAATATGACCTTTAATGGTTAGTTCTTCTTTATTTGCATTAGTTATAGGAACTGTACAATATTTTCACGGTTATTCAACAGGTTTTCTATTATTAAAAGCGGCTGCTTTATTAACTGTAATAGGAGCAGCATATTGGTGAAAAGATGTAGTAATTGAAGCAGCTTTCAAAGGTCATCATACAAAAAAAGTAAGATTTGGTATAGCACAAGGTTTCAATTTATTTATTGTAAGTGAAATTATGGCATTCTTAAGTGTTTTTTGAGCTTATTTACACGCTAGTTTATCACCTTCAATTGAAATTGTAAGTTGACCTCCAGTAGGAATAACTCCTTTAAATGCATTCGCAATACCTTTTATTAATACTTTAATTTTACTTTCAAGTGGTGGATTTATTACTTATGCACATCATGCACTTATTGCTAATAATAGAAAAGCAACTATAACTGGATTATTTGTTACAATTATATTAGCTCTTATTTTTACTTTTTTACAATATGTTGAATATAATCAAGCTAGTTTTACTTTTGCAGATTCAGTGTATGGTTCTGCATTTTTTGCTACAACAGGTTTGCATGGTGCGCACGTTTTAATTGGTACAATTTTTATATTAGTACAATATCTAAGAATTACTAATTATCATATGACTAATGGACATCACTTAGGTCTAGAATTATCTATTCTATATTGGCATTTTGTGGATGTTGTTTGGTTATTCTTATTTTGTGTTGTATATTATTGAGGTGGAACAGGTGGTTCTATCTAGCGGTTTATTTTAATAATTAACATTTAATTTTATAATATATTAATATATTTAAATATTTTGATATATTTAAATAATGATACATTAATAATTTACCGTATATTTTATTGTAGAAAATTGCTACTTTATATTATTTTATTGTAGATAAATATATAGTGTAATTTTTAGTTTATTATCTTAACATTGTTTATACATAATAAAAAAAAATAAAATTTTTACATAAGGTTTTAAAACCTTAAGATCGTTAAGTATTTTTTTTTTAATAATCTATTTATAATAATATTATTATGAATATAAAGAAAATTTACATTTACGAATAAAAAAAATAAATGACAATTATTACTGGTTCCTAAAGGATATATATAGCTAATAAATAAATATGAATCTACCATTACTTCTTTTTTTAATAGGTCTATTAGGTTTTATAATTAATAGAAAAAATATTATCTTAATGATTATTTCTATTGAAATTATGTTACTTGCTGTAACTATTTTAATTTTAATTAGTTCCTTTAATTTTGATGATAATGTTGGTCAGACATTTAGTGTTTATATAATATCTATTGCAGGTGCTGAATCTGTAGTAGGTCTTACTATTTTAGTAGCTTATTATAGATCTTTCTTGGTCCTTTTTTTTTTATTAAAAATGGTTTAACATTTATAAAGTATAATGTTGACTCTTTTTTTTTTAATTAAGCATGTTACTATTAGCTGAAACGTAGTTTTTAAACTATAAATTTATATTTGTACTACTCTTTATTTATTTAAATTTAAAGAAAGTAAAAAAAAAAAGAAGTTTAAAATATAGTTATAAAAAAAATTATCATCTTTTTTTTTTAATTAAATTTAAATTAGAGTGAAAATGTTCAAATTGTTCTATTTAGATTATACTAATCAGCTAACATATTTCTGTGTTTCAGAGATTATACGTAACACATAGTATTTACAAAAATGAATGTTATGATTATATAATCCATCCTTAAAAAATGAAGAAGTAAGAGGAAATATTAATATTCTAAATTATTAATGATAAGATTTTACAGCAGTTATCATAAAATGACAAAAGAAAAAAGAATGGGTTTAAATGTTTTACCTAAGAGTAGGATAATTAAAACAGGTTCTACAAAATTAAACAAAATTGAACCTAATAATGAATGTAAATCGCTAGTTGTTTATGGAAGTAATTTAGGTTCCAATATTGGTTTTAGATTGACGCCTATTGTTTTAAATACTTTGTATCTTACACCTTTTATGTTTAATGTGTTAATAGGTAATTTATTGGGAGATGCTAATATAAGAATTCCAGGTAAAAAAGGAAATCCACAAATTCAATTTAATCAAGGGTTTATCCATTTAGAATATATATTGCATCTTTTTCACATTTTAAGCCCTATAGTTACACATTTACCCAGTTTGGTTCAAAGAAGAGATTTAACTTTTTATTTAATGCTTTATATAAGATGTTTGGCATCTTTATTTCCATTATATCATTTATTTATAATAGATGGTGTAAAACGTATTCCTTGCAATATTGCTCAATTTTTAACTCCGGTTTCACTTGCTTTTTGAGCAATGGATGATGGAAGTAGAACGGTTTTTATTTTAATACTCATAGTTATTCATATACAGAGCAATTAATATTGCAAAAAACTCTTAAGGATAATTTTGGAATTTTATGTAATATTCACAAACACAAATTACAATTTAAATTGTATATTTGAGCTGAATCTATGAATACGTTCATATCTGTTGTATCACCTTATTTTGCTTCTTCAATGAATTATAAATTATTTAAGAAAGTCTAATAGTAGGTAAAAATAACTTAAATGTCTATAATTTATAAAGGTTTGTAAGAGGAAATATTTTAATTACTACTACTTAATGTATTTATCAATTTTAATTTTTCCTTTATTAGGTTCTTTTTCTGCGGGGTTCTTAGGTAGAAAAATTGGTGTTACAGGTGCACATTTTATTACTTGTTCTTGTTTAATTATATCTTCTATTTTAGTTACATTAGCTTTTTATGAAGTAGGAATTTGTGGAAGTCCTGTTACAATATATTTATTTAATTGAATAGATTCTGAATTTATGTATATATCTTGAGAATTTTTATTTGATCAATTAACAGTTTCTCTAGCATTAGCTGTTATTTATTGTTCTACATTAATTCATATTTATAGTGTTGATTATTTATCTAACGATCCTCACAATCAAAGGTTCTTTTCATATTTATCATTATTTACGTTTTTCATGTTATTCTTAGTTTCAGCTGGTAATTATTTTGTAATGTTTATTGGTTGAGAGGGTATAGGTATTGTGTCTTATCTTCTTATTAATTTTTACTTTACAAGAATTCAATCTAATAAAGCAGCTATATTAGCATTAACAATGAATAGAGTAGGAGATTACGGTCTTAGCATTGCATTCTTTGCTTTGTTTGCCGTATTCGGTTCACTTAATTTTTCTACTATTTACTCATTAGCACCTTATATTAATGAAACAGCTATGACTATTATAGCATTACTTCTATTAACTGGTGCCGCAGCAAAAAGTTCGCAATTAGGATTACATAGTTGATTACCAGGATCAATGGAGGCGCCTACACCTGTTTCTGCTTTATTACATGCTGCTACTTTAGTTACAGCTGGAATATATCTACTATTAAGATCTTCACCAATATTAGAATTTAGTCCTACCGCTTTATTAGTAATTACTTTAATAGGAGCTACTACAGCATTCTTTGGAGCAACTGTAGGATTAGTAAGTAATGATTTAAAAAGAATTATTGCTATGTCAACCATATCTCAATTAGGTTACATGGTATTAGCAATTGGTCTAAGTCAACATAATGTTGCATTATTTCATACATTGAATCATAGTTTTTTCAAAGCATTACTATTTTTAGCTGCAGGTGGTGTAATACATAGTTTATCTGATCAACAAGACATCAGAAAAATGGGTGGTTTAATAAAATTTTTACCATTTACTTATACTATTATGTTAATAGGTTCATTATCATTATTAGCAACACCTTGATTAACAGGTTTCTATAGTAAGGATTTAATTTTAGAATTAGCTTATGGTGCTTATAGTTTTAGTGGAACTTATGCTTATATTTTAGGAAGTATAACCGCTGGTTTAACAGCTTTTTATAGTTTTAGATTAATAAGTTTAGTATTTTTAACTGTACCTAATAATATTAAATCTATATATTCTAATACTCATGAAGCAAATTTATTAGTTATTATTCCATTATTTATATTAGCTTTATTTAGTATATTTTTTGGTTATATTTTTGCTGATTTATTTGTAGGAGTTGGTACAGATTTTTTTGGAAATGCATTATATTTAAGTCCTAATAATATATCAATTATAGAAGCTGAATTTAGTTTACCTTTAATTATTAAATTATTACCTGCTTTATTATCTTTATTAGGTGCAACATTATCTTTATATTTATATCATGTTAATCCAGAATTTATTATAAGTTTAACTAATACTTATTTAGGACGTCAAATTTATACATTTTTAAATGGTAAATATTTTTTTGATGTAATTTATAATCACTATATTATTGCTTCAGGCCTTAAAATTGGTTATAATATTTCTAAATTCTTAGATAAAGGAGTTGTTGAATTAATAGGTCCTTACGGATTAGCTTCTACTTTAAATAAATTAGCTTTAAATATATCTAGATCAGATAATAGAGTAATAAGTACTTATTCAACATATATTATTTTTAATGCTTTATGTTTAATATTTATAGTCTTTGCTCCTATGTTAATTAATACATCTTTATTATTTGAAATTAGATTGTTTATAATCTATATTGCATCTGCAATATTTGTTTTATTTCAAAATTCTTTAAATGATTAAAAATAATTAAATATTTTTATATTTATAGTTATATTTATAATTATGTTTATAGTTTTATTTATATTTATATTTTTATATTTATATTTATATTTATATTTATATTTAGTATTAGTAACTTATAAAAGAATTTTATTCTTTTTTTGGAGTATTTATATTATAAAATTATAAACATAATATAATTAAATAATCATTTAAACTTTACTTAAATTTTATCTTTATTCAATGATTGCAAATTAATTTTTTGTTATTAATTTGTAACAATTATCTTTATAATAAGATATAGTTTATATAATTCTATTATAATTAATTATATTTTTGTTATACAATAAAATACAATTTAATACATATAATATTTTTAAATATAATACAATTTAAAATAAAATAAATAAAAAAACAAATTTTTTTAAGCAGTTATTCTATAATATAAGCAATAATTCTATTATTATTTTTTTACGCAGAATTGTTATTAAATTCTATTTTATTTTGTTAAATTACATATATAATACTTAATTACGATTCTAAAATAAATTAAAACTATAAATATAAATATAATTTAAATATTTAACCTAATTAGACTTAAAACTTTTTTTTTATACTTAAACTTATACTTATTACTCTAAAACTTAAAATTTTAAATTTATATAAGTTACTTTCATACTATTTCTAAAACTAAATATTAATTTCAATATTAATCTTTCATTCTCACTTTCAATTAAAAACTTAGCCTTTTCCAAGTAAAAAAAAATTTGTTTTTTATAAAATTAAAGTGTTAATTTAAAATTGCCTTCCCAAAATTAATAAAATTAACAAAATTAACTTAATTAACAAAATTAAAAATATTAAAAATATAATCTTACCTAACAATTAAATTAAGAAAATTTTTAATAAATTTATAACTTTAATTGTAAATTGTATAGGTTGGTAAGTTAAAATTAAATTTTATTATAGTTTTAATAAAAAAACAAATTTTTGTTTATTTTAATTTAATTTTATTTAATTTAATAAGGGTAAGTAGGATTAATATTGCTATTACAATATTTTATTAGATATATATATTTCAGATAATATGTTTAACCCATTTTCGATGTAGTTATTAATATTAATAATCTTAACCATAATAATTAAAACTAAACTATAATAATTAAAATAAAACTATTATATTATAAATTTATTTAGTTTAAATTTACTAAACTGATGATTCTGTTTCAGTTTATTATTTTTTTTTTTATTTATACTTATTCAACTTTTAACTGTTACATATTTACGTAATATCTTACAATTACAATTTAAATAAATACCAAATATTAAGTTTAATTATTAATAAAAATTATATTAAAATATATAATATTAGAATAAACTAAATTTTATATTTAATTATATAATTAGGAATTTTAAAAATTTTTATACTTAACTTTAATTATTACTTCAATAATAATATTAACTAGGACTTTAACAAAACTTTAAATATTAATTATATTATTTAATAAAAAAAGTAAATTATTATAAATTATTTTTTTAAAAGAAGTATTTTAAATAATAATAATCTAATTGATAACAAATAACAATTAACAAATAATAGCTAATAATTAATAACTATCAATTATTAATATATGTATATGTATATATCTATATATATTTTTATATTTATATTTATAGTTATAGTTATATTTATAGTTATAGTTATATTTATATTTATAGTTATAGTTATATTTATAGTTATAGTTATATTTATAGTTATATTTATAGTTATATTTATAGATTATATTTAGCTACAGTTTATTTTTATTTATCAATTTTTTTTATTTTTAACTTTTAAATTTTTAATTATAAATAAAGAAACGAGTATAGTTAAATTGGTATAACCTCTTCCTTCCACGTAGATATCATCAGTTCGAATCTGGTTACTCGTATATATATATATATACATTAACTATAAAAAAATAAATTAATAAATAAAAAAATAAATACAATTTAATTATTTAAATACTAAATAACAAAATATTAATAGTTATATTTAGTTGTGTAAGATTTTTAATATTAAATATTTTTAAGCATTAATATTTACAAATATATATAAATATAATTTTTATTTTTATTAATAATAGTTATGTTTGTTATATTAGTTATATTAGTTATAATATATATTTTATTTAATTTATATTATATTTATTTAAAGTTTATTATATAAATTTATATAAAAATATTTATTTATAAAAAAAATAAATTAACAATATATTAAAAATATAAATTTTAATTTTTCCTATAAAAGTTTAATATTAAAGTAAATATTTTTTTTTTTATTATTCTTATAAGGTTATAATTAAATTATATTAACCTTTAAATTGAATTTTAATTATTTTATTTAAATTTTATTGGATTATTAAAATTTTATTTATTATATTTAAGTCTACTACTATTTTATTATATTAATATATTATGTTATAAAATCTTATTTATTATTTAATTTAAACTTATTATGTTAATATTTAAAATGATTTTGATTTTTTTATAATAAAATTAATAACTTATTATTTAATCATAATTAGCATTACCACATATTATATTTTTATGTTTAAGTAATTTACTAATTTTTATTTATTTAAATTTGTAATTACCATTCTAATTTTAAATTGAATCGCATTACTATTACATTATATTAGTATAATAGTAATATTTATTTTATATCACTTATTTTATTAGATATATTTTAACCTTAGTTTATTATTTTAGTTTATTGAAAAAAAAAAAAAAAAAAAAAAAAAAAAAAAAAAAAAAAAAATAAAAAAAAAAAATAAAAAATAAATTACAAAAATGCTTGTATTTTATAAATCTTTTTCTTATCTAAATCTAATTTGCAAAAATGCAAAAATGAAAAAACATTTTATTAACTAGTATATTTCTTATATACTAACCAAAATATTTAAATATATTGAGAATTTCATCATCAATATATTTACTTTATTAATACAATTTATAAAAAATTATGTTAAATCTTACTTTAAAAATAAAACATATTTTGTTTAAAAAAAAATTTATAATCTCAATCTATATGAATCTTAACAAATTTTTTTTTAATAAAATAAATATCTATAAAACCATAACCAAAATAAATAGTTTCTTTAAACTTTTTAATACAAAAACAATAATAACAAAATTATATCCCTTTAACATTAAAATTTTTATTATACTTAATTTAATTGAAATTTTTTTTTATACTTTATTTACAAATTTATTAGAATTTTTATTTTTTATTCAATCTATTATATATAAATTTTATTTTACTAATTTAACTTTTTTAGATTTATCTTCTATTTTTTCTTTAACTAATTTTCAATATCAGTGTAAATTTATATTAATATTTGTTTTAATAGTAACATATATTATAGATTTTATAATTATATTTAAAACACAAGTAATGCAATTTATAGATTTAGAGTTAATTAAAATTTTAATTTCTTTTAACAATTTTTTAGATAAATCACAATTACTAATTCAAATTCAAAGTTTAATATATTTTTTTAATATTTATAATATAATATTCATATATTTTACATTTAAAATTAAATTAAAATTAATATTATTAATTAGATTAATTAAAAAAGAAATTTATACCAATTTTTTATTAAAAATAAAAATTATAATAATAAATTTAAAAATACATTTTAATAACGTAATATCATATATCTTAATTTTATTAAATTTACATTTTTATATGTTTAAAATTATATTACAATATTATTATTACAATTTTAACATTTATATTAATCTAAATATTTTCTTTAATTTTAAGAGTTATCCTAATTTACATTTATATTTAAAATTAAAATTAGAATTACAATTAAATTTACAATTAAAAAAATTAACTTACTATTTACATTATTTTTTTGATTCTTTAAGTTTATGAAGAAAAAATAAATATCTTAATTTTTATAAACTAATATTTATAAAATTTAGTTTTATATATAATAATTTTTTATTTAAATATTTTATTAAAAGTTTAATTATTTATTTAATTTTTACTTTTATATTTTTTTTCTTTAAATTATCATTAATAAATCAAACTATTTTTTTAAATTTTCCTTTTGTTGAAAATGTAATTTCATTAATGATGTTTAAACTGAAATTACCATTATCATTATTATTATCATTATTATTAACAGATGAAAATAAAATATATATTACATTTACTTTACTTTTTAGTTTTACTAAATTTGAATATACTTTATTATTAAAAAACTTTTTTACAGATTTACAATTATTAATAGTTATAGAACAATTTATAAATGGATGTTTAATAGAAATTAATATTTTAGAATATTTAATTTATTATATTATTATATTATTAAGTATTTTAATTTTTATGTTTTACATTGATATTGGATTTTTTTTATTTTTATTACCTTTAAAAAATTTGATTATTTATAATTATTATCGAACTAAAATAGTTTTATCTGTAGTCCCAATGACTGTTGGATTGGTATTATCAGCAAATAATGAAGAAACCTCTTTAAATTCGGAACAAGATACCAATTCTAAATCTGAATCTGAATCGGAATCGAAATCGCAATCGGAATCTGAATCTGAATCATCCAATAATAATATTGTGCCTTATAATGAAAATAAAGGATGAGATTTATCATTAGAAAATTTAAAATTTAAAGATTTATCCCGTGCAAATCAGATTGAATATATTAGTAATTTAATGTTATTAAAAGGACTTGATATTAATCCTTTTTTAATGGATTATTTTATAACTTCTATATTAAATAATACATCTGGTAATAGAAATGATGTATATAATTTTTTAAATACTAATTTAAATTCTATTCTTAATTCTAGAAGAAATACACAATTAAATAATAATTCTTTTTTTAGAGTTAGACCTTTTCTATTAAATAATTCTAATACATCACTTTTTCCTAATGAATTACCTTTCAAATCTGATGATACTTTTGATTATGAATGACAAGAGCTATCAGATTCTATAGAAGAAGCTAAAAATTCTTATGCATCTGAATTCTCAAATACAAATACAAATACAAATACAAATACAAATATAAATACAAATACAAATTCCCAATTGATTAACAAATCATAATCATAATCATAATCTTAATCTTAATCTTAATCATAATCTTAATTATAATCATAATCTTAATCTTAATCATAATAAAAATTAAAATAAAAATAAGAATAAGAATAAAAATTAGAATAGAATAAGAATTTTAGGTATAATTGTTTTTATATTAGTAAATGGATTTATTAATTATGTTACTCTATTACTTATTAAATAAGTTACTAATTTTATTATTTATTGAAATTTAAATTTGATGATGATTTGAATATAGTTAAAGATAAATATTTATATCTAGAATAAAACAGTAAAAATAAATAATAAATAATAAATAATAAATAATAAATAATAAATAATCAATAATCAATAATCAATAATCAATAATCAATAATCAATAATCAATAATCAATA
>Ga0209736_1000422_pt1 | contig 13676 bp, 9 predicted proteins | sample BlaSpr_A8_Ref_M3_FD_187992 | JGI IMG/M metagenome (GOLD analysis project Ga0209736, IMG submission 187992) | Forest soil microbial communities from Thunder Bay, Ontario, Canada - Black Spruce, Ontario site 2_A8_Ref_M3 (SPAdes) (version 2) | ecosystem: Environmental > Terrestrial > Soil > Boreal... | reverse complement strand
GTTCGCTTTCGCTGCGTCGTATTGTTGTTTCGAAATCTCGCCCTTCTCCATCAGCGGCTTGTACCGCGCCAAATCCGCCTGCGCCAGCGCCGCATTCGCCTGGCTCTTGTCCACGTTCGCTTGCGCGAACGACAAATCCGCGGTCTGCGCTTGCTCGTATGTCGCTTGCGCGCTCGCCGCATCTGCCTGCGCTCCCAGCAACTGCGCGTCCGCGCTCGAGTTCCCGCTGGCCACGTTCGCTACCGTACGCGGAATGTCCACTCCCGCCGAACGCGCTTCGCCCTCCGCCAGGTCCATCGCTGCCTTTGCCTGATCTACTGCCGCTTGATAGTCCCGCGGGTCGATCTGCACCAGCGTTTGTCCCGCTTTCACCGCCTGGTTGTCGTCCACCAAAACGTTGGCCACCTTCCCGTAAATCTTCGAAGCGATCGGCGTGATATGCCCGTCGATCTGCGCGTCATCCGTGCTCTCGCGGTGGTGGTAGTAAAGAAACAATCCGACGATCACGGCGATCAGCACCACGCCGCCAAGAATCGCCAGCCGCTGCACCTTCGGATTCGCAAATCCCTTGGGTGCTTCTTTCTCCAGCGGCATTTCTTCCATAACGGGCCGCACCTTTGTCGCGTTTTCTAGCCCTACCTCGATCTCAATGCTCATCGGTTCCCCTCACTTCGAGTAAACTCTTTCCATCTGCCCAATCGAACGCGCATAGTCCGCGCGCGCCTGATTGAACCGGTAAAGCGCCGCGATCTGGTTGTCGTTCGCGCGCGCCAGTGAATCTTGCGCCTGGATCACTTCGATATTGTTCGCCACACCCGCCTTGAAGCGATCCCGCGCCTGATCCACTTCCTCTTTCGAAAGCTGCACTCCCAGATTCGCCACGGCCACCTGGCTGCGCGCGGAATCCAAATTGATCAGCGCGGTCTTCACGTCCAGCGCGATCTGGTTTCGCAAATCGTCTCTCTGCTGCTGCAATTTCTGAATTTCCAAATCTGCCTTCACGATCTCCGCGTGGATTCTGCCGCCGGTAAATATCGGCACGCTCACACCCGCTTGATACGTATACGTAGGAATCCCGGTGGTCGAGGAACTTCCCTCATACGTCCAGTTCCCCGTAAAGTTCAAAGTCGGCAGCCGCGAGTCCTGCGAAGCCTTTTTTTCCAATCCCGCCGCTTTGAGCCGCTCCTGCAACGCCTTCCACTCTTGCCGCTCGCTCAGCGCCGACTCGATGCTCGCCACCGCGTCCGGCTGCGGCGTATCGAAAAAGCTCAGCGAATCCCCCAATTCAATGCTCTGCCGCGGGTCCAGATTCAGCAGCCGGCTAAGTCCAAAAAGAGAAGTGTCGCGGTCGGCCTGCGCCTCGAGCAGTCTCTGCTTCTCGTTCTGCAGCTCTACGTTTGCGCGCAGCGTATCGATCCCCGTCCCAACGCCTTCTTTCTGCACGTCCGCCGCCTGGTCGTAAAGCGCCTGCGCCAACTCGACTCGCGACTGCGACGCTTGCACATTCGCCACCGCGCGCAGCGTCCCGATGTATTGCGACACCACCAGCAGAATCACCTGCTCCCGCGTGGAAAGACTGTCGGACTTGCTGGCATTCGCCGTTTCTCGCGCCCCCTGATACCGCCGGAACAGCGTCAAATCAAACACCGGCGCACTGAACCCCGGCCCCGCCGAGAAAATCTGGAACGGTCCGGCATGTTCAGGAAATCCGGGTATCTTATGCCCAAGGAATGCCTGCAAGTTGATCCGTTCCACGGCGTCCGTAACGTTCAGGCTCGCCTGCGGCAGCAACGCTGCCCGCGCCACGTTTCGATCCTGAACGCTCTCCGCCGCCGTCAAAACCGCAATCTGCGCCGTCGGATTCTGCTTCAGCGCCAGGCTTACGGCCTGATCCAGCGTCAATCGCAGCACTCCGCTAGGCGCGTCCCCCGGCAACGGATTCTGCTTCGACATTCCTTGTCCGTGCGCAACTACGGGCGTCACCAGCAAGCTGAAAAACGCCACATAAAAGATAATGTGCGAGCCTTTCTTCCGGCCCCAGCAGCCCTTCCCCGACCGTTCGCGCCCCGCAATCTCTTCGACGATCGCTTCGTTCAAGCACCCTTCCGCAATCAACTTCCCACCTTGCCCGTGGATCTCTTTCAGTAACGCTTTGCCCGCCGCATCAATGAAGCTCACGCCGCACAAATCCACGCTAAATTTCTCCTCGGGCGCCCTGGTGCGCCAGCACTGTTCAAGTGCCTCTACAAAGGGTCCCGCCAAGCGTCCTTCGACGCTCAGAACCGTCTTGCCGCGTTTCTTCTCTGTCGTGATTCTAAGCATTGTTCCGCCTTGCCAGTCTTAAGTAGATGCACAAGCCCCTCCATCGGATGTTAATTCTTATCCATAATTAAGTTGCTTATTTAAAACGACTTAGACAACAAGGACGGGCCTAGCTCTCAACTAATTGACTATATATGGGCACATGACATCATTACAGCTGAAAACTAGTGACGATATTAGGTCACTTTTACAAGGTTGGTTCTTTCCTTCCGCGAACGAATCCAGCCTCACCCCAAGCGGCAGCGCCCGCCCCGAAGTCTACAAGCGGCTCTAGGATCTCCGGGTTCAAGTGCCCCGAAGACGAGTGCGCGCGAGCTTCATGGAGGACGTAGTAGTAACGCAGTACCAATCGGGGAGAATGGCGGCAGAAATCGAACGCGGGAAGAAAAACATTGAGGAAGGCGGCTTAACCGGATTTTGCTCGGACTCGCCTGCTTGCTTCGGTTGGTCACAGGCGCGTCAACTTGATAATGGTTAGCACAGGCGCGAAGACGGTCCCGTTCAGCCGTTACACCAAACCGAACCTTGGCTTGGACCGCTCCCGCGCGCCTGTCAAGTGGCTCTTATTTCCTTGCGCTAGAACTCTCTCCGCGCCTCTTAGTGGCGAACGGCGATCGCTTGCAGTTCGAAGTGCCCGCCGCGCAGAAGTGAGCCCGCTCCAATGAATTCCCGCGCTGGATAGTCCGTGGTCTTGAAGTAGCTCTTATAGATGGGGTTGAATTTGTCGAAGAGTGACAAGTCGGTGCACGCAATCTGTACGTACACCAGATCGTCCATCGTCATTCCGGCCTGCGTTAGAGTCCCCTTCAGGCTATCGAGCATGAGCTTGATCTCATCCTCGATTTCCGCCGGCGGCTTTCCCGTCTTCGGGTCAAGTCCGATCCGGCCAGCCAAATACAAAGTATTCCCAGCAAGAATTCCGTCGCTGTAAGGCGCCTGCACTGTTTTCTCCGGCGCGTTGAACACCTTGCGCGTAGTCTGCGGTTCAGGCTGCGAAAATGCTCCGCGAACGGTAAGAACTCCCCCGACAACAAGCACGATGAGTAGAAAAGTGACACGACGATTCATGGCAACCCTCCATTTGAATCTCTTTTGAAAATGAACTCCAGGATTCGCGGCGCGAGTGTAGCCCGCAATTCGTTCCATCGCAACAAGCCAGTGGCACAGACTTTAGTCTGTGCCGTTCCATAGTAACCAGGCAGTAGCACAGACTTAAGTCTGTGCCACCGCCCCGGCGAAATGAGTGCGCGTCATCGGCCGCGACCAATGCTAGAATGCCGCTTCTTTTCCGAGGTGACTTAATGCGTTCCACAATTCGAAGCGGAGTGCTTTTTGTGGCAGCCGCACTGTGCATCTCCGCGCCGCTCTTTGCCCAAAATGATTTGGACCAGCGCATCAACAAAGAAGCCGACTCGCTCCTGGCAACCTATAAACATCTTCACGAAAATCCCGAACTTTCCACGCAAGAAAAAGAAACTTCCGCACTCATCGCCGCAGACCTAAGAAAATCCGGTTATGAAGTCACCGATCATTTCGGCCAATACGCTGAGTCAGGTCTGAATGCTTACGGCGTAGTCGCGGTCCTGAAAAAGGGCCCCGGCCCTGTGGTCTACGTTCGAACCGACATGGACGCGCTTCCGATCATCGAAAACACGGGCCTCCCCTACGCCAGCCACGTAAAAGTGGCCCGCGCGAGCGGTGGGGAAGTCGGCGTCATGCATGCCTGTGGGCACGACTTGCACATGACCGTTTTTCTCGGCACGGCGCACATGCTCGCGCAACTCAAAGATCGCTGGAGCGGCACTGTCGTCCTTATCGGCCAGCCGGCCGAGGAAACCGTCGGCGGCGCGCAGGCCATGCTTCGCGCCGGACTCTACACCAAATTTCCCAGGCCGGATTACGTCCTCGCGCTGCATGACACGTCAGGCGTGCCCGCGGGAAAAGTTTCCTGGCACGCAGGCCCTCTCCTAGCGGGCGCCGATTCCGTCGACATCACCGTCCGCGGCTACGGCGGCCACGGGGCCGCGCCGCAAGCGGGAAAGGATCCCATCGTCATCGCCTCGGAAATCGTCGTCGCGCTGCAAACCATCGTCAGCCGCGAAATGGACCCGCAGCTTCCCACGGTGGTCACCATCGGTTCATTTCACGCCGGCACGAAACACAATATCATTCCCGATGAAGCCCACTTGCAGCTCACCGTTCGAACGATGAATCCCCAGCAGCGCGAAAAAGTCCTCGCCGCCATTGCCAGAATCGCGAACGGCATCGCCGCCGCCGCAGGCGTTCCCGCGGAACGCGCACCGATTGTCGAAGTGGCGCAAGATCACGTTCCCGCCACGATCAACAATCCCGAACTCACGCGCCGCGTCGGCGCTTCACTCGAGCGCGCCCTCGGAAAAGAAAATGTCCTCGCCGGCGAGCCCATCATGGCCAGCGAAGATTTCAGCCTTTTCGCTCTCGAAGATCCCAAGCCGCCTACCAGCATGTTCTGGCTGGGCGCCGCCGACCCTGCAAAATTAAAAGACGCGATGGAAAAAGGCACGCGCCTCCCCGGCCCGCACTCGAGCGAATTCGCTCCCGTTCCCGACCCCGCGATTCGAACCGGCGTCAAGGCCATGACTTCCGCCGTGATGGATCTCCTCAAAAAATAAATCTCTGAACTCGTTGGGAACATTCCAGAATATGCATCGCTCTCTGTGAGTTGCTTTCCGTTCGAATAAATTCGCGCGAAGATTCGACTCCGCTTACAACGCAATCCAGCCGATTCGAATGAAGTAAAGCGAAGAGATCCCCACCAACACCCAGAGGAGAACACCTTGCAACAGCGGGCGCCAGCCTACTTCCTTCAGAGTGGCGCGCGAGATGGCCGTGCCAATGAGGAAGAGAGTGGCAGTCAGACCGAGACGGCCGAGAGTGAAAAGTGAGTGAGAGAAAGGAGAAACTGCCGGAAAGTAAGTATTGAAAACTGCGGCGAGGCAAAAAAACAAGATGAACCACGGAAATTGGATTTTCGATTCATCGCGAATTGCGGCTTCGCTGCCCACTTTCGATTCGCTGTGAGTTTTGGGTTCGCTGCCGATCTCGGATTTGCTGCGCTTGATCGCTGCGGTCGCGAGAGCTAGCGGAACGATCCAGAGAGCGCGGGCCAGTTTTACGGTTGTGCCGACGACGAGGGCTTGCGGGCCGTATTTCGCGGCGGCGCCGACTACGGAACTGGTGTCATGAATTGCCAGCGCGGCCCAGAGGCCAAATTGCGATTGCGAGAGGTGGAGCAGATTTCCGATCGGCGGAAAAATCAGAAGCGCGACGGAATTCAAAATAAACACTGTGCCGAGCGACACGCTCATCTCTCCGTCGTCGGCATGAAGGATTGGACCGATCGCCGCGATGGCGCTGCCGCCGCAGATGGCCGTGCCCGACGTGATCAGAAACGAAGAATTTCCGCGAACTCGCAAAACTTTTCCGAGAGCGAGACCCGCCAAAAGTGCAAACGAAATTCCCAGCGCAGTATAGATAAAACCGCTACGGCCGGCTTTCAGCACTTCGTGCAAATTCATTCCGAAGCCGAGCGCCACCACGCATACCTGGAGAAGAATTCTTGCGGATGTCCGTGCGGCTGCGGCGTACGGGTGCATGAAACATAGACCGAACAGGATTCCGATGGTAAGAGCTATCGGAGGAGAAAGAAGCCCCGTGAAAGAAAGGATAAGCGCTAGAAAGAAAAGAATTTTTGCGAGAGCGGGCATCACCGGCAGAAAGAGTATGAGGGCCGAAGCGAACGCGGGCAACGGCGAGTTTGCAGAGTGCCGCGAGATTCACCCGCATTTTTGTAGGGTATTGCGATATTGCGCGACCGAGATCACTTTTCTTTCCCTGGCTGCGGAGGCACGGGAGTCGCAGGCGTTTTCGCTGGCGAGGGCGAAGCCGGCTGCGCCGGGGATGACGGCTTCGCAACAGGCTGAGGCGCAGACGGCAACGCGTTCGGAGTCGATGGCGTCAGCGACGGCGCCGGCGGAACTGCTGGAGCATTCGGAGCGGCGGGAGTTAGGGGAGTCTTTGGTTGAGCGGAAACTTCGGCGATGATTTTTTCTGTGGCGGCTTTGCTTACGGCGCAGGCGGAATCCCAAATGCGGCATTGCGCGAGAGTGAATTTGCAGCCGCACGTGCAAGCGTCGGCGTTGAAGCGGTGGAGAACCAACTTTTTTTGTTCAGGGGTGAGTTTCGAAAGGTCGACACCGGGAAGTTCGGTGGCACGGTCGGCGTGGGCGAGAAAAACTTCGCCCTTGTCCTCAAAGGTTTCGACTTTGGCCATGATGGGCATGCCGAGGAGAGCGCGAATTTCCGTTTCGTAAACCTCGGGATTCCAGAGGCCGACGTGTTTTTGAACGACGCGGCCTTCCGTGTCCAAAACGAACGAAGTGGGCAGGGCGGGGATACCGCCGAATTGTATGCGGACGTCATTGGAAGTCATGGCGACGGGATAGTTGATGCCCATTTCCTCGACGTACTTCTGAATATCGGCCTCTTCGTCGTCGACGTTGAGGCCGATGATTTGGAGGCGGCCTTTGTAGCGGTCTTGCAGGGCGATGAGGTCGGGAATTTCCGCGCGGCAAGGTCCGCACCACGTGGCCCAGAAATTAAGAAAGACGACTTTGCCTTGGAGCGCGGCGACGGTGAGTGGCTTGCCGTCGAGCGCGGTGAGTTTGAAGTCGGGGGCGCGATCGGGGTTGCGGACGAAGCGGATGACGGGTTCGCTGTCTTGCTGTGGGGCAACTTGTGCGCCAGCCAAAGCAGGTGCGACGAAAAGAAGCAACGAGGTAAGGAGCCGGAGGAGTGCGGGCCGTTGACGGTTAGGCGTTGGTCGCGTTAGTCGCATGGCGTCTCTAATAGAAGAGCACATTGAACGGCGCGCGCCAAGTGGCTGTGGAAACCGCGAGTGGTGACGGGCCGCCCGTCATTCGTGGTGGAGAGACTGACGACGAAACGGCGGCGATTACTTTTCGGCGACCGTGAGAGTGGTTTCGATCAGGTCGACGGAATTTCCGCCGGCCATGATTTTGAAGGTGCCCGGCTCGACGACGCGGTGCATGTCGCGATTCAGGAAGGAGAGTTCGTCGAAGCCGAGAGAAAACTCAACGGTTTTTGTCTGGCCGGGATCGAGAGTGATTCGGCGGAAGCCGCGGAGTTCTTTGATGGGGCGCGTTACGGAACTGATTTCATCGCGGATGTAGAGTTGAACGACTTCGTCGCCGCGGACTTTGCTGGTGTTGGTTACGTTTACGCTGACGCGCGTGGAGCCTTCAGGGCCGATGGAATCGGGCGTGGTGTGGAGATTGTCGTACTTGAAAGTGGAATAGCTGAGGCCCCAGCCGAAGGGGTAGAGAGGTTGCGTGGTGCTGAAGAGATACTCGCGCTTGGCGGAGGGTTTTTGGTAGTAGTAATCGGGCAGCTGGCCGACGGAGCGCGGGACGGTGATCGGCAGTTTGCCGCCGGGATTGAAATCGCCGAAGAGGACTTCGGCGGCGGCGGTGCCGCCTTCCTGGCCTAGATACCAGCCATCGAGAATCGCGGGGACGTTTTCGGCCAGATAGGTGATGGCGTTGGGGCGGCCGTGGAGGAGAACTGCGACTACGGGTTTGCGAGTGGCTAGCATGGCTTTGGCTAGGTCGTCTTGATTGCCGAGGAGGGTGAGATCGTCGCGGTCGCCTTTGTGCTCCGGCGCCCAGGCTTCGCGGGAGGTTTGTTCGTTGCCGCCCAGGACGAGGATGATGACGTCGGATTTCTGGGCAGTCTTTACGGCTTCGGCGATGCGCTTGGCGTTGAGCTCAGGATCGCCGAGGATCACTTTGTCGGCGTCCCATTCGGGAAGCGTTTCAGTGATTTTCGTGCCTTCGGCGTAAAGGACTTCCGCTGCTGAGCCGACGCGATTTTTGATGCCTTGCAAGATGCTGACGCCGCGGCCGGGTTTGTCGCTATAGCCGCCGAGATGAACGTCGGCGGCGTTGGGGCCGATGACGGCGATGTGTTTGTACTTGGAGGCGTCCAAGGGGAGAAGGTTATTCTGATTTTTGAGAAGGATGAGGGTTTCGCGGGCGGCTTGGAGGGAAATTTTTTGGTGCCCTTCGTTGTTAGCGATTTTTTCGGCGTAGGCGGGATCGACGTAGGGATCATCGAAGAGTCCGGCTAGGAATTTTTCGCGGAGATGGTTTGCTACGGCGCGATCGATCGTGGCTTGCGCGACTTTGCCTTGCTTCACTTGGTCGATCAGGGTGGGAAAAGCGTCGGGGAAGGGGAGCTCGACCTCGACGCCGGAGTCCAGCGCGAGTTTGGCGGCGGCTTCCTTGGTGCCGACGATGTGGTGAATCCAGATGAGCTCGGTGATGCCGAAATAATCGGAGACGAGAACGCCGTTGAAGCCCCATTCGTGGCGAAGAACGTCGATCAATAAGTGTTTGTTGCTGTGCGAGGGTATGCCGTCGATTTCGTTGTAAGAGGCCATGACGCTTTGGACGTGGGCTTCTTTTACGGCGGCTTCGAAGGGTTTCAGCCAGTATTCACGGATGACGCGCTCGGAATAGTTGCCGGGTGCGACATTGGTGCCGCCTTCGGGCTGGCCGTGGACGGCGAAATGTTTGGCGGTGGCGAGAACGTGAGACTTGTCGATGGACGGGCCGGCGCCTTGGAAGCCCTTAATGGCAGCGACGCCGATGCGGGAAACTAGATAGGGATCTTCGCCATAGGTTTCTTCGGTGCGGCCCCAGCGCGGGTCGCGCGCTAGATCGAGTACGGGCGCTAAACATTCTTGCGCGCCGCGAGCGCGGGCTTCCGCGGCGGTCGCGGTGAAGACTTCGTGGACCAGGTCCGGATTCCAGGTGGAAGCGAGGCCGATCGCCGCAGGATAGGAAGTGCCTTTTTGCGCGACATGACCGTGGAGGCATTCGTCGTGAAATAGTACGGGGATGCCTAGACGGGTATTTTCTTTCAGCCACTTCTGCATGGTGTTGGTGAACTCTGCCATTTCGCGCGGGCCGCGGCCTTCGCTGGGGCGAGACATTTGGCCGATGCCGTCTTTTAGCAAAACCGCGGCACGCTCCGGCAGAAACTCACCTTTTTCATCCACAAAACGCGATTCGGGAGTTTTCATGAATTGTCGGTTCTCCCAAACGCCTTCGAGTTGAGCGACTTTTTCTTCCAGCGTCATGCGCGAGAGGAGATCGGCGAGGCGTTGCTCGATGGGGAGTTTCGGATTGCGGTAGGCAGGAGCATCTTGCGCCTGGCTGCGCAGAAACATGGAGCCGCAAACGAGGAGGACTGCGGATGCGGCGAGAACGAGCCTAGCGGGAGAAAAAAGCTTCATCAAAACCTCCGAGAAAAAATACCGATGCTTGTAAACTGAAAAACGGCTGGTACTATAGCACGGCCGTTAACGTACACGGCGAATCTTTCGCTGGATTATCTTTCGCTGGATTAATGAAGGCAGGCAATCCCATACATCGATTGCGCCGTACATCGCTCTGCGGCGCGCTTCTGTTACTGGCGTTCGCGGCGAATTATGCGCGCGCTGAAACCGGGGCTGACGCGTGGTTGCGCTATGCGCTGCTGGAAAAACATGCTGCGCAAGTGTATGCCGCTTTGCCGTCGAACGTGGTGGTGCTCGGCGATTCTCCGGTGCTCCAGTCCGCGAGAGCTGAATTGGTTCGCGGCGTCCGAGGAATGCTGGGACGGACGCTGCGGGAGGAGAAGAGTCGTCCGCACGAAAGCACGATTATTCTGGGGACGATTTTCGAATTGAAAACGGTTTCGCCTGCGATTTTTGAGCATGTCACTCTTCACGGCGACGGATTCATGCTCGCGACCCAACAAGCGCACGGATTCGAATGCCTCATTATCACGTCAACTTCCGATCGCGGCGTTCTCTATGGCGTGTTTGCTTTGCTCAGCAAGATCGCGCGTGGCGAAAGCGTTTCCGCGATGCACGAAACGCAGCAGCCCGATGCGCCCGTTCGCTGGGTGGATCAGTGGGACAACCTGGACGGCCGCATCGAGCGCGGCTACGCGGGACCATCCATCTTTTTCGAAAATGGTAATGTGCGAACCGACTTGACGCGCGCCGGTGAGTACGCGCGCTTGCTCGCTTCCATTGGGATCAACGGATGCGCGATTAACAATGTGAACGCCAATCCCCGCGTTCTTGAGGACAGTTTTCTCCCGCAGCTCGCTCGCGTCGCCGATGTTTTTCGGCCGTGGGGAGTGCAGCTTTCTATTTCGGTCGACCTTAGCAGCCCGAAGGTGATCGGCGGTCTTGATACGTTTGATCCGGCAGATCCGCGCGTTGCCGAATGGTGGAGAAAAAAAGTTAACGAGATTTACCGGCTGATCCCGGATTTTGCGGGCGTTGTGGTCAAGGCGGATTCCGAGGGCCGCCTCGGTCCTGCGACTTACGGCCGAACGCCTGCCGATGCCGCCAACGTGATTGCAGGTGCACTTGCACCGCATGGCGGAATCGTTTTTTATCGCGCGTTTGTCTATAACCATCATCTCGATTGGACCGATCCCAAGAATGATCGCGCGCGCGCGGCGTATGACAACTTTCATCCGCTCGACGGCAAGTTCGACGACAACGTAATCATTCAGATCAAACATGGACCGATTGATTTTCAAGTGCGCGAGCCGGTTTCTCCGCTCTTCAGCGGACTTGAAAAAACAAACGAGGCAATCGAGCTGCAAGTCACGCAGGAATACACGGGCCAGCAGCGGCACTTGTGTTTTCTTGCGCCCCTGTGGAAGGAAGTTCTCGATTTTGATATGCACGCGGGCGCGCAGCCCACGCCAGTGAAGGAAATTGTAGCGGGCAGAACTTTTCATCGCCCCACAGGCGGATTCGTTGCCGTTGTGAATGTCGGGATGGACGCGAACTGGCTGGGACACCCGCTGGCCATGGCGAACCTTTATGGATATGGCCGGCTCGCTTGGAATCCGAATCTCGATTCCAAAACGATTGCCGAGGAATGGACGCGTCTTAGTTTTGGAAATGATCCGGGTGTGGTGCGAACCATCGCAGAGATGTTGCTCGCATCCTGGCCGATCTATGAAAGTTACACCGGTCCATTGGGTGCTGGCACACTCACAGATATCCTCGGCAGCCATTTCGGACCGGGCGTCGAATCGTCGGAACGAAACGGCTGGGGACAGTGGCACCGTGCCGACCACTATGGGATCGGAATGGATCGAACGGCGGCCACGGGCACGGGATATGTCGATCAATACCGCGCGCCTGTAGCGAAAATGTATGAATCGCCGAATACGACACCGGACGAATTGCTGCTGTTCTTTCATCACGTGCCGTACACGCACGTGTTGCATTCCGGGAAGACGGTCATCCAGCATATCTACGATTCGCATTACGCAGGCGCCGAGCAAGCGGCAGGTCTCGTGCAGCAATGGGCAACGTTGAAAGGGCGCGTGGATGAGGAGCGTTATATGGAAGTTTTGAAGCGCCTCGAATATCAAGCGGGGCACGCCATTGTTTGGCGCGATGCCGTTTGCAATTGGTTTTTTCAAATTTCAGGCATAGCCGATCAGAGCGGACGAGTGGGACATTATCCCGGCCGCATGGAGGCCGAAGCGATGCAGCTCCAAGGCTACGTACCGTTCGAGGTTGTTCCACGTGAAACTGCCTCGGGAGGAAAGGCGGTCGAGTGTCTGCCTCCGGCGCAGAAGTGTTCTGTGGCGTTTCACTTCGAGGGTGCCGCGGGCGGGTACGAGATGGACGTCCAGTACTTTGACCAGAATAAAGGCAAGTCGAAGTTCCGCGTGCTGGCCGGCGATCGCGTTGTCGATGAATGGGTCGCAGACGATCATTTGCCAGCGACGAAACCGGGCGGCGATTCTTCTACCCGGCGGCGGATCCCAGGGCTGGCGCTTCGCCCGGGCGACAGTATACGCATCGAGGGCGTTCCGGATGGTGAAGAGCACGCGGCCCTGGATTATGTCGAAATTCACGCTTCGCCCGAATGAACCAGCATGGACGAAACAATGACCCTCGGTCGTATCTAAATATGGTAGTTGCGGGGGACTGACGGTTCCTAATCCAGGTCTAGCGTTTGCGGACTTTGATGTCGTCGTAAACAATGATGGAGAGGACTACCAGAATCCACACGGGGAAGACGCCCATTCCAGGAATAGCTTCCGCAATCAAGCCCGGCAAAATCGCCCATCGACGGCCGAGGATTAGAAACAGGAGTAACGCCGTTCCCAGGTCAATCAGCCATTGCATGGGTGGGGCAAGCACCGTCCAGAAAGATAGAAAGTCCGAGACAGCAGCGACGGCGAAAGCAACGGCCTGCCGTTTGCGTGAGGGACGCTGAACGGGAGCCAGCACCTCTGCGGGTACCAAAATAGCGGGAGGATCGGTCGGCGTGGTCATGACCTCAGTTGCGGTCCTCAAGCCCTTCTCAAATTATCCTGTCATGGGTGTGGGCGAACCGCAAGCGACGAACGCAAGCCATGGGCGCAAGAGTTTAGTCCTGTATACATCTTTGGGAGTGGCGCCTGAGTGCGCGATAGGAACGTATGCCGACAATGAGTTTCGGCTTGCTCTACACTGAATTGTTGGGCAGACAGATGACGATTGACAATACACCACTCACTAACGAACCAGCACCTCGCGGAATGCGACGAAACTCGCGGAGCGTGTACTCGTGGGTTCTGGGAGCCTTCCTGGGCGCAGTTCTTACGATTATTTTGGTAGGAGCGCTGGTGTGGTCGGCGACCGGGCTCGGACTATTCCACCTGATAAGCAATTTGCGCGGAGGGCGCACGCAGATTAATGTGGATCAGCCGACCGTCGTTCACCAAATTCAACAACTTCAACGGCTGGAAACCGTGAGCTACACGATGGATAAGATTATTTCGGGTGAGCACGCCAATGCTTACCTGCCGAAATTTCTGGCGGGCGACCGCCTGCTGCTGGTGGTGCACGGAGAAGTGGTTGCGGGGATAAATCTCGGGCGTCTGCAACCCGGGGACGTCCTGATACAAGGGCAGAAAGTGTCGATTCACCTACCCGCCGCGGAAGTCTTCAACACGCGCATCGATAATGCGAGGACGAGAGTCTATTCACGTGACACCGGACTTTTCTCTTCTCCTGACCCCAACCTCGAAAGCGAAGTGCGCGAAGAGGCTGAGCGCCAGTTGCAGCAGGCCGCGCTGCAAGATGGCATCCTCAAGATCGCTGCCGACAACGCGCGAAGCACGATCTCGGGTATGTTAAAGGGCTTCGGGTTCCTCGAAGTGGATACTCGGTAGGTTCGTTGCAAGAGCTTTCATGCCAACTCTACTTCTCCGATGACTGC
>Ga0209736_1000421_pt1 | contig 13683 bp, 12 predicted proteins | sample BlaSpr_A8_Ref_M3_FD_187992 | JGI IMG/M metagenome (GOLD analysis project Ga0209736, IMG submission 187992) | Forest soil microbial communities from Thunder Bay, Ontario, Canada - Black Spruce, Ontario site 2_A8_Ref_M3 (SPAdes) (version 2) | ecosystem: Environmental > Terrestrial > Soil > Boreal... | reverse complement strand
CGGCACCGCTGACAACATCATGAGCCGCGCCGACAGCGAAGCCATCGCGCGAATCGTCAACCAGGTCCATCCCGGACACGCCCGCTATCTCCAGATCGACGATATGACCCACGGCTTCAGCGTTAATGGCAAGTTCTATGAGGAATTGATTCCTACCATCCTGACTTGGATGAAGGAACAGCTGGCAACCGACAAATAATGAGGATCTCACGTGCTCACGTAGGACGGCCGCGCCGGCCGTCCAGCCGAGCGAAGTTCGGCAGCGCTTCAACGAATTCTTCGGGAAAGCACTTCTTAGCTCTTGGCGTGCAGCAGGTCCGCAAGTTCGTAGCGAAATTTCTGTAACGCCAGAAGCCGCTCCGGCGTAGCCTCCACAATCTCGGTCTTCGCCTGAAAGATTTTGCGCCCTTCCCTTTCCGTAAGCACGCCCATCACTTCACCCATCCGCCAGCCCGGAGTGCCAAGGATTTGCAAACCATCCACGCCCGGTACAAGAAGTGCAACGCAGCCGTCGCGCACCACGCCAATGCATTTGGGATAGCGCTCAAAAGTCTGGAGCTCGAATCCCGCAAGGTAAATACGTTGGAGCTGTTCGGCGGAATCAGGCATGGAGAGAATTCACGAAACTTAGAGCACCTTCCGCCGAGACGCGGCTTGCCGCGTCTCGGCAGCTCCCGCGGCCTACTGCGACTCCGCGCGGATGACTTCCAGCTCATTTCCCTCCCCCAGCCTCAGAAAGGTGAAAACTCCCTCGTTCGCTGAATAGCATGCAAACGATGGTCCCTGGCCTGTGGGATCGGCGTAGCTGGCAATCTTCCGGCCGGTCTGCGCGTCCGCGACTACCACCGTCTGGCTCTCGCTTTCGTCATTCCAGAACGAAAGCGCCAACCGATTTCCGGAGAGATGAAACGCGCTCGGCATGGCGCCCGGCAGCGGCGAAGAGACCTTGATCGTTTTCATAATCTTCCCACTCGGCCCGATCACATAGACCAGCGCCGGGGAAGAAAAACGCATGACGTAGAGGTTACCGTCACTTCCAACTTCGGCCTCGGCCAGATCGAGCCCGGGCGTCGCCTTCTCGGCGTCGTTCGTGTCCGCCTTTTTTGCTGACGCCTTCGCGGATTCCTGCTGTGCCTGGAACGAAAGTTGCGCCAGTTCCCTTCCGTCGGCGGAAAACACCGCGGTAAAGTTGCGGCCGCGATCGTTCTTATTCTGCACATCCCTCTTCACACCCGACACCAGGAAATTTCCGTCGGCAAATGCCGCGAATGTGTACACCTCGAAATCAGCATCCAGAAGGGTCGGTGATGAAGGCGATCCGTCGGAAGAAAAATGCAGCACGTAGATGCGCGGCTTCAAGATGCCGCTCTGGGCGATCTGATACAGGCCGCCGTCGGACGCTGGCGAGAAAGCTCCGGCGCGGTCGAGCCCCAGCTGACCAAATGCAGCCGCGTCAAACAGCGCGGTGCGCTTACCATCCGGATCGATCTTCACCACCGGGAACAATAGCGGACGGTCCCGCGCATACTTGGGGATGTAGAGATTGCCATCGGCATCGCATCTTGAATTGCTCAAAAACGCCCCACCCATCTCCGAGGCCACGTTCATGGTGGAGGAGACGTGCAGCGCAATGGTCGATCCTGATAGCGGAATGTTGTGACCAGCAGAGGGCGTAGCCGAATTTCCTTGCGCAGCCGAAAATCCAGCTAAGAAAAAGAAGAGGGGCCGGAGCGCGAATAACCCGCCGGAGAACGATCTCATCGAGAGCCTAAATTTTCCACAAAAGCCCGGAAACAAACTGAAAGCTCAATGCTGACAGCCGCCTCGCCTACATTTTGTATTTGCCGAGATCATCGTCGCCAAGGTCTTCCAGCCACTTGCGGAGCTCCTCGCTACTAACCGCCGGGACAGGACTATTCGCTGCCTGCTTCGAGTTCTTGAGAACCTCGTCTTCAACGAAGATGGGGCAATCCACGCGCAGCGCTAGCGCCAGCGCGTCCGACGGACGAGAGTCAATGCTGACCACGTGCCCTTCCCTTTCCAACCAGATTACGGCGTAGAAAGTATCGTCCTTGAGTTCGGTGACCACAACTTTGTGAACCAGCGCATCGAGCCCGGTGAGAACGCTCTTGATCAAGTCGTGGGTCATCGGCCGCGGCGTGCTGACTTTTTCGATTTCGAGCGCGATCGCATTCGCTTCATACACTCCCACCCAGATGGGAAGCACCGTGTCGCTGCCAACGTCCTTAAGCAACACAATCGGCATGTTCGAAACCGGATCCATCATCAGCCCGCGAATTTTCATTTCAACTTCCATAAAAACCTCAAAGCTTGTCGATGGAGCGCCGGTCGTCCTCGCCCGGCAGAATCAGCGCGACGCACTAGCCGGCCATCTCTCCCACCAAGCTGTTCGGGAAGCTCCCCGTAACCCGCACCGGCAGATAGCTCCCAGTCGCCAGCTCAACGCCTTCAGGCACCGTAAAGTTCATCACCTTAATTTGCGATGTCCGCCCAATCCACTGTCCCCGCGCAGGATTCTTCCCTTCCACCATGACCTCGAGCACCTGCCCCACGTGCCGCTGATTGCGCCGCGCCCCAATCTGCTTCTGCTTGTCGTTCAAAACCGCCAGCCGCCGAGCCTTCTCCGCGTCCGGGATCGCATCCTCCAGCTCCAATGCCGGAGTGTTCGGCCGCGGCGAATACTTAAACGTAAACACGCTGTCATATCCCACCACATCCATCAACGAGAGCGTCTCTTCAAACTCCGCTTCCGTCTCGCCTGGAAATCCAACAATCAGATCGCTAGTGAGAGATATGTCGCGCCGCGCCCCCTGAATCCAGAAGACACGCTCCAGATACTCATCCCGAGTATAAAGCCGCTGCATAGCATCCAGCACGCGCGTAGATCCGCTCTGGACAGGCAGATGCACATGATCGCAGAGCGCCGGCACCGCATCAATAACGTCGACAATATCGCGTCCAAAATCCCGCGGATGAGAAGTAGTAAAGCGCACTCGCCGAATCCCAGCGACCGAAGCGAGAGCCGCCAGCAACTCGGCAAAGCTTTTCTTTCCATCAGGATCGCGGTAAGAATTCACGTTCTGCCCAAGCAGCTGAATCTCCGTATAGCCCAGGTCGGCCAGTTGCCGCGCTTCTTCGAGAACGGACGACGAAGTCCGGCTGCGCTCCTTGCCTCGCGTATAAGGAACCACGCAGTAGGCGCAAAACTTGTCGCATCCCTCAATAATCGTGATGTACCCGCGATGGGGATTAGTGCGAGCCGTGAACTCAGTCTCGAAGCACTCGTCCGTCAAGCGATCGTCAAGCCCGGTAACCCGCTGCCCGCCAGCCTCCAACTGCACCAGCATCTGCGGAAGCTTGCGATAAGAAGCCGACCCGCACACCAGCGACACATAAGGAGCGCGCTCAAAAATCTTTTCCCCCTCCTGCTGCGCCACGCAACCCAGAACGCCAAACTGTTTCCCCTGCGCCCGATACTTCTTATAGTCCGCCAGTCGGTTAAAGACCTTCTGCTCCGCCTTGTCGCGAATCGAGCAGGTGTTATAAAGCACCAGCCCCGCCTCTTCGACCGTAGGAACCTGACGATACCCCTGCTGCAAAAGCGTCCCCACCACCTTCTCGGAGTCGTGCGCATTCATCTGGCAGCCAAAAGTTTCCAGGTAAAACGTTTTGGAGACGGGGTCCGACATGGGTTCAGTATAAACCAGGGTTCGAGAGGGTTCCCAATTCTCTCCATCATCTGTCATCCGAGCGGAACTCGAGGACCCCTACACCTCCGACACTTCCAACCCTGTCGGGTGCCCCATCCTAACGTCGTGCTTTTCGACGTTAGGGTGGGATTCCACAGCCGCTTGAAGCCTGGGACCTTTCCCGGCGGCCTAGGTAGCTCGGTCGCTGTTGCGGAATGTCTGGGGCCACTGCTCAGCACCGTGCAACAAGCACAGTTGTTCTAGGAGTGGGCCGCCACCTATGCTAGCGGCGGAGTGCGATGACGCGACCGGATCGTCAACAGGTTTCGCGGGACAGCGCCGGAAAAACCTCAATATTCTTGATACTCGCCACCAAATCCGTACTAAGTCGACTCTTGTCCACGCAGGCGTTCCCGCCTGCCTCAACAACGCTTGGCAACAAGTGATTCGGATCATGCTGGCTCATCACCAGAATCTTCGCTTCAGGCAGTTCTTGCCGGAGAAGACGAGCTACCTCCAGCCCGTTCATGCCCGGCATGCTGACATCGAGGAGAATCACATCGGGCAGGAGTTCGCGCGCTGTTTGAAGTGCTTCTGAACCATCTCTGGCTTCGCCGCAGACTTTCCAACCCGTTTCGGACGACAAGAGTCCCACGACTCCGCGGCGAACCGCATCATTGTCGTCTGCGATGAGAATGCGCATGATCGTCTCGTCCGGAGTAGCGCCGCAAAGCCTATCCGGTAGCCTCCAATGACTGAAGTATGCCGTCTGATCCGGACGCAGGAATCGACGTAGGAGTCGCCGGCACCGGGAATGTGACCGAAATTGTGGCCCCCGTCCCGTTCGACTGAATGTCCATGACGCCCTTAAGATGGCGCACGCGCTCACGCATTCCTGTGATCCCCACTCCCGTGCGCTGGGCTCGGATCGCAACCAGCTTTTCGGGAGAGATTCCATTGCCGTGATCCTCAATCCTCAGCAATACGCTGTCGGCGCTGCGAGAGAGGCTAATCGTCGCAGTCTTGCTGCCGGAATGGCGATGAATGTTAGTCAGGCCCTCCTGTACGATGCGAAAAATCGTCAATTCAAGGTCGGCGGGGAGCCGGCCGAAATTCTCCGGAATGCTAAGCTCGATATCTAGATCGCTACGTTCCTTCAACCCTTGCATGTACCAATGAATCGCCTGCGACAGGCCGTTTTCATCCAATAGGGGAGGATGCAATAAGTAGGACGTTGTGCGGATTTCCCGGCTAAGCTGCTGAACCAGGTTTTGGGTGTCGTCTACAGTTTCACTAAGCGACGGGTTTTGTCCTACGCGTTGGGCGATACCGGCAAGATTCATTCCCAGCACCGTTATGAGTTGACCGGCACTGTCGTGTAACTCGCGCGCAATACGCCGTCGTTCATCGTCCTGGGTTTTCAGCAAACGGTTTGAAAGCTCGCGAAGCTGTTCCGACTGCTGTAGGATTTCGGCATTTCGCTGCTCCAACTCCTGAGTCCGGGCACGTACTTGGACTTCAAGGCTATCGGACAACGTGCGCAGTCGCTCCCGGCTTTCACGCAACGCGTTTTCGCTCTGCTTCTGCTGGGTGATGTCATTGTTCGTTTCGAGAACGCGCTTCCGATTCCCGCCCTCATCCCGATCAAGCCTCCAGCGGCTGGCAACTACGATCCGGCTGCCGTCCTTGTGCCTGTGAATGAGTTCGCCGGTCCAGCGATTATCCTGGTGAAGTGCTTCCGTAATGCGCTCCAGCGGCTCGGGGAATTCGGTACGCAACAGCTCATGACTCACGCGACCCACTGCTTCCCCGCGACTAAAGCCATACAGCGCGGACGCGCTTTGGTTCCAATACGTAATACGGTCAGCTGCGTCGCGAACAAAGATTGCGTCATTGCTCAAGTCGAGCAGCCGCGCTCGTTCCGCCAGCGCTTGCTCAGTCTGCTTTCGTTCCGTGATGTCCCGTGCCACTTTTGACGCGCCAACCACATGGCCCGCAGCATCCTTGACCGGCGAAATCGTAAGGGACAGATCGATCAGGGTTCCGTCCTTACGCACGCGGACAGTCTCGAAATGATCGACGCGCTCGCCTCGTCTGAGCCGTCCAACAATCTTCGCTTCTTCGTCCCGTCGATCCTCGGGAATGATCAGAGTGATGTGCTGGCCCATGGTCTCTTCGCGGGTGTAGCCGAACAATCGTTCCGCGCCCTTGTTCCAACTCGTGATGACGCCGTCGAGTGTCTTGCTGATGATGGCGTCGTCGGAGGAATCCACAATAGCAGCCAGCAAATCGCCCGCTCGCCGAGCCAGCGTTCGTTCGGAGACATCTCCTCGTGCATCTGTCGCCGCCCGCAATTCGGTTTTCTCTCCGCTTCGGTCTGCAATCAGGCTTTCAACCGTCGGAAGCAAATCTCGTGCCAGATCGGCCTTGTTAACATAGCCGATCGCATCTATTTCTGCGATCTGACTGGAGACCACCGTGAGATCATTCTGGCTGACGATGATAACTTTGGATTCGGGCACCTCTCGCCGGATGATTTTAGTTGCCTCGACTCCGTCCATTCGGGGCATGGATATGTCCATCAGCACAACGTCCGGTCGCAGGCTTTTCGCCTTCTCTACAGCCTCGAAGCCGTCCCCAGCTTCTCCACACACCACCCAGTCTCGGCGTGACGACAGGAGAATGCGAACTCCCCGCCTAACCGTTTCATGGTCATCAACGATAAGGATGCGCAACGAGCCCATGCCCTACTCCCCCAAGCCCACTAATAGCGATCGCTATAACGATAACGATGCCCACCCGATGGTCCTGAACACTTACACACGTGGTGTTGGAAGCTTAACTGAGAACGCGTATGCTTCAAATACGGCGCATGCCTGAGCCAGGAGTACAGTGTTTCCCCGACGTTTGGGTGGGATTCCACTACTGCTCGAAGCTGGGGATTTTGCCGGAGGCCGAGGTGGCTCGGTTACGATTGCGGATGTCATCGGGCCAGTTGCTGAGCAGCGCAATACCCGCAGGATCCGAACGGTGGAGCGACGGTGGAGCGCAAAAACGGTGGGGCGCAAAAAGGTCAAAAGGGTCCGCAAGGTTGCGACCAGACGGCAAAAGGCATAAAATCCTCCTCGGCTTGTGCAGTCCTCTTCGGTAGCTATCCGCTGACATCCATCAGTGAAGGAGCCGGGACCTACAGGTCAAGTTTCGTGTGGGGAGAGAATATGACATTGAACCGGATCGTCGCAAAGTTTGCCTTGATCGCGTTAGCTATACTCGGCACCGCCACGATGGCATCCGCTGGCACCATCCGCGGTGTTTCTGCCGACGGAGAGGACAGCAATGCACCGAACTGGCTATTGCTGGGGCGAAGCAAGAGCATACCACTCGCAGTCACTGGCAAAAAAGCTACCATGACGCGAGAGATTGTTTGCCTCAGTCAAGACGTGGAGAACGCCTTCCCCAGCCCGACACCTAGCTTGAGCGGAAGTTGCGATAAGGGCGACTACATGCACGTTTTTCAGTTTCAGTCCACTTCGGCGAACCTAGGGGTGTCTATCGGGAAATTGGTAGGATTCGATCCTACCAACGTGAACAATTTTGGGGTGTTGATTTGCGACAGCTCCGCCAATACGATCGCGATGTGCACCAACGATCCCACCGGCACGCACATTCCAAACTTTACCGCGATTGCGGGGAAGACCTCCGTCACGTTTACGGTGCCAAATACCTTTCCTACCTACCCTGCGGGGACCGCCGAGCAGGGCCAGGGACTGACGTTTTTCGTAATCACCCAGCAAGCGGCTCCCTTGCCAATAGGTCTGGCTTCGGTTGGGATTCGCTGATAGTCCCTTGAGGCCTGCGGTTTCGAAGAGAGGCTTCGGCCTCGGCAGCTTTGCGCGCCAAAAGACCAAAGCCTCGAGCCGCGGCTTGCCGTTTTACAAGTTGAAGGTTGGCTCGCGCGGAAGCCAGGTTCCCGTTGGCTATCTGAGCATCTGCTAGAGCCAGTCGTGCCTGCCATTCCAGCCCAAGAAGGCCTTTCTCTCCAGCATGGCTTTCGACCTGCTGCAGCTCGCGCTCCGCCTCGGCGCTCTTTCCGGTCTTGGTGAGCAACTTGGCTCTCGTAATGGTGAGGGAGAGAATGGTCGGCAGATCGCGGGCTCCGAGTTTTCGAGCGAGATCAATTTCTTTCGCCGCGTGGTCATAGTTTCCCTGCGCGATTAGGGATTGTGCCAGGACGTCCTCTGCCGCGGTACGCTGATCCGAATCCTTTTCTGTTTCGAACTCCTTAGCTGCATCTCGCGCCAGCGTTTCTGCCTGAGCAAGCTGCCCATTTTCGAGCGCGACGATGGCTAGGGACACGTGGCTGTTTGCCACTCCTCCCTTCTCTCCTAATTCGCCACGCATCGTAAGCGATTGTTGATAGGACTGCTCGGCGCCCCGCAGATCGTCTTCCGCGAATAACACATCTCCCATGCTGGCAACCGCCATTGCCAACCTGCTCTTCAGCTGCAGCTGACGCGCCTTCGAGATTGATTTTTCCAAGTCTTCTTTCGCGCTTCGCAGGTCTCCTTGGAGGTAGGACACCGAGCTGAGGTTGATCAAGGCTTCGACTATGCCTGCCTGAGCGCCAATCTCCTCGGCGGTACGGACCGACTCCTCGAACGATTTGCGCGCCGCGGTGAAATCGCCCTGCAGAGAAAGATTGGCGCCGAGATTATCCTGCGCCAGCAGAGCTTGGGATTTATCGCCAATCGAAGTGGCGAGCGCCAAGGCCAGCTGGTATTGTCGCGTGGACTCGTTGAGCTTCTGTTGATACGCCTGCACATTGCCAAGGTTGATCAGCGCGCCGGCGATATCTTTTTGTGCGCCAATCTTCCGCGCCAGTTCCAAGGCCCGTTCATGCATAGTCTGCGCGGAGGAGAGTTGACCTTGATCGCCGAGCACGTCAGCCACACAGGTTAGACTTCGCGCCTGCCCACGAAGGTCGCCCACGCGACCGAGAATTTCGCCGGCCTGTTGTCCAGCGGCCATCGCGCGTCCCGGATCTCCAAGGTTGCGAAGCGCCCAGCACTGCCGAAGCAGAGCTTCTGCCCGCAAGCCCTCGGAGCCTTGCCGCCAGGCTGTCAGAATCGCGCGCTCGATGGCAGTCTCGGCGCGTTTGTAGTCAGACAAAGAAGCCGCGGCGCTCGACTCCGCCAGATTTATGCGCGGATCGTTTCCCGTCGGTGCGGCGATCTTCCACAAAGCGTTAATCGTCAACAGAGCATCCTGCCCTCGCCCCGCTGAAACCTGGGCGCTGGCAAGGCGCAGACCATATTCAGGATCATCCGGGAAAACCGTCCACAACGAGTGATAAATGTCGACCGCCTTGGTCCATTCACGCGTTTCCTCCCGAAATCGCGCTTCGATGCCCAAAGCATCCTGACGAGAAAGACCGGCGGACAATTCGAAAGCACGTCGCGACTCGTCTTTAGCCTTATCGTCATAACCGAGTTGCGACCACACTTCAGCTAACGCTTCGTGCGCCATAGCATAAGCGGGATCCTTCGCGACGGCTTGGGTCAGCAGATCGCGCGCCTCCATCGAATCGAAAGATCGAAGTTTGGCAAGGCCCTGTGCGTAGAGCTTGGCGGCTTCGGTGTTCACTGGCTGTGAGGCTCGTATGGAGGTGGCTTGTTCCGGAGTCACTTCTCCAGCTCCGCACTCGTTTCTTAGAGTCTCTCCGAGGTGACGCACCAAATCGAAGAGCTGAGCTTCAGTGCCAACCTGAGAGAACTTCGCCACCGTTTCGCCGGCTGAGGCGTCTTGCACACGCACATCGACGCGAATCTGCCCGTCCAGATCAAGGTAGGACCCGAGGACTACGAGATTCGTCCCCAGGATGCTACGCACTCTCGACAGTGTCTCAGCGGCAAGACTTTCCGCGTCGGGAAGCGCCAGGTCAGCCTTGGCGCGGGCTACGTTTTCGCCGGGCACCGTGCGCAACTTGTCTCCGGCGGCGAGTTCGGTTGTAAGCATTTCGGAGAGTGCGGTGGACAGCCAATTCTGGTTCTTGTCCGAGCCTAAATTCTTAAAGCCGAGGACGGCGACCGACCGGCGAGACCGAGCCGCATTGCCTTCGGATCTGCTTTTCCGCGCAACAAAATACCCGCCAAGCCCCAACACAACAACGAGAAAAACGACCGCGGCGGCGATCCAACCGCGCCGCGGCTTAGCCTCTGCCGAGAGCGGTCCGCCCGCCGTGAGGCGCTCCAAGTCAGCCCGCAATTCGGACGCTGTCTGATAACGACGGGCGACATCCTTCTGCAGCGACTTCAGGATGATGTCATCCATCCCGGAAGGGATATTCTGATTCGTCTTGCTAGGCCGAGCGGGATTGCTATTGAGAATGGCGTTGATGAGCAGTGGCGTCCCGGCCTCGGAAAAAGGACGTTTGCCGGTTGCCATTTCGTGGAGAACTGCTCCGGCGGCCCAGATATCAGTGCGAGTGTCGGCCATTCCGCCGCGCAGCTGCTCGGGAGCCATGTAGGGCAGCGTACCCGCGATCTCCTGCGTCCGCGTCTGAGTGGCCGTAAGACCGTCGTCGCTCGCCCGAGGGATAAGCTGAGCCAGTCCGAAATCAAGGATTTTCAGCAGCCCATCCGGCGTGACCCGCAAGTTTCCCGGCTTCAGATCGCGATGGATAAGTCCCTGCTCGTGAGCCGCGGCCAATCCTGTAGCCAACTGAGTGCCGAGGCGAACAGTCTCCTCCACGCCAAGGGCACCGGCCGAGAGTTTTATGTCCAGGGTTATTCCAGGTATGTACTCGGTGACCAGAAAGTCAGCGCCGTCCTCATTCCCGAATTCAAAAATCGTGGCAATGTTGGGGTGGTTCAGGCGGGCGAGCGCCAACGCCTCTTTTCGAAACCGCTTCCGCGCCCCTTCCTCGGCAAGCAGACCGGGGAGCAGCACCTTGAGCGCGACCTCGCGTTCAAGTTGCTCGTCGTAAGCCTTGTAGACGACGCCCATCCCACCCGCGCCGATCTGAGCAAGGATACGGTAGTGGGAAATCGTCTCGCCGACCATCACAAGGGACCCGACACAGGCGCAAGTTTATGTCGCCCGAATTTTGTGGTCAACCGGGTACCCAAACCGTCAGCATTCTTCGGTGGAGCGCTGAAGCGCTGCGGTTCCAGCATTAATGAACTGGGCTTTAGGCCGCTGAGGGTCCTACTTCACCGCTCTCCAGCGGGAACTGCTCGTTAAGTGGCGTCAAGAGGAAAATTCGGGTTTACGCCGCCAAGCTTCTGGCTGAGATGAGCGGCGATCAGTCTGCCGTGAAAGCGCCCATTCTCAATGAAGATTTCACTCGTCTTCGATCCGGCGACGATCACTCCGGCAACGTAGATTCCCGGAACATTCGATTCCAGGTTCTCCGGATCGCAGACGGGACGAAGCTGGTCAGGGGAAAGTTCGATGCCCACGCTGCTGAGGAAATCGTAGTCGGGATGGTACCCAGTCAGCGCGAACACAAAATCGTTTTTCAGACGACGAGATCCGGACGGAGTTCGCACCCCAACGTAGTCAACGCCGATTTCCTGCACCGTGCTGTCGAAGTGCGCGATGATTTCGCCAGCCTTGATGCGGTTCTCGATGTCGGGACGTACCCAGTACTTAACGTTGCTGTGGATCTGCGGTCCGCGATGGACGAGAGTGACGCGAGCGCCGTGCCGCCACAAATCCAAAGCCACTTCAGCCGCGGAATTCTTGCCGCCGACAACGACGACGTCAGTATCAAAATAAGGATGCGGTTCCCGATAGTAATGAAAGACTTTTTCCAGATCCTCGCCGGGGACATCGAGCTGGTTGGCGAGATCGTAGTAGCCGGTGGCGAGCACGATCTTACGCGCACGGTAATCATGGATGGCATCGTGCCGGTCGGTGGTGGTGACGCGAAAATTACGGTCCTCACCCGTAATCGTCTTCACCCATTCGTACTGGCGGATGGGCAAGTGATAATGTTCAGCCACACGGCGGTAATATTCGAGCGCTTCGAGCCGCGTGGGCTTCGCCAGCGCGGTGGTGAAAGGAACATCGCCAATCTCGAGCAACTCCGGCGTGGTGAAAAACACCATGTTGCTCGGATAGCGATAGATGGAATTGACCAGGCATCCCTTGTCGACGATGAGAGCCTTGAAGCCGGCCTTCTGAGCCTCAATGGCGCAGGCCATTCCGGTGGGGCCAGCGCCCACGACCAGGACATCAGCCCAGGAGTCGGGCTGCGGCTGGGCTTGAGTGCGGGGCAGAGTTTCCGGAATCTGCTCGACGGGCAAGGGCAAGAGGGTTGGGGTCTTCATCGCGCGTAAACGGAAGCGCTAATTCTAGCACCGTGCGGTACGCGCACGCCGCGCATGCTTCCCTACTTCTTAACGCAAACGGCAACCCCATCGCGGAGCGGCAAGATGGTCGTAAACAGTTCCGGCGACCCGTAGATTAATTTATTGAATTCGAGGATGGCCTTGGTGGTGGCATCGGGATTGGGCTTGGTGACCCTGCCGCTCCAGAGAACGTTATCCGTGATAAAAAGCCCGCCGCTCTTCAGCCGCGGAAGCGCCAAACGAAAGACGCGTGGATAGTCGGTCTTATCGACATCATTGAAGATGATGTCATATTGTTCCTTCTCCTCCGAAAGAAATTCGAGCGCGTCGCCCACGCGAATCGTGATGCGCTGGCTGACACCCGCTCGATCGAAGTAGCGGCGGGCTTTATCGGCGCGCTTGGGATCGCCGTCGGTGTAGATGACACGTCCGCCATCGCCCACGGCCCGCGCCCACCAGATGGTGGAATAGCCGATGGCCGAGCCCATTTCGAAGATCTTCTTAGCGCCGCTAATCGTGGCCAGCTGATAAAGCACGCGAGCAACAGCAGGGCCGACGATGGCCACATCGTTCTTGCTGGCGTCAGCTTCCATCTCGGCGAGAACTTCGTCGCGCGGCGGCAGCATCGCATACAGGTAATCTTCGACTTCAGGAACTGTGATGCCGCCCATTCGCCAGTAAGCGTTTGCGGTTTGATCGGCCATGTTGCTCCTTGGTGGTGCAAAGCTGCCTCGATTCGCCGCAGCCTACGTGCTGAGGAGAATACGAAATCATTATTAAGAAATGCTTAAGATTTACTAAATCGTCTGTCCCGGTTTCAGTTCCAACACTTTCACGCCTGGCACAAGTTTCTGCAGCTCGCTGGGCGTTCCCGTCAGCTGAGGAAACGTCCCGAAGTGCATGGGGATGACAGTTTCCGGCTGCAGCAGTTTGCAGGCATAAGCAGCTTCGCGCGGCGACATGGTGAAATGGTCGCCGATCGGCAACATGGCAATCTTCGGCGCGTAGAGATCGCGGATGATGGCCATGTCACTAAACACATTCGTGTCGCCCGCATGGTAGAGTTTGACTCCGTTCGAGAACTCGAGCACGTAGCCACACGCTTCGCCGCCGTAGATGATCTGGTCGCCGTCCTGAATGCCGCAGGAATGCACCGCGTGAACCATCGTGATCTTCACATCTGCGACGGTTTGGGTGCCACCCTTGTTCATGGGTGCAATCTGTTTGACGCCTTTTTTCTGTAGCCACAAGCAGAGCTCATAGATGCCAACGGCGATCGGATTGAGTTTCTTGCCCACGTCGACTGCGTCACCGATGTGATCGCCATGCCCATGGGTGCAGAGCAGCACGTCGGCTTTCTTCACGTTCTTCTCGCTCTGCGGGCACATGGGATTACCGGCAATCCAGGGATCAATGTAGAGGGTCTTCCCTTCCGGCGTCTGGATGCGGAATGTAGCGTGGCCGAGCCACGTCAATTGGATTCCTTTAAGATTCACGAAACACTCCTGGCGACGTGCGAATTAGAATTCTAGTGACGCTGGCGGAAGCGCGCAACGAGCGCGCATGGCCCCCGAGACTCTTGGATTTGATTTAAACCATTTCGGTTGCACCCAAACTCG
>Ga0209736_1000420_pt1 | contig 13695 bp, 9 predicted proteins | sample BlaSpr_A8_Ref_M3_FD_187992 | JGI IMG/M metagenome (GOLD analysis project Ga0209736, IMG submission 187992) | Forest soil microbial communities from Thunder Bay, Ontario, Canada - Black Spruce, Ontario site 2_A8_Ref_M3 (SPAdes) (version 2) | ecosystem: Environmental > Terrestrial > Soil > Boreal... | reverse complement strand
TCGCTTAGTTGGTGCTCGCTTTGTTCGTGGCGCTTTAGGACTTCGCGGGCGCGCTCGATTACGCTTCGCGGGAGACCGGCGAGGCGTGCGACCTCGATGCCGTAGCTTTTGTCGGCGCTGCCGGGTTCCACGCGGCGGAGGAAGATGATTTCATTTGGCGTCTCTTTCACGGAGACGTGAACGTTTTTTACGCCGGGTAAGAGGTCGGCCAGTTCGGTGAGCTCGTGATAGTGCGTGGCAAAAAGCGTGCGCGCGCGGGTGTGCTTTTGCAGATGCTCGACGACGGCCCAGGCGATGGAGAGGCCGTCGAAGGTGGAGGTGCCGCGGCCGACTTCGTCGAGCAGCACGAGGCTGGCGGGCGTGGCGTGATTGAGGATGGCGGCGACCTCGGACATTTCGACGAGGAAGGTGGAGCGTCCGCGGGCGAGATTGTCGCTGGCGCCGATGCGCGTGAAGATGCGGTCGATGATGGGCAGCTTGGCTTGGCGCGCGGGAACGAAGCAGCCGATCTGCGCCATCAGTGCGATGAGCGCCGCTTGCCGGAGATAAGTGGACTTCCCGCCCATGTTGGGGCCGGTGATGAGCAGAAGCTGCTGGCGCGCGGGCTCGAGGAATAAATCATTGGGGACGAAGCGCTCCCCGCGTTGGCGAAGAAGCTCTTCTATGACCGGATGGCGGCCTGCGACGATAAGCAGCTCGCCGGTGGTGGCAAATTCCGGACGGATATAGCCGCGGTCCGCGGCTAATTTTGCAAACGCGGTGAGGACGTCGAGTTGCGCTACGGCTCCGGCGGTTTTGCGCAGGCGCGCGGCCTTGGCGGCGACGCTGGAGCGCAGGTCGATAAAAAGTTGGCGCTCGATTTCGAGGATGCGCTCGTCGGCGGCGAGGATTTTGCGCTCGTATTCCTTCAGCTCGGGAGAAGTGAAGCGCTCGGCATTGACTAGAGTCTGTTTGCGCTCGTAGTCATTGGGCGCGAGATGCAAGTTGGGCTTGGAGATTTCGATGTAGTAGCCGAAGACGTGGTTGAAGCGGATTTTGAGCGAAGCGATGTTGGTGCGCTTGCGCTCGCGCTCTTCCATGGACGCGATGATTTGTTTGCTGTGCTGGCTGAGGTTGCGAAGCTCGTCGAGCTCGGCGTGAAAACCGTTGCGGATGATGCCGGGATCGTTAGGCAGCGCCGGCGGCTCGTCGGAGAGGGCGCGCTCGAGAAGGTCGCGCACGTCGGCGAGCTCGTCGATTTCTTCGTGGAGGCGGCGGAGGACGTCGCTACCGCCGGCGGGCGGAGGCATGACGAAATTCTTGAGCACGGGAAGCGGTACAAGAGATTTGCGCAACGCGAGGAGTTCGCGGGGTAACGCCAGCCCGAGAGTAATGCGGCTGGTGAGGCGCTCCAGGTCGAGAATGCCGCGGAGCTCTTTGCGGATCTCGCCGCGCACGACGGTTTGCTGGAGAAGGTGCGCTACGGCGCCGAGGCGCGCTTCGATGGCGTCGCGGTCGAGCAGCGGGCGAAGAATCCAGGAGCGTAGGAGACGCGCGCCCATGCCGGTGACGGTGACGTCGAGCGAAGCAAGCAGCGTGGTGGGGCCGGCGCGGCCGGATTCTTCGGTGAAGATGGGCTGAATCAGCTCGAGATTGCGGACGGAGACAGGATCGAGAACCAGCGCGTCGTGCTGCTCGTAGTAGCGAACGCCGTCGAGGTGGCGCAGGGCTTCGAGGGTGGAGGTGGCGTCGCCATTGGTGCTGCCGCCGGGAGTTTCGCCGGGGCGTCCGGCGTTTTCGCGGAGATAGTGAACGATGGCGCCGGCGGCGGCAACCGCTTGCGAATGGCCATCGAGGCCGAAGCCGGTCAGCTCCGCGACGCCGAATTGCTCACGCAGGATGCGCTCGGCGTAATCATGTTGGAAGACCCAGTCTTCTACGCGCGATTCGACGCCGCCGGTGCCGTCGAGCAGCGAAGTCTTCGAGGTTTCGAACAGTTGCTGCGGGCGGGGAAGAAGTGTTTCGCGCGGATGCAGGAGTTGCAGTTCGTCGCGAAGGTCTTCGTCGGCACGCGCGCCGGAAAATTCCGTGGCTTGGAATTCGCCGGTGGAGAGATCGACATAAGCAAGGCCGACCGGAGAGCCGCAGGGATGCTTGGCGACGGCGGCAAGGAAATTGTTTTCGCGGGCGTCCAGCACCGCCACATCGGTGGCCGTGCCGGGAGTGATGACGCGCACGACTTCGCGGCGGACGATTTTCTTGCCGGGGCCGGGCTGCTCCATCTGGTCGCAGATAGCGATTTTGAATCCGGCGCGAATCAGGCGGGCGACGTAGCCGTCGGCGGCGTGATAGGGAACGCCGCACATGGGAATGGGCTGGCCTTTTTCGCGATTGCGGGAGGTTAGCGTGATTTGCAGTTCGCGGGAGGCGAGCATGGCGTCTTCGTAGAAGAGTTCGTAGAAGTCGCCTAGGCGGAAGAGGAGGAGCGCGTGGGGGTAACGCGATTTGATCGCGTGGTATTGCTGCATTAGAGGTGTGGTGGGGTCGGACATGATATGGACGCGCTCTCAGTCTCGAATTCCCATCTGTGACAGCAGAAAAGCGTAATCCAGAGCAATCTCACGAAGGTAGTCGTAGCGGCCGGAGGCTCCTCCGTGTCCTGCGCCCATGTTGATTTTCACGAGTAGCGGATTGGCGTCGGTTTTTAGCGTACGCAATTTCGCGACGTATTTCGCTGGCTCCCAATACATCACCTGGCTGTCGTTCAGCGACGTCTTCACCAGCATGGTCGGGTAGGCTTTGCGCTCGAGATTCGTGTATGGGTCATAGCGCTTCATGTAGAAATAATCGGCGGCGATTTGCGGGTTGCCCCACTCTTCGTATTCGCCAACGGTTAGTGGCAGCGAAGCGTCGAGCATGGTGTTGAGCACGTCGACGAACGGGACATGGCTGATGACGATGCGGAAAAGATCGGGACGCAGGTTGGCGACAGCACCCATGAGCAGGCCGCCGGCGCTGCCGCCTTCGATGATGAGTTTGTCGGCGGCTGTGTAGCGCGACGCGATGAGGCGTTCGGCGGCGGCGATGAAGTCGGTGAAGGTGTTCCGCTTTTTGTGCATGCGGCCGGCGTCGTGCCAGGGCTTGCCGAGTTCGCCGCCCCCGCGCACGTGCGCGATGGCGTAAATCACGCCGCGGTCGAGCAGGCTGAGACGATTGGAGCTGAAGTTCACCGGGACGGAGCTGCCGTAGCTGCCGTAGCCGTATAACAGGAGCGGGGCGTTGGCGTCGCGCGGGGTGTCGCGGCGATAGACGATGGAGATCGGGATGCGCGTCGCGTCAGGAGCTTCGGCGTAAAGGCGTTCGCTGACGTATCGCGAGGGATCGTAGCCACCGAGGACCGGTTGCTGCTTGCGCAGGATTTGTTCGCCGGTGTGCAGGTCGTAGTCGAAGACGGAGCGCGGAGTGATGAAGGATTCGTAGTGGAAGCGGACGTGATCGGTGACGAATTCGGGATTGGCTCCGAGCGAGGCATTGTAGACCGGCTCGCGGAATTCGATGCGGTGGGAGAACGCAAGCGGATCGTTGGCGCCGCCGGTTGCGTTTAGCGGGACAATGCGTAGATAAGGAAGGGCGGATTCGCGCTCGAAGAGGGCAAGATGCGACGCGAAGATTTGCGCAGCGGCGAGCATGACGTCGGGCCGATTGGGGATGAACTCGCGCCAATTATCGCGGCGCGGATCGGCGACCGATGCAGTGACTAAGCGAAAGGTGCGGCCGCCGGAATTGGTGCGGATGTAAAAGATGCCGCCGGTGGAATCGCCGGCTGGGCCGGTGTGGTGATCCACGTAATATTCGTGTTCGTCTTCGCGGGGGGCGATTAGGCGAAAGTCTGCGAGCGGCTGATCCGCGGAGAGGAAGCGCACTTCGCTGGTGGTATGACTGGCGGCGGTGAGGAAAAGGAAGGTGCCGCTGCGGGTGCGTTCGACCTCGAGGCGGAAACGCTCGTCGGGCTCTTCATAGAGCAAAGTATCGGTGTCGGTCGCGCCTAGAACGTGGCGGTAGAGGCGCCAGGAACGCTTGGTGGTTTCGTCTTCGACGGTGTAGAAGAGCGTGCGGTGGTCGGCGGCCCATGCAGCGCTGGTGACGCGCTCGATGCGGTCGGGGAACGCTTCGCCGGAGCGCAGGTCTTTGATTTGCAGCGTATATTGGCGGAAGCCGGTGGTGTCGAGCGAATAGGCGAGGAGTTGATTGTTGTCGCTGACAGCGAAGGCCCCGAGGCCGAGGAAGGAATGGCCCTGCGCCAGCGCGTTTAGGTCTAGCAGCAATTCTTCGGGAGCGCTTTCGAAATCACGGCGCCGGCAGTGGATCGGATACTGCTTGCCCTCTTCGGTGCGCGTGAAATAGAGATAGCCGCGGAGGCGATAGGGAACGGAAAGATCTGTTTGCAGGATGCGGCCCAGCATTTCCTGGTACAGCTTTTCCTGGAACGGCACCGTATCGTGGAGGACGGCGTCGGTGTACGCGTTTTCGGCGTTGAGATAGGCGATGACTTCGGGATTTTCTTTTTCGCGGAGCCAGGCATAGTGGTCGACTCGGCGGTCGCCGTGGAGAAGATGCTCGATGGGCTCGCGGCGCGCGACGGGAGGCAGGGGGGCTCGGGACTCCGCTGGCTCGCGGGTAAGACTGGGCGTGGCGATATCGGCGTCTGGGTTCATGAATCTCGTGATGCGGTGCGCGCGGTGAGGTCTGGGGCCGCGCGAGTGAAAACGGCGCTTCGCTATACTAGCGGAAGTTGGCGGCGGGAGAAAGCGTGCCGCGGGCGCGCTTGTGGAACAAACAATGGCGCGTGAGACGGAAATCAAGCTGCGCATTACGGAGCTGGCGGGATTTCGCCGCGCGCTGGCGAAACTTGGCTTGCGGGGCGCTGCGGTCGGGAGCCGGCGCGTGCATGAGTTCAACATTCTTTTTGATACCGCCGCGAAAAGCCTGAAGAAGCGCGGGCAGCTTCTGCGTATACGAACGGAATCTCCCGCGACCAAGGCGCAGCGCTACAACGGGAAAAACCACACCGAACAGGCGACGCTGACCTTCAAGAGTCCGGTCGGGGAACGTGGCAAGGGCAGAGGAAGTGGCGCTCGCCACAAAGTTCGGGAAGAGCTCGAGGTTGAGGTTTCAGACCGCGAGGCGCTGGCAAGCATTTTCCAAGGGTTAGGAATGCAGCCATGGTTCCGTTACGAGAAATTCCGCACCAAGTACCACCTGTCGAAAGCTCAGCGCTGGGCCAAAAAACTGGTGATCGACCTGGACGAGACGCCCATCGGGACGTTTGTGGAGTTGGAAGGGCCGGCGGGAGCCATCGATCGCGCCGCGAAAGCGTTGGGGTTCACCAAGCGGGGCTACATTGTGGCGAACTATTTCGTTTTGTACCTCGCGGAATGCCGAAGGCGGGGCGAAGAGCCGGGCGATATGCTGTTCGCGAAGAGGAAACGGCGCCGCTGATATAAATTTGGTAAAAAAATCTCGCCGAACATCTTTTCTTTCTTGACTTTGCGATGAGTGCAGCTTATCAATTCACTTGGGACCGCGAAGCGGTCACGTTGGAGATGAATTCTCTACCGATGTGCGCGTCTAGCGAAGTCGAACCCGGTCCGAGTCGTTCGCGAACGGGTCGACAGCGAAGGATGGCGCGTGTGCTCAGGGGCGCGGCGTTGCGCGAGGCGGCTGGCTCAGCGTTGACGGTCGGTCGGGGAGGGTTTGGGCCCGGTTAGAGGTAAGTCCATCTGTTTCAGGTGCTTACCCGCGGCCGGGGCTTTACGGTGCGCGGGTTTTTTGTTGGCCCGAACCTCTCGACGCATCAGAGGACACGCGGGTTGGAGGTGGCCATGCAGCTTTATGCTACGGAACTGATGGGCTCGGAAGCCTACGATGCCGGGGGGCACTTCGTCGGTCGCGTGCGCGAGTTTTTTATCGAGCCGGCCGATCAACCGAACCGCGTCTCGCATTATTTGATTTCCCGCGGACGATTCCAACCACTGCTGGCGCGCCATGACCAAATCGGGGCAGTCGCGCCGGGAACGCTGCGGCTGAACTGCAGCGAACGCGACCTGGTTCTGTACCAGCCCAACGAAGCGTGGCTAGCGGTGCGCAAGGACCTGCTGGATCAGCAGATCATCGACACCAAGGGACGCAAGGTGGTGCGCGTGAATGACGTGGACCTGGCGGAGCAGCGCAGCAACGGCAATGTGGAGCTGCGAGTGACCCAGGTGGACGTGGGCTTGCCTGGGGCGGTGCGCCGCCTTTTGCAGGGCGTGGTTTCGCCCAGCGTGGTGCGCAAACTGCAGAGCAGGCTGCCGCAGCGCACCATCCGCTGGGAATTCGTCAACCTGATCGAGTCCGATCCGCTGCGGCGCGTGAAGCTGCGCATTACGCACGAGAAACTGGAGGACCTGCACCCGGCGGACTTGGCGGAAATGATGGAGGAGCTGTCGGCTGCGGAACGGCAGGGAATCATCGCCTCACTGGACGAGGAGACCGCCGGGGCGGTGCTGGCCGAGCTTGATGAACGTCTGACCACACAGATCGTGGAGAAACTCGATCCGGAAAAGGCCGCGGACATCCTGGAGGAAATGGCGCCGGACGCCGCCGCCGACCTTCTGGCAGACCTGCCCAAGGAAACCTCGGAGGAATTGTTGGAGGAGATGCCCGGTCAAGAAGCAAACGAAGTGCGCGAACTGCTGAGCTTCGACGAGTCCACCGCGGGCGGGATGATGAATTCGGAATTCGTGTTCGTTGGGGAGACCTCCACCCGTGACGAAGTGCTGGCTTGGATGCGCACGCAGGAACTGAACTTGGAGCAGGTCGATAGCGTGGTGCTGGTGGATACGGCCGCGAAATTTTCCGGGATCGTTCCGGTAGCACGGTTGCTTTTGGCCGCGCCGGAACAGCCAATGACGGAGCTGAGATTGGAGCCGTTGCTGGGGGTTCCCGCGAACGTGGATGAGGACGACGTCTTCGAACTGTTTGACAAGTACAACTTGCGGACACTAACGGTAGTGAGCAATGAGAACCGCCCGATTGGGACGATTACCGTGGACGATGTGGTCTCGCGGCTGGTGAAGAAGTAAGGGAATAGTTGCGAAATAAAGTAACGAGAGACAGGGAAGATTCGGGAAGCGCATGAACTGGGAAGCCATTACGACGCGAGTGGACGCCGTGAAGTCACGCGGCGGCAGCTTGCAGAAGCGGCTGCGCGGGCTGCGGCACCGGTTGACGCTGTTGCTGGCGGTCGTTGGGCCTGGGCTGATTACCTCGAATGTGGACAACGACGCGGGAGGAATCTCAGTCTACACGTCGGCCGGGGCGCAATATGGCTACGCGCTGCTGTGGTCGCTGATCCCCATGACTATCGCACTGTACGTTACCGAAGAGATGTGTGCGCGCATGGGGGTGATCACCGGTAAAGGATTGTCAGATTTGATTCGCGAGGAGTTCGGGTTCCGGCCGACGTTTTTCGTGATGGTTACCGGATTCTTCGTGGATCTTGCGAACGTAGTGGCAGAATTTGCGGGCGTAGCCGCGTCCATGCAGATTTTTGGAGTCAGCAAATATATCGCGGTGCCCGTTGCCGCGGCGCTGGTGTGGGCGCTGGTGTTGAAGGGCACCTACCGGCAGGTCGAGGTGATTTTTCTATTCGCGTGCGTTTTATATCTCTCTTACTTGTTTTCGGCGTTTTTGGCCAAGCCGGATTGGCTGGACGCCGCGCGCCACACGATCATCCCGAACCTCCGCTTCGAGTCGGGATACTTGGTGATGCTGATGGGGCTGGTTGGGACGACCATTGCGCCTTGGCAATTTTTCTATCTGCAGGCGAGTTTTGTGGAAAAGAAAGTGAGCGCGCGGCAATATCCGCAGGCGCGTGCGGATGTGCTGGTCGGCAGCGTGAGTTGCATGGTGATCGTGTTTTTTATCATCGTTTGTACGGCGGCGACGTTGTATGTCTCGGGCCATCGCGACATCACCGATGCGGCGCAGGCGGCACAGGCGCTGATCCCCTTGGCGGGCCGCAGCGCAGGAATACTTTTCGCGTTCGGATTGTTAAACGCTTCGCTGTTTGCGGCGTCAATTTTGCCGTTGTCTACCGCGCACGTGATTTGCGAAGGCCTTGGTTTTGAGGCCGGGATCGACCACAAATTCAAAGAGGCACCGATCTTTTACTGGCTATACACGATTTTGATCGTGGTGGGGGCGGGGATCGTGCTGCTGCCGCACGCGCCGTTGTGGAAAATCTTGATTTTCTCGCAGGTGGGCAACGGCTTCTGGCTTCCGGTGGTGGTGATTTTCATACTGCTGCTGGTGAATCGCCGGGACCTGATGGGCGAATACGTGAATTCGTTAACGTTCAACATCGTGGCATGGGTTACCGCCGTAGCCATGATTATTCTGAGCTTGGTGTTGGCGTACACCGCGGTTTTCCAAGGCACGCCGACCGGTTGAGTGCATCACGGGACACTACGGCATTGCGCCAACGTCGAGGCGTATGTTAACTTTGCGGCGTAAAGGGGATTGCGCTAAAAGACGTCGTGCTGACCAAATCGCATCTCAATCTTTCCCTAGTTGATCCCAGCGCTCTCGGTCCGGTAACTCCTGAGGAAGCGCAACTGCTTGCCAGTCTGGACATGGCACGGCTGCCGCGTCACGTGGCATGCATCATGGACGGTAACGGTCGCTGGGCGCAGCGCAAGCACCTGCCGCGTGCAGCGGGGCACCGTTCCGGGACGCAGACAGCGCGCTCGACGATCGAAACCTGCGCACGGCTGAAGATTGAGGCGTTGTCGCTGTATGCCTTTTCGGTGGAGAACTGGCGGCGCCCGAAGACAGAGACCGATTTCTTGATGCAGCTTTTGCGCGAGTATTTGCGGCAGGAGATGCCGCTGATTCAAAGAAATAACATTCGCATGCGGTTTCTGGGGCGTTCGCGCGAATTGCCCGCGGGCGTGCAGCAGGATATGCGAGACGCCGAGGACAAGACGGCGAAAAATACCGGAATGGTTTTGTGCCTGGCGCTGAATTATGGGGGACGCGCGGAAATTGTGGATGCGCTGAACGCTATCGTTGCCGAACGCACAGCGAAAGGGAATCGCACGCCGGTGAACGAAGACGAAGTGTCCGCGCATCTTTACACTGCGGGGTTGCCGGATCCGGACCTGCTGATTCGCTCCAGCGGCGAGATGCGCATCAGCAATTTTCTGCTTTGGCAGATTGCCTACGCTGAGATTTTTGTGACCGAAACGCTGTGGCCGGATTTTAATCGCGCGCGGCTCCTGGAAGCATTTGTGGAGTTTCAGAAGCGTGAACGGCGCTACGGCGGCATTCGCGAGGGCGGCTCCGATTCACAAGTTCCCGCGCGCGTTGTCGGCAAGTAATTTCCGCGCTCGTTCTCTTTCCTTTCAACTTTGCGTGTCGGCTGCTAACCTTCTCGGCGCCGTGTGCCGGGGGATTCCTTTTCCATGACGTGGAAACGTGTGGCGACAGCCGTGGTGTTGATCCCGATTGTCGTCGGGCTAGTGCTGTGGTGCTCGACGGCGTGGGTGGCGGTTGCAATGGGGTTTATTATCGTGATGGCGTTGTGGGAGTATTTTGCGCTGGGCGACGCCATTGGCCATCGCGCCTATCGTTTTTGGACAGCAAGTTGCGCGCTTTTGCTTGTGTATCTGCAGTGGTTTACGGCCATTGAACCCAGCTACCAGCTTGCTGGCGGATTGATCCTTCATCGCGAGATCGGACGATTTGAAATCGGATTGCTACACGTGTCGGACGCATTTTTTGTTTTCGTGCTGGGCGTCGCGGCGCTGACGCTGTGGACCAAGCGACCGCTGGTGGAAGGTTTGCCTGCTGCCGGGATCAGCTCGAGTGGACTGCTGCTGGTGGCGTTTCCGCTTACGTTTGCGGTGCGGCTGCACGGGTTGGCGCAAGATGGGCCGCGACTGCTGCTGTTTGCGCTGGTGATTACTTGGGTGGGAGACACGGTGGCTTATTTTGTGGGCCGCGGAATCGGAAAGCATCCGCTGGCGCCGCATTTGAGTCCGAAGAAAACCTGGGAAGGCTCGATCGCAAGTTTTGTCGGGTCGCTGCTGGCGGCGGTGGCTTTTACGCGATGGCTGAGCGCGCCGATGCCGCATTTGCTGGCGATGGCCGGCGTGGGAAACATTGCCGGACAAGTTGGCGACCTTTTGGAGTCGGCATACAAGCGCAGCGCCGGCGTGAAAGATTCAGGAGGATTGCTGCCGGGGCACGGGGGAATTCTGGATCGGATTGATGCGCTAATTCTGGCGATTCCGGTTGTTTGGTATTATTGGACGTTGGTGTACTCGCCTGGGATGTAGGCTCTGTGTGCCGACCTAAAGGCCCGCTGCTAGGAAAACGTGGAAAGAAATAGCTTGTGACGCAGTCTTTCACGAAATTAGCCATTCTCGGCTCCACTGGCTCGATCGGGCGGCAGTGTCTTTCCGTGGTGGAATCGTTGCCGGAGCGATTCGCGGTGGTGGCGCTGGCGGCCGGTTCGAACCTGGACGAATTGGCGGGACAGATTGCGCGACACCGTCCGGAGGTCGTGTCGGTAGGCGACGCAGGGAAAGCCGATGAGTTGGCCAAGCTGCTGCGAGCAAGCGGCGGCCCGCCTGCCGGCGCAGGCAAGCTGCCGGCGATTTTGCACGGGCGCGAGGGCATGCTCGCGGTCGGAACGCACGCGGCGGCGGACATGGTGGTTTCCGCTGCGGTAGGCGTCGTGGGGCTCGAAGCGACGTACGAGGCCATCAAGCTCGGGAAAACGGTGGCGCTGTCCAACAAGGAAGTGCTGGTGGCGGCCGGCGAATTGGTGATGGCCGCGGCGAAGGAAGCGGGGCGCGAACTGCTTCCGGTGGATAGCGAGCACAACGCGGTGCATCAATGCCTGCGCGGCGGCGCGCATGGCGAAGTGCGGCGGCTGGTGCTGACGGCTTCCGGCGGGCCGTTTCGCAAGACGCCGCTGGCTGCGCTGGAAAGTGTTACGCCGGATCAAGCCCTGGCGCATCCGAACTGGCGCATGGGCAATCGCATTACGATTGATTCCGCGACGATGATGAATAAAGGTTTCGAGGTCATCGAGGCGCGCTGGCTTTTTGGAATGCGGCCGGAGCAGATCGAGGTGGTGATTCACCCGCAGTCGACAATTCATTCGATGGTGGAATTTGTGGACGGCTCAGTTCTGGCACAGCTAGGGCCGACGGATATGCGCATGCCCATCCAATATGCGTTAACCTATCCAGAGCGAGTGGCATCGAATCAAGTAGCCCTTGATTGGTCGAGACTCCGGCGGCTTGATTTTGCGAAAGCGTCGTCGCGCCGGTTTCCGTGTTTGCGACTGGCGCGGGAAGCTCTGAAGAAGGGCGGGGCGCTCCCGTGCGCGCTCAATGCGGCGGATGAAATTGCGGTGGCCGCATTTCTCGAGCGCAAGCTGCCTTTTCTCGGAATTCCGGAAGTGATCGAGCGGGTGTTGGCGCGGACGCCCAAGATGCGTTTTACTAAGATGGACGATGTGCTTACTGCAGATACCGAAGCGCGTCGAATGGCCAAGGAAGAAGTAGAGCGGCTCGCGTTGACGGCCGCGGCGGCTTCGTAGGTCAGAGAAGGGAAACTCAACCGATATGTATTTGTTATTTGGCGTAGCGCTCGTGCTGGGAGTAATGATTCTGGTGCACGAGTGGGGGCATTTTGTGGCCGCGCGGATTTTCGGCGTGCGCGTAGACGTTTTCTCGATTGGATTCGGGCCGCGGCTGTTTGGCTGGAAGCGCGGAGCGACGGACTATCGCGTGAGCGCGCTGCCGTTGGGCGGGTACGTGCGCATGGCCGGGCAAGATCCCACGGAGATTGATTCCGCCGACCGCGATTGGGTACACATGCGCTCGGGAGAACAGGGGAAAACGCCGGAGAAACTTGGGCTTCACGTAGACGCCGAGACTTCGGGAGTTTCTGCAATTACGTTCAAGACCGCGGAGGCGCGCGGGGTGGATCAGTTGTTGAGAAGCGGCACTGGTGCGCCGGACGAGTTGATGAGCAAGCCGCGCTGGCAGCGGGCGCTGATATCGTTTGCGGGGCCGCTGGTGAATCTGATTTTTCCGATTTTGTTGCTAACGGTTTACTTCGTGGCGATTGGAATTCCGTATCCGACATATCAAGACCAGCCGGTGCAGGTGACCTCGACGTCCACGAATTCGACGGCGGCGACCGCAGGGCTGCACGCCGGCGACCGAATTGTGTCCCTTGATGGAGAGCAAAACCCCAACTGGGAGCGGGCGGAAAAATTAATTACCAAGCTCGCGCCCAACTCGAAGCTTTCGATGGAAGTAGAAAGCGAGAGCGGCCGGCGCCCGGTGTCGTTAACGGTGCAGCAGAAAGAAATTGAGCAGCCGGAGCAGTTACTGGGCTACGCGCCGGTAAAGCCGGTCCTGGAGGACGTGGCGCCGGGAATGCCGGCGCAGCGCGCGGGGTTGAAAGAAAACGATGAGATCGTGGCGGTGGACGGTCAGAAAATCAATTGGTGGGGCGAGTTCACCGAGCGGATTCGCGGATCGAATGGCAAGCCGGTGGCGCTGGACGTGAAGCGCAACGGACAGATGGTTCATCTGGTGGTGACCCCGCAATCGGCGACCAACGAGCGCGGCGACACGGTTTACCAAATTGGCGTGCAGGTGCATGAGGACACGTCGTACAAGCGCGTGGCGTTTTTCGAGGGCGCTCGCTATGCCACGCTGGTGACCGTGGAAAAGGTGCAAGAAACCATCGGCATCGTCGGGAGACTGATCAGCGGGCGCGTCTCGCTGAAGCAACTGCAAGGGCCGGTGGGGATTTCTCGCGCGGCCGGGCAAGCGGCGCGCAAGGGTTCGCTGGCCATCATTTCGTTGATGGTGCTAATCAGCGTCAACCTGGGCATTCTGAACTTGCTGCCGATTCCGATTCTCGATGGCGGGCACATCCTGCTGCTGGCGATTGAAGGCGGGATGCGACGCGACCTGAGTATGGCGTTCAAAGAGCGATTCGTGCAGGTGGGATTGGTGTTCCTCTTGGTGCTGTTCGCTTACGTTATGTACAATGACGTCGTGCGGTTGTTGCCGCTGCATTCCTGATCCCCGGCTCGCTGGGCGCCGCACTCGGAGACAGCATGTCTGTATCGCCGCAGCACCGGGTATCCACCGGCGAGCGACTCAATACCGCGGAAACCACAGGAAGATTGCAGCAAGCGGTGGGCCAGCGGGGCATCCGCTTGACGCGGCAGCGGCGCGTGATTTTGCAAGTGATGGACGACGCCGAGCAGCACCTGGACGTGGACCAGATTCTGGAGCGCGCGCAGAAGATGGATGCGGGCGTGGCGCTGGTTACCGTCTACCGCACGATTGAACTCCTGAAAAAACACGGCTTGATCGATGAATTGGACCTGCTGCACCTGCGCGGGGATCGGCACTATTACGAGACGCACGGGCCCCGCGACCACATCCACGTGGCGTGTCTGCGATGCGGGAAAGTGCGCGAGTTCGAGAGCCGGCTGTACGAGCAGTTGAAGCAGCAGATCGCGCGGGATTTTCACATGAAGGTGACGGTGTCGCGCACGGAAGTCGGCGGGTATTGCGAAGAGTGCCTCGAAAAGTCGAGCTCATAGCAGCGAATTGTAGTGGCGGGTCTTTA
>Ga0209736_1000419_pt1 | contig 13716 bp, 8 predicted proteins | sample BlaSpr_A8_Ref_M3_FD_187992 | JGI IMG/M metagenome (GOLD analysis project Ga0209736, IMG submission 187992) | Forest soil microbial communities from Thunder Bay, Ontario, Canada - Black Spruce, Ontario site 2_A8_Ref_M3 (SPAdes) (version 2) | ecosystem: Environmental > Terrestrial > Soil > Boreal... | reverse complement strand
CTATGCGGTGTTCGATCGGCCCACAGCGAAATATTTGTTGGGAAGCAAAGTTGCAAGGCTCGGCGAGCAGCTCAATCACCAGTCGTCACTGTTGACGTTCGGCGTGCCCGCGCTGGAAGAGCTGACTCGGCAATGCGGCGAAGCGAGCCACCTGGCGATTCTGGAAGGGACGGAAGTGGTTTATATTTCCCGAGAAGAAAGCAAAGAGCCTATGCGCATCAGTTTTGCGATGGGGCACCGCGCTCCAGCGCATTGCACGGCGTTGGGCAAGGCGTTCCTGGCCGGGTTATCCGACACAGAAATCCGCATGCTGTACAAGAATGAGCGGCAGCTTGAGCGGGTTACGCCTCGCACACGCACGAAGCTCCAGGATATCCTCACGGAAGCGGCTGCCATCCGAAGGGAAGGCATTGCGTATGACAATGAGGAATACATGTCGGGGTTGCGCTGCATGGCGGCACCCATCAAGGATTTCTCCGCGAGAACGATTGCGGCCATGAGCTTGTCCATGTTCAAGCACAAGATGACCGCGGAGCGGAAAGCATTCTTTAAGGAGACGCTGTTCCAGGCCAGCGCGAATCTCTCCGAAAAGCTCGGATATCTTGGCGGACCGAAAAAGATCGCGGTCTGAAGCTCCCTTCTGTTTCTTAACTATTACCGTAGTTAAAGAATGGGGCAGTGCTTCGCGCAAAAGTCACTGTTCCGTAATACGGAATTGCGTTCCGAAATAATCCTTGACACTCCGTCCCGCAGCATGTTAGCAACAGCAACACAATATGTCGCTCAGGGTGCGGGCGGCCAGACTTCTAAAGCGAACATGCCACCATGGGAGGCGCGTGATGAATTGCAAGCGTGGGGTTGCTTGGCTGTTTTCGTTGCTCTCATTCGTTCTTATTTTTGCTTTGTGCGAACGGTTCTCGGCGGCTGCGGGACAAACCGCGGCCACCGGCCAGATCGTCGGCACGGTTATTGATCCATCGAAAGCGGCCATCGCGCAAGCGTCCGTAACGGCCACCAACGAGGCAACGGGCCAGTCCAGAGCTGCGAAAACCAATGACGACGGCGACTTCGTCATTCCGCTGCTGCCGCCCGGTAATTATTCCGTTGTCGTTGGCGCTCAAGGCTTCAAGACACAAACGAGCACACATATCAGCGTGGAGGTCGCGACGACGGCGACTGTGAACATACGGTTGCAGCTTGGAGAAGCAAGTCAGCAAGTTACTGTCGAGGCTGCCGCCGATATTCTGCAGACTGACAGCGCCGCGAACGGCAACGTTGTCAATGATAAGACGGTGCCGGCGCTTCCGCTGAGCAGCCGAAACTACACGCAAATTCTCGACCTTGCCCCCGGCGTCTCGGGTTCCGTGCCCAACGCTGGCAACCTGGGAAAGAACTCCGTCGACGTGTTCGTCAACGGCGGCCGCATTATGGACAACAGCTACCAGATGGATGGGCAAGACGCCGGCAATATGGAAACTCAGGGTACGGGAGCTATTCTTTCGATCGGTGGAATATCCATTCCCAATCCGGATGCGATTCAGGAATTTAAAGTGCAAACCAGTTTGTACGACGCCTCGTATGGCCGCGGAGCGGGAGCGAACGTCAATGTGGTGACCAAGTCGGGTACCGACAGGATTCACGGCGGAGTGTTCGAGTTCCTGCGGAACGATATTTTCAACGCCAATGATTTTTTCCTGAACCGCCAGGGAGTGAAGCGGCCGCCGTTAAAGCAAAATCAATTTGGCGGAACGATCGGCGGCCCGATCATCAAGCGCAGGCTTTTCTACTTCGGCTCGTATCAGGGAACGCGGCAGATCAACGGCGTGAGTTCCAACTCCGTGGCCAACGCGATCCTCCCCGGACTGACGGATGACCGTTCGCCAGCGGGAATTGGTGCGGTGTTCGGCGGCCGCCCCGGTGCTGATGGTGGAGTAATTGCCGCCGACGGCTCGAACATCAATCCGGTGGCGCTGAAGCTACTGAACCTGAAAGTCGCGAACGGCGGCTTCCTGATTCCGACGCCACAGAAACCCACAAACGCCGACCCACAGGGAGGACCACAAGGCACCTCGTCGTTCAGTATTCCATCGAAATTCAATGAAGATCAGTACATCGTGAACGTGGACTTTCTTGCGACGAGTAAGCACACCATATCCGAAAAATTTTTCTACGCGAAATCTCCCGAATTCTTAGCGTTTACTTCCTCGAATGTGCCGGGGTCTGGGACCACGGACCTGTTCAAGAACTGGAACGCGAACATCAAGGACACCTTCGTCGCCACCTCAACGCTGATCAATGAATTTAGCTTCGGATATCACCGCGCCTTCGGCCACGTGGCCAGCGAAAACGCCGTCACCAATCAGTCCATCGGCCTGACCCCCGGCTGCTCGAGTCCATTCATGCCCATTATGATCATCGGTTCGCTAGAGTTGAGTGGCAATTTCAACGATGGCCAGTTTACGGCGCCCACTGCATGGGCCGCACAGGATCAGATATCGTGGACACACGGAAAGCACAATTTCCGTGCCGGTTTTGGATGGGAGAGAAACATCGCTGACTCTGCGGATCAGGAAGTTACTCGCGGAGACCTTCAGTTCCTAAGCTTTGAGGATTTCTTGCTCGGAATGAGCGCGGCGCAAAACGGCGGGAAATTGAGCAATATTTTTGTCTCGGATGACTTGTGCGGCGACACGACTCGCGCGTTTCATGTCAGCGCGCTGTCGGGTTTCGCTCAGGACGATATCAAGTTAACTTCGCACCTCACGGTTAACCTTGGCCTTCGTTGGGAAGGTATCGGCCAGACCTCCGACGGCAAAGGGAAGCTCGTCGATTTCTGGCCTTCGCTGGCGTCTAACGATCTCGCCGCCAATCCTTTCTCCGGATTCATCGCGGCATCAAACTTCCAGGGCTCGCTTCCGAGCGGAATCGCCCGTAACGGAAATCCGACGTTCGCGAAGAACGCATGGTCATTTAAGAATTTCGGCCCGCGGGTGGGAGCCGCTTGGACACCTAAGCGATTCAACAATAAGATCGTCGTCCGAGGTGGATACGGTCTGTATTTCACGCATCCGCCGGTCAACGACGCCTTCCAGTTGATCGTCAATCCGCCATTCTTTTCACGGCAGACGAACGTGGGAACTTTGAACGCCTTGGCAACGCTACAAAACCCCTTCAATCCGCCTTCTAATGAAGTTTTCCCGAATTTCGTTCCGCGAACCGCGACATCAGCACTCACGATTAACTCCATCAACCCGAATTGGCACGCACCGAGGACTCAGCAGTGGAACTTGGCTATTCAATATGCGATCAACGGCTCAACCTCGGTGCAGGTAAGCTATGTCGGAACGCACTCCGATCGCATCGAAACAACCAATTCCATCAATCAAGCGCTCTTGGCCAGTCCTGGCGCTCCGATTAACGGACAAACCACCAATACGGAAACCAATGCTGTCAAGCGCGTGCCCGTTCTTGGCATCGCGCCCGGCGGCTTAAATCAAGCGAATTGGCTCGGAGTTTCAAACTACAACTCGCTTCAGGTGAACTTGCAGAGAAGGCTCGCTAGAGGAATCCAGTTCGGCGTTGCCTACACTTACGGCAAGACCCTGACGGATGTCACTGGCGTTGGCACATTCCCTTTGGGTGGCGGCGCGTACAACGATCAGTTGAATCCGATGAACGGTTATGGTCCGGCTGACTTTGATACCCGGCACCGCTTTGTCGCCAATTATCTGTGGAATTTGCCTAACTTCCGTAACAATAACGGATTCGTCGGCAAAGCGTTGAGCGGCTGGGGAGCGTCGGGCGTAGTCGTCGTGCAGACAGGTCCAGCGCTGACTTTTACCGACCAGAACGCTGGCAGCATCTATGGTGTTAACGGTTTGGGTGTTACGGGAGCTCGTCTCTGCCCCGGCTCTAGCGTCGCAAACATCATGACGCCAGGCTCGGTGGGGTCTCGCTTGGACAACTTCTTCAATGCCAATGCGTTTTGTCCGTTCACAACGAATACCGACACCGGCTTTGGGAACCTCGGCCGCGGAGTCGTCTACGGTCCTGGCCAACACAATATGGACATGTCTATCTTCAAAGATACGAGGGTCGGAGGCCTCAGCGAAACGGGCACTGTTCAATTCCGCGCGGAGTTCTTCAACACCTTCAACACGCCGCAGTTCGCGAGCCAGACAACTACTCAGTTCTCCACTGCGATAACGCAGGTGGGAGTGCCAAGCTTCGGCCACATCACGGCAACCACAGTGTCGCCACGAATCATTCAGTTCGGGCTCAAGTACACGTTCTAATGGTTGTACCGAAACAGGTAACATAGGTTATTCGGGGGAGCGGGCTGGTCTCGCTCCCTTTGGTGTGCCAGGGGGAACGTATGCGCAGAATGTTGATCGGTGTTGCTTTGTTAGCGGTGCTTTACGTCGCGGTATCGGCGCCAGAGAAATCTGACTTTTCCCCAGTCACGAAAAGTTTTATCACCGTCGATTCGCCCGTGGTTGCGCTCGAGCACGTACGTGTGATCGACGGCACCGGAGCCGCGGCCGCTGCCGATCAAACGATCGTGATTGAAAACGGGACGATCCGTGAAATCGGGAAAACCGGCGGCATCAACGTTCCCCCAGGGGCGCGGGTCATGGATCTGACCGGCCGCTCTGTCATTCCCGGTCTCGTCGGAATGCACGATCATCTTTTTTATCCCACTGCCTCCGGTCAAGGGCCAGCTCCCGGTGCGCCCGCTCTCTATGGTGAAATGGGCTTCAGCTTTCCGCGCCTCTATCTCGCAGGCGGCGTTACTTCTTTGCGGACCACCGGCAGCCTAGAGACCTACACGGACTTGGCGCTCAAAAAATTGATCGACACGGGAACAATGCCCGGGCCCAAGATGCACATTACCGGTCCCTATTTGGAGGGCGCGGGATCCTTCACGCCGCAACTTCATGAACTCAAGGACCCAGAAGACGCCGTCAAGCTTGTGAACTATTGGATCGATGAAGGCGCGACGTCCTTCAAAGCGTATATGCATATCACGCGAGCGGAACTCGGCGCGGCCATCAAAGCGGCCCACGCGCGTGGCATCAAAGTCACCGGACATTTGTGTTCCGTGGGTTTTACCGAAGCAGCCGAACTGGGCATGGACGACCTTGAGCACGGTATCGTGGTCGACCAGGAATTCAATCCCAGCAAGCAGCCAGACGTGTGCCCGCCGTCCGCGAACGATCATCCCAGCATTGAAAAAGTGGACGTCGAGAGCGGGCCGGTACAATCGATGATCAAGAAACTTGTGCAGCATCACGTCGCGGTCACTTCCACACTCGTGATTTTCGAAACATTCGCGCAGGAGCAGCCGCCCGTTCAGGATCGCATCCTGCAGGCTCTTTCTTTGCCCTCGCGCACGGATTATCTTTCTGTGCGTTCGAAAGTGACGGGAAGCAAAGGCTCCGGCGGCGAGCTGCTCAAGAAGGAAATGCAGTTCGAGCGCGACTTCGTCAAGGCCGGCGGTTTGTTGCTTTCGGGCGAAGATCCGACGGGGTACGGTGGCGTTTTGGCCGGATTCGGGGATCAACGACAAACCGAACTATTGGTGGAAGCGGGTTTCACACCGCTCGAAGCGATTCACATCGCCACTCAGAACGGTGCGGAATTTCTGGGCGAAGCCAATCGCATCGGAACGCTCAAAGGAGGAAAGCAAGCCGATCTCGTGGTTGTCAACGGAGATCCGAGCCAAAAAATTGCGGATATCGAAAATGTGGAGCTGGTGTTCAAGGATGGAATCGGCTACGACTCCGCCAAGCTGATTCAGTCGGTCCAAGGGGCCGTTGGCTTGCACTAATCAATAGTCGTTACCGTTCATGAACACGATTCTGCCCGGCGAACGCATTGCAGATCTCAGTCCGCAAACGGCACAAACAATTGCAACCCTAATCAGTTCACACCGCGGCAGCGCACTTTTTCTTTCTTTCGTTTTACGCGCCGACTAGCGATAGAATCGCCGCAACCGCGTTCCTGGGAGGGTTGCATGGGAGAAGAACGACGCCGCACGCCCAGGTACCCCTTCATTGCCACAGCGGAAGTGATCGAGCAAGGCTCGAAAGACGGCATTCCCTCGCGGGTCACCGAACTCAGTCTCAACGGCTGTTATATCGACATGCCCAATCCCCTGCCTCAAGACGCCACTATTACGGTAAAGATTTATGCGGACGGGAAATTTTTTGAGGCCGCCGGCGCAGTTGTTTATTCCAAGCCGAAGCTGGGAATTGGCGTCAGTTTTCGGGGTGTCCGACCGCAATTTCTAACTGTGCTGAAGCAATGGCTATTAGCCTCGGCGGTGGCCAAGTACGGTCCCAAGCCCTGACCCGTGCCCTTCCCTTGCGAACTACTTGACGCCTTCGCAGTTGCGCCTTTAGGCTGCCCTGCAGGAAAACGCTTTACCGGGCCTGACACCCCACGGAGGAAAGATGGCAAATCGAAGAAGGCTGCTTACGACGTTAATCGCGAGCTTGCTGTTGGGGATCACGTCGTTCCCGGCCGCTTCGGCGGATCGCGAAGAAGAGACGTTGCGTGTTCTCGTTCCCAAGATCGTTGATGCCTGGGGAACGCTGGACATCTCGAAAGTGGAACCTTACTACGCGACCGACTCCGATTTCGCTTATTTCGACATCGCCCCCATGAAGTACAACAATTGGAAGGAGTATCGCGAAGGCGTTCAGAAGGCGCTCTTCGCGCCGAACCGCAGCATCGAAGCGAAGATTGACGATTTGCGGATTCACCGACGCGGTTCGCTGGCGTGGGCCACTTTCACGGCTGCCCTGGACATCGTCAGCAAACAAGGCGCTGCTTCACACATAAATGCGCGTTGGACTATGGTGCTCGAGAAGCGCGCCAATGGGTGGATCGTCGTTCACGAGCACGTCTCGGCGCCGCTCGGCGGTTCCTGACCGAGCACTAATTTATTCTCAAGGGCACATGGACGGGTCGCGCATTCTACCCCTGTGCGGGCCGTCGTTATTTTTCAGGGTCGCGAATTGCGTTGGAGTGCGAGCTGCAATACCTCCGCTAAGTGCAATGGTCTCCTGCCGGTGGCTTGCTCGATCTGTTCCCGGCAGCTAAATCCGTCGGAAACGATGAGCGTTTCGGCGGCGGCGCTTCGCACGGCCGGCAACAAGACTCTTTCTCCTACGGCTTGCGACACGGCAAATTTTTCTTTCTCGAATCCAAACGGTCCGGCCATTCCGCAACAACCCGAGTCCAATGTCTGCAACTCCAGTCCCATCCCCCGCAGCAGCGATTCCTCGGCGTTCATTTTCATCAGCGCCTTATGATGGCAGTGACCGTGCAACAAGACTTTCGCTGCAAGCGGCGGCGGAAGGTATCCCGCCTTCTTTTCCAGAAATTCACTTAAAAGAAATGTCTGGCGGCGCAGCCGGTCGGCCCGCGCGTCTTTGGGAAACAAATTGTGTAGTTCATCGCGGAAAACCGAAGCGCAGCTGGGCTCTAACACCACGATCGGCAGCCCCGCGTCAATCGCCGCGCGCAACGTATTCATCACATTCTGCAAATATTGTTTGGCTTCCTTCAGCATGCCGAAGTCATACAGCGGACGGCCACAGCAGAGTGCAGACTCCGGACACCGAACATGGAAGCCCGCCTGCTCAAGAACGCTGAGTGCCGCGCGGCACGTTTCTGGGTGAAAGTAATTGTTAAACGTGTCCACCCACAGGATCACGTCGCGTCCGCCTATCGGTTTAGAGGTCATCCGCGGCTCGTTGCGGAAAACCTCGGGCGCATGCGTGCGTGCCCAGCGGCGGAAACTGACCGCCGCCAATCGCGGGATTTTTCTTTGTGACGTTAGCCCCAACGCCCAGTGGAGCAGGTGCCGCATTCCCGCGGCGTGACTCAAGAAGTTGGCCAGCCTCGGCGCGCCGGAAGCGAGTCGCGCCCATCGATCAATTCGTCCAAACGCGTGCGCCTTCAGCGGCCGTCGTCTGTCCTCGTAGTAGTGCGAGAGGAATTCTGCTTTGTAGCTCGCGATATCCACATTCGCCGGGCACTCGGACTTGCACGCCTTGCACGACAAACACAGATCCAGCGCTTTCTTGACGTGTTCATCTCTCCAAGCGGCGCGTATGACCTCGCCCTGCAGCAGCTCAAAGAGAAGGTGGGCGCGCCCCCGCGTGCTGTGCTCTTCTTCCCGCGTGGCCATATAACTGGGGCACATCGTCCCGCCATCACTTTTCCGGCAAGCTCCGAGTCCAATGCAACGCAGCGTCGCTTTTGCAAACGAACCCTCGTCGTCGGGAAATTGGAAGTGCGTCTCCGGCTGCAGCGGCTTGTAGTCGGCGCCCAGTCTCAGATTCTCGGTTGGCAAGTAAGCATCCACGACTTTGTGTGGGTTCAACTTGTTGTCGGGGTCCCACGTGGACTTGAATTCGCGAAAAGCCGTCACCAATTCCGGCCCAAACATTTTGGGCAGCAGTGCCGCACGCGATTGCCCGTCGCCGTGTTCCCCGGAGAGCGAACCTCCATATCCAACCACTAAGTCGGCTGCGCGTTCGATGAACTCGCCATACTTCCGAATCCCTTTCTCGCTTTCCAAATCGAAACTGACACGCATGTGCACGCAGCCATGTCCAAAGTGTCCGTAAAATGCGCCGCGATAATCGTATTCGTTCATCAGCGCGCGGATGTCTCGCAGGTAAGCCCCCATTTTCTCGGGAGCCACGGCTGCGTCGTCCCAACCTTCCCACTCGGCAGGGGCCCCAGGTGCAAAGGCCGCCGCACGCGGCCCTGCCTCGCGTATCTGCCACACTGCGCGCGCTTCGTTTTTGGAGTAGAGGCGCACCGCGGCCACATCGCGCGCTCGACTCACTCGCTCAATCAACGCAATCGCTCGTCCCTCTGCCTCGTTGGGATCGTCTGCGCCGAACTCCACCAGCAAGATTCCGTCTCCCTTGGGCAGAAGTTCTAAATTTGGCGCGCCTTTCCGCACTAGCCCTTCCACAATGCTTCCTTCGAACCCTTCCAAACCGATGGGGCCAAACTCCAGCAGTTCGGGCACGTGATCCGCGGCCGCAAAAATGTCGCTGTACCCAAGACCGACCAGCGCGCGGTGCTGCGGGCTGTGAATCAGCTTCAACTTCGCTTCCAGAACAATCGCGCAAGTTCCTTCCGTCCCCACCAACGCCCGCGCAACATTGAAATTGTTCTCCGGCAACAGCTCATCGAGGTTGTATCCCGATACCCTCCGTGGAATTTTCGGAAACCGCGCCCGGATCAATACCGCGTACTTTTCCTGGATCGTCCGCAACTTCGCATAAATCTCTCCGTGGCGGCCGCCCTGCTGAATGATGCTTTCCAGTTGCGACTTGCTAGTAGCCCCCACCGTTATCACCGAGCTGTCGTAAAGCAAAATTCGCAGCTCTTGTACGTTATCGACGGTCTTCCCGCCGAGCAGCGAGTGCGTTCCGCACGAATTATTTCCGATCATTCCGCCGATGGTGCAGCGATTGTGCGTCGAAGGATCGGGGGCAAACGTCAACTGGTGCGCTTCTGCGCGAGCGCGCAGCGAATCCAGAACCACCCCCGGCTGAACCCGCGCAAATCCTTGCTGTGGGTCAATCTCCAGGATGCGATTCATGTACTTCGTAAAATCCAGCACCACCGCCACGTTGCAACACTGCCCCGCCAGGCTCGTCCCCGCGCCGCGCGCCAGAATTGGCGCTGCAAACTTCCGGCAAGCCGCCACCGTCGCGATCACATCGTTCTCGTCGAGGGGTACCACCAAACCAATCGGCACTTGCCGATAATTCGACGCATCCGCCGCATACAGCGCGCGGCTCCCGCGATCGAAACGCACTTCTCCGCGAACGCTTCGCTTCAGTTCTTTATCCAATTCCGATGCAAGTGGAAACGAATCGACAGGTTTTGCGTGCGAGCTGAGTGGGAGTGGCCCGGACAGATTCAAGGTGCACTCACTTTAGAACAAATAAGAATGTGCAGCGAATGGATTTTCATCCGCCGGCGAAAAGCTTGCTGAATTCGTCGACCGTCGCGGGCGCAATGCCTGCAAGACGCGCGCTGCCTTTGACGTGCTCGGGATGAGACATGCCTACCAGCGCAGTGGTGATTCCTGGCGACGAGCGAGCAAATTGCAACGCACGTTCGGCGTCGCTTTGCAGCCCTAGCGCCTGGGCCACGAACGGGGGCAAATTGCGCGTAACTTGGCCCTGCAGTAGCGAAGCGCTGGCGATCAGCGTGATCCGCAGTTCGCTGGCAGCTTCCATCACTGTTCTTGTTTGACCGCCCAGGTTCTGGTTGCCGAGCGTCAGCGCTTCGGTCATTGCCAGATTAAAGGGCAGCTGCACGAAGCGAAAGCGGTGCTTTTCGCCGGCAATGTCGCGCGCGAGCTGTTCCAGCTCGCCGAGCTGCAGCGCATCGCGCGTCGCGGATTCCTGGCGAAAACCGTTCCACGTCGCTACGCCATAAAACTGGATCTTTCCGGTAGCCGCGGCGGACTCCAGGAAAATAAATGCATCACGAATTCGTTCGAGAAAATCCGGCCGCGACACTTCCGCTAGCTGCGTTTCGGGATTATGCAGATAGTAGACGTCGATGCTATCGACGCCCAAATTGACCAGGCTGCGGCCCAGCTGATTTTCTAAGAACCGCGGCGTCATGCAATGGCTGCCTTGCACGATATCGTTGGGCTTGAAGATGCCCGGCTGGATGTACTCTCGATAAAAGTATTCGTTGGGCTCGTCGGGCATGGAACCGTCCGGCGTCAGATATCCACCTTTCGTACAAAGAACGGATTCTTCGCGCGGGAAACCTTTTTGCACGAGCTGCTTCAGTGCCGACCCGATGCTGCGTTCGCTGCGTTGAAAACGATAATTGATCGCGGTATCGATGACGTTGATTCCGCTTTCGACGGCCGCTACGACCGAGGCGGTATAGCCGCTGTCGGTTTTGTCATCCGGTTGGCCCAGATAAGTGCCGATGCCTATCGACGACACAGCTAAGGTATGGGCTTCGCGAAAATGCCCCGGGGCCGCTCCTTCGGCGAACCTCTTGGCGTAGCGCGCTGTTCCTTCTGCTGTTGCCGATTTACTCATGCTGCTCCTTAGCGCGCAGACGCCGGCGAAGATGCGCTGCCTGCATCGGTTTCCGGTTTCGCAGCCAGCACCCGCGAGCATCCCCGCATGATTTTGCGGTACGGCCAGTCCTTTTCGCGAAAAAAGATTTCGCCTTCGCGGGGATTACTGTAATACCAGCGAGCCAGCAACCACAAATGCTCGCTGAGAATACCTTTACTTTTGCTGGTGCCTCTGGCTGCCACGGCGTCTCCTTCCGCCTGCGCCACGGGACTTTCCAGATACTCACGGAAAATGTGTTCGGCGGAGCGCGGCTGACCAGCGATTTCGGCGAAGCGCACGAACGTCGGCGCGGCGAGCCACCCTCCACGAACCGCGTAGACCCCGATGGTCTGTTCTTCGGCGCTGCGTTGCAGAATGACAGCGCTCAAGTCTTGAATTCGCCGCGGAAGCTCGGGCGAGCCACGCAGCGCATCGTCTAGTTTCTCAATTTTCTTGTGCAGCGTGGCGGCGCGCTCGAAATCAAGGGATTCACTGGCGCTTTCCCGCTCGTGCTCGAGCGAATCGCGCAGCGAGCCGCCGCTGGTGTCAAGAAACTGCACAAGTCTCCGTACTTCTGCGTCATAGTCTTCCTTGCTACAGCCCGCGAAACATGGCGCCAGGCACATTTTCATTTCGGAATATATGCAGCCGGGAAAAGTCGGATCGCGGCGTATTTTGATTTGGCACCGTCGGACCTTGAAAAAATCAAGCGCACTTCCAGCGAAGGCTTCGGCGGAACGGCGCGACGCGAACGGGCCGTAGTATGCGCCGCCCGTAGGAGAGTCAGCCTCGTCGACCGGAATGCGTCGAGTGACGTAGCAACGCGGATAAGCGTTGCGGAGGTTAATCTTGAGAACGGCGGGAGGCCGGAGGCGCAGCATGTTTTGATAGCGTTCGGGAAAGAGCCGCTTGGCGTGCACGTAATACGTGAAGATTTGTTCGAAGCGCGAACCCGTAAGGTGGTAGCGCACCTGGCTGGCAACCTCCCGCAGGTTAAGGCGCTTGCTAGTAAGATCGGGCGGACCGAGCAGCCGTTGCAGCCGGCGTTGCAAATCCTGGGTGCGAATCAGCAGCGGCTCAGCATTCGGTTCGCGAAGCTCGATGAGGCAAACCGCAGGACGCGCCGGAAGAGCAGAAAAAAGCTCCTTGCCCTGAGCAAGGTCGAACGGGAGTCCGCAATCCAGGTCCAGCACGGTCTCAGGATACTACGGGGCTCACGACTTCAACACCCACGACGAAATCACCAGGCGCTGAATCTCGCTGGTGCCTTCGTAGATTTCCGTGATGCGCGCATCGCGATAGGCGCGCTCCACAGGATATTCGCGGCTGTATCCATACCCGCCGTGGATTTGAATCGCTTTGTGCGTAACTCGCGTGGCCATTTCGCTGGCGAAAAGTTTGGCAATGGCGGAGTCCATGCTAAATCGTGCACCTGTGTCTTGTTTCCATGCTGCTTTGCGCACGAGCAGTCGCGCGGCATCGATCTCCGTCGACATGTCCGCAAGCATGAATTGAATGGCTTGAAATTGCGAAATCGGATGGCCGAAAGCCATGCGCTCCTGTGACCACGCCAGCGCCGCTTCGAAGGCTCCTTGCGCGATGCCGGTGGCTTGCGCCGCAATACCGATGCGGCCGCCGTCGAGCGTCGAGAGGGCAACTTTGTAGCCTTCCCCTTCGTTGCCGATGCGGTTCGCGGTGGGAACTTCGCAATCGCTAAATACCAATTCGCAGCAGGCCGTGGCGTTGATGCCGAGCTTCTTTTCTTCTTTGCCGACTTTGAACCCGGGCGTGCCCTTTTCCACCACCAGCGCGGTGATTCCCTTTTCTCCTTTGGCTGGATCGGTGTTCACATAGACGATAACGGCATCCGCAGCGCCGCCGTTGGTGATCCACGCTTTCGTGCCGTTGATGACGTACGTGTCTGCTTTTTTCACCGCCTTGGTTTGCAGCGCCGCGGCGTTCGAACCCGCTTGCGGTTCGGTGAGCGCGTAGCAGCCGATTTTTTCGCCGCGCGCAAAAGGCAGAAGGAATTTCTTTTTCTGTTCTTCGCTGCCGAAACGATAAATCGGATCACAATAGAGCGAGTTCTGCACCGAGAGGATCACGCCAGTAGAAGCACAGCACCGCGAAATCTCTTCGATAACAATGCTGTACGCAACGTGATCGAAACCCGCGCCGCCTTCCGCGTCCGGGAGGGCCACACCGGTAAGGCCCAGTTCCGCGGCTTCCTTGAAAGTATCGCGGGGAAAGCGCCCGGTTTCATCGAGTTCCTTGGCCAGCGGTTTCACTTCCGACTCCGCGAACTCGCGAACCGTTTTCTGCAGCAGCTTTTGTTCCTCGGTAAGTTCCAGGTTCATAATTTTCTTCAGGTCGACCGCGTGCTGAAATACTGCTAAGCAGCAAGCGCCGTGCGCAAGCGTTGATAGGTCGTCTTCAGGTCTTCAGGGTGAACTCGCGTTTCGCCGGCGACGGTCATAAAATTCGAGTCCCCAAACCAGCGCGGCAGCACATGCAGATGCATATGTCCCGCGACGCCCGCTCCCGCGGCCCGGCCCAGGTTCATGCCCAGGTTCATCCCATCGGGCTT
>Ga0209736_1000418_pt1 | contig 13716 bp, 15 predicted proteins | sample BlaSpr_A8_Ref_M3_FD_187992 | JGI IMG/M metagenome (GOLD analysis project Ga0209736, IMG submission 187992) | Forest soil microbial communities from Thunder Bay, Ontario, Canada - Black Spruce, Ontario site 2_A8_Ref_M3 (SPAdes) (version 2) | ecosystem: Environmental > Terrestrial > Soil > Boreal... | reverse complement strand
TGAAGGCGCAATTGGCGGACCTCGACCGCCAGCTGCGCGAGGAAGCGAGCAAGATCTCGCGCTCGCTGGACAATGATGCGCGCATCGCCGGCGGCAGGGTCGAGGGCCTGATCGCAAGCCTCGAGCAATTGAAGAAGCAGGCGTCCTCGACCAACGGCCAGGACGTCCAGCTTCGCGCGCTCGAGCGGGAAGCCAAGGCCCAGCGCGACCTTCTGGAATCCTATCTGGCGAAATATCGCGAGGCAAACACCCGTGAGAACATCGATGCGGCCCCGGCGGATGGCCGCATCATTTCGCGCGCCACGGTTTCCAATACGCCGGCCTACCCGAAGAAGCTGCCGATCGTGCTGATCGCGACGTTGGCGACGTTGATGCTCAGCGCCGGCGCGATCGCGACCCGTGAATTGCTGCGTATGACCGCGCTCCCTGCCGGGACTGCGTTCGCGTCCTCTCCGGTTTCGCTCCGTGTGCAAGCGGCTGTCGCCGGCAATTCCGCTTCCGCCCCGGTTTTCAGGGAAACCCGCGCCGAAGTTGCGCCCGGGCTCGCGGAAATCGAGCAACTCGCCGAGAATTTGCGTGGCGCGGGCGAAGCCGCCCGCAAGGTCACGATACTCGGCACCGCCCCGGGCGAAAGCATCACTTCGACGGCGCTGGCGCTGGCACGCCTGATTGCTCGCCATGCAAAGGTCGTAGTGATCGATTTGTCGGGGTCTTCGCCCGTGATCTCGGCGGTATCGGTCGATCCGGGCGCGCCGGGGCTGGCTGAATTGATGCTGGGGGAAGCCTCGTTTTCGCAAGTGATCACCAAGGACCGGCTGTCGCGGGTTCACCTTGTAAGCGCCGGCCGTCCGGGCTTCGACCGCGCGTTGCTGCAATCGCCGCGGCTCACGCTCGCGATCGATGCCCTGCTGCGGGTCTATGATCATGTCTTGCTCGATGCCGGAGCCGCCTCCGATCTGTCCGCGGAGTTGCTGACCGCGCAAGCGCGGGCCGTTGTGGTGCCCGATGTCTCGATGGCCGCTGACGCCCGCACTCAGATGTGCGATCAGCTCAGAGCGGTGGGTTTTATGGAGGTGACGATGCTGAGCCAGCCGTCACAGTCGGCGGAGGCCGTCGAACCGGGCCCGCAAGTGGTGGCTGCCTGAGGCAGGCAGCCGCTTCGGTCGAGAAAATTGGTTCGGTCAACGGTGAAGCGCACTTCGCAGCTTTTGCGACAATTGAAAGAGCGCCTGATTATGCTTCACCAAATGTTTGGCGCGATTGATGCCTGACATCGCGCTTGCCGCGACCTTGCCGCGCAAGCTGAGCGGGATGAAGCAATCGAAAATGGGCTCATCGCTCTTGCAGAACAGTCTTTTGTAATCATCCGATCCGATGCCGAGATCAAGCGCATGATAGCCGCGCTCGGCATAATGCTCGATGATGCAGCGCATCAGGATCAGTCCGGGGCTGTAACGCGACTTTTCCGACATCGTGTAGGTGTTGAACATCATCGAAAAGCGGTATCCGTCAGCGACGCCGGCGAAGATCGCGAGTACTTCGTCGTCGCATTCAAGCGCGTGAATATCGATGACGCGACCGCCGCCTGAAAGCTGAGCCATGCAGGCGCCGCGGATAAAATCCTCTACGCCGGGTTCCGCGAACACGTTGGGCAGTTTATGCGCCGCCATCCGCAGCGGCTTGGTGACAAAGAACCAGTCGAGCAACCGCTTGATGTCGGCATCGGTGGTGGCGAGGTGGCAGCGATAGCCTGACAGTGCCTGCAGCTTGCGTTCCTTGCCCCTCAAGCGTCGCCGAAAGGAGTTGCCGATCAAACCGGCCGGCGCCGCGTCAGGCTCTATTGTCAAGAGCGGACAATCGTTGACCGAGGCGTGGTTCGGCAGCAGCGCCATCGGGTTCGGCAACTGGCGCCAGCGCAGCGGTTGCTGGGTCAGCGCCAGAACATCGGCCGCGGACCGCGCGCGTATTCCCGATATCAGCGCGTTCAGATCGTCTGCGGTTGCTGCGGCAGCAAAATCCCTGTCCCATAGCGCCATGTTGAAGGTGATGTGTTTGCCGCCCATGAAACAGGCGGTGCGAATGCCGTGCCGCAGCGTGAGCGCGAGCGGCAGCAGCAGCAGCGGCCGGCGTTCGGCGTCATAAGCGATGACGATGAAGGGCCGAATGTTGTCGTGCTCTGCGACTTGCCGCTGCCAGGAGCCAAGCAGATCGAACCGCTGATACGGCGTGGAGAATTGCTGCCGATCTTCGAGTACCCGCCAGATCGTTTCCGCCTGCCTAAGATCGTGCAATATTTCGACCTGGGCGATGCGCCTGGCTGCCGACCATGTCGGGGCCTCCGCCGTTCGGCTTTCGATCGCGGCAGCCATGGTCATTGCAAAACCTGTCTACAGGGAATTATTTACATTTTTCGGCTTTGGTCGACCTTTGCAAAGAAGTGTCAACAAAGAGTAATGACAATGCGGTCCGCGGTGGGGCGGAACCGGCCGCACCCAGGGGCGAGGCGAGACGTTGCCATCCGATGTCAGTTTCCCGGCAAGCCTGAGACTGGAGCTCGCCTATTTCAGCGGGGTGCCGTGGTTGCGAGGGCGCGGGACCGGCGGCGCCGGCGTCGTTTTGCGGTTTGAGCGCGTGCGCCCGCGCCGCGCGGCGCGTTTTCAGCCGCTCAAATCGCGGGAAATCACGCCCCGATTTCTCGATCGAACGATCCGGGCGTTGAAGCGCTGGAAATTCGATATCGTCTCAATGGACGAAGTTTGCCGGCGCGCGCTCACATCGGCCTCACCACGCCGGTTTGTGTGCCTGACATTCGACGGCGGCTACCAGGATTTGATGACGTCAGCCTATCCGGTATTGTCGCGACATGGGGTGCCCTTCACCGTTTACGTGCCCACCGCGTTCCCGGACGGCCTCGGCGAAGCATGGTGGCTCGCGCTTGAACAGGTGATCGCGCGCGAGAATCGCGTCAGCCTCGTGATCGATCGCACCGAGCGGCGCTTCGATATCGGACACACCTCCGAAAAATACCAGCTTTACGAATTTCTCGAGAGGTGGATGCGCTCGCTCGCGCCTGCCGATCTTTCGTCCGCGATCAAGGATCTCTGCAGGCGATACTCGGTCGACCTCGCGGCGCTGTCGCGCGAAGCATCGATGGATTGGGACGGCCTGGCGAAGCTCGCGGCCGATCCGCTCGTGACGATTGGAAACGCAACGGTGAACTATCCTGTTCTGTCGAACCTGAAGGACGCGACTGCGCTACGCGAGATGACGATGGGAAGGGCGGTCGCGCAAGCCGCGTTCCAGCGCGATGTCAGGCATTTCGCCTATCCGTTCGGCGATCGCGCTGCCTTTCGCCGGCAACATGTCGCGATGGCCGACGAAGCCGGCTTTGTCAGTGCGGCATCCGCGATATCGGGGATTGTCGAGGCCGGGGGCCGAACCAACCTGCACGTGCTTCCGCGTATCGCCTGGGACGGGCGGCAGCGTTCGCTGCGCGCCATGCGCGTGATTCTTTCGGGCTTCACGTTCGCCCCGGTAAAGAGTACTCGCAGGTCCGGACTTACGCGTCCGGCCGCGCCATCCAGCTGATGATCGGCATTGCCGGCAGCACCCATCCAATGCCCGCCACGACGTAAAAGATTGCCTGCCACAGCCCGGAGTTCGCAAGCCACGGCGTCTGCGCCACCGTCATTCCCATCAACGACCACAGCACCACCAGCACGAGCAAGGCGATGGTTCCAAAGAATTTGCGGGTGCGGATCGTCATGACGGAAATGTGCAGCTCGTCTGGATTACGCGCTTGCGCGCGGGAAGGGGCGGACTATAAGGTGCGCGAAAATTCATTCAAGCGCGGCTTCGATGACCGGTAATTCTGCACTGCAAACACCCAACAACCGTGCTGTTCGGTGGTGGCTCGTGACCATCGCGGTCTTAATCGTGATCATGGCTCTGGTCGGCGGCGCGACGCGCCTCACGGAATCCGGGCTCTCTATTGTGGAATGGAAACCGGTCACCGGCACTTTGCCACCGCTCAATCAGGAGCAATGGAAGGACGCGTTCGACGCCTACAAGGCGATCCCGCAATACCGTGAACTCAACGCTGGCATGACTCTCGGCGAGTTCAAGACGATTTTCTGGTGGGAATGGAGCCACCGGCTGGTCGGGCGCGTGATCGGCATCGCTTTTCTGCTACCGTTTCTCTGGTTTCTTTGGCGCGGCGCTTTGAACGCCGATCTGAGACTCCGGTTGTGGCTGATCTTCGGCCTCGGCGCGCTGCAGGGCGTGGTCGGCTGGTGGATGGTGGTCTCCGGGCTTTCAGAGCGTGTCGAAGTTTCGCACTATCGGCTCGCCACCCATCTGATGCTGGCGCTTCTGATTTTCTCTGCCATTGTCTGGACGCTGCGGCGACTGGCGGACAGGTCTCCATCGGGTGCATCCTCACGGCTGAAGATCACCAGTCTGGCTCTGCTGATGCTGACGTTCGTGCAGCTTTATCTGGGCGCGCTGCTCGCAGGCCTGCGCGCCGGACGCGTCTACAACACCTGGCCTCAAATAGACGGTGCGTTGATTCCATCCACGGCGCGACTGTTCTTCGAAGAGCCGTGGTGGCGCAATCTGTTTGACAATACGCTGACTGTGCAGTTCGAGCATCGCATGGTCGCTTATGCGTTATTTGCGCTGGCGATCCTGCATGCGGTCGACGCCGTTCGTTCGCGGGCCGGCACCGTTGCGGTCAGCGGTGCATTATGGCTGGCGGCGGCGGTAACGTTGCAGGCGGCTTTGGGCATCCTCACGCTGCTCAATCAGGTTCCTGTCCTGCTCGGGTTGGCACATCAGGCCGTCGCGATGTCGGTTCTGACGCTTGCGATTTTTCAAACCGAACGATTGGTGGCGCGGCAGCCCCAACAGCAACAGCAAAAGCTGGTTCAGCCCGCCACCCAAATCAGCTGAATTGGACAATTCACTAGCAATAACCGTAAACACCGCAGGCGTAGGGCAGGCGGTCCCAGTAGTTGACGTAGGGACCGCCGTAGTAGGGGCCCTGGTAGTCGTAGGAGTAGGACGACCCATAATAGCCGGGGAGGCTCGAAGAACCCGGGAGCATTGGCGTGCCGATCAAAGGCGGGATGTAGGGGACATCGGCGTATGCAGGCGTGAACAGGACCTCGGATTCTTCATAAGTATAGAACCGCCGAACGTAAGTCCTTTGATAGGAGTACGGCGGGCCACACGAAATGGTGGTTCTGAAATTGTAATGCCGGCGCGGCAGTCCGGCGGGCAATATGACGGCTGTGCGATGCCAGCCGTGGCTGGCGATAGCTCGCTCGGCACTCCTAGCCGTTCCAGTAGCTGCCATCGCGAAAAGTAATGCAACCGTGAAGCGCAACATCGCCCGCTCCGAATGATGGTTTCGGCACCAGGCCAGTATAGCCTTCTCCCGCGGGGCGCGGCATCGTTCGCCGGCGGCCATTTGGAAATATGGCTAAGAGCACACCCAACAGTGTCATTCCGGGATGCGCCGAAGGCGCAGACCCGGAATCTCGAAATGACCCGGCAGAGATTCCGGGTTCGATGCTTCGCACCGCCCCGGAAATGGGCGTCACGCGCTCAGCGCCTGCTCCAGATCCGCGATCAGATCTTCCTTGTCCTCGATGCCGATCGAGAGCCGCACCACGTCAGGGGCGGCGCCCGATTTGATCTTGGCGGCATCGTCGAGCTGACTGTGCGTTGTCGACGCCGGGTGAATCACCAGCGAACGGGTGTCGCCGACATTGGCGAGGTGCGAGAACAGTTTCAGGTTCGAGACCAGCTTGACGCCGGCCTCGTAGCCGCCCCTGAGGCTGAAGGTGAACACCGCGCCGGCGCCCTTCGGCGCGTATTTGCGCGCGAGATTGTTGTATTTGTCGCCGGGAAGGCCGGCGTAGTTCACAGAGGCCACCGCCGGATGTCCCAACAGCCATTCGGCGATCGCTTTGGCATTCTCGCAATGCTTTTGCATGCGCAGCGGCAGTGTCTCGATGCCTGTGAGAATCAGGAACGCGTTGAACGGCGAAAGCGCCGGGCCGAGATCGCGCAGGCCCAGCACGCGGCAGGCGATTGCAAAGGCAAAGTTGCCAAACGTCTCCTGAATCTTGATGCCATGATATTCGGGGCGCGGCTCGCTCAGCATCGGATATTTGTTGTCCTTCGACCAGTCGAAGGTGCCGGCATCGACAATAATGCCGCCGATAGAGTTGCCGTGTCCGCCCAGGAACTTCGTCAGCGAGTGCACGACGATATCGGCGCCGTGATCGATCGGGCGGATCAGGTACGGCGTCGCCAGCGTGTTGTCGACGATCAGCGGCACGCCGGCGTTGCGGGCGACCGCCGAGATCGCCTCGATATCGGTGACGCTGCCGGCGGGGTTGGCGATCGACTCGATGAAGATTGCCTTGGTGCGCGGGGTGACCGCGCGTTCGAAACTGCCGATGTCATCGGGGTCGGCCCACGCCACGTTCCAGCCGAAGCTTTTAAAGGCATGGGTGAACTGGTTGATCGAGCCACCATAGAGTTTACGCGCAGCGATGAGCTCGTCGCCAGGCATCATCAACTGCTGAAGCGCAACAACTTGCGCGGCATGCCCCGACGCGACCGCCAGAGCGGCGGTGCCGCCTTCGAGCGCCGCAATGCGCTCTTCCAGAACGGCGTTCGTCGGATTTCCAATGCGGGTATAGATGTTTCCGAACGCCTGCAGCCCGAACAGCGACGCGGCGTGATCGGCGTCGTTGAACACGAATGAGGTGGTCTGATAGATCGGCGTCGCTCGCGCGCCGGTGGTCGGATCGGGCTGCGCGCCGGCGTGCACGGCGAGGGTTGAAAATCCCGGAAGACGATCGTTCATTCTTTAGTCCTGTTCTGCTTCATTTTGAAATCGCGGCCGCATGCTGATGGTAGCGGCGACCGTCGTCAAGGCGGCGCGAGGCGTCAGCCGTGATTGGGAACGATCGTGCTTCGTCTTGCCGCCTTCTGAGAACACCTGCTTCGCATTTGCGTTACGCGAGGTCGCTCTTGTTTTTCGCGGCGCGGTCGGACGCGCTGGTTTCGCCGCCACCGACGCTCATCCGGTTCAACGAAAGCCGCATCCCTTGCGTCGGCATCGGAGCGCGCTTCGAGCTGAGGGTTCGCGAATTGACGCCCATCCACGAGATTTCCGAGGATAGCCGGCCATATTCGATCTTAGGGCAGCGGTTCATGACGACCTTCAGGCCGGCGGCCTCCGCTCTTGCGGCGGCTAAATCGTCGCGCGCGCCGAGCTGCATCCAGATCACCTTCGGCGGCGGTGTCATTTTCAAGGCTTCATCGACCACCGGCATGACGTGGCTCGAACTCCTGAAGATATCGACCATGTCGACCGGACGGCCGATATCCAGGAGCGAGGCGACGAAGGGTTTTCCGAGCAGGTCTTTGCCGACGTGGCCGGGATTGACCGGGATCATGTCGTAGCCGCGCTGCGCCAGATATTTGAAGGCGAAGTAACTCGGCCGTACATTGACCGGCGAGGCCCCGACCATCGCGATCGATCTCACACCGTTGAGAATCTCGCGGATGTAATCGTCGGAGTAGGCGTCATGGTTCATCGCAATTTTCCACTTTGTCATTGCGAGGAGCGAAGCGACGAAGCAATCCGGTCTTCCTTCGGTTCTGGAGACGGAATTCTATCTTCGTAAAGACGTCACTTATCGTGCCATTTCGGGTCGCGCTTCTCGATGAAGGCGCCGATGCCTTCCTCGGCGTCGCGCGCCATCATGTTCTCGGTCATCACCTCGGCAGCATAGCGATAAGCGTCCGTAAGGCTCATTTCGGCCTGACGGTAGAACGCGGCCTTGCCAAGTTTTATCGTGTAGGCGGAGTTGAGCGCGACCTTCTCGGCCAGCGCCATTGCCGCATCGCGTTCGGTGCCGGCGGCAACGACGCGGTTGACCAAGCCGATCTCCTGCGCGGCTTTGGCCGAAACAGGATCGCCGGTGAGCAGCATCTCCATCGCCTGCTTGCGCGGGACATTGCGCGACAGCGCCACCATCGGTGTCGAACAGAACAGTCCGATATCGACGCCGGGGGTGGCAAATGTCGCGGCCTCTGATGCGATCGCGAGATCGCAGCTGGCCACCAGCTGACACCCCGCCGCGGTCGCAACACCCTGCACTGCTGCCACCACCGGTTTGGACAGATGCACGATCGCCTGCATCATCGCGCTGCAGGCATTCATGATTTCAGCGAAATAGGCGCGCCCGCGATCGGCATCGGCGCGGCGGGCGGTCAGTTCCTTCATGTCATGGCCGGCGGAGAAGGCCGGACCGTTGGCTGCGATCACCACCGCGCGCACCCTTGTATCGTCGTGAATTTCCCTAAGCGCCGCGTGCAGTTCGGCGATCAGGCCTTCCGACAGGCTGTTGCGGGCTTGCGGCCGGTTGAGCGTGAGCAGGCTGATGCTGCCCAGCGTCTCGCGCAGGAGGATCGGCGGGTGAGGCGTGGCGGCGCGTGCGGGGTGAGTCTTCATTGAAATATCCACTTGGGCCGATCAGTCATCCTAATGTAACAAGCGGCGCGAGGCGAGGGCAGGCGAAGCGACATGGCAATTGCGAAAATGACCGTGGCTGAACTGGAGAAGTTTCTCCATGCCGAATTTCCCCAGGCCTTCAGCGGCGGCGATATATCGATCGAAAGCGCCGATGGTGCCTCCAGCCTGCTCCGCCAGCGCTACAGCGACCAAATGCTGCGGCCGGGCGGGACGGTTTCGGGACCGACGCTGATGGCGCTTGCCGATTTCGCGATGTATGTGGTGCTATTGTCGGCGATTGGCCCGGTGGGCCTCGCGGTGACGATAAATCTCAACATCAATTTTTTGCGCAAGGGGCAGCCGGGGCAGGATGTGCTTGCGGCAGCGAGGCTTTTGAAACTCGGCAAGCGGCTCGCGGTCGGAGAGGTCAATCTGCTGTCTGGGACGTCACCGGATCCGATCGCCCACGTAACGTCGACCTATTCCATTCCAAATATTTAGGGTTTTTCAAGGTAATATCGCACCATATTTATAAGCTATTGTTTGTACGTATGTATTTGAACCAGACTGACATTGACGCGGGTGACGGACCTATCTAGAACCCCGCAGTCCGGCGCAGACGCGCCATATCCCTTTTCCGGATTTCCCGACATGAAAACGTATTCGGCAAAGCCTGCCGAGGTAACGAAGAAGTGGGTGCTGATCGACGCCAAAGGTCTGGTGGTCGGCCGGCTCGCCAGCCTGGTTGCGATGCGCCTTCGCGGCAAACACCTCCCGACCTATACGCCCCATGTCGATTGCGGCGACCACGTCATCATCATCAACGCGGCTCACGTGGTGCTCACCGGGCGCAAGCGCGACAACAAGGTCTATTACAATCACACCGGCTTCATCGGCGGCATCAAGGAACGCACCGCAAAGTCGATCCTCGAGGGCCGTTTTCCCGAGCGGGTGGTCGAGAAGGCGATCGAGCGGATGATTCCGCGGGGACCACTGGGCCGGGTGCAGCTCGGTAATTTGCGCGTTTACCCCGGGCCCGAGCATCCGCACGAGGCCCAGCAACCCGAGACGATCGACATTGCTTCGATGAATCGCAAGAACATGAGGGCCGCATAAGATGTCCGACACCATGCAGTCGCTCGACCAGTTGGCGTCGCTGAGGCCGGCAGCTCCGGAAGCGCCGAAATACGTCAAGAAGGTCGACAAGCAGGGCCGTGCCTACGCCACCGGCAAGCGCAAGGACGCAGTTGCCCGGGTCTGGATCAAGCCCGGCGCCGGCAAGATCATCGTCAACACCCGGGAAGTCGAAATCTATTTCGCCCGTCCGGTGTTGCGAATGATGATCCAGCAGCCGCTGGTCGCCGCCGCCCGTGCCGGCCAGTACGACGTGATCTGCACCGTGGCCGGTGGCGGTCTGTCCGGCCAGGCCGGCGCCGTGCGTCACGGCATCTCCAAGGCGCTGACCTATTTCGAGCCGGATCTACGCGGCATTTTGAAAAAGGGCGGTTTTCTCACCCGCGACTCCCGCGTGGTCGAGCGCAAGAAGTACGGCCGCGCCAAAGCGCGCAAGTCGTTCCAGTTCTCCAAGCGCTGATCGCCTCGTCAAAATCGCGGCGGATGCGGCATTGTCAAAATTTGGAAAAGGGCGCTTGCGGGCGCCCTTTTTGCGGATCATTTGCCGGCGAGTTGACGCAATTTTTTGGTGAAAACCTGCGCATGTGCGCGAACCGATTGCCAGCCGTGGGCCGAAGAGTGCAGGGTGGTCATGGCGCGTTCCGCTTTTTCGGACCGCGCCGGGTTACGCTGCATCACAATTTCCCGCTGGCCGATGTCGCTCGAAATCTCCACGCTCTCGTTGCCGCCATGGCCTCCGCGCCTTCGCACGCTCGACGAACTGAGGGCGTGACCGGCGGGGCGATAAGATCATGCGCCAATTCGAAGCCTAACGCGGGATATTGATCCCGTTCCGATAGCGTGAGGGCGGTAACCTGCCGTTTACCATGGATACATATCATCGTGGCTATGGAAACGGCGCGCAGGTCGAACGCCCCCGCCACCCTGATGTCGCTCGAAGCCGCAGCAGAGTTGGCGCGCGGCGGGTTTGCCTGCATATTCTCGACCTCGGACGAATATGAGATGGCGCTGATCTCTGAACGGCGCGCGCAGGGCCGCTACGATCGGCGACGAAGCCGCTGGCCAGCGTTCATGTTTGTCGGCTGTGCGCTGGTGGTCGCTGGCACGCTGCTGTTGTTGAATTGAGCCGCCATGGAGGAGCGGATATCGCGGTGCCGCAAGGCGCCTTTTTCTTTTGCGACGTTAACCCGGCCCCCGTGTCGGGCATGTGACTGGCGTGGACCCGAACGCTTCGGCTATCTTCCTCGACCATGGATCAAACTCCTCAGCAGTCCAGCGTGAGACAGCCTTATTCAAACTCGTGCGAGCAAAACCGCCGATGTCGCTGAAATCGACGCTCACCTGTCCTCGTTGCGGTCACCAAGCGGCCGAAACCATGCCGACTGACGCATGCCAGTTCTTCTATGACTGCAAGAGTTGCGGTGAACGGTTGAAGCCCAAACAGGGCGATTGCTGCGTGTTTTGCTCTTACGGTTCTGTGCCGTGTCCGCCGGTGCAGGCGAAAAATCGTCGCTGCTAGCTCTCGCTAGCTTCTCCGGCTTGCTTGCCACTTCAATATTGAGGTGGAGTGGGCTAGAGACGTGAATTCTCAACGAGAGGCCGCACTCCGATGATCACCGAAATCGCACAAATCGACGTCAAGCCCGGCAGCGAGAAAGACTTTGAAGCTGCGGTCGCCAAGGCGCGTCCGCTGTTCCTGCGGGCAAAGGGAGGCAAGGGGTTCGAACTGCACAGGTCGATCGAAAAGCCGTCACGCTATCGGCTGTTGGCAAGGTGGGAAACGCTGGAAAATCACACGGTGGATTTCAGGGGTTCGGAGGACTTCGCAGCATGGCGCGGATTGGTCGGGCAATATTTTGCAAGTCCCCCCGAGGTCGAACACACCCAGACGGTGTTAACCTCAGGCTGAATAGCGTCCGGCGGGCTTAAGTCGTCGCCGCTTCGGGTGAAGTGTCCTCAGCCTTGAAATGATCGATCATGACCTTTGCGATCGCGATCAATGGCAGGGCGAGCGCCAGCCCCCAGATGCCGAACACGACGCCCAGCAGGATCTGGAATGCGAACAGAGTGGCTGGGGGAATTTCCAGCGCCTGACGCTGGATGATCGGCGTAAGGATGTAGCTTTCCAGCGCGTGAACGCCGAGGAAGAGCACGAATGCGCTAACCGCAGCGACCCATCCGGAGGCGAGGCTTGCCAGCACCACGATCAGCCCGCCAACCAGCGCGCCGACAGTCGGAATGAAGGTGAGCAGGCCGGCCTGCAGGCCCAGGATGAACGAGCCGGGGATGCCGATGATCGCAAGGCCAGTCCAGGTTACGAGGAAGACCACGGACATGGTGATCATCTGCGCGATCAGCCAGCGCTCCAAGGTCTCGCCGATGTGGTCGACGATGATGGTTGCGCGTCCACGATGTCGCGCCGGAGCCATGAATAACAGCCCCCTTCGATAGACGCTCGGCTGCGCCGCGAAGGTTACTCCGAGAAACAGCACGATAAAGAGATTTCCGACCGCGCTCACCGTCCCCAGCAGCAATTTAAAGGTCTGGCTGATGATGGCGCCGCCGCTCGAGGCGAGCGCGCCCGCGCTGGGAAGGTTGCGCGTCGGCGCCGCGCCGGGCGTTGCCGAGGAATCCGCTGATGCACTGGAGCTGCCGAGGTCGAAATAGCTGGTATCGATCCCGTTTCGGTCAAGGAAAGCTTTGACGTTGACCAGTTGCGACTTGATGGTGTTGCTCAGCGCGGTGGCCTGCTGCGCGATCGTGGCGCCGCCGAGGAACACCACGCTCGACAGCAGGCCCGCGAGCGCCAGACAGACAATCGTCAGCCGCAGCGCATGCGGAAGCCGGGCGACGCGGCCGAGCCTGTCGGTCATGGCATTGAGCGCGACGCCAAGCAGCATTCCGGCGAAGATCAGAAACAGGGTCGCGGCGAAATGCCAGGTGAACGCCAACAAGGCTGCAAATGCGACGCTGGCGATGCCGCCAACCGATATCGCCCATGCCAGATCGTTGCGGGCAGAAAGACGACCGTCAGTTGAGACTGCCACGTTGATTCCTTCGCAGACCGGTTTCCAGCAGCACTCTTTCGTCAAACGCGCGCGGGATCAAGCGGAGAGCCGCCGGTTTGACGCTGGCATGTTCGGTGTGCAAAGCGATCAACGCAATGGGATCGCAGGGCGAAGGGCGAATAGATGAATTTCAGATGGCTCGGACCGCTGGCGCTACTGGCCACGCTGGTGATTGCCGATCAGATTCGTATTAACCGGCCCGGCCACAAATACCGCCTGACGGTCGAGGTGGAAACGCCTGAAGGGGTCAAATTGGCCTCCGGGGTCATGGCCGTGCATCCCGATAGAAGTTACAGCCGCGGCGGACACACCCGCACCAGGGGCGATGCCGTGTTCGTCGATCTCGGCGGCAGCAAGAACCTCGTCGCGTTACTGGCGCACCTCGACAAATCGGTCGAACTCGACGACATGAACTATCTGGCGTTGCGCGCCTACAACGCGGCCGGCCGCAAGGTGTCGTTCAACGATATGAACCGGATGACTGGCGCCGTGCCGGTGCAAGGGGCGTTAATTCCGGTACTCGTGAGCTTCGGCGATCTCGGCGATCCCATGACCGCGCGCGCGGTGCAGCCGGATGAAGTGGAAGCGGTGCTGGGAAAAGGAATTCACCTGCATGGCATCTCGGCCGAAGTGGTGCCGAACGGTTTGTGGCCGCTCGATCTCGGCGGCCCGTTCGGCGAGCCTGTGACACGCGGGATCGAGGCTAAATTGCCGTGGTGGAATCGCCCCGATAATCCCGCGGGGAAGGCGCTCCAGGCGGCTGGATTGCAAGGCCGCGAGCCGATCGACCCGAAACAGGTCTTCACGCGGAAATAGCAATGCAGGCACGCGCCGGGCCTTGGGATATTGATCCTGTGCTGGCTGGCGGGCATGATCGGCCTCATATTGCGGCGGTAGATTGGATAGCAGACGATGAGGAGGCCGGTGGTCGGTGTGATCGGCAACGCCTATCGCATCGAAGATCGATTTGCGACACAG
>Ga0209736_1000417_pt1 | contig 13721 bp, 9 predicted proteins | sample BlaSpr_A8_Ref_M3_FD_187992 | JGI IMG/M metagenome (GOLD analysis project Ga0209736, IMG submission 187992) | Forest soil microbial communities from Thunder Bay, Ontario, Canada - Black Spruce, Ontario site 2_A8_Ref_M3 (SPAdes) (version 2) | ecosystem: Environmental > Terrestrial > Soil > Boreal... | reverse complement strand
CGTGTTACGACCGATGTCGACGCGCTGAATGAAATGTTCACGGCGGGCGTGGTCTCCATTTTTGAAGATGTCTTCGTGCTTGCCGGCATCATCGCGATCATGATGAGGATGAACTGGAAGCTGGCGCTGATTACGTTCGCCGTGCTTCCGCTGATCGTGTATGCGACCCTGATTTTTCGCGACAAGGTGCGCGATTCCTACCGGCGCATCCGCACGGCGATCGCCCGGATCAACTCTTTCCTGCAAGAGGCTGTCTCCGGGATGCTGGTGTTGCAGCTTTTCAATCGTGAGAAGCGGGCTTTCAATAAATTTTCGGACATCAACGCCTCGCACATGGAAGCGTTTAAAGACGCCATCATGGCGTACTCGGTCTACTACCCCGTCGTAGAAATACTGTCTGCGATTGCCATCGCCAGCATCATCTGGTTCGGCGGAAACGATGTGATCCGGGGCGTGGCGACGCTTGGCGTGCTTGTCGCGTTCATGCAGTATGCGCAGAGGTTTTTCCGTCCGATTCAGGATTTGAGCGAGAAGTACAACATCCTGCAGTCGGCGATGGCAGCGGGGGAGCGCGTGTTCAAGCTGCTGGACACCAAGATTGACGTCACCTCGCCGGCGATTACGAAACGGCCGCAGGGGCCGGGGCGGATTGAGTTTGATCATGTATGGTTCGCGTACCACGCTTCAGGACACGTCGGTGGAGAGACAGGCGCCCTCGCCCGTCCTGAGGCGACGGCCGCAGGTGGACGGGTGGGAACGCCCGTCTCTCCACCGACAAGTTCCTTGCAGGCAACAGAGCCCGACTGGGTTTTGCGCGACGTGAATTTTGTTCTTGAGCCGGGAGAGACTGTCGCCGTCGTCGGCCACACCGGGGCGGGCAAGACCACTCTGATCTCGCTGTTGATGCGTTTCTACGACGTCCAGCGCGGAGCGATTCGCATTGACGGCGTGGATATCAAGGAGATGAGTCTCGAAGAACTGCGCGGCCGCTTTGGCGTCGTCTTGCAGGATCCGTTTCTATTCAGTGGCACGGTTGCGGGCAACATTCGCCTCGGGACGGCACGCATTCTAGACGCAGACGTGGAGCAGGCGGCGGAGGACGTCAACCTCGCCGACTTCATCCGAACCTTGCCGGGGGGGTTCAAGGAGGAAGTGCGCGAACGCGGCTCGACGCTCTCCACCGGACAGAAGCAGTTGATCAGTTTCGCGCGCGCGCTGGCGCACAATCCGAAGATTCTGATTCTTGATGAGGCAACTTCGAGCGTCGATACGGAGACGGAGTTCCGCGTGCGCGATGCGCTCAACCGCATGGTGGAGGGACGGACATCGCTGATCATCGCGCACCGGCTCTCGACCATCCAGCGCGCCGACAAGATTATCGTGATGCACAAAGGCCAGGTCCGCGAGATGGGATCGCACCAGCAACTGCTGGCCCGGCGCGGGATTTATTACAAGCTCTATCAGCTGCAGTATAAGGACCAGGAAGTCGGTGTGGAGCGGGCGCCCACACCCGCGAATGCCCCCGTCAGTGCGGACGACTAAGCCGCTGGCGTTCTGCTGCGTCCGATTCCCTATATGGTTGCAAGCTTTTGACAGCTTGATCGAAGAGGAGCTTTGAAATGATCTGGAAAATCGCCCGGGCTGGCTTCGCTTTAGGGGTATTGCTGATTTTCCCCAGTGCGCCGGCTCAGACTGCTCCGCTGCTTCGGGACGTGAAGACGGTTCAGGTCGACTCCACGGTCGTGTCAGATCCAGAAAAGGTCAAGGAAGAAGCTGCGGCCAACCTTGTCCAGGATAGCCTCAGGAATGCGCTTCGGAGCGACCAATATCGAACTCGGAGACAGTGCCCCAATTCATGCGCACATTGTTCTTGATGAATTTACGTCTGGCAGCATGGCGAAACGGTTTTGGGTTGGGATGGGCGCGGGACGTAGCACCGTCACTTGTCAACTCGTTTTCCAGGATGCGGCGGGAAAAGAACTGGCGAATGCTAAGATTCACGTGCGCGGGAATCTCGTCTTTAGCCCTGATCAGGGCAACAACACGCAGAGGCGACAGGCGGTTTCAAGTTTCGAACAGAGGCTTCTCGAAGACATTGAGAAATTGAAGTAGCAGTTGCGCCCATCCAACATCCAAATTCAATCGTCGGCCACCCGCTTCGCACGGCTACACGATCCTTATATCCGACGGTGAAGCCTCAGGCGAAATGTACGGCGCGCAGCTGATGGAAAACACTGCGGTAGCGGTGACGGAGTTGAAGCGAGGCACGCCTCGTAGAGCGTGCCTCATGAGTCCATGCAACCATTAGCCTAGTCGTTGTCCGGCGGATCTACCTCGACGCCCTGAGTCTTGACGAAGAAAGTTCCTGTCAGCGGAGCCGGAATCGTTTTGTACGCCGATGCTGCCTGATGGAAGTTGAAGAAGACGTGGAGATCGTTAACCGCTCGCGCATCAGCAAAACCGAGATTGCCGAGGCCAAAAATCCCCTCAATCGCCTTCACGATGCTGCCAAAATCGCATTCCAGATTGCTGATATACCCGGGCTTGGGCGAGTAGGCCGAAACGACCAACAGCGGGACGCGGAAACCGAGTTGATAGTCGTTCTGGTTCGCGCCGGTCTGGAAAACGGGCTTCACGTGATCGTACCAACCTCCCCAATCGTCCCAGGTAATGAATATGGCAGTGTCCTTCCAGTAGCCAGTGCCGCCGTCGCAAGTTGTGTTATTTCCGATGGCATTGACAATGGCCGCCACCCACGACGGTCCCTGGCCGTTGTTGATCGGATGATCCGAATACTGCCCTGCTGGATTCACCCAACTTACTTGCGAGAGCGCGCAGTTGGAGATGTCGTTCAAGACATCGGGCGGTAAAGGATCGACGTACCCGTTCGATTCGCCCTTCACCCAGTCTGGCCCGGTGCATACGCCGTTGAAGGGTATGCAGATGTTCGAGAGCGAGTTCGGCGCTACCCAGAGACTGGTCTGCCCTTCGGCATAGTAGGTCCAAGTGATCTTAGGACTGGGCTGACTAAACAGGGAGTCCATGGCATTGCGGGTGAAGCATTGCGCGATGTCGTCGCCAGGGGTTTCCGTGCCAAAAGGTGGTCTCGAGCTCCCGTTTGGTCTGATCAGCTGTGCCGAGCTTCCCGAGCCGCAGCCATAGTTCGTACTCGATCCATTCTCTGAAACAAAGACACCTTGCGCGTCGTCGGCCGTGGTTGGCGCCGAAGTAGCGCCAAAGATAAACTGATGCGCCGGATAACTCGGGCCCTGGTTGGTCTGAAACATCCGGTTGGCCCATCCATAGGTCGTTGCTAATGTGATATAGGGGTCGAGAAGGCCACCTTTGCTTCCGTTGCTGTTCGTTACAGGAGTGTTGTACACGTACATGAACTGAGAATAGTTGTTGGCTGGCACCACGCAGCCAAAGATGTTGGCCCCACAGCCTGCCGGAACGTTGACTCCGGGTTTGCCGCTGATGCCCTGGCTCTTGAATTGGAAATTAAATCCGCTGATAGTTCCGTTGAGCTTTGGTCCGCCGTGGCTGTGGTCCAAGTCGAAGTTAGTAGCCAGTCCGACGGGCTGTAATGGCACAGTCTGGTTCTGGGTATTCACGTAGGTCGATACGATGTCGTAAGTTCCCCCCGTACCCGACGGGGTGCAGCCGGGCACGCCGCCGTTTGCGGTGCACAGTCCCTGAAACAGATTGTCAGGCGTGCGGTTTTCTTGAAAGATCACAATCACGTGTTTAATCGGCGTCGAACCGTACTGAGCGCTGGCTGAGATGGCTACGAGCACGGCGGTGAGCAGTGAAAAAACCCTGCGAGGCAACTTCATGACAATTCTCCTTTGCGACGGAAGCTCTAATTGGATTCTCGAGATGGAAGCTAGAAGCTCCCCAACAGGGCGGGTATATCGTTACTATCCCGCATCCTGATGATCCCCGTCAACCACATTTCGGACTCTTCGCGTTCGATTGGACCTCCCTATCTCCAGGCTCCAATACAATTGCAGCGTGCAGATTCTGATCTCGGCCGGTGAGGCCTCGGGCGAAATGTATGGCGCGCAGCTGATTGAATCTCTGCGGCGGCGGGCTGCGGAGCTTCGCTCCGCTGGGCGGACGAATGCGTCCGCCCCTACGCAAGCCGGGCAGATTGAATTTTTCGGCGCGGGCGGCGAGCGCATGCGGGCAGCGGGTTGCGAGATCGTTGTCGACGCCAAAGACCTCGCGGTCGTCGGCATCACTGAGATTCTTAGTCATCTGCCGAAGATTCTCGGGCTCTATCGGAAATTGATTCGTGCGGCCGATGAGAAACGTCCGGCACTTGCCGTCGTCATCGACTCGCCCGCCTTCAACTGGCGCGTAGCGCGGCAGATGAAGAAGCAAGGCATCCCCGTGGTGTATTACGTCGCGCCACAATTCTGGGCGTGGCGGCAGGGACGTGTGAAGTTGCTGCGCAAGTATGTCAACAAGGCGCTGGTGATTTTTCCCTTCGAAGAGAAGTTCTATCGCGATCGCGGAGTGAATGCGACATTTGTCGGCCATCCGCTGGCCGATCTACCCGCGCCTCCGATTTCTCGCGAGGCTTATGCGGCCGCGCACCAGCTCGATGCCGCGAAGCTCTGGATCACGCTGATGCCGGGCAGCCGCCGGAAAGAAGTGCGCATGAACCTGCCGGCGATTCTTGAGGCGGCGGACCGGCTAGAGAAAGATCGCCGGGGCAGCGGTGTTGAGTTTCTGCTGCCGGTAGCGCGCACGCTTGACGCGTCGTTTCTTCGGGAATTGATCGAGATGCGGGCGGAGACGCGGCAAGCGGCGTCTCTACAGAGGATTCATCTGATTCCGGAGGCTCTGCCCGCGCTCTACCACTCGCGCGCCGGGATCGTTGCCAGCGGCACGGCCACCGTCGAAGCGGCGCTCACGGGCACTCCATTTGTTATGGTGTACCGCGTATCTCCGCTGACCTACGCGCTGGGCAAGCCGCGCGTGAAAGTCCCTTACTTTGCCATGGTCAACCTGATTGCCGAGGAGGAAGTCGTCCCAGAACTGGTGCAGCAAAAGTTCACCGCGGAAAACATCGTCACGGAGCTGAACAAGATCATTCCGGACGGCGAGCCGCGGGCGCGTATGATCGAACGCCTGGCGGCGGTGAAGGCGCGGCTTCAAGGGAGCGGCAGCGATGCGCATCCTTCGGAAACAGCGGCGGAGATCATTTTGAAAATGATTGCGCAGGCTTCCGGTATCGCTTAAAGCGATACACTGATACGGATCTATGGCACTTGACACTCGGCCGCGGTGCAAGACGGCGCCTGGGTTCGGATGCTGCCAGCGCCGTTCTTGATGTGGATCGCCATCATTACCGCGGGATACGCCCACCAAAGTTTTCGGATGACTTTGTCGCCGGGAAGCCAGGAGTGGGGCTTCTTGAGCCAGTTATAGCCTTCACCCCAGGCTGTTTGCGTATGCGATTGATTGTCGATATCCATGTCGAAGAAGTCACCAAACGGAAAGCGGAAGCCATCGGTGAAAATGTAGCTGTAACCGGCCACGTAGGTCGAGAGCACGGTTTCACCCGACCAACTGGAACCTCCGTTGGTTGACGTGCGGTAGTAAACGTTCCAGTGCGGTTCATTGCGCTGATCCATCCATGCGATGCGGATATCCCCGGCCGCGCCCGCTGCGACCGACGGAAAGGCATGGTCCACACCGGAAGGAGCAAGGGAGACATCGGCTTTCGGACTCCACGTGTTGCCTTGATGGATGGAAGTCGAGTAGAAGATTCGCACCGGGCCGCCGTCAACCGTGCCTGAATTCCACAGCACATAGAGCTGGCCGGCCGCGTCCGAGGTCATCGCGATCCCGGGACCGAGAAACGCCCATCCGCAGCTGAAGGCTGAGCAATCGGGCGGCGCACCGGAGACATCCAGCAAAGTCTGGGTCCAGGTCTGGCCGCCATCGGACGACTTGGTCACATAGAGACTCACCGGACCTTTGGCTCCGCCATTCTGCTTGTAACCGTCCCAGGAAAAGTAAACGTTCCCGGCAGGATTGACGGTGCCACCACCGGTCAGCGACCATCCGAATTGCGCGTTGGCGTTGACCTTCACCGAGGTCCATGTCACTCCACCGTCGTGCGACGATGAGCACCACACGGTCTGCGCATGATCGTAAGCGACATACACATCATTGCCGCGGACGGCCAGGATATCTTTGTCGGTGCCGGCGTTGGTAGAGTTGGCGATCACCGTCGTCCAGGTCTGGCCGAAATCGGTTGACTTGGCGACTTCGATCAGGCTCTTGTTGTTCTGAAGCCAGGAGGCATACACGGTCTTGCCATCAACCGGATCAACTCTGACCTGCACGTCGATTGGTCCCGAGCCTGGGTCGGCAATCACGCGCGGCGCCGACCAGGTCTTGCCGTTGTCGCTCGACACCACGAGATGGGCGATCGAACTGGGGCAGGCCTTGCGCTTGGCGGGAAATCGGGGATCAGCACGTAAACCTGCCCGTATCGATCGGCGGCAATGGCTGGCTCCCAAGCGTCTCCAGGTAAGCTCGCGCCTAGGCGGGTCTGCGCCTGAAAGGTCTGCGCGAAAGGCAATGCTGGGGTTCAAACGGTGACGAATCCGGTGAGCAGTATCATCAAAATGCGAAGCGCCGCACGAGTCATGGAAACCTCCTGATCCACGCGGGTGGAACAACAGCGTGAAAGCCGGGCGAAAGTATACACCGAACCGAGCCAGACTGCCGCCGGAGACGGGCCGGAGGCGGGCCCGAGCGGCGTCCGGCATTGTCGCCAGCGAGTAAACAATTTCCTCGACCCTTGTCCTCACAGCATCTTTTGCGGGAAAATTAACATCTTAGAAATTGTAGCCCTCCCAGGAGACTCTACTTGAAGGTTTGCCACTCTCGACCAGAGCGCCGGGCGCTCGGTTTAACTGCTGTCTTTTTTCTTGGCTTGTTTCTTACCTCGGTGGCGAATCGGCCGGCGATGGCGGCCGAAAAGCCGCGGATGCGCGTGGACGATTACAAGATCGACATCGAACTCCTGCCGCAGACTCACAAGCTCACCGCGCGCGCCACGGTAAAGGTCACGGCGCTTGAAGACCTTAGCGTGGCCACGTTTCAGTTGAACAACGGGCTCCGCATAACGAAGCTCACGGACGCGAGCAACAAGCCCCTCACTCCGGAGCGCAACACGCAGGATTCGAGCGTGCGCTTCGCACTCAGCAGCGGCCTCGCAAAAAACGGGAGTGGCACATTCAACTTCGAATACGAAGGCACGCTCGAAAGCGCCGACGACAGCCCGGTTCAGGGATTGAAGCTTGCCTATGTCGGCCCGGATACCAGCTATCTGCTTTACTCCGGATTGTGGTTTCCGGTCGCGGGATATGGCGTCAACCGCTTTACTTCGACGATCAGCGTTACAGTTCCTGCGCATATGGTGGTGATCGGCAGTGGGAAGGAATCGGCGGCGGCGGCGGCGCCGGCGGCAAAAAAGCCCGCGACCGCGCTGGCGAACTCCAAAACTTTCACCTTCACCTCGGACAAGCCGAGTTTTCCGGGCACGATCGTTGCCGGGACGTTCCAGGAATTCAAGACCGATGAAGCGGGCATCGACCTGCACGTGTTCTTCAAGCCGAATCACCAGACCCTCGGCGCGGAGTACGCATCGACGGCGATCAAGGCGTTCACCTACTTCGTCACCCAGTATGGAAACGCACCGTCGACGCGGTTAAAAATCGTCGAAATCCCGGATGACACGGTACCTACGGCTTGGGCCCCTGAAATCGCAGCGCTTTCGAGCCGCGCGATCACGGAGAAGACCAACTACCGGGTGCTGGCCAACACGATTGCGCATCAGTGGTGGGGCGTCTCGGTGAGTCCGGCATCGAAAGACGACTGGTGGATCAGCGACGGCTTCTCGCGCTACTCCGAAGCTCGCTACGTGGAAAGCGCGGCGGGCGAAGCGGGGCTCGAGGAAATGGTGAAGGACATGTCGGTGGGCGCGCTCGCCTACGACAGCGTGCCGCTTTCGAGCGCCGCCAAGCTGGACTATTTCTCTCCCGAATTTCAGTCTCTGGTGACCGACAAGGGCGCGATGATCCTGCATATGCTGCGCTGGGTTGTCGGCGAGCCCAAGTATCTGAAGCTCATGCGCGACTTCGCTACCAAGTATGCGGGCAAGTCCGCCAGCACGGATGACTTCCGCGAAGTCAGCGAGCATGTGTTTGGCCAAAAACTTACCTGGTTCTACTCGCAGTGGCTGGATTCCACCAGCGCCCCGGAGTTCAAGGCCAAGTACACGGTCTACCGGCTGGGCACCAACAAAGGTTTCAGAATTGTCGGCGCGATCACGCAGGATCTTGATCTGTTCCGCATGCCGGTAAGTTTGAGAATCGATACCGATGGAAGAACGGAAGAGAAACGCATTGAGGTGGTGGGCACCGATTCCCCGTTTTCGGTGGAAACCTTTGGACGCCCGCGACGGATCACGATCGATCCGGGAAACCGCGTGCTGACGAACTCCACCGACATCAAGCTGCGGTCATCCATCGTGCGCGGACAGGGCCTAACCCAGCAAGGCGACCTGGCGGGCGCTCTCGGCGAATTCAACAAAGCGCTCGAAGTCAACAAGAACAGTTCGCTGGCCCACTACCGGATCGCCGAAGTGTTTTTCCTGCAGAAGAATTATCAGGCGTCGGCGAACGCCTACCGCGAATCGCTGAATGGCGACGGCGAGCCGCGATGGACCGAGGTTTGGAGCCACTTGCAACTGGGCAAGATTTTCGACACAACCGGGCAGCGCGAACGCGCCGTCAATGAATACCGGCAGGCCATCCAGACCAACGACAACACTCAGGGCGCGCTCGAGGAATGCCGCCGATACATGCAAAAGCCTTACGAGCGGGAAAAAGGAAGCTAAGCTGAAAAAATGCGGCCCGTACCACTAGGCGAATGGCGGTACGAGCCAGGACGGAACGATTCGGAGCACTGAGCAGATTCCAAGTAATGCCAAGTACGTCTATGGACTTTATTTTATGCCCGTGTGGTGGCGGGGCTCTGCCCCATAAGCGCATCAAAGTCTACCTTTACAGGAACAAAATGCTGATTGATGTAATCTGCCGCTGCGGCGTTTGTGGATGTGTCCCGGTCCATGAGACTGCACCACGAACACCACACCGCCCCGACATCCAGAAGAATCGGGCGGTTCAGATCTCTTGCGCGCTGAAAGGCAAGCGTTCCCCAGGGATACCAATCGACGGGCTGGAAAACTGCTCGTTTTGAGGTATGCGGGCATCCTTTCCGAAATACTTGGTCAATTCCTCGCGCAACTTCAGTCGAGAGTCGGCTGGCTAACCATAGAGTGGCCCGCCATCTCGCGTTTCGATATGGCGGGTCTTTTCATACTGTACCTTAACCATAATATTCCGCAGTTCCTGATTGGTATCGGTGGCACGCTGAGTCATTGATACACAAGATGAATTGGCAATTTTCTGGTGTGGTCTCCATAACCTCTTAAGGAGAACGAAATGACAGTAAAGTTAGTGGTGATTTATCCGCGCCCAGACGAGATCGATGCCTTCGAAACAGTTTACAACCGGGACCATGTGCCCATGGCAGTCGCGAAACTTGCCGGCAAGACCAAAATTGTGGCGAGCAAAATAGTCGGTTCCCCGCAAGGGACACCACCCTTCCATCGCATTTGCAGAGATCCATTTCCCCTCCATGGAGGCTCTGCAAGCCTGCGCCGCATCGGAGATTGGCAAACAGACGATCGCGAATGCATGTTGCGATTTCTGCCGGCGGCGTACCGATCTTCCTGGTCGCCGAAGGTGTTCGCTTGGCTGCCGGCAGAAGCCAGTGATCAAGGCTAGCCCGTGATCCAGGAGCTATCGCGCTTCGAGAAAGTTTACCGCTACTCGTTCTAGACGCATCTCATCTGCTCCGCTTCTTAGATGGACCGCCCATCATTCCTTTTGTTTGCTTGCTCAGAGTCTTTCAAGATCCGCAGCACTGAAAGCATTGTGCTCCAACTGCGTGTTGTCGCCGGTGCACCAAAGAAACCGTCGATCTCGCCAAGATATCCGATTGTCCTCATGTGGCGCCGGTACACTCCGAACACAAGCCGCTTTCTCGAGCCGATGATTCGTACAAACCACTTCTCACCTGGCGGAAATGCGATCGGAAGGGAAGCCTTGCCCCGACTGACCTTCGACAAGATGCTCACAAAACGAACAACATCCTGGTCGAATGGCTCAGCCCCAAAAGGATTCTCCATTTCCAATCGAATAAGGTCACGGGCGTCGCAGAATGAAACTGCCGCTTCAAACGGCAGCTTTCGACGCAGTTCAGCAAGGAACTTGGTGCGCGACACAGGCTTTCTAACGACAAGTGTTCCTGCAGCGCCAACGTTCACGACATCATAGGCGGCCAAGTCTTTTGCGAACATGCTTGGGCGAAAAGTCCGGTGCCCTCCAACGTTGATCCCTCGGAGGAAAACAATCAGTGCCATGCTGCCTCTGTGGACGCCATTGTAATAGCATCAACAATTTCGGCGGTACCGCGTTTCCCTAGCAGGCTGCCGAAAAATGGACTCCGCGGCTTAGATTCTCTCCAGTCTCACTGATTTTGTGATTCGGGGGAGGTTCTGGCTGCATCCGCTGGCGTCCTGCGGATTCATTTTCGGGCCTGCGAGCACACTGCGACCTCGGCTTACGTTGCTTGAATCGCCAGATTCCTCATACGGACCAAGTTGTAGGCTGCGGCTGCGAAGGTGAAGACTCATCCCACCTTGAAGATTCCACGATGCCGAACCTTCCGCAATAGCGCGATCGTCTTCAGCCATTCGGGAGGTAGTGCGAAGGGCGGTTCGTATCAGTTATCCGGCAGAGACAGCCTACCCCGGTGAGCCTCGGCTTCGAAGGCCGGTAAGCTCAAGCCCGATCACATGCGCTGACACCGTATGCATCCAAGACATCGCGCAGGGTCAGGATGCCTTCCAACTTGTGCACATCCGCCCGGTTCACCACTGGCAGGATTTCGATCTGGTTTGCACCCATGCGTTCGAGCGCCAAATCCAGCCCCTGATCCGGGTGGACGTGCGGAAAAGCCTGCGCATCCGCCAGTTCACCGACCTTCTTATCCGCGCCTTCCGCCAGCTCTCGCTCCAGCCTCGCAAAGTTGATAACACCAATGACACCTCGTCGATCCATCACCAGCCACGTTCGGAATTCACTCGATCGAACCTTCTCCAGCGCCTCCCGAACCGTGATCTCGGCGGGCAGCAACTGGCTCGCAATCTGCATGATTCCGACTACCTGACGCTGACCCGATCGTTGGCGCGTCTTCGCCGTCGGCAGGTGTATGCCATCCTGCACGGCCAGCGCTTCGTAGATGGGCTCATGCTGCAACCGTGAAGCAATGAAAAGACTCACCAGATTCGCAATCATCAGCGGGACGATCACGGCATAGTCCTGCGTCATCTCGAAGATCATCAGCACCGATGTCATGGGAGCGCGCACAACCCCCGCGAACACCGCGCCCATCCCAACCAGTGCGTAAGCGCCCGGCGTCGCCGTGAAAGCGGGAAACAAATGATGCGCCACGGTCCCCAGCGTACCTCCCAGCATCGCGCCAATAAACAAAGATGGCCCAAAAATACCGCCCGCGTTCCCCGAAGCATAGCTGGTGGTAACGGCGATAAGTTTCAATACCACCAACAGCACCATCAGGTTGAACGCCATCCTTCCGTTCAACGCGTCGCCGACAAACCCGTAACCTACGCCCAGAACCTGCGGCACAAACCAGCCCATCAGACCGACCAGCAATCCGCCCGCGACTGGTTGGAACCAGACCGTGTTTTGCGGGAACCGCAGGAAGCGCGCCCGCATACCCAGCAAGAGCTTTGTGAAGGCCACCGAAACCACACCGCCAGCCACGCCGAGCACCGCATAGACCGCAAACTCCAGCGGATGGACAAGTTGATATTGCGGAACCTTGAAGAGGGGATTGTTGCCCAGCAAAACACGCAGGGCCACCCAAGCAGTCGCCGAAGCCAGCACCACCCCGCCCATCACCGGTGCGTTAAGATCGCCCACGATCTCTTCGAGCGCAAACAGCACCGCTGCCAGAGGCGTATTAAACGCGGCTGCAATGGCCGCCGCCGCTCCCACCGGAATCAGTTTCTTTACTTGCTCGGGGCGTAATCCGAGGAGGCGCCCAAGCACCGAAGCAATGCCCGCGCCAACTTGAACCGAAGGCCCTTCGCGCCCCAGCGGGATTCCGCTGGCAAGCGTTGCCGACGTGCAGAAAAACTTGCCCAGTACGGTACGCAGTGTGATGCGGCCTTCGCGTGCATACAGCGCAGCCTTCGTCTGCGGCACGCCGCTGCCGCGTGCGTTGGGAAAATAGCGATACAGCAGGTAACCGATGCCGAGCGAGCCCACGACCGGGAACAGCAGACGCCGCCACGGAGCGCCCCCCACCGGATACAGCCGCATCCCCATTCGTTCCGTCAGCAGGATGAATGCGACGACCGTCAAGCCAGTCAAGGTGCCGATCACCAGCGCCAAAACTAGAATGACCTGATCCTCATGTTGCCGCAGTTCAGCTACGCGGTCCAACAGCGAGGTTCTCCACCAACTCCCGCTCGTCGTCTGGACGCCTTCACTCATCTCTTGGGCTGGCCCACCAAAAAGCATACCTCACTGGATTTGCCGTTAGGCGGAAAAGGAGGGGCCGACGGCGTCAGGAGCTCCGCTGCGCAAGGAGTCCGCCGATGGGAATCTAGGGGTTTCGTCACCAAGAGGACGGCAAGTCCCGTGCGTCTGCCAGTTTCGCCATGATAATAAGACACTTATAGCGCACCAAGCGTGAGAGTGTGTACGTAAATGTGCAAGTTTTGAAGGTTTTCCACTGGTCGCAGGTCGCAAGAAGAACCTCGCGAGGACGGCTCTTTCCGAGGTTTTTTATCTGACTGCTCCGAGCGGCGCAAAGAGCTGCCTTTTCCCGTCCGCCTATGCATTCTTGTCAATTCGCAATTTCACGCAGTGCACCCGTCAGCAGACTTTCCTCGCCGCTGCCAGGCGTTACGAAACCACTGGGGGTGCTTTCACCCGTGCAAATAGCTAATCTCGCTATTTTCGATTATCATAGATTGTGAAAATAGCACGGAACGCTATTTTCGACTCTAGGAAGGCAGATGTGGTCCACGCTACCAACATTTCCGGCCAGAAGGTATCGCAGGGCAGCTATTCAGCATTTGTGCCAGCTCCCCTGCCTCCAGAACTGAACTGGACACCGCGGCTGATTGGGGCACTTTCGGATGCAGACCGGCTAGTCGGAAGACTAGCGGGCGAGGGTGGTCGCCTTCCCAATCCTCATATTTTGATCCGGCCCTTCGTACAGCGTGAAGCCGTTCTATCGAGCAAGATTGAAGGCACACAGGCCACGCTAGGTGAGCTGCTTGCCGCTGAAGCGGGAGCGATCGTGAATCGCAGTCCCGAGGATCTTCGGGAAGTTGGCAATTACGTAGTGGCTCTTGAGCACGGAATCTCTCGCCTCAAGAAACTTCCCCTTTGCGTCAGGCTTACCCGGGAGTTGCACGAGAAACTCATGACGGGCGTCCTAGGGCATCAAGCTGCGCCCGGACGTTTTCGCAAGATTCAGAATTGGATTGGCAAGCCTGGCAGCACGATCGCAACTGCTTCCTACATCCC
>Ga0209736_1000416_pt1 | contig 13759 bp, 10 predicted proteins | sample BlaSpr_A8_Ref_M3_FD_187992 | JGI IMG/M metagenome (GOLD analysis project Ga0209736, IMG submission 187992) | Forest soil microbial communities from Thunder Bay, Ontario, Canada - Black Spruce, Ontario site 2_A8_Ref_M3 (SPAdes) (version 2) | ecosystem: Environmental > Terrestrial > Soil > Boreal... | reverse complement strand
TTACGTCAGAAGAAAATCCCCGCTGACGTCATTTATCTCGATATCGACTACCAGCAAGGCAACGCGCCCTTCACCATCAACCGTGAATATTTCCCGCACTTCGAGCAAATGGTTGCCGATCTCCGCGCGCAAGGCTTTCACCTCATCACCATCACCGATCTGCACATCAAGAAAGATCCCGGCCACGGCTACGCGCCCTACGATTCCGGAATCAAAAGCGATGTCTTCGTAAAAAATCCCGACGGTTCCACTAATGTCGGCATCGTCTGGCCTGGCGAGAGCGTCTTCCCCGATTTCACCCTCACCAAGGCGCGTGACTGGTGGGGCACTCTCTACAAAGATTTTGTCGCCATGGGTGTCGCCGGCTTCTGGAACGACATGAACGAGCCCTCCCTTTTCGAGCGAGCCGACAAGACCATGCCGCTCGACACTCGCCACCGCCTCGACGATGGCACTTCGCTCGATCACCGCGCCATTCACAACGTCTACGGCATGGAAAACGTCCGCGCCACCTACGACGGCCTGCGCAAATTGCAAGCCGACGAGCGCCCCTTCGTGTTAACCCGCGCCGCCTACTCCGGCGCGCAGCGTTATGCCGCCACGTGGACCGGCGACAACAGCAGCACCTGGAACCACCTCACTATGAGCACGCCCATGCTGCTTAGCCTCGGCCTGTGCGGCTATACGCTTGTTGGCGACGACATCGGTGGATTCGCGGGCTCGCCGCCCGCCGATCTCCTCACGCGCTGGTTCGAAGTTGGCGCCCTCAATCCCATTTACCGCGACCACACCGCAAAAGGCACCGCCGACCAGGAGCCCTGGGTGCACGGCCCGCAGCACGAAGCCATTCGCCGCCGCTACGTCGAGCTGCGCTACCAATTGCTGCCCTACATTTACACCGGCATCGAGGCCAGCACGCACACCGGATTGCCGTTCATGCGCCCCGTGTTCCTCGATTACCCGCAGGAAGAAGGCTTTTACGGCAACAGTCGCGATTTTCTTTTTGGAAGCGATCTCTTCGTCGCTCCGGTTGTCACCGAAATGGTCGACGCCGAAGAGGTGCAACTCCCGCCTGGCGAATGGTATGACTATTGGACTTCGCAAAGACTCTCAAGCAAAGACAAAATCACACTGCATCCTGCGCTCGACGAAATGCCCCTCTACGTTCGCGCCGGCGCCATCCTTCCCATGCAGCCCGTGACGCAAAGCACCACCGAAAAACCCACTGGTCCGCTCCAGTTACGCGTGTACGCCGGCGACGATTGCCGCGGCTCACTCTATGAAGACGATGGCCACACCTTCGCCTACCAGAAAGGCGATTTTCTTCACGTAAATTATTCCTGCAAAGTCTCGCCCGCTTCCATCGAGATCACCAGTACGACTACGAACAATTCCTTTCACCCATGGTGGGGTAACGCAACCGTAACCGTGATCGGCGTCAGCGCGGAACCCAAAGAAATTCGCATCGGTGATAAAGCCCTCCACGCCTGGCATTACGACGCCGGCGCGCATTCCGTCACGCTTACCGTGCCGGAAGCCGCCAGCAACTGGACCCTGCTGCTCGCGTTGTGACTTTTTAATTCAAAACGAAAATCGAAAGCGATTGCCCCGGAGCCCGGACGTGAATCTCTTTGCCGACAAAGTCCGCTGTCGCTTCGCCAAACAATCGCGACGCTCTCGCCACGCCTTGCGCCGGAGTATCACTTACTGGAATTGGAACCTCGCGAGCCTGCGCCGAATTGTCGAAAACCACCAGCACCCGCTCTTCGTCGGACTCACGCAGGAAAACGTAAGACGCCTCATCCGAAAACAGGTGCCATAGCCGTCCGTCTCGAAGTGCCGGATGCTCGCGCCGCAAGTGCAGCAGCGTCTGCACGAACGCGAAGATTTCCTGCTGCTCGCGCGTCCGCCCGGCTTCCGTAAACGCATTTTTCGCGTCGTCGCCCCAGCCGCCCGGAAAGTCCCTCCGATTATCCGGGTCGCCGCCGCCCGCCATCCCGATTTCATCGCCATAATAAAGCTCCGGGATCCCGCGCAGCGTAAGCGTCAGGCCAAACGCCAATTTCACCTTGGTCGCGGAGCTTCCTGGCGCGCTCGCAAACCGTGAAACGTCGTGATTGCCAAAAAACGTGACCAGCGATTCCGGCCGCGGATACAGCGAATCGTGCCGCAGCACATCTGCGATCCGTCCCGCCGGCGCGCTGTTCAGCAGCACGTCGCGTAGCACGAAGTACATCGGATAATCAAACAGCGTGCTTACCCCGGTGTCGATCCCGTCGTAACGCTTCTGCCCGCCAGCAAAAAACGAAGTCACGCTCGCGTCCGGATGAAACACTTCGCCGATCGTCGTCAACTGCGGATAAATCTTCCGTAGCCCAGCATGCCAGCGTGCCCAGAACTGCCGCGAGACATACGGAAAGGTATCCACGCGAAATCCGTCAAGTCCCGACGACTCCGTCCACCATATCGCGTTTTGCAGCAGGTACTGCGCGACCAGCGGATTTTCCGTGTTCATGTCCGGAAGAATATTTACAAACCATCCTTCGGTAAGGCTCCGCGAAAGCCGCGGCGGCCCATGCGGGTCCACAATCGCTTCAAACGGGTCGTGTCCCTGATTCTCTCCGCCCCCATAAAATGTTCCGTTAATCGGCGCCGAAGAATTCATATGTCGCTGTACAGTCCCATGAAACCAGTCCGGCAGCGGTGCCTTCGTCACCCATGGATGCTTCGGGCCCACATGGTTCGGAACAATATCGAAAACAATTTTCATGCCCCGCTGGTGCGCCGCCGCCGTCAATTCCTGGTACTCGCGCAAATTTCCCAAATGCGGCTCGACGGCAAACAAATCGACCGTGCCATAACCGTGATAATCCTCCGTAGCGCCGTTCTTCACGATCGGCGTCAGCCACAGCGTTGTAACCCCGAGTTCCTTCAAATAATCCAGATGCTCCCGAATCCCGCGCAGATCCCCGCCGTGATACGCCCTCGGCTTTGACAGGTCATGCGACCCTGGCGCTTCCGCAGGCTCATCGTTCGTCGGATCACCGTTCGCAAAACGGTCCGGCATGATCAGGTACATCACGTCGTCCGGCGTGATCCCCTGGAATTTGTGAATGGTTTGACTGCGCCCTGCCAGCGGCAATTCGAACGAAGTCGTCCCCGCGCGCGTGGTGATCCGGCAAACCGCCGTCCCCGATTTTATTTCCGGCTCCAGCTTCAACCACACAAACAAATAATCTCCGCCCGCCGTGGCCTGCGTTCGTTCCACCACCAGGTTTGGCAAATTGCAAGAGACCCCGGTCGCCTCCAGATGTCGGCCCGAGAGCAGTACCATCAGCTCCGGCGTCAGCTTCAGCCACCAATTGGGTGGCTCCACTTTCGCTACCACCGGTGCCTCATCCGCGGCGTTGTTCTGGTGGCGAGCGGCAACCAGCGGGCTAGCCGCCGCGCTCAAAAAGGCAACTGCGCATAAGAACAGAAAGAACAAATTAGAATTACTGAAGACGATGTCGTGTCGTCGCGGAATCACGCCGCCAGCATAAGAAAAAATCACTCGCTCCGCTAGCTCCCGATTTTCCCGCCCGCTTCTGTGAACACCAAGCCCCCAAAAGCCTCCGGCACATGAAAATTCGGCTGCGGTGTATTCGTTGGTCGCCACGCTGAGTAAAACCGCGGTTCCGAAGCGCCTTCCACCCGATAAAAGTTAGTGCGCCAAACGATAGATGGCTCGAAACGTTCCGTGAGGCTCTTCATCGGCAATGCCAGTTCCGCCTGCCACATCCTGTCTTGCTCGTCCAGATTAACCCGCCGCCGCAATCCACTTTGCAAATTGTGCTTTTCTCCCGGCGCAATATCGAGGTCGATCCAGAACCCGTTCGGCGCCACCTCGATCTCCTTATAACCTCTCGGCTTCGAACCCGGCGGCTGCAGAAACACCTCGCAAACGTCGCGATCCCAAAGCTGGTCGCGTCGCCCATTCGCCTCCGCATCCGAAAAAACAGTGATCGTCCGGTAGCGAGCAATAAACCGCAGATACAACCACGCGTGCGTCCAAAGCGCCCGTACCTCTGTCTCGCGCTTTGGATCCATATGCTTCCCCTGCCAATCCGCGCAGAACGACACTGGCGGTGCCACGCCCCAGGCCCCTTCCGCAGGAAATCCCTCCGCATCCAGTGCGGTAACCAGACGCACCGCAAGCGCCATATCTCGTCGAATATCAGCCATATTCTTAGTGCCTAGATGCTGCCACGCTCCGGTGAGACATTGTAGGGGCGCGCTTTAGCGCGTCCCCGTCTCTCCAAAATTATTCTCTCTAAAGCCGCTTCGTAGTGTCCCCTCCTTAAAGCGTGGCTCTTCAGCCGACGTCTACAACTGGCCACTCGCACAGCAAACTGTTTGTGCACGCCCTCCTATCGCGCAAAAACCAATTCGCCAACCCTGTGCTAGCATCGAAATTCGCCCCACTTCGACTCGGGATCACAAGGGTCGCAACCATTTCCAGGAGGCCGCAGCATGCCACAGCCCGTCAACACCGAAGAATTCACCACCGGCGCCATCCGGCGCAAGCCCGAATTCTTCGAGTTCGTCAAATTCCGCATGGCCGACGGCGTCGCGCGTCTCACCCTTTCCCGCCCCGAGCACAATTTACTCAATGAAGCCATGCTCCGCGAAATCGCCGACGGCATCGTCTTCGCCGGCGAGCGCGACGACGTCAAGCTCATCGTTCTCGACTCCGCGTGCAAAGTCTTCTGCGGTGGCATCGACATCGGCGAGTACACCACGCAACGCGTCTATCAAATGCTGGAAGCCTTTCACGCCGCTTTCGCCGGTATGCTTGAAGTCAGCAAGCCCGTGGTCTGCGTCGTCAACGGTCCCGCCATCGGCGGAGGCGCGGAACTTGCCGCCTTCGGCGATCTCGTCATCGCTACGCCCAAAGCCCGCTTCGCGCAACCCGAAATCACCCTCGGCGTCTTTCCTCCGCTCGCTTCCACCATCCTTCCGTTCCTCGTCGGCCCCAAGCGTGCCCTCGAAATTATCTTGACCGGTGAACCTGTCACCGCCGAGCGCGCCCTGGAATTGGGCCTGGTCACGCGCCTCGTCCCCGAAGCCAAGCTCGAAAGCACCGTCAACGAACTCGTCACCCGCATCGCCGGCAATTCCGGTCCCGTCCTCGCCATGGCCAAAAAAGCCATTCTCGGAGGAATGGGTCTCTCCCTGAGCGAAGGTCTAAAGAAGTCCATGAATATTTTTCTAAACGAACTCTACAAACTTGAAGATTCCCAGGAGGGCCTTCGCGCGCTGGTAGAAAAGCGCAAACCCAACTGGAAAAATCGCTAATCGAACTACCACTCGATTGACTCCCCACCACTCCCGACATACACTCATCTTTCAATTTTTGCAGGCATGGGCAGCGGGGAAGGCCGTGCGAATCGGCCGCGGTCCCGCCACTGTAATCGGCCAACAAGCCGTAAGCCAGGCTACCCTCCCGTGCCGCTTTGGATTGATTGCGCCTTTCGCGAGAGAAGACGCCGTCGTGAGCCCCATCGCTACTCGCGTGGGGCTTTTTTGTTGCCGCTCGCAAAGGAGATTCGTGCCGCAAGTCGTTTCACGAAAGACAGTGATGCGCGTGATGCTGGTCGTCGCGTTCGCCTCCCTTTGCGGTCTTCCGCGCAGATCGCGCGCCGCACAAGTCCCCACCACTCCGGCCTACCGCGAAGTGACCGACGAACTCGGCCGCTCCATCCGCATCCCGCAAATCATCCACCGCATCGTCTCTCTTGCTCCCAATCTCACCGAAACCGTTTACGCTCTCGGTCTGCAAGATCGCCTAGTCGGCGACACCGACTATTGCGATTACCCGCCCGAAGCTCAGCAAAAACCCAAAGTGGGCGGCGCCATCAATCCCAGTCTAGAGACCATCGCCTCGCTGCATCCCGACCTCGTCCTCGTCACCAAAAATTTGAATCGACTTGAAACCGTGAATGCCCTCGACTCCCTGGGCATCCCTTCCTACGCCACCGATCCTCACACGGTGGAAGGCATCATTGCCTCTACCGAACGTCTAGCCGACTTGCTCGGCGCGCCGGAAACCGGAACGGCCGTCGGCAAAGAAATGGAGCGCCGAATCACCGCAATCAAAGAACGCGTTGCTGCGCTGCCCCCGCGCCGCGTAATGTTTATCGTCGGGACCGAACCGCTCATCTCGATCGGCAAGGACACCTTCATCGCCGACGCCCTGCAACACGCCGGCGCCATCTCGGTTATCGACTCCTCCCAGAATTGGCCGCAGATCAATCTCGAAGAAGTTGTCCACCTCCAGCCGGAATTCCTGGTCTTCGCGGAGTCGCACGCTGACAACTCCGCGCACACCACCGACAAGCTCCCCGATCTCCCCGGCTGGCGCATCCTCGACGCCGTGAAGCACCGCCGCTATGCGGTCGTCAGCGATGCGGTCAATCGTCCCGCGCCGCGCATCGCCTCTACCATCGAGGATCTCGCCCGCCAGCTCCATCCCGAAGCCTTCGCAGAAACTCCTCAAATCGAAAAAGACAACGTCCGTCCCACACCCCCAGCCACTCCTCCCCGTGCAAAGTCGTCAGTCCAATTCGCCCGAGAAGCTGCATTACCACAGGAGCGCGCATGCGCCCGCTGACATTCCAGCGTCTGCTCCTCCAGTGCAGCATCCTCGCCGTAGTTTTGTTTGCCGTTGTGGTTGTGGCGCTCAAACTCGGCGCCGTCCCCGTTTCTCTCTACGGCCTCGGCCGCGACCTGTTCAGCCTTTTGCTCCACCAGACCAGCCAACTCTCCAGCGATTACGGCATGATCGTGATCGAAATCCGTTTGCCCCGCATTCTCCTCGGCATCGTCGTTGGCGCATCCCTCGCCGTTGCAGGCACCAGCTTCCAGGCCCTGCTTCGCAATCCGCTCGCGGATCCCTACGTTCTCGGCGTCTCCAGCGGCGCCGCTCTCGGAGCCATCCTTGCTCTAATCGCCGAGCCTCACCTCGCCCTTCCCGCCTGGCTCGCTGCGCTCTTTACTCCCCTCGCCGCGTTTCTTGGCGCTGCCGCAACCATCGCCGGCGTTTATCTTCTCGGCCGCCGCGAAGGGCAAATCGACAGCGGCACACTGCTCCTCGCCGGTATCATCAGCGCTTCCTTCCTTTCCGCCATCATCATGTTCCTGCTGACCACTCTCACCGGACGCGATTTCCGTGGCATGGCCTTCTGGCTCATGGGCGATCTTTCCACCTCGCTTCAGTCCAGCTTACGCTGGGTACTCGGCGTCGGCTTTCTGCTCGCCACCGGCGCGATCTACACCACCGCCGCGGATTTGAACCTGCTCCTCGCCGGCGAAAAAGAAGCCATGCATCTCGGCGTCGATGTCCGCCGCGTGCGCCTCGTCGTTTACATCGCCGCCTCGATTCTCACCGGCCTCGCCGTTTCCGTCAGCGGCGCCATCGGCTACGTCGGCCTGCTCGTCCCGCACGTGATGCGTCTGCTGTTCGGCTCCGACCATCGCATTCTGATCCCCACCGCTGCCTTCGGTGGCGCCATTGCTGTCGTAATCGCAGATACTCTCGCGCGCACCGTAGTAGCCCCGTCCGAGCTCCCCGTAGGCGCGATGACCGCGCTCGTGGGCGCTCCCTTGTTCATCTATCTTCTCCGCCGGAGGATCGCGTGAGTACCTCAGCGCAATCTTCTCCGGCCTGGCCAAATCTCGGCGACATGTCGCGCCCCAGCAAAGAAGTTCGTCTCAGCGTCGAACAAGTCAGCTACGCCTATTCCGCCAATCCTTCCCAAGCCCCGCTATTCACGCTCGAAGCCAACAGCTTCCAGGCCCGTCCCGGCGAAATCGTCGTCATCCTCGGCCCCAACGCCAGCGGCAAATCCACTCTCCTCAAGCTGATCGCCGGCGCACTCGAGCCACTTTCCGGCCGCGTCTTGCTCGACGGATTTGTCACCCACACCCTGACGCCCCGCGCCCGCGCGCAGCGCATCGCCATGGTCCAGCAAGAAAGCCCGCTTCTTTTCCCCTCTCGCGCCTGGGAATTTGTTTTGCAAGGCCGCCATCCTTACGGTCGCTCTTTGCGCTTCGAAAATGAAAACGACGTCATCATCGCCCGCAATGCCCTCGCCCAGGTCGGCGCCGATCACCTAAGCGATCGCTGGATGAGCGAAATCTCCGGCGGCGAAAAGCAGCGCGTCATTCTCGCCCGTGCCCTCTCGCAGCAGCCTCTTCTCCTGCTCCTCGACGAGCCCACCCTGCACCTGGACATCGGCGCGCAAGTCGATTTGTTGGTCACCCTCCGCCGCCTCGCCGCGGAAAATCGCTACACGGTCGTCATCGTTACCCACGAACTCAACCTCGCCGGCGAATATGCCGACCAGGTCGTGCTGCTGCAAAAAGGTAAGAGCCTCCGTGTCGGCCCACCGGCCAGTGTTTTTCAGCGCGATTTACTCGAACAAGTTTTTCAGACCTCGCTCACCATCGAGCAAGGTCCGCGCGGCCGGCCGCGCGTACACGTTCTGCCTGCAACATAGATTTTTTCGCGTCAACCCCAGCGCTACGGCCTCGGCCGCGGCACATCGTCATCCACAGCGGACTTCAAGCCCCTCACATTCACCGCGAACTTCGTGCTCGGGAAGACGGGCAACCCTATCGGGTTGCGCTTGCTGATTCGCTCCCATCGGAGCGCCCCACAAGAAAGCCGTCGCCGACGCGCGACTGTACGGCGGAATCGAGACTGCGCAAGTCACTGCGGCGAATCGCTTGGCTGACCCGGCTAGGGTCACCTTTAAGTTGACTCGGTAAGGGTCAGAGGGAAAAAGTCAGGCCTCGCCGCGGGAAGGCCGCGCACAGGCCCTTTCACCTCGGGCCAAATTCATCCGCCAAGCCAGGAGACCGGCGAAGTTCGCAGCCCGCGCAATGCACCAATCGCCGGGCCAACCTTCAAGCTCCCAACGCGTGCGGGAGCGGAGGACAAAAATGAAACCAACGATTCGCCGTTTTGCCGCTCTTCTTTTTCTTTTTTTTGCTCTAAGTTCTTATTCGCAAGCTCAGTCCAACTCTTCCGGTGCGCAGATATCCGGCCAAGTCATTGATGCCTCTGGCTACGGCATCGCATCCGTCCACGTAACTGCCGAGCCGCAAAGCACTCACCTGTCCCAAACGTACGAGACCACCTCCACATCCGACGGAACCTACTCTCTGTCGCTCCCAACCGGTAGCTATCGCGTTCGTTTTGAGCGTTCTGGCTTTGTGCCGCGTGAGGTGACACTACAACTCGCTCCAGCCGAGTCCCGCAAACTCGACTCGCGTCTGGAAATCGCGCAGCTCTCCGAAAACGTCATCGTCACCGCCAATGCGCAGCCTCTCGAAGTGAGCCAAACTCCGGCTCCAGTCGATCTCATCGCCCGAGAGGAAATCGATCAACGCCAAACGGTGCTTCTGCCGGATTTGTTGGCGACGCAGGCCGGAATTGCCATCACCCGCACCGGTACGGTCGGCGGTCTGACCACCGTCTTTCTTGATGGTGGGAATTCCAGCTTTACGAAAGTGCTGGTCGACGGAACACCGATTAATCTGCCGGGCGGTGACGTGGACTTTTCCAACCTCACGCTCGACAACGTGGATAAAGTCGAGATTGTCCATGGCGCCGAAAGCGCTTTGTACGGAACAGACGCGATGTCTGGCGTCATTCAAATTTTCACGCATCGCGGAACGACGCGGATCCCGGAAGCGAATCTCTTCGTGGAGGGCGGAAGCTTTTCCTCCGTACGCGGTGGTGTACAATTCAGCGGCGCGCTCGCTGGCTTCGATTATTCCGCATCCAGCTCTTATTTCCATACTGACGGGCAGGGTGTGAACGACGCGGATTTGATCCGCTCTTACACCGGGAACATTGGCTACAGCTTCTCGAGCAGCAATCAAATTCGCCTCAGCGTGCGGAGCAACTCGAGTTTCGCAGGGACGCCGGGACAAACCCTGCTCTTGCCAGCCGATCCATCTGCCTTTTATGGTCTGCAACAGCTGTCTGCGAATCTCTCCTGGACCTTCCAAAGCGGAGCGCATTGGAGCCACCGCGTTTCAGCCACGGAAGCTCGATATTTTAGTAACAGCGGCTTTCCCCCCTTCGGCAACGCACTCAACCAGGCGAATCGTGCCGGCGGCTGGGCGCAATCCACGTACAGCTTCCAGCAAGGTGCGTTCACGGCCGGATACCAGTATGAAGTCGAGAACGCCACCTCCTCCGGCTTCGGTTTCATCCATGGCCATAGAAATAATCAGGGTGGATTCCTGGATGGCCGCTGGTCTCCAATTTCGCGTCTGACCCTCAGCGCTGGGGCTCGCGCGGAAGCCAACACCAGCTTCGGTACTCGCGTGGTGCCCCGTGCTGGCGCGGTATTCGGCGTGCGTTACGCGAAAGGTTTTTGGGGCGATACACGGGCCCGCGTCAGCTACGGGCAAGGCATCGAGGAGCCCACGATCCTTGAATCCTTCAACACCGATCCCTGCAGCCTCGGCAATCCCAACTTACGCCCGCAGCGCAGCAGAACGATCAACATTGGCGTGGATCAGTACCTGGCCGACGATCGCTTCCGCGTCTCCGCAACATATTTCGCTGACAGCTTCCGCGACCTAATCACGTTCATCGTAGTGCCGCAAGCCGGGTGTCCGTTTGGCGATACCCAAGTCCTCAACACAGATCTCTCTCGAGCCCGCGGCCTGAATTTCAGCTCGGCCGTACGCCTGCTGCACTGGCTTTCACTGAACGGGAATTATTCTCACGATGACACCCGAGTGCTGGAGCGTTCAACCGCCTCCACCGGCGTTCAGGTTCCCGGCGACCATCTGCTGCGTCGTCCTGTGAATTCGGGCAACCTCTGGCTCAACGCGAACTACCGTAGGTTCAACTTCAACGTGAATGCGTATTTCACGGGGGTCCGCACCGACAGCGATTTCGATGGCTTTGGGCTTACGCGTAATCCCGGCTACGCGCGCTTCGACATCGCCAGCAGCTATCGCATCGGACGCGGCTTTTCGCTCTATGTGCGGGCCACCAACCTCTTTGACAAGCAATACCAAGATGCCATTGGCTTTCCGGCTCTCGGCCGCGACGTTCGCGTCGGCATGCACTATCACTTGAGCGGCAGAAACTAATGCAACAACGCCGCTCGTATTGCGTGGGGGCGCAGCCTGCCTGCCCGCCCGCGACGAGCATGGCTCGCTGAGAGAAGTACCTAACATGTCTATCCCCATCCTCTTCTGCTGGTCCGGCGGCAAGGACAGCGCTATGGCGCTGCACGCTCTTCTTCAGGACCGCGTTCCCATCGCCGCCCTCCTGACCACCATCACGGAAACCTACGACCGCATCAGCATGCACGGCGTCCGCCGCGAACTCCTCGTCCAGCAAGCCCAATCCATCGGTCTCCCGCTGCACGAAGTCCGCATCCCGCCGCAATGTGTCAATCCCATCTACGAAGCGCGCATGGAAGAAGCCCTGCGCGTCCATTACGATGCCGGCGTCCGCACCGTCGCCTTCGGCGACATCTTCCTCGAAGATCTCCGCGTTTACCGCGAAAAAAATCTCGCCCGCATCGGCATGACCGCGCTCTTTCCCATCTGGAAACGTGACACCCGCGAACTAATCCGCAGCTTCCTTGCCGCCAAATTCCGAGCCATAGCCGCGTGCATCGATCCCGAGCTGCTCGACCCCAGCTTCGCTGGCCGTGAACTAGACGCCACCTTCTTCCGCGACCTGCCAGCCGCAGTCGATCCCTGCGGCGAAAACGGCGAATTCCATACCTTCGTCTTCGATGGCCCCATCTTCCGCCACCCTATTCCAGTAACCGTAGGAGAAGTAGTAGAACGCGATTCCTTCATCTATTGCGATCTACATCCCGCAGTTGTAGGGGCGCGCTTAAGCGCGTCCCAGCAAGCGAAGCGAGCGTTGCAGTAGCACGGGCCTCAGCCCGTGTCAGAGACACCGTCAACGAAAAAAAGGAGCCCAAGAAAATGAATCTAAAAAAATTAGCGGCCGAAAACAAATCCGCCCTCCTCCGCACCCTCCTAATCTTCACCCTCATTCTCCTGGCTGGGGCCCTGCGCCTGGCCCCCCATCCCTGGAACTTCACCCCAGTAGGCGCCATCGCCCTCTTCGCCGGCGCCACAGTCCGCGACCGCCGCCTAGCCTTCCTCTTTCCGCTCCTCTTGATGTTGGCAAGCGACACCATCATCGGTTTCAATAAACTCAGTCCCTTGGTCTACGCCAGTTTTCTCCTCAGCGTTATGATCGGCAGAGCCGTTGTAGGGGCACGCTTCAGCGCGTCCCAACGAGCAAAGCGAGCGTCCGAGCCCTCACGACAATCCGCCTCGAATGCGAACAAGCGCGTATGGCCGCAAATCGCCGCAGCCACATTCCTCGGCTCTCTCCAATTTTTCATGATCACCAATTTCGGCGTCTGGGCCTTCCTGAACACCTATCCACGCACCGCCGCAGGCCTAGCCACTTGCTACCTCGCCGGCATCCCCTTCTTCTGGAACACACTAGCCGGCGACGCCATCTATGCCACCCTCCTCTTCGGCGCCTTCGCGTTAGCTGAGCGCTTCGCGCCGCGTCTGCGCCAACCTGTAGTGGCGGGTCTTTAGACCCGTCAGCAAAGGGCACGAAAGGAGTTTGCCCATGGCCAAAGCTCTTATTTACAACGAAGCGGACGCCGCTTTTCGTCACGCCATCTATCAATTCATCGTCACTCGCGGTCACATCCCCAAACTCCGCGAACTCGACGCCACTCTCTCGCGCCCCAAAAAAACACTCCGCGCTGGCCTCCATCGCCTCGCGCAACTTCACATCCTCGTCCTCCAACCGCAAACGTCCCAAATTCTCCGCGCCGCTCCCTTCTGGGCCGTGCCCACCGGCTTCCAAGTTCAGTCCGGCAAACACGCTTGGTGGGCCAGTTGCATCTGGGACGCCCTCGCCATCCCCGCTATGCTGCGCCGCGACGCTCGCATGTCCGGCACCCGGAACGGCGGTGCTATACTTTTCACTCTTCGATGGCAAAAGCCGCGCCAGAAACGATGGGGTTATCGCCCGGGGTGCTCGCCAAGTACGAGCCGGTGATTGGGTTGGAAGTGCACGTCCAGTTGCTCACCAACACCAAAATATTCTGTGGGTGCTCCACGCGCTTTGGCGATGCGCCGAACAGCAATACCTGCCCGGTGTGCCTCGGCTTGCCCGGTACGCTTCCGGTACTGAACAAGCGCGTGGTGGAAATGGCCGCGCGTGCTTCGCTCGCGCTGCATTGCGCGGTACACGAGCATTCGCGCTTCGCTCGCAAAAACTATTTCTATCCCGACCTGCCCAAGGGCTACCAAATCTCTCAATATGAATTGCCTCTCGCCACCGGCGGCTGGATCGAAGTCGAGCATGATGGCGCGAAGAAGCGCATCGGCATCACGCGTTTGCACATCGAAGAAGACGCCGCCAAGAATCTGCACGAAGGTTTCTCGCAATCCGCCACGAAGGCCTATATCGATTACAACCGCTGCGGCACGCCGCTCTGCGAAATCGTCTCCGAACCGGACATGCGCGCTCCCGAAGAGGCCTACGCGTATCTCACCACGCTGCGCCAAATCCTGCTGTACACCGGTGTCAGTGACTGCAATATGGAAGAAGGTTCGCTGCGCTGCGACGCCAACGTAAGCGTGCGCCGGCGCGGGTCGCAGGAATTCGGCACCAAGGTGGAAGTGAAAAATCTCA
>Ga0209736_1000415_pt1 | contig 13787 bp, 10 predicted proteins | sample BlaSpr_A8_Ref_M3_FD_187992 | JGI IMG/M metagenome (GOLD analysis project Ga0209736, IMG submission 187992) | Forest soil microbial communities from Thunder Bay, Ontario, Canada - Black Spruce, Ontario site 2_A8_Ref_M3 (SPAdes) (version 2) | ecosystem: Environmental > Terrestrial > Soil > Boreal... | reverse complement strand
GGCGATCTCGCTTGCCGCGGCATTCTTTTCTGTCGAACTGATAGTGGCACCGATCTGGGCGGTTCCGATGGACATCGCGCCAAGATATTCCGGGTCCGCGAGCGGCATGATGAATTTCGGCTTCGGCGTTGCCGGCATCCTTTCGCCCTTCGTGTTTGGCTATTTGATCGACCGGACCGGCAGCTGGACTTTGCCGTTTGCCGGCTCAATTTTTCTGTTGTTGTTAGGTGCCGGACTTGCTTTTCGCATGCATCCGGACCGGCCGTTCGAGGTTGCGCCTTAAGGGTGGCGTCGTGGTGGTCCTATCGTCGACGTTCGACAGGCGGTCACTGCCGGCAAAAGCCGTTTGCGGGAAATCCAGCGTCATCGTGCGAATGCTCAAATTCGCGCCAAGGCTCGCCGCTTCAGCCGCCGAACCGCCTGATGTAGTCAGGCCGAACAGCAGCGCGATGCCGGCGAGGCGCAGAAGATGGCTCGTCATGGCAGGCTCCTTCAGGGCCCGGTATGTCTGAGCCTTGGTGTCGTCGCCCGAAAAGCCGGTTCAAGTGCTGACCTTGCTGCGATGGAAAATCGGAGCGTATTCGGCGCCAAACCGCCGATTCCTCGGGATCGAACTGTTGTGAATGGCGTTGTCGGAGGGGCATTACGACATATTTTCCTCGTGAGCGCGGCCTAAAGGACGTGTTGACAACATTCGGCGTCCGGCCAGAAGGTGCGGAACCCGTAAGAAACAGACCTCGAACGGAACAGGGCATCATGAATCCCGTTAAAGCACTCGAAAACCACGGCCAGTCGGTTTGGCTGGATTTCCTGGCCCGCGGCTTCGTCACCAAGGGCGACCTGCAAAAGCTGATCGATACCGACGGCGTCAAGGGCGTGACATCGAACCCGTCGATCTTCGAGAAGGCGATCGGCAGTTCGGACGAATATGACGGCGCCATCGCGCAGGCCCTGAAAAAGGGCGATCGTCCGGTCGCCGAGCTGTTCGAGCAAGTTGCGGTCGAGGATATCCAGCACGCGGCCGACGTGCTGCGGCCCGTCTACGACCTGCTCAAGAGCAATGACGGTTTTGTCAGTCTCGAAGTATCGCCTTATCTGGCGATGGACACCAAGGGCACCATCGCCGAAGCCGAGCGGCTCTGGAAGGACGTCAAGCGCAAGAATCTGATGGTCAAGGTGCCGGCGACGCCGCAAGGCCTGCCCGCCATCCGGCATCTGATCGGCGAGGGCATCAGCATCAACATCACGCTTCTGTTCGCACAACAGGTCTATGTGCAGGTCGCCGAGGCTTATCTGGCCGGCCTCGAAAAATATGTCGCCGGCGGCGGCCATCCGTCCCATGTCGCGAGCGTCGCGAGCTTCTTCGTCAGCCGCATCGATAGCGCGGTCGACAAGCAGCTCGACGAGAAGATCGCTCGCGCCAACGACCCGACCGAGAAGGAGCGCCTCGCCGCGCTGAAGGGCAAGGTCGCCATCGCCAACGCAAAGCTCGCTTATCGGGAATATAAGCGGCTGTTTTCAGGACCGCGCTGGGAGAAGCTGGCCGCCAAGGGCGCAAAACCGCAGCGTCTGCTGTGGGCTTCGACCGGCACCAAGAACAAGGACTATAGCGACGTGCTCTATGTCGAGGAGCTGATCGGCCCCAACACCGTCAACACCGTGCCGCCGGCAACGCTCGACGCCTTCCGCGATCACGGCAAGGTGCGCGACAGTCTGGAAGAAAATGTCGAGGATGCGCGGCGCGTGCTCGCCGAGCTCGAGAAGGCAGGCATTTCGCTCGATGCGATCACGGCGGAGCTCGTCAAGGACGGCGTGAAACTCTTTGCGGACGCCGCTGACAAGCTTTACGGGGCGGTCGCGCATAAGCGCGCTACCGTGCTCGGTGCCGGCATCGACCGCCAGGAATTGAAGCTCGGCAACGACATCGACAAAGCCGTGAACACCGCAACCGAGGAATGGCGCGGATCGGCGAAAATTCGGCGGATCTGGAGCCGCGATAAAACGGTATGGACCGGTACCGACGAGGACAAATGGCTCGGCTGGCTGACGAGCCCTGCATCGGCCGATATCGCCGACTACGAGGATTTTGCGCAGCGCGTCAAAGGACAAAATTTCAGCGATGCCGTGGTCCTCGGCATGGGCGGATCTAGCCTTGGGCCCCAAGTGCTGGCGGAAACCTTTCCAAGAAAGCCCGGCTTCCCCAAGTTGCACGTTCTTGACTCGACCGATCCGGCGCAGGTCCGCGCGATGGAGCAGGCGGTCGATATCACCAAAACCCTGTTCATCGTTTCGAGCAAATCCGGGGGCACCACCGAACCCAACGCGATGAAGGATTATTTCTTCGCCCGCGTGTCCAAGGCGATCGGTGCCGACAAGACCGGACATCGGTTCATCGCGGTGACCGATCCCGGTTCATCATTGGAAAGGGTCGCGATCAGCCAAGGCTTTGCCCGCATCTTCCACGGCGATCCCAGCATCGGCGGACGCTACTCCGTGCTGTCGCCGTTCGGTTTGGTGCCGGCGGCAGCGGCCGGCATCGATGTTCGCACCTTGATAAACCACACGCTCGCGATGGTGCGCTCCTGCGGACCGGACGTGCCGCCGCAGGAAAATCCAGGCGTGCAGCTCGGCCTCGGCATGGGGCTCGCCGGTCTCGACGGCCGCGACAAGGTGACGATCGTCTCGTCCAAGAAGATTTCCGATTTCGGCGCCTGGGCCGAGCAGCTGATCGCGGAATCCACCGGCAAGGAAGGCAAGGGCCTGATCCCGATCGACGGCGAGCCGCTTGGCGATCCCTCGGTCTATGGCGACGACCGCTTCTTCATCGATATCGGCACCGAAGGCGAAGGCGACGCCGTGCATGATGACAAGCTCGCCGCGCTGGAGAAGGCCGGCCATCCCGTGGTCCGCATCGTCATGAAATCGATCGACCATATCGGCCAGGAATTTTTCCGATTCGAGATGGCGACCGCGGTCGCCGGTGCAGTGCTCGGCATCAATCCGTTCAACCAACCGGACGTCGAGGCCGCCAAGATCAAGACCCGGGAGCTGACCGCGGCGTTCGAAAAATCCGGCACGCTGCCGCCGGAACAGCCGGTGATGTCCAGCGCGGAAGCCGATCTCTATACCGACGAGAGAAATGCCGCCGACCTGCGCAAGGCGGGCGCCAATGGCGATCTTCGCTCGTGGGTGAAAGCCCATCTCGCGCGCACCCATGCGGACGATTATGTGGCACTGCTCGCCTATATCGAGCGCGATCCGGCGCATATCGACGCGTTGCAGCACATGCGGCTTGAGGTGCGCGACAAGCGCCATGTAGCGACCTGCGCCGAGTTCGGCCCGCGTTTCCTGCATTCCACCGGCCAGGCCTATAAGGGGGGGCCGGACAGCGGCGTGTTCCTGCAGATCACATCGGACGATGCCAAGGATCTCCCGGTCCCCGGCCAAAAAGCGAGTTTTGGGGTGATCAAGGCCGCGCAGGCCCGCGGCGATTTCGACGTGCTGACCGAGCGCGGCCGCCGCGCGCTACGGGTCCATCTTAAGGGCGATCTCGACGCTGGGCTAAAGATGCTCGATAGCGCGATTGTCGCGGCTCTAAATTAGAGCATGATCCCGAAAAATGGGTACCGGTTTTCGGAAAGAGATCATGCTCAAGAAACAATAAGGGTGTAAAAAAATGCAGCTCGGCATGATCGGCTTGGGGCGAATGGGCGGCAATATCGTCCGCCGGCTGATGAAACACGGACACTCAACCGTCGTCTACGACAAGGACCCCAAGGCGGTTGCCGCCATCGCCGCCGACGGCGCACTCGGCGCGGGCGCGCTGGAAGATTTTGTCAAAAAGCTCGAGAAGCCGCGAACCGCCTGGGTGATGCTGCCGGCGGGCAAGATCACCGAAGCTACCATCGATGCATTGTCAAAACTGATGGAGAATGGCGACGTCATCATCGATGGCGGCAACACGTTCTGGCAGGACGACGTGCGGCGCGGCAAGGCGCTCAAAGAGCGCGGCATCCATTATGTCGATGTCGGCACCTCAGGCGGCGTCTGGGGCATCGATCGCGGCTATTGCATGATGATCGGCGGCGACAAGGCCGTGGTCGATCGCCTCGATCCGATTTTTGCCGCGTTGGCGCCGGGCGTCGGCGATATCCCGCACACCGAGGGGCGCGAGGGGCGCGATCCGCGTATCGAGCAGGGTTACATTCATGCCGGCCCGGTCGGCGCCGGACATTTCGTCAAGATGGTTCATAACGGCATCGAATACGGCCTGATGCAGGCCTATGCAGAAGGTTTCGACATTTTGAAGAATGCCAATATCGATGCGTTGCCACCGGAGCATCGTTTCGATCTGGATATCGCTGACATTGCCGAGGTGTGGCGGCGCGGCAGCGTGATCCCGTCATGGCTGCTCGATCTGACCGCCTCTGCGCTCGCGAAAAATCACACGCTGGATAATTATTCGGGATTTGTGGAAGATTCCGGCGAAGGCCGCTGGACGGTGAACGCCGCCATCGACGAAGCCGTTCCAGCCGAAGTGCTGACCGCGGCGTTGTTTGCGCGCTTCCGCTCGCGCAAGGAGCATACCTTCGCGGAAAAGATCCTCTCCGCGATGCGTGCCGGTTTCGGCGGCCACAGGGAGCCGCCGAAGCAGTCCGGTTCGAAGGCTGATACAAAATGACCGTCAGTGAAGCAAAACAAAAAAAGCCCGATCCCTGCTCCATTGTCATCTTCGGCGTGACCGGCGATCTCGCGCACCGGCTGGTGATCCCTTCTCTCTATAACCTTGCAGCCAACGATCTTTTGCCGGACAATTTCTGCATCGTCGGCGTCGCCCGCAAGGCCATGTCGAGCGAGGAATTGACCGACAGCCTGATCAAAGGTCTCCACCAGTTTGCCACCCGCAAGGTAGACGACGCCCTCGCCAGAAACCTGCTGGCATGTGTCACTTGCATCGAGGCCGATCCGGAAAACCCGGCGTCGTTCGATGCGATGCGCGAGCAGCTCGACAGACTGGAGGCCGCGCGGAAAACCGGCGGCAACCGGCTGTTCTATCTGGCGACCCCGCCCAACGGCTTCCTCCCGATCAGCAGGGAACTCGGCCGCACCGGCATGTTGACGGAAAATGGCGCGTGGCGGCGGCTGGTGGTGGAGAAGCCTTTCGGGACCGATCTTGCCTCGGCGAAGGCGCTGAACAGCGAGCTGCTGAAGCTTGTCGACGAGCACCAGATTTACCGGATCGATCATTACCTCGGCAAGGAGACCGTCCAGAACATCCTGGTGCTGCGCTTCGCCAACGGTATGTTTGAGCCTATCTGGAATCGCAATCACATCGACCATATCCAGATCACCGTCGACGAGAAGCTCGGCGTCGGCCATCGCGGCAGTTTCTACGACGCGACCGGCGCATTGCGCGACATGGTGCCGAACCATCTGTTCCAACTGCTGTCGCTGGTCGCGATGGAACCGCCGGCGAAATTCAATGCCCATGCAGTGCGCTCGGAAAAAGCCGAGGTGCTGGCGGCAATCCAGACCCAGAGCGAGGATGAGGCGCTGCGTAATTCGGTGCGCGGGCAATATCGGGCCGGCAAGGTCGGCGATACCGAGATCGACGACTATCGCAAGACCGAAGACGTGAAACCAGGCAGCACCACGGAGACCTACGCCGCGCTGAAGCTGACGATCGACAACTGGCGCTGGGCCGGCGTGCCGTTCTACCTGCGCACCGGCAAGGCGCTTGGCATCAAGCGCACCGAGATCGCGATCAAGTTCAAGCAGGCGCCGTTTGCGATGTTCCGCGACACGCCAGTGGAAAGGCTTTCGCAGAATTTCCTGATCATCTCTACCGAGCCGACCGAAGGCATTGCGCTGCAGTTCAATACCAAGGTGCCGGGACCCGCCATCGATATCGACGGCGTCGAGATGAAATTCCGCTACAAGGATTACTTCCAGGCCGAACCCTCAACCGGTTACGAGACACTGATCTACGATTGCATGATCGGCGACAACATCCTGTTTCAGCGCGCCGACAGCGTGGAAGCTGGCTGGCAGGCGGTACAACCATTCCTCGATGCCTGGAAGAAGGCCGGCGCCAAGGGGCTGAAGATTTACGAACCCGGCAGCGAAGGGCCCGAGGAGGCCAGCGAACTGATGGAACGCGACGGCCGAAACTGGCGGAAGCTCGGTTAGACCGGATGGCTTCGAACGACAATCGCAAGGTGATCACGGTTCCGGACGCCGATGCGCTCGCGAAAGCGGCCGCCGAGCGCGTCCTGGCAAGGATCGCTGCGGGTGGCAATCGCGTGGCGATTTGCCTGACCGGCGGATCGAGCCCGACAAAACTCTATCGATTGCTCGCGACTGATCCCTATCAAAGCCAAATCCCGTGGCGCCGGGTGCACTGGTTCATCGGCGATGAGCGCTTTGTGGCGTCAGACGATCCGCTCAACAACATGGGCACGGCGCGGCGGATTTTTCTGGATGCTTACGCGCCGGCAGCCAATATCCATCCGATACCGAGCGACGCGGGCGAACCCGAACAGGCCGCCCTCGCCTACGAGAGCGAGTTGAAATCGTTTTATGGTGCAGATCGCCTCGATCCTGCCAGGCCGTTGTTCGACCTGGTGCTGATGGGCGTCGGACCCGACGGCCACACTGCATCGTTATTTCCGGATTATCCCGCCGTCGCGGAAACCGAGCGCTGGGTGGTCGGCGTCCCCAAGGCCCATGTCGAGCCCTTCGTGCCGCGGGTGACGCTGACGCTGCCAACGCTCAACTCGTGCCGCGAAATGCTGTTCGAGATCGCAGGCGCAGAAAAGCGCGCGATCTTGACGCGGGTGCTGAATGGCGAGAACCTGCCGGCGAGCCGCGCGCGCGCCATGGGCGAGACGATCTGGCTCGTGGACGAGGCAGCGCTGCCGGAGAATTTTCGTGGGCGATGACACCAGCGAGATGCCTTGCGCGCTGATCGTGATGGGCGTGTCGGGCTCCGGCAAGAGTACGATTGGGGAGAAGCTCGCCGAGCAGCTCGGCTGGAAATACGAAGATGGCGACAGCTTTCACCCTGCAAGCAACGTCGCCAAGATGCGCGCCGGCCAGCCCCTTACCGATGAAGACCGCTGGCCCTGGCTGCAGGCGATCGCAAGCGAGATCGACCGGCTCTGCGAGGCAGGCCAGCACGGGGTGATCGCCTGCTCCGCGCTGAAGCGCGCCTACCGCGACATTCTCGTGCATGGACGCAAGGATGTCCGCATCATCTTCCTCAAGGGTAGTCAGGAATTGATCGCGAGCCGCCTCGCCCAGCGCAAAGGCCACTTCATGCCGCCGGGCCTGTTGGCGAGCCAGTTCGCGACGCTCGAGCCGCCGGACAAAAGCGAAAATCCGCTGACCGTGTCGATCGACGCGCCGGTCGACAAAATCGTCGATAACGTCATCCGCCAAATGCGACCAAACCCGTCTGAACACCGCACACCGCGCAGGAACCTTTCATGACCCACATTGCCCTCGTCGTGTCCGATGTCGACGGTACGCTGCTGACAAAAGACAAGACCCTGACCGACGACGCCAAGCGGGCCGTGCGGCGCCTGCATGAAGCCGGCATCGGCTTCACCATCACTTCCAGCCGCCCGACCATCGGCATGCGGTTTCTGATCGAGCCGCTTGCAATCACACTGCCTGTGGGGGCCTTCAACGGAAGCTGTATTGTCGATCCCGAACTCAAGCCGATCGAACGGCATCTGATCCCGGCACCCGCGGTGGAACGCAGCCTCAAAGTGCTCAACGAATTCGGCATCGACATCTGGCTGTTCACCAACGATCTCTGGCTCACCCGCCATCCCGATGCCGACTATGTCCCGCATGAGAAGCGCGCGATCCGAGCCGACCCGACCATCGTCGAGGATTTTGCGCCCTATCTATCCAGCGCCTGCAAGATCGTCGGATCAACCTCTGACGCTGGCCTGCTGCAGCGTTGCGAGGCCGCGATCCAACAGGCATTGGGGACGCAGGCTACCGCCGTCCGCTCGCAAAGCTATTATCTCGACATCACCCCGCCCGGTTGCGACAAGGGCACCTTCGTACAGTGGATCGCCAAGCGCCTCGGCATTTCCACCGACGCGGTCGCCACCATCGGCGACATGCAGAACGACCTCGCGATGTTCAAGACGAGCGGGCTCTCGATCGCGATGGGCAACGCCACCGACGACGTCAAGCGATCGGCGACATTGGTCACGACGTCGAACGAAAATGAAGGTTTTGCCGAGGCGATGGAGATGGTCTTGAAGCGGAATGAGGCCGGGTGAACCGCCGCTGAGAGCGGCGTGGTGCTCTATTTGGTTGAGCCTTCGGCCAGTGAATAACTGGTGCTGCGACCGCCGCCTTCATTCTTTCGAAGAATCCCGCGCTCGACTAGATCGGCGATATCGCGCAGCGCCGTATCGGGCGAGCATTTTTCAATCGTCGCCCATTTTGACGAAGTGAGCTTGCCTTCGAAGCCATCAAGTAGACGATTGAGGACGTCGCGTTGACGCTGGTTGAGCGGCACCGCCGAATGTTTCTTCCAAAAGTCCGCCTTCTTGAAAACCATGGAGAGGGTCTTCTCGGTGCCATCGAAGGCGCGATCGAGGCATCCCAAGAACCATTGCATCCAGGGCGTTATGTCGAGATCGCCCTTCTGTGTTAATTCCAGTATGTCGTAGTACGCATCGCGTTCGAGGCGGATTTGCGCGGACATGCTGTAGAAGCGCTGCGTGCTCTCTTCCGAGCGCGCAAGCGACATATCGGCGATGGCGCGCGCGATGCGTCCGTTGCCGTCCTCGAACGGATGGATGGTGACGAACCATAGATGCGCTAGCGCAGCCCTTGAGACCAAATCGATGTCATCCGCGCTGTTAAACCAGTCGAGGAAGGCTCGCATTTCAAAGTCGAGCCGTTCGGCGGCAGGCGCTTGATAATGGACGAGCTCGCGGCCAAAGGGACCGGAGACGACCTGCATTGGTCCGGATTTTTCGTCGCGCCATGCGCCAACGATGATTTTTCTCATGCCGCTTCGCCCTGTCAGGAAGAGCGATGCGTGCCAGGCGAACAGCCGGTCTCGGGTAAGCTCTTCCTTGTACTTCTGCGTGGCGTCGAGCATCATCTCCACCACACCCTCGACATTGCGGTCGGCGGACGGCAACGCAGCCACCTCCATTCCGAGACGGCGCGCGATCGCGGACCGCACTTGATCCTTGTCGAGAATTTCGCCCTCGATCTCGCTCGACTTGAGCACGTCTTCGGTCAGGGTCTGGAGGGCGGCCTCCTCCCGCAACGGAAATCCGAGCTCCTGCATCCGGCCGATAAGTCGGCCCTGGCGATGCCGGACTGCTGCAAGTTGCTTGGCTAAGCCGCGTTGATCCCACTCGAATTTGGGCCATTTCGGCAGTTCGTAGATGTATTTCGTCATTCTCCGCACCTTTTGCGGAGATTATACCACCGCATGAGCAAGGTTACTCTCCGCAAATTATGCGGAGAATACGCCCGCATGGCCCGACGGACTGGCCGGGACGACCAGGATTACGTCGACCGCTGCACCGCCGGCTTTTCGACCCGCCGCGTCGCCTCGCTGAGGTTGTGGGCGGTGTTGATTAGCGCGATGTGGGTCAGCGCCTGCGGAAAATTGCCGGTCTGGCGCAACAGGTCCGGATCGTATTCCTCCGCCAACAGCCCAAGATCGTTGGCGACAGCGACCACGCGGTCAAACAGCGCCTGCGCCTTGGCGATCGCGCCGGCCAGCACATAGGCGTCGGCAAGCCAAAGGCTGCAAGCGAGAAAGGCGCCTTCGATCGGCTGCTTTTCATCCGAGATCTCGCGGGGATCGTGCCGCAGCACGAAACCGTCGCGCATCATGTATTTCTCGATCGCCGCGATGGTGCCGCGAACGCGCGGGTCGGTGGCGGGCAGGAAACCGACACATGGCATCAGCAATATGCTGGCATCGAGCAATTGCGAGCCATAGGATTCGACAAATGTATTCTGGGCGGCATCGAAGCCGTTTTCGCAGACATCGCGACAGATCTCGTCGCGCAGAGCCCGCCAGCGATCGAGCGGCGCGTCAAACCCGAATTTCTCGGCGCTCTTGATGCCGCGGTCGAAGGCGACCCAGGTCATCATCTTCGACGAAACATAGTGCTTGCCCTCGCCGCGGCGTTCCCAGATGCCGTGATCGGGCTGATCCCATACCTCCTCGAGATGCTGAAGCACCGCGAGTTCCAGCGCCCAGCTCTCGTCGTCGAGTTTCAGATTGGCGACGCGCGACTGGTGGAACGCATCGATCAGTTCGCCGTAGACATCGAGCTGCAATTGCGCATGCGCGGCATTGCCGACCCGGACCGGCTGCGCGCCTTCGTAACCCAGTAGCCAGCCGGCTTCCCATTCCAACAGGCGCCGCTGGCCCATGATGCCGTACATGATCTGCATGTTCGCGGGCCAGCCGGCGGCTGCACGCAACAGCCAATTGTGCCAGGCCAGGGCTTCCTCGGTGTATCCGGAGTTCATCAGTGCCAGCAGCGTGAAGGTCGCGTCGCGCAGCCAGCAGAAGCGATAATCCCAGTTTCGTGCGCCACCGAGCTTTTCCGGCAGCGACGTCGTTGGCGCTGCGACAATGCCGCCGGTCGGCTCGTAGGTCAGTGCTTTCAGCGTGATCAGAGAACGCATCACGAGGTCGCGGTGCTCACCTTGATAGATGCAACGACTGCTCCATTCGGTCCAGTAGTCTTCGGTGTCTTGCAGCGCCTGCGCCGGATCGATCGGCTCGGGCAGCGGCAAATGCGAAGGACCGTAGGTGAGCACGAAGGGGATGGTCTCGCCTTTGCTCACGGCGAAATTGGCTACCGTGGTCAAGTCCTCGCCGCGGGTTTCGACCGGCGTTCGCAGCACGGTCATGTCCTGCCCGGCAATCGCCAATAGCGCGCCATCTTCGGTTCGCCTCACCCAAGGGATATCGATGCCGAAGCCGAAGCGAATGACGAGCTGCATCTGCAGTTCTATCCTGCCGGTGACGCCGCGGACCAGCCGGACGACGTCGGAGGCATTGCCGCGCGGCGGCATGAAATCGATCAGCGCGACGACGCCGTTGGCGGTCTCAAACCGCGTCTCCAGGATCAGTGTGTTGTCCCAGTAGCGGCGCGAGGTCTTCTTGACCTCTTCCGCGGGCGAGATCAGCCAGCGGCCGTTCCGGTGGGTGCCGAGCAGCGCCGCAAAGCAGGCGTCGGAATCGAACGCGGGCCAGCACAGCCAGTCGATCGAGCCGTCGCGGCCGACCAGTGCCGTGGTCTCGCAATCGCCGATCAAGCCATAATCTTCGATCCTTGAGGGCAATTTTCTTTTTCCCGCGCTGCAAGGCCTAACGCTTCAGATCGCGGTTCGGGTCCGCTCCCCGGTGGCGATCTTGAGCGCGGCAACGTCGATCGCCGATACGATTTTATCGAGGGCGACCGGCAGCCGCCGCCGCCAGTTCGGATGTTCGTTCACGGTGCCGGGAATATTGGGCTGGTCGATCACGCCCAACAGATCCTCCAGCGAGACCGCGAGCAGGCGGGATTTGGCCCGCGCCAGAAATCCGACCACCGCATAGAGATCCTGATCATGGATCGCATGTTGCCGCAGCACGTCGCTTAGCATCGTCAGCGCGTGCCATCTCGCGTCGTCGCTCTCGCCGGGATCGATCCCGAGCGAGCGTTTCAGCTTCAGATCGCTGAACGAGCGCCAGCCCGCATAGGTCGAGAGATCGTGGGTATTGAACGTGACCAAAGCGTTGGACGAATAATGGTCGATACCGCGAAACCTGCCCTGGTCGTCGCGCTCGAACATCATCACCTGGTACGACCAGATGCCCCAATCGCGCATTTGTTCGCGAAAGCCCTCCGGCACCGTGCCAAGATCCTCGCCGATCACGACGCATCGATGCGCCACGCTCTCCTGCGCGGTCACGGCCAGCAGCGCCTCGAACGGCATTTGCACGTAGACGCCCTCTTTGGCGGCAAAGCCGCGCGGCACGAGATAAAGCCGCTTCAAGCCCAGCACATGATCGAGCCGGATCGCGCCCGCATAGCGCATCGACGCCTGCAGCATCTCCCGAAATGGCTGGAAGGATTGAATTTCGAGACCGGCGGCGTTGAAGCCCGCAAGCCCCCAGTTCTGGCCCACAGTGTTCAGGGGGTCAGGCGGCGCGCCGACCGCGAGATGGCGGGAAATCGCGACTTGCTCGTTCCAGGCGTCGAAGCCGTCCGATTGCACGCCGACGGCGACATCGAGATAGAGGCCGACCTTCATGCCAAGCCGGGTCGCGAGATCCCGGCAACCGCGCAGCTGCCGGTCGGCGGTCCATTGCACGAATTCGACGAATTCGATCTCGCCGGCATCCGGGCCCTCGCGCAGGCTGGCGCATTTGGCTTCGTCGGGCCGCCGCCATTCCTCGGGCCATTCCCACCACGGCTTTTTGAATCGATGGCGCAGCGCCTCGAAGCAGGCGAACCGTGATAGCAGCACCCCGCGCTCGGCGCGAAATTTCACGAAATCCCGCTGGCGTCCGGTTGCCGGATCAGCACTGAATTTCCTGAAGGCCGATCGCAGCGCCCGCCATTTGAGCTCGGCGACGCCGGCATAGTCGACGATCTCGCTCGCTTTTAGCCGGGCAAGCGCGTCGCTGCTTCCAGCTAAAACGCTGGACTTAAATTCGCTTACCCTGTCGACGTCGATATAGAGCGGATTCAAGAACAGCCGGCTGTTGGGCGAATAGGGACTGCAATCGCCGGGGCGGTCATCGAACAGCGCATGCAGCGGGTTGAGGCCGACACCGTCGGCCCCCAAATGGCCCGCCAGTTCGATGAGGCCCTCGAGGTCAGAAAAATCCCCGATCCCCCAATTGCGCTTCGAGCGGACGCCGTAGAGCTGAACGGCCAAAAGCCAGCCGCGGTCGAAATCGCCGCCGAACGCCTTTGGCGGCGTGACCAAGAGAGGAGCCGCTTCCGTGACCGAGGCGGCGTCCGTCAGCTCAAGCCGGTGTGAGCCGACCGGCAAATCGGCCGGCCAGGCGATATGGCGATCATGGGTCTCCCCCTCGGCGATAACCTTAAGTCCGGCAACGATTTTCCAGCGCAGCGGAAACGTGGCAGGCTGCCGAAGTTCGGTCCGCGAGGGCCGGTCGGAGCGAACCACCACCGCCCCGTCAAGAAACCGGTGCGGCAGCGGCGCCGGCAGGGCATCGAGGATGATCTTCAGCGCGGCTTCGTCTGTCACATGGCGGTGACCCTGACCGTCCACAAATTCGGTCTGGATACCCAGCTGTTTGGCTCTGGTGGAAAGGTCCATTCGGCACGCCGTTTGCACGCGACAGTTAAGGATGTCGCGAAATTCTCTAGATGAGGTAAGAGGATAGCCGTGCTTAACTGTCAGGCGTCCCCGGCATCCGCCGGGAACCAATGCCCGGCGAACGGCTTTCTATATATGTCCGGAGCGTCTCCTTTCCCGCAACTGAAATGGGACGTTTTTTTCCATGTCGATGGCATCACCGTGAACAAAACCACTCAAACCGTCGAGAGCACCGCAGCCGGCGGCGCTTTCCACATCGAAGATGTTTATCCGCTCATCGACGGCGGCCGCTTTCCTGTCAAGCGGATTGTCGGAGAGCGCGTCGAGGTGTGGGGGGATGTCTATCGCGACGGCCATGATGTCGTCAGCGCGGCCTTGGTCTGGCGCCCCGAGCGCGACCGGGAGTGGCGCCGCGAGCCGATGACCCATCACGGCAACGA
>Ga0209736_1000414_pt1 | contig 13816 bp, 14 predicted proteins | sample BlaSpr_A8_Ref_M3_FD_187992 | JGI IMG/M metagenome (GOLD analysis project Ga0209736, IMG submission 187992) | Forest soil microbial communities from Thunder Bay, Ontario, Canada - Black Spruce, Ontario site 2_A8_Ref_M3 (SPAdes) (version 2) | ecosystem: Environmental > Terrestrial > Soil > Boreal... | reverse complement strand
CTCAAATACGCGATCATCAACGGCGAGAAATCGGTGGGCGAGGGCAAGACGAAGCGCAGCCTGGAAGAGTTGCTGGAAGAAGCTCTGGTGCCGTACACGCCGCTCGACTTGATCAACACCGTCCTGCTCGACGGGATGAAGACCGTAGGCGACTTATTCGGCGCGCGCAAGATGCAGTTGCCGTCGGTGCTCGATTCCGCGGGAGTGATGAAAGCGGCCGTCGCCTATCTTGAGCCGAAGATGGAGAAGAAAACCGGCTCACAGCAGAAGGGCACGATTATTCTCGCCACGGTAAAAGGCGATGTCCACGACATTGGAAAAAATCTCGTCGACATCATTCTGTCGAACAACGGATACAAAGTCGTAAACCTGGGGATCAAGCAGGCCGGCGACGTGATTATCCGTTCCGCGCAGGAGCACAGCGCCGATGCCATCGGGCTGAGTGGTCTGCTGGTAAAGTCGACGCTCGAGATGAAGTACGTAATCCAGGAACTGGAACGGCAGAAGCTGGAGTTCCCAGTGATCTGCGGCGGCGCGGCTCTTACAAGGAAGTATGTGGAAGACGACCTACGGCGCGAGTATTCGAATTCGGTGTTCTACGGGGAAGACGCGTTTGCCGGCCTGCACGTGATGGAGGATCTGGCCGGGGAGAACGGCAAGCGCGATGCGCGCTTAAAAGATGGCAGGACAGTAAAGGAATACGCGAAAGCGGCGGCGGTGGATGAAGAAACCGGCCCCGTGTTTTCGGAACGCAGCGCGGTAGTGACCGATGCGCCGGATATTCCCGAGCCTCCGTTCTGGGGTGTGCGGGTGGTGAAGGATTACGATCTGCGCGAGCTTTTCGATTACATCAATGACACGGCGTTGTTCAAAAATCAGTGGCAGCTGAAGACGGCGTCGCAGGAAGATTACGCGAGGCTGGTAGAGGAAAAGTACCGTCCAATCAAAAAAAATTTAGAAGAAGATGTAATCGCGGCCGGATGGTTTGAGCCCAAGCTAGTGTACGGATATTTTCCGGCGCAGGGCGATGGCAACGATGTAGTGGTATACGACCCAAGCCAGTGGAGCGACGGGCGTCCTCGCCCGTGCAACTCAACGCAAGCAAAGGAACTCCTGCGCTTCACCTTCCCCCGGCAACGGGAAGGCCGGAGGCTTTGCATCTCCGACTTCTTCGCCGCCCCCTCTTCGGGCAAGATGGACGTGCTCGGGCTGTCGCTAGTGACGATCGGTCCGAAGGCCTCGGTAGAAACGCAGCGCCTGTTCGAAGGCGGAGAATACACGCGCTACCTGTATCTGCACGGCCTAAGCGTGGAGACCGCCGAAGCGCTAGCCGAGTTCCATCATAAGAAGATGCGCGAAGAATTAGGCATCGCCGCCGAGGACTCGCCCCACATTCGCGATCTGTTTCATCAGAAGTATCGCGGGTCGAGGTATTCGTTCGGGTATCCGGCATGTCCGAATCTGGAGGATCAGACGAAGCTGTTCGCATTACTCAAGCCGGAGGAGAATGTCGGCGTGCGCCTGACCAGCGGATTCCTGCTCGAGCCCGAGCAGTCAACGTCGGCCATTGTGGTCCACCATCCGGGGGCGAAGTATTTCGTGGTGTAGGAGAGATCTCTTATCTTGACACTTGGGTAAACGATCAATCCACTCCCGTTGTTCTTTGGGAAACTCCGCGGCACACTCCTCATGGCCCAGACGCTCAAGCCGCGTTCTGCCGTCCGCTGAAACCCACACTAAGTCGTCGCGCTCGCGTCGGTCGCCCCATGCAAGAGAACGAACGCCCCTGCGAGACTGCTCGGCCAGAGTAAGTTGCTTGCTCGGCTTCAAAAAGATGAGGCCGTAGCCGTACTTACCCCACTTGCCTTTCCGCATCGGGTGATCCCCATCGTACTGCAAGAAATCTTTGTTAACCGTGACGATCGAACACTTCCGCCTGACGGCTTCATCTAGGGCTTGCGGCTCCTCCTTCCCGGCTATACCGAAGTCCCTTGCCGTATACACGTGGTCAAACATCTGTGATTTTGAGGGTGTCCGTTTCAACCAGCCCGCGCGCCGCGCGACTGCGCGTGCGCCGTTTCTGTTCGCCGAGGGCCGCACGCACCATATAGCCTGATCGCGTCATGCCAGCCGCTTCGGCCAGCGCATCGATTTTTTCAATCTGGCTTTCCCGCGCCGTGATGTTCACGCGCACCGTTGCATCGGGAGCGTCCACGCTTACCATGAAGGCGATGGCACCGCGCTTGGCCGCGTCCTTCGCGATTTCATCGAGATTCGAAGGCTCCGGCACTGGGTCTCCGTCCTGGATCATGCCCTGGATATGGAGCGCCAGCGCCTCCGCCGCCATGCGGCTCGCTTCATCGAGTGTCTTTCCGGCGGTGATGCAGCCCGGGAAATCGGGAAAGCTCACGCCGTAATCCGAATCCCGGTCCTTATGAAGATAGGCGATATATTCCATGAGTGCGCTCCTTTGCTCCCTTGCTCCGTGGGGATCACCTCAGGCTGAGACCCGCCTGTTTCTTGATACTTTTGAGGGTGCCTATCGGGACGTCCCGGCTCGGGTGTGGCACCGTCACCCTGCCCCCTTTTTGTCGGGCGTTTGAATTGCTTGTGGCTCCCGACCTGATTCACCTCATACCAGCCGTCTTTCAGTAACGGCTTTATGAGGTCTCGGCTGTGCATGTTTTCTGGTGTTGTCTATATAAGTATAATACACACGTTATACACACCAGTCAATAGAAGAATACACATGTATACACACTAGAAAAGGCCGGAGTGGCGTAGCTTATCGATGATGACAGCTCGATGCTCGCCGATTTATTGTGGGTCAGGAGATTCTCATGAAACGCGCTTTGAACTTTTTTCTGAGCCTGGCGGCGCTCGGCCCGCTCCTTCTCTCCTCCGCATTCGCGGCGAGCGCTTACGCGGTTGGAGTAGACAAGACCATAGCCTCACGCACGGTGGAGATCGACGGCGTCAATCTGCATTACCTGACCGCCGGCCACGGCCCAGCGCTCATTCTGCTGCACGGATACGCCGAGACCTCGCTGATGTGGAGGCCGATGATTCCAGCACTCGCCGGGCGATTTACGGTAATTGCGCCAGACCTGCCCGGCATCGGGGACTCAGCGATCCCGAAAGACGGTCTGGACATGAAGACGGCCGCAATCCGCATGCATGCGCTGGTCCGCTCGCTGGGCATCCAGAAAGCGGAGGTCGTGGGCCACGACATCGGACTGATGGTGGCCTATGCCTACGCCGCGCAGTTCCCCCCGGAAGTGACGAAGCTGGTGGTGATGGATGCCTTCCTCCCCGGTGTGGCTGGGTGGGAGGCGATTTACAACGACCCGAATATCTGGCATTTCCGATTCCACGGGCCGACTCCCGAGGCGCTGGTTCAAGGCCGCGAGCGTCTCTTCTTCGAGTATTTCTGGAATGACCTGGCAGCCGACAAGACCCGTTCGATCCCGGAAGCAGATCGCAAAGCCTATACAGCGGCCTATTCCCAGCCCGGACGCATGCGCGCGGGTTGGGCATACTTCGTCTCCTTCCAGCAGGCCGCGAAGGATTTCGCTCAGCTTTCCCAGACCAAGCTCAGCATGCCGGTGCTGGTGATCGGTGGCGAGAAGTCCCTGGGAGATGCGCTGGCACAACAGATGAAGCTGGTCGCTTCGGATGTGACCGTCGTCGTGATGAAGGACACCGGGCATTGGGTGCTGGAAGAACGGCCCAAAGAAACGACGGAAGCGCTGGTGAAGTTTCTCTGACGCACGGCTGGGACGGGCGAGACGCCCGTCCCCATACAAGCAATTGAAGCGAACTATTTGTGGCTGTCGGCGGTTTGAACTTCAGCGCGAGGAGTCATGGAGACGACTACGTACTCACGCTCTTTGTCATCAAGGTCTTCGACGCGAAGCTTCATGTGGTCCTTCTCGATGTGGAACTGAGCCTTTTCCCCGACCGGCAGCAGCGCCGGGTGCTTGTCGTCCTTGGGACGAATCCGGTAGATGATGCGTTCGGTCTGCAAGAGATATTCCTGGCAGAGCAGGGTGTGCATTTTCTGGTGGGCGGAGTCGGTGCCGATGATCTCTCCGGTTATACTCTTGGCGCTCTTCTGGTCAGTGCCGCATTCGACGGAGTCCATCTGGAGCAGCGTGCCGGACTGCGGGGCGCGCTGGTCGCGGGCGTAGGCAAAGGATGCGCAGAGCAGAGCGAACAAAGCAATTCGTTTCATAGGTCTCCTCACGGGGGATGTTCGTGATTAGACACGATTTGGGGCGTGGCGGGGAATATTACGAAGGTATTGAGACGGTTAAGACTGTATCAAACCCTATTCTTGAAACCCGGTCCAGAAACAGTAAACTTGTCGCATGGCGCGAAAATTCAAAGACTTGACGGAGCGCGAAATTCTGGCGCTGGCGGTCTCATTGGAAGAAGAAGATGGCCGGGTGTTTGCGGATTTTGCCGAGGGCTTGCGGGAGACGTATCCGGCGACGGCGAAACTGTTTGACGACATGGGGGCGGAGGAGTCGGAACACCGGGCGATGCTGATCGAAACCTATCGAGCGCGGTTTGGAGAACACATCCCCTTGATCCGGCGTGAGGATGTGAAGGGGTTCGCGCCACGAAAGTCGTACTGGCTTGCGCGTCCCCTGAAGATTGCCGATGTGCGGAAGCAAGCGGAACTGATGGAACTGGAGACGCGCCAGTTTTATCAGAAGGCGATTGGGCAGGTGACGGATGCCGGGATCCGGAAACTACTGGGAGATCTGGAGGAGATCGAACGCAAGCATCAGGTGACAGCGGGAGCGATGCAAGAAAGCATTCCGATGACGGTAAAAAAGTCGGAGGACGAAGCGCAGCGCCGTCTGTTCGTCTTGCAAATCGTGCAGCCCGGCCTCGCGGGATTGATGGATGGATCGGTGTCGACGCTGGCTCCGGTGTTCGCGGCGGCGTTTGCCACCAAGAGCAGTCACGATGCGTTACTGGTGGGCCTCGCGGCATCGATTGGCGCGGGAATTTCGATGGCATTTGCGGAGGCGTTGTCGGATGACGGATCCATGACCGGGCGCGGGCGTCCGATGCTGCGCGGTGCGGTGACGGGATTGATGACGGCGGCGGGCGGAATCGGGCATACCCTTCCGTTCTTGATTAAGGATTTTCATGTGGCGTTCATCGCGGCAGTGATTGTGGTAGCGATGGAGCTGGCGACGATTGCCTGGGTTCGAAATCGGTATATGGATACTCCACTGCTGTCGGCGGCGTTTCAAGTCGTGGTGGGCGGAGTGCTGGTGTTTGCGGTGGGGATTTGGATTGGGAGTTCGTGAGGGAATTGGCAATTGGGTAATTTGAAGGAAGGCCGGCCCGAATCCTTGAGTGCGGCTAACCCCGTCCACCCTCCAGTCCAAGCCGAGCTTTCGCCACTGGGAGTAGACTGGGGAGAGACAAGGTGAGGGGAAAGCATGCCGACCCAACGCAATGAAGTTATCACCAAGTCCCCAGACATCCTCAAGGGGGGACGCCTGTCTTCCGAGGAACGCGCGTCCCGTTCCAGGCTTTGTTGGACTATCTGGAAGGTGGGCAAACTCTGGATGCGTTCCTAGAGGATTTTCCCACCGTGACTCGCGAAACCGCAGTTCATGCGCTGGAACACGCGAAGTCACTCGTCGTCAGCCAGCTGTAATGAAACGGCTGCTCGACGAATGTCTTCCCAAGAATGATCTGCCTGGAGATTCCGTACATGAGTGTCGATGCTGATCGGGTGGCCACATTGCGCCGGGCCTTTGGACCAGCGGTGCCTCCAAACGGGATTCGGCAAGACGCTTTCGAGCACGATGATCGATATCTTCGCCACCTTGCGCGGCTGCGTCCCGGCGATAGGCCGGAAGTTAAGGACATTTGGGAATACACACCGAACCTGCTCTACACCGAAATTGACGGTAGTTTGCTCGCGCATGTTTTGCCGTTCTGCTTGGACGCTTGGCGCGAGAACTTGCGCGCACCAATAGCGGATACGGTGGATTCGTTAACACTTCTATCCAGTCCTGGCGGATCGCCACGTTCTTGATGAGCATTTGACTCCCGAACAAGTGCTGCGGTCTCGGAGTTCACGCGCGAATCGATTCTCGATGAAATAGACGATCAGCGCGGGCTTGCATTTAACGGCGGGATGACGCGCCCGTGCCGCTGGTTCGGAACGCTGACAACCTACGGGGTGCTGCTGCCTGATGCGGAGCACCTCTGGGCCGATTGGTGGTCTCTCAACACCGTCGGCCGCGCCGAGGCAGCGGTTCAGTACATATCATGCTTGATGTTCGCGGACAATGAAAATCCGATATTCGCACCATGGACTCCAGACCGGGGAGGCGGTCCTCCCGTCCTCGGGGAATTCGACGGGCACTTGTACCAACATCGATGGTTGGAAGCGAATGTTGATTTTCTAAGGCGCGCTCTGACGGAGGAGGCAGTGAGCAATGTGCTGGCCCATGCTGATGAGTGCGTGGTCGGCCAACCAGAGCACAGCATCGCTGCGGAGGTGCTCGGTGACCTGCCATTGTGTGCTGAGACGCTGGCCGCGCGCTGCAATGAACTCCCGCGACTGCTTGCGACCGCGCCGGGAACGGGCACGCCACTTGAGTGGTCACTCTAACCGGCTCACGTCGAAATTAAGTCGCCAGAAAAACTCTGCGTCCCCACCGCCCTGCCGGTGATCTATTTCCCATGGAAGCGACAGTTCGTCCTCCAACATGGAAGACCATGCTGGCATTCGCCATCATTTATTTCGTCTGGGGCTCGACCTTTCTAGCGATCCGCGTCGGGGTGCGCGAAGTCCCGCCGCTGCTTCTCGCCAGCATGCGATTCTTCATTGCCGGCGTCATGCTCTTCGTATGGATGCGGCTGAGGGGCACGCCGTCCCCGTCTCGCCGCGAGTGGCTTGCGGCTTCGGCTCTGGCGGTTTGCATCTTTGTTGTCGATTATGGCTTGTTGTTCTGGGCCGAGCAACGCGTGCCTTCGGGAATTGCTGCGGTCATGCTAGCGACTATTCCGGTCTTCATGACGCTTTCGGAAATCATTTTTCTGCGCACGCAGCGGCTTACTTTTCGGCTGGCGCTGGCTCTTTTGATCGGGATCGGCGGAGTGTCTGTTTTAGTGAGTCGATCACTGAGCCTGAGTTTGGGCGAAGTGCCTATCGATCTTGCGGGTGCGGTCGCGCTGGTAATCGCGGCGATAAGCTGGTCGATGGCTTCGGCTCTCACCCGCAAGCTCCCGCTGCCCGAGTCGAAAGTCATGAGTTCCGGGGCGCAGATGCTGGCGGGAGGAATCATGCTCGCCCTGACGGCAGCAATTTTCGGCGAGTTCCGCGGATTTCACATTCAGGCAGTTTCTCGCGGCGCCTGGTTCGCCCTCGCCTATCTGATCGTGGCCGGCTCCATCGTTGGATTTACCGCCTACGTCTGGCTCATCCATCATGAATCGCCAACCAAAGTTGGCACCTATGCGTACGTCAACCCGGTAGTCGCAGTGATCGTCGGATATTTTCTCGGAGGCGAGACCGTCGGTCCGAGAACCTTACTGGGAACCCTGCTGGTGCTCGTCAGCGTGATTGTGATCACCACCACAAGCGCCAGGAAGCCTGCCGCCCCGCCCCTGGGGGAATCGCTGCGAGAACTGGCAGAAGAGTAGTCCGCTGGCTATTCGTAGCGGTTTTGCTTCACCCATAGCCGAACCTGATCCTCGACAGAAAAGCTCTCCGCCGCCGGCCGGGCGAACTTCGATTCGAGAAAGAATGCGTGCGCTTCGATGGGGACCCGAAAATGAAATCTGGTGTTCACAAAACTGTGAACGAAGAGCTCGGTATAACGCTCGAGTCCCAGGACCTGAAACTGGACGGCGTGCACCAGCGCGTGAAATAGAGATCGCTGTGTGACTTCCTCATTGAAGACCAATACATCGAGAAAAGTCAGAGAGTTCATGTGAGTGATGTCCGGCAAGCTCACAAACCCCAGAGCCTTCGCTTCCGCGTAGAAATTCGGGTTGGGAACGCGCTCCCCGTGGAGTTCCGCTACCTTGACTTGGTCGAGCAGGGTCGCCGAAAAATAAGGACGCATCATAGCTTGGTACTGTTCACTCAGCGGCGCGGCCGAAGGGAGGTATCGTTCCCGCTGGTCCCGCAGGTAGGACGAAACACATTCTACAGCCTGCAGGATCTGCTGGTCGTTCAATCCGGTGGCGGGCGCGGAGACCGTTTCCTCGTCCAGCATCTGCTTTTCGATGGACGAGTAATATTCGCTCAGCGCGCTGGCCGTCTCGATGGACTTGCGCAAGACGTCCCGACGCCCGTGGCGGGCCACGGTTTCGGTGGAAAAACGGAGGCGAAGCTTGTGAGTGGCGCAATGCGCGCTGAGCAACTCCAGTTCGGCGTGCCGCAGTTCCGAATTCATTTGCACCATGGAGATCCTATCCTCCTGGTTTTCTGTGAAACACATCTACAAGACTCCTGAATTGAAAATTGGCCACTGCCAGGGGAGGGCCGCGGCTGTTTTTATTTACCCAACATTCCGTTAAAGCTATACCCGTCAAAGTACAAGGATTACCCAGGGGCCCAAGGTCAAAACAAGATCGGGATTTCGCCGGATCGCCGGCGAATAGCCGCGGAGCAGTATTGCAAAACCGCGGCCAGTCTTCCGCCTATGCCAAGATGGGGGAGGAGCAGGGCTGCACTTGTTATTTATAGCGCATTATGTATACACTGTCAACATAATTAAACACCGTCCTGAATAAGGAGAGAACATGGCGCGGCATCCCGATCCTGATCTCGAGGACCGCATCCTGAATGCGGCCCGGAAGCTGTGGAAAAAGGGGGCGGGCAAGGCCCTCACCATGCGGGCCGTGGCCCGGGCTGCGGGTACGAACACTCCGGCGGTCTACCGCCGGTTTCCCCACCGAGAAGATATTCTGCGAGCGCTCTTACAACGAACCAGGCAAGAGTTGTTTCAACAGCTGGCAGCTTCCCCCTCGGTGGAAGAAGCCTGCGAGCGCTATCTTGACTACGCCTTGAGCCATCCCAACGAATACGAACTCTATTATTTGCACGAATACGAACTACTCTTTTCGGCCAAGCCGGCCCGCGGAGCAACACTGAACCAAATCTTTAAGCAGAAGAGACCGGCGGTGGAGTTGATGAAAGGCAAGCTGGCCGCACAGCTAGGCGGCTCACCGGATCACTATGCGCGCCTGACGCTCGCCGTGTGGGCTCTGCTCCACGGGACCGTGATGCTGCTGATCGCGAAAACAATCCAGCCGCAACATGCAACGGAAATGCGCTCAGTTTGCCGTGCATCCGTGGAAACACTGCTGCGCGAGGCCTCCCGCTTGTCCATTCGAAAGTAATTGTGGACTGTTCTTCGACAGACAGCTTCCACTTGCATCACTCTTTCTCTTCCGCACGATCGGCCTGCGAAATCCATGAATATCTCATTTCGCGTTAATTTGATCGTGATCGTAATATTCGTAAGCTGACATCGGTTTGGCGCCACCTTTTTTCCAGATACGGCTTTCGGCCGGGAGTCTGCCTAACCCCCGAGCCATCTCTCTGACGTGCATGGCGACCGATCCGCAGCAGGAGCCGATGTAATTGATGCCGATTTCTTTGGCATGCAGAGCATAGTCTCCCATTTGTTTGCGAGTTAGTTGGAGTGGGTCCAGGGCGTAGGGGAATTCGGGAAGGCTGGTGAAGTCGGGCTTTTCTTTCGGCGTGTTATAGGCCACGGGTTGGCAGGCTAGATAGCCGTCGACGGCTTTGCGCATTTGTTCCATGGGCCCGAGCATGTGCTGCGGCGGGCGAAGGCAGTTCATACCTACGATGTCGGCTCCGGCGTCAAACAGGGTCTTGGCGGCGGTGGCAGCATCTGTTCCCTCGGCGGTTTCATCTTTGTTTTCAAAGCAGATGGTGACCATGACGGGGAGTCCGGTTTTCTTGGCGCGCTCGACACAGAGCAGCGCTTCGCCTAACCACGAGAAGGTTTCTCCGATGATGAAGTCGATGCCTTCCTCGCATTGGACTTTGAGTTGTTCATCGAAGGTTTGACGGACACGGTCGGCGGAGGCGGGACTGTCGGGATCGTACATCCAGGTCAGGCTTAGATTGCCGGCGACCAAGCATTGGTCTCCCGCGACTTCTTTGGCGACGCGGACGGCGGAGCGGTTGATATCTTCGACGCGGTCTTCGAGGCCGACTGTCGCCAGCTTGTCGCGGCTGGCGTAGAAGGTGAGGGCCTGGAGGACTTCGGCTCCCGCTTCGCGGAATTCGATGTGGAGTTCGCGGAGGGCGTCGGGGTAGACGATGGCGACTTCGGGTGTGAAGGGACCCGGACGGACCCATCCGCGTTTTTCGAGTTCGAGTAAGTAGCCGCCGTCCCCCAGGACGGGGCCGTGTTTCAGGCGTTCAAGAATTCCTTGCTTGCGCATGAGTGCTCCTCCGTGCGATGCGGTCATTTGGTTGGCCTTAGGATGCGCTCGATTTGGTGGATGTGATTGACATCATGTCCGGCTACCATGCGGACGATGTGCTCGATGGATTCCTGACCGCGCTCGGCATGTTGGCCGTATTGCTTCCACTGATCGGGGGAAAGCGATTTGAGGAGCGCAAGGTTTGCTTCGCGCACAACGCGTTGCAGTTCGATGGATTTGCGAGGGTTGCGTTTGTCGTAATGTCCCGTGGTGACCCAGGCATTCTGATCGTAGGCCTGAACGGCGGTTCCCGGGGCTCCGAGAATGGAACGCATGCGCCAGCCGATCACGATTTCGACGTCGGCGAGGTGGGCCAGGATTTCGGCGACGGACCATTTGTCGGGCGCGGGGCGCTTGCGAAGTTTGGCGGTAGGGACGCCTTTGATCAGGCGATCGAGTTTTTTCGTGGTGACGGACTGGACCTTGATCGGATCTTGCCCCTGGGCGTTGGCCAAGATGCGCTGCGTGTACTGCTGGGCGGTTTCAGACATTTAGATCTCCTTCTTCACCCGTGCCCGTGTGGGGACGGGCGCCTCGCCCGTCCAAGCCGAGCGAAGCTCGCGAGCGCCGACGAACGTAGCGCGAGCAGCGCTGCATGCGAAATATATCAGTCACCATAGCTCGACATCGGCTCCTCACGCTACGGCCTCCTTGAATTTTCCTTTTTTCAAGTCGCGCAGAACTTGATGTGCGCAGTTATGGCCGGGGGCCCCGGTGACACCACCGCCGGGATGGGCTCCAGCGCCGCAGAGGTAGAGGCCGGCGATGGGACTGCGGTATTGCGACCATCCAGCGACCGGACGGTTGAAAAATAATTGTTCAAGATTGAGGTCGCCGTGGAAAATGTTGCCTTCGGTGAGTCCGTAGGTGCGTTCCAGATCGAGCGGGGTGAGAACCTGGCGGGCAACGATGGCACTCGGGACATTGGGCGCGTACTCGGCGATTTTGCGCACGACACGTTCGCCCAGCAGTTCGCGATTTTCGTCCCAAGTGCCCTGGCGCAGTTTGTAGGGGACATACTGCACGAAGCAGGTCATGACGTGCTTGCCGGCGGGCGCGAGAGAGGGGTCGGCATTCGAAGCGATGACGCAATCGACCCACAACTGTTCGGGAATTTCTCCAAACTTGGCGATGTCGTAGCAGCGTTCGGCGAATTCGAGCGAGGGAACGAGGGTGAACAGCGACCGCTGTTGCGGGTCGTAGCTGGCGGGCGTGCCGGTGAAGCGGGGCTCTTCCGCAAGGACCATGTTGACTTTGGCGCAGGGGCCGTTCATTTTAATGCCGCGGACGGCCTGGACGAAATCGGCGGGGAGATCGCGCTCCGGCACCATGCCGAGAAAAGTGCGTTTGGGATCGGCATTAGAGAGCACGACGCGGGCGCGGATTTCGGTGCCATCTTCGAGGACGACGCCGCGCACTCGTCCATCGCGCGAATCGATCTGCTGGACCGCGGCGCTGGTGCGGATTTCCGCCCCGAAGCCTCGGGCCGCCTTAGCCATAGCGCTGGTGATCGAGCCCATGCCGCCTAGGACGTGTCCGTAGAAGCCTTGTTGTTCGTGCTCGCCGCCGCTGAGGAGATGAAAGAGCAGGCCGAGGGCGGAGCCCGGTTGGTAAGGGCCTCCGTGTTTGCCGTAGATGTTGTTGGCCAGGAACAGCGTTTTTATTTTTTCGGATTTGTAATTGCGGTCGAGAAACTCGCCGAGGCTGCCCGTGAGGAACGAGACGAGCTGCGAGATTTCCGTGGCGGAGATTCCACGAAAGCGTTTGCCGGCGCGAAACAAGTCGGACCATCCGTCGAAAGATTGGGTGCCCGGTTCAGGCGGAGGCTCGAGAAAAAATGGTTGGAGATAGCGGGCTAATTTCTTCAGGCGATCATCGACGTGGACGAAAGTCTCAGCGTCTTTCGGAGAAATCGTGCGAAGTTCTTTGACCGCACGATCGCGATTCGACCACCAGGAGACGAGACGCCCGTCGGGGAACGGGACTTGGAGCGCAGGATCGCAGGGGACCATGCGTAGTCCGTGATCGGCGAGATGGAGGTCGCGGATAACCTCGGGGCGAAGCATGCTGGCGATGTAGGAAGTGGTGGAGGCGCGGCAGCCCGGAGCGATTTGTTCGGTGACACAGCATCCGCCGACGATGTCGCGGCGTTCGAGGACGAGGGTGGAGTATCCGGCGCGCGCGAGATAGGCGGCAGCAGTGAGGCCGTTGTGGCCAGCGCCGATCATGATGGCGTCGTAAATCGAGTTTTGACGGCTGGGCATGCGGCTGACCGGTGGTCAAACTAAAGAAACTCCCTGGGTGAAGAAACTAACGAAAGCTCATTAAAAAAGCCATTGAAAAATGGTTTAGGAGTGCTGTATCGTGCGTTGACCAAGGGTCAAGAGAATTTGGGAGGAGTTGGGCCATGGAAGGAATTGCGAGCAGTCTGGCGAAGCCGACGCAGATGAGGCGGGACGGGAAGCCGCGTCCGAGATCGGAAGAGAAACGGGCCCGGATTGTGGAGGTTGCGATCCGGCATTTTGCCGAGCGGGGCTATAGCGCGGCGCGGATGGAAGATATCGCGGCGCAGTTGGGCATTGCCAAGGGATCGGTGTTCCAGCACTTCAAGAGCAAGGACGGATTATTCTTCGAGGCGTACAAAAAGGCGGTGCAGTCGTTTCCGAAATATTTGCAGGCTCCGGCGGCGGTGCGGGAGCAAGGATTTTTTGACCTGCTGCGGTACTGGCTGGGGTGCACGGAGAATATGGTGCGGGATAACTGGTCGTCATACCGAATCTATCTGGTTGGCAATTATGGGACAGATCTTTCGCTGCGGAGGGAGATCAACCGCTTTCTGGTGGCCGAGGATCCTTACGGATGGCGTGACTTTGTGAGCTTCGGAGTAAAGCGGGGTGAGTTACGGAGCGATTTAGATGTGGACATGATCGGATCGATCCTGGAATGGACCATGGACCGGTTTCAGGATGCGCTCCTGACGGAAGAGTTGGATCCGGGACTGTTTCGGAAGTCGGGGCCCGTTCCGGAGGAGAAAGAAGCGCGAATTGAGCAGTTTGTGGAATTGTTGCGGCGGGCAATTGGCTCGGGAAAAGTACAGGTCACTGGGAAGAAAGCATGAAGAACGGGATGACGGTGGAACAGATACTGGAGAGTTATGACGACGCGGCGCCGTTGACGGAAGCGTCGACGATTCCGGCGCCATGGTATGTGGATGCGCGGATTGCGGAACTGGAACGGCAGACGGTTTTCTCGCGAACCTGGCAGGTGATGGGGCGAGTGGACCAGGTGGAAAAGCCGGGACAGTTTG
>Ga0209736_1000413_pt1 | contig 13834 bp, 15 predicted proteins | sample BlaSpr_A8_Ref_M3_FD_187992 | JGI IMG/M metagenome (GOLD analysis project Ga0209736, IMG submission 187992) | Forest soil microbial communities from Thunder Bay, Ontario, Canada - Black Spruce, Ontario site 2_A8_Ref_M3 (SPAdes) (version 2) | ecosystem: Environmental > Terrestrial > Soil > Boreal... | reverse complement strand
CGTTTTCGACCTTGAGACCACCGGAGAGAATTATGCGATGAGCGGCGGCGGCGCGCCGGGCGAAGTCCCAGTCGGTGGTCTGCCCAGTGCCACCATATTGGCCTACGCGAGCGCCATCCAGAAGAAAGGCCAGGACGCCGGGAAATTGATCGAACAAGCTCATCGAAAAACTGGAGTCGACGCGAAAGGCCTTGATGACGGGAAGCGAGCTGGCGACGCGCGAAACGATGTTGGGAGTCTCATCGCCGTGGAGCTGCGCGGCGTCGAAGCGCACAAACGCGCGCAGCGAGTTGATGTCCGCGGGCTTGGCGTTGACGAACACGCCGACCGCTTCGATTTCCTTCGACAGCTGCGAGCGGATTTGTGCGGCGTCGGCGGTGGAGATGCGGCGCAGACTTTTTTCGTAGAAATTGAAGCCGAGGGAGTTGGCCCCGGCGTCGGTGGCTGCTTTGGCGTCGGCAAGATTAGTGATGCCGCAGATTTTGATGCGAATCATGGAAGTCTAGCCTTGCGGCAGCGCGGTACCGAGAAGATTGGCGAGCGCGGCGGCGGGATCGGGTGCGAGCATGAGATATTCGCCGATGAGGAAAGCATCGAAGCCAGCGGCGCGTAAGCAAAGCAGGTCATCGTGCGTGCGCAGGCCGGATTCGCTAACCGCGATACAATGATCGGGGATTCGGCTAATCAGCTCGAAAGAGGTTTCCGCACGGACGGTGAGCGTCTTCAGGTCGCGATTGTTGACGCCAAGGATGCGCGCGCCGGCCGCGAGCGCGCGATCTAGCTCGGCCGCGGTGTGGACTTCGACCAGTGGCTCCATGCCGAGTTCGCGACCGAGGGCGATTAGGTCGCGCAATCGCGAATCGGCGAGCGCCGCGACGATCAGGAGAAAACTGTCGGCATCATTGGCGCGCGCTTCCCAGACTTGCCAGGGGTCGAAGATAAAATCCTTGCGGAGAACGGAGAGCGCGATCGATTTGCGGGCGTCGCGCATATTTTTGAGCGATCCGTGAAAGAATTCTTCTTCGGTCAGAATAGAAAGCGCAGCGGCACCAGCGGCTTCGAGAGCACGAGAGAGCGCCACCGCGTCGAAGGGATCGCGCAGGACACCGCGTGAGGGCGAGGCCGGTTTTAGCTCGGCGATGATGTTGATGCCATCGCGCAAAAGCGCGGCGGAGAAGTCGCGCAGCGGCGTGGCGGCTTTGGCGCCGTACTTGAGCGCGGTCTCCGGGAGGACCTTCTTACGGTGCTCCACGGCGGCCCGGCGCGCATCCAGAATGCGGTCGAGCACGGTTCCGGTGTTGGCCTGGGCAGGCATGGTGTGACTTTGTAATGCTAGGGGTCGCGAGCGGATTTGGTCAAGGCGTTAGTGCCCGGAAATAGTGCACAGGAGCATGATGAGCTATCGAGCGGAGTACGGAGGGTTGTTGGAAGCGATCGCGCGTGAGGCAGACGCCATCGCCATGAAATATTTTCGCGCGGACGGCATGCGCGTTGACCGAAAACTCGACGGGACGGCGGTGACACAGGCGGATCGGGCGGTGGAAGAGATGGCCCGCTCCAAGGTGGCTGCCAGCGGACTTGCACTGGACGTTCTCGGCGAGGAAATGGGCGGAGGGCAGGACAAGGCGCCGAGTTCGGCGAAGCCACGATTGATTATCGATCCCATCGATGGCACGGAGGAATTTTCGCGCGGCATTCCGACGTTTGGCACGCTGCTAGCGATTGAGCGCGACGGAGAAATCGTCGCAGGCATGGCCAGCGCGCCGGGGCTGGGCTCGCGCTGGTGGGCATATCGCGGCGAAGGCGCGTATCGCAACGGAAAAAAGATTCACGTGTCAAACGTCGCGAAGCTAAGCGAGGCCATGGTGTTCACCACGGGCACGGGGCCGAGCAAAGACAAATTGGCTCAAGAAAAGATCCGGCGTCTTCCCGATTCCGCTCGCAGCGGGCGCGCGCTTGGTGGATTCTGGCAACACATGCTGGTGGCCGAAGGCGCCACGGAAGCGGCGCTGGACTGGACGTCGAAACCGTGGGACCTCGCGCCGCTAGGAATTATCGTCGCGGAGGCCGGAGGCAAGTCGACGAACATTCGTGGAGAGCGAACGATTTATACCGGGAATTTCTTGAGTACGAACGGAAAGATTCACGAGGAAGCGTTGCGGCTTTTGCAGTGAATTTCAATTCCGCTTGGGTCCTACACGTTAAAAGCGGCGGCAAGACTGCCGCACTCCAAAAAAGGGGATTTTCATGGACATAAATGCACAGGCGCGGAAAGCGGAAGAACTGCGGAAGCTTCATAGCGGGCCGAAGGTATTGGTGCTGCCGAATGCCTGGGATGTGGCGAGCGCGCGGGTGCTGGAGGAGCTGGGATTTCCGGCGATTGCAACCACCAGCGCGGGCGTAGCGTTTGCGCTTGGCTATCCCGATGGGCAGCGCGTATCGCGCGATGAAATGTTAGAGGTGGTGGCACGCATTGTGCGAGCGGTGCGCGTGCCGGTGACCGCGGATATGGAAGCCGGTTACGGCACGACACCGAAAGATATGGCGGAAACCGCGAAAGCAATCGTGGCCGCGGGCGCTGCAGGCTTGAACCTGGAAGATGTAACTGGCGATACCGAAAGTTCGCAGGTCGAGACTAAGCTACAAGCCGAGAAGATTCGCACGATTCGCGAAACTTCCGCTCCGCTGGGCGTCTCGTTGGTGATTAATGCGCGAACAGATGTCTATTTGATGCCGATCGGGCCCGAGGCCACGCGCTTTGAACGTACAGTCGAGCGGCTCCGCGCTTATCGCGAAGCGGGAGCGGATTGTTTGTTCGCGCCGGGCCTGACCGATCGCGGGCTCATCGAGAAATTGGTGAAGGCCGTCGCGGCGCCGTTGAACATTCTGGTCACACCGGGATGCCCGTCGATTCCGGAACTCGAGAAACTCGGCGTGCGGCGAGCGAGCATCGGGTCCGGCGTGATGCGCTCGGCGTTGGGACTGGTGCGGCGCATCGGTAAAGAACTCCTGGAAAAGGGAACACATTCGACGGTCTTCGAGGGGGCAATCCCATTCGCGGAACTGAATTCGCTGATGGCGCAAAGTGCGTCCAGTAAGAAAACCGCCCGCCCTTAGTTTTCGCGCGCGTTCTAGCGCGACGCCAACAGCGGTGAATTCCACATGCCGGAAAATGCAGAGCTGCTTCGCATTGTGAATAACGAGATTGTGGCTTGCCGCAAATGCCCGCGCCTGGTGGTGTACCGGGAAAACGTAGCACGCGAAAAGCGGCTGGCGTATCGCGACTGGACGTATTGGGGAAAGCCGGTTCCGGGATTCGGCGATCCTCAGGCGCAACTCCTCATCGTCGGATTGGCGCCGGGCGCGCACGGGTCCAATCGCACCGGACGAATGTTTACCGGCGACCGCTCGGGGATATTTTTGTACCAGGCGCTGTACGATGCGGGGTTTGCAAATCAGCCCACCGCGCTGAATTCCGAGGACGGGTTGCGACTGAAGAATGTCTACATCGCAGCGGCGGCGCGTTGCGCTCCCCCCGACAATAAGCCGTTGCCTTCGGAAATCCTGAATTGCCGCCCGTACCTGGAACGCGAGATTGACATTCTTCAACCTCGCGCGGTGCTCGCGCTAGGTAAGATCGGCTGGGATGTATTCCTAGGAATCTTGAAGCATCGCGGAACAATTGCGGGCCGAGTTGGGTATCGCTTCGCGCACGGCGCGGAGGTGGATTTTCCGGCGGCCGGATTGCGTTTGTTCGGCGTTTACCATCCAAGCCAACAAAATACGCAGACGGGTCTGCTAACGCCGGCCATGTACGCAAAGGTGCTGCGACGCATCCGACGCTCTCTCGATCAAGATGCGAGCGTCAAGGCGCAGCGGAAAACGATAACGCGGAGAAGCACAGAACGCTGAGGTCGCCGAGAACAAGTGTCCGGATTGGATGGCGGTTGGCGGCACGCGCCGACAGATGCCGATGTGACGTAATTGGCCCTCCTTCCAAACCGAAGTAACTCCCTTCCCTTCCAACACATAGCACCGCTGGCAAAAGCCGGCGTTGGCTGCCCAAGTGCTGTTTGGAGGTCGGGCTTCTACGAGGAGGCAGGAATGAAGGGCAAGAGCAGGAAGCTTTTTGGCGCAGCGTGCGCTATGGCGTTGCTGGGATTTAGCTTGGCCGGAAGGGCGGCGGCGCAAGAACCGCAGCAGGAAGCACAAGACTCGCCGGTGCCCGCGCCGCCGACGGCACGTCGCGCGGACGGGCGGCGCCAGGCTGATCTGCCGGTCGAGGCTTACGCGGTGGTCCCAGGCACTCGATTTCTGGTGCGGCTTGAAGGGGAACTGGACACCAAGGAGACGCGCGAAAAGCAGCGCTTCAAGGTGACTACGCTGGAGCCGTTGGAGGCGGGCAACGGGATTTATCTGCCCCCGGGCGCCACGGTTCACGGGCACGTCAGCCGCGTGGAGACTGCAGGAGTCGCGGGCCGCGCGAAGATTTGGCTCACCTTTGACGAGATCCACACAAAATTCGGCACGCTGCCGATTGTGGCCGAAGTAGTTAGCGTGCCAGGCGACCACAGCGTGAAGACGGGAACCGCGCAGCAGGAAGGATTGATCGAAGGACGCACCAGCACACAGCAAGCGGCCGCGGAAGCAGCAGCGGCGGGCGCGGCGATGGGCGCGGTCAAAGGCGTGAAGGACAGAGACAAGAAGGAAGCCGCGGAAGGCGCGGCGACTGCGGCACTTGCGGCATATTTGATCGAATCCGGACGCGGGCACGAGATCGATCTGCCGAAAGGCGCGAAACTGGAGCTGGAATTGGAGCGGGCGCTGTATTTGTTGAAGGAATAGGCTCGCGGTCCGACGCAAACCGAAACGAGAGACGTGCGTTGTCAGATATCGTGCCAACGTGGGGCGCAGCGGTACTGCGCCCCTACGTGTTTCAGTCGCTTGGCAAGCGGCTACGCAGCTTGTTACAGTCGAGTATCCAGCCTATGCAGAAATCCAACTCGCGTGATGCACTGATCAGGGAGAGGCTGAGCCGCATGGGCGACGACTCAAAAATGGCGGTACGCGCGGTCGAAACCGGCGAGAGAAAAGACCGCGTATTGATTGTCGAGGACGAAGACAACGCGCGAAAAGGTTACGAGCAACTGCTGCAAAAATGGGGATGCGACGTTCTAGGCGTGGCCAGCGCGGAAGATGCTTTGGCGAAATTCGGCAGCTACCAGCCTGATTCGCTGATCGCCGACGTGGAACTGCCGGGAATGAACGGCCTGGACCTGCTCAAGCAATTGGGAGCGGATCTGCACGGCGTTCCGGCCATCATCATCACCGGAAAAGGAAGCGAAGAACGCGCGGTGGCCGCGATTGAAGCGGGCGCCTTCTGGTACATCGAAAAGCCGCTGAAAGCGCCGGTGCTGCGCGCGTTGCTGGACCGGGCGCTTGGCAAAGCACGTGACGCGCGGCAATTAGCGGTGCTGCAGCGGCAACTACGCGAAACCGGGCGCCTGGGCGACCTGGTGGGTGGCTCGAAGCCGATGCAGGAAGTGATGCGCATCGTGGAGATGGCCGCGCCGAGCTCCGCATCGGTGTTGATCACCGGCGAGACGGGTTCGGGAAAAGAGATCGTCGCCCGCACCATTCACAAACTTTCGCCGCGCACGTCGGGACCGTTCATCGCCATCAATTGCTCGGCAATCCCCGAGACGCTGATGGAAAGCGAAATTTTTGGGCACGAGCGTGGTGCTTTTACCGGCGCTGCGGAGCGCCGCATCGGTTGCTTCGAATTGGCCGACGGTGGGACGCTGCTCCTCGATGAAATCGGCGAAATGCCCGCGCCCACACAGGCCAAGCTGCTGCGCGTTCTGGAAGATCGCAAGGTGCGCAGGCTGGGAAGCAAAACGGAGACGCCCGTGGATGTGCGCGTGCTCGCGGCCACCAACAAGGATCCCGAACATGCCGTGGGCCAAGGACAACTCCGCCAGGATCTCTATTTTCGTCTGAACGTGTTTCACATTCATTTGCCGCCGCTGCGCGATCATAAGGACGATATTCCGCTGCTGGTCGATTACATCCTTCAAGAGGTCAATGCCAAGCATGGCAAGCACGTGCGCGGCATCGGCGCGGAAGTGATGGACATTTTCATGAGCCACACCTGGCCCGGCAACATCCGCGAGTTGCGCAATGTGTTGGAACGCTCGACGATCATGTGCGAAAAAGATTTGATCACTCGGGGAAATTTGCCCGACGAGTTTGGCCGCTCCCAAGCAAAAGGCCCCAGCGACCTTTCGACCATCAAATTCCCGGTAGGCACAACAGTGGATGCCATGGAGCGCGAGCTCATTTTGCAAACGCTCAACGCCACGGGCAACAACAAGACGCGCGCCGCGGACCTCCTGGGAATCAGCCTCAAGACGTTGCACAATAAACTGAAAGAATACGGCGGCGAACGCGCCGAAGCGGAGTAAAGACGCGCAATGCAGCTGCGGCTGCGCACGAAGCTCACGCTGGTAATGACCGGACTGGTGCTGCTGGTTGTGGCAGTGCTGTCCGTAGTGTTTGTGGGGCAACTAGTCGACCAGGCGCTGCTGGAAATCGACAAGCGCACCACGGACGTGGCACAACAAGTTTTCGAGCAAGCGCAGCGCGCCTTGACCGACGCCGCCGACTCGGGGCTGCGGCCCGCCTCCAACGACCCACAAGACATTCACGATTTCGTGCGTCGCGCATTCGAGATGAGCGACAACCTACACGCACAGTTGAAGGCCACCAAGGGCATCCGCCTGATCTACGAGGTTTCCATCACCGACCACGAAGGAAACGTGCTCGTTTCCAGCGACGAATCACTGCAAGGAAAATTCCTGGCGCGGCGTCCTCCCATCGCGCAGTTGACGCAGCGAGGCTACCTGCACGAGGCTCGCGTGCTTGCCGGGCCGCCGCGAAGATTTGAGCGTGACTTGCCGTTCACCAAGAGCGGCCAGCCCTTCGGCGAAGTGCGCGTGGTGGTGGATTCAGGACTTCTGCGCGAGGAGATTTCGCCGAACCTCCGCCGTTTCGCCACCATTGTTTTGCTGGCGCTGGTGATCTCCACGGTGCTGGCGGCCGTCGTCAGCGGAGCAACGCTGGCGCCGCTGCGCGACATCTCCTTACAACTGGACCGCATTTCCGCGGGGCAATACGATCCGCCGTCGCCGGAGGTGACGGGATTCGTGGGCGGCGCCGACGAACTGGGGCAAGTGAGCCGCAAAATTACCCAGGTGGGACAGCAGCTTCGGGGCGTGCACGAAATCTTTAGCACCCTGCGGGAAAACATGGATTCGGTGATGGCCGGGCTGGAAGACGGCCTGCTGCTGTTCACGCGGGATGCGCGCGCAGTGATGGTGAGCCCAGCCGCGGAGAAATTTCTGGGCGCGCCCGCTGGACACTTTCTGGGGCGGCGGGTGCACGAGATTTTCCCGCCCGGGCATCCGTTGCGCGACGTGCTCCACATGGAAGGCGATGAATTGAGTGAGATCGCCGCGGAAACGGATTTGAAAACCGTCGAGGGCGTCCGGCGCGTGAGCGTCAGCGTGCAAGCGATTCAGGAAAACGGCGAACGCATGGGCGCGCTGGTGACGCTGCGCGACCTGGATTCGATTGAGAGCATCAATACTCAGTTGCAGGTCAGCGAGCGGCTGGCGGCACTCGGACGCATTACCGCGGGCGTGGCGCACGAAGTGAAAAATCCGCTGAACTCCATGCGGCTGTGGCTGGAAAATCTGAAGGAGTCGCTGCCCCCGGACCCGGACAGCGGAACAACCCAGGCGGTGCAGGTGCTGGACAAAGAGATCGACCGGCTGGACGCCGTGGTCAAGCGCTTCCTGGACTTTACGCGTCCCATGGATATCCGGCTCGAAGCTACGCAATTGGCCGACGTCCTCAAGGAAGTGGTGGAGATTGCGCAACCGCAGTTGCGCAAGTCGAAAATATATCTGGCGCAACTTTTCCCAATTGATGTGCCGGAAGTGTACGTCGACCGCGCGCTTCTGAAGCAGGCGGTCCTGAACCTGGTGTTGAACGCGGTGGAAGCAATGCCTAGCGGCGGGCAACTGCGATTAATGCTGAGCCGGCGCGGAGAAATGGCGGAAATCACCGTAGGCGACACGGGAAGAGGAATTCCGATAGAGAATCGCCAGAAAATCTTCCAATTGTTCTTCACCACCCGGCCGGGCGGCAGCGGCATCGGATTGGCCAGCACCTTCCGAATTGTACAGCTCCACAACGGTTCGATAGACTTTACGACGGAGGTTGGCCAGGGAACGACATTCCGCATTGAGTTGCCGCTTGCGGCCTGAGCATGAAGCACACATCGACCCAGTTCCGAGCCAGTTTCCCCCGCGCGTGCTTGCAATCCAGCGCGCTTCTTTTGTGCGTTTCGACGCTTGCACTGAGTGGCTGCGCGCAGCGACAGATGAAAGCAAGAGCATTTCCCTGGAGCGCGTCCGCGCATATGCGCCCGCTGGTTCCCGAAGTCCAAGATACTCAATTGAACGATGGCAGCGACGAAATCCCGGACCTGCAGCCGGAACTTGCGCCTCCGCCCTCGACACTGGCGATTGCGCGCAGCGCTCCTGCGCGGCCCCGCGTTCCCGTGGCTGCGCCACCGCAGACGGAGGCTCCGGTAAAGGCCGATGTGCCGCAGCTTGCTCCGCAGCTAAGCGCCGCGGAAACCAGCGCGGCGCAGCAACAAACGAACCAAAGCCTCGGCATCGCCGAAAAAAATATGGGCGCGACCGAAGGCAAAACGCTCAACGCGGCGCAGCAGGACTTGGCTTCCAAAGTGCGCAGCTTTATGGCCGAAGCAAAAGAAGCGGTACGCACCGGCGACTGGATCCGCGCGCGCAATGCCGCAAAGAAGGCCGAGGTAATTTCGCAGGAGTTGGCAGGCTCGTTGTAAGTGAGTGGCACCTTGTAATTGATGGCCCTGTTCCGCGCGCGAAAACCAAATCATGAAAACGTTTGACGTGGCTATTGTCGGCGGTGGTCTGATCGGTGGTTCGGTCGCGCTGGAACTGGCGCAAGCCCACCTGCGCGTTGCCGTCTTCGATCAAGCCGAGCCCGGCCAGGAAGCTTCCTGGGCGGGCGCTGGTATTTTGTCTCCCGCGCCCGAAAATGCGGCAAGCATAGCAATGGCGCCGCTAGCCAAGGCCAGCATGGCGCTGTATCCGCAATTCGTGGAAAACGTCGAAGAAATTTCCGGCCAGAATGTCGGGTTCCGTCCGAAAGGAACGTTGCAGGCGCTGTTTTCCCGGGACGCAGCGCACGAGCTGAGCACGGTGATCGCTCTGCATCATGGCCTGGGTTTGAAGGCCGAGCCCATTCGCGCCGATGACGCACGTGAGCTGGAGCCGGCACTGAATCCGGAAATCGAAGCGGCGGTGCTGCGGCCGGAGGAAGCGTCGGTTGACAATCGCGCGTTGACGCAGGCGGTGCTGTTCGCCGCGCGCAAGAGCGGCGCGGAAATATTTGCCGGACGCAAAGCGACTTCGATTTGGCGAACGGGCGAACGCTGCGTGGGGCTAATTTTTGACGCAGGCGAAAAAGTCTCCGCCAAATGGACGGTCATCGCCGCGGGAAGTTTTTCCGCGCAGATCGCCGGCGTGGGAATGTTCGCGCCAGTGAAGCCGGCGAAAGGTCAAATGGCGGCGCTGCGCTCGGATGAGGTGCAAATCGAGCGCGTCCTATGGTCAGACAAAATTTATTTGGTGCCGCGAAATGACGGCAGGATTTTAGCCGGTGCCACCGTGGAGTATGTCGGCTTCGACAAACACGTGACCGCGAGCGGGCTGGAGCAGCTTCTTTCCGGCGCACTGGAATTGGCGCCCGGCTTGGCATCCGCGCGCGTGGAAGAAACCTGGGCGGGATTGCGGCCGGCTTCTCCGGACCATCTGCCGATTCTCGGCCCCGCCGATCTCGAGGGATTGCTGATTGCCACCGGCCACTTCCGCAGCGGCATCATGCTCGCGCCCGTCACCGCACGGTTGATACGCGAGTGGGTCACTGAATCGCGCGTATCCATCGATTGCGAACGCTTCAGCCCCATGCGTTTCGCCGATGCCCGACGCGAAGCGACTGCGTAGCCGTTCTTAGCCGCAGCGCGGCCAGCCGAGAAGAACCCCAATTTTGAAATTGCGCTTAGTGCGGATTAGCCGGCGGCGGAGTGATCGGCGAAAATTCGCCCGTATGCCGATATTGGATCTGGCTGCCCTCAAGGGTCAGAGCATGCTCCAGGACGATATCCAGCGTGGAGCCCCGGGGTAACTGGGCCTCCGGTCCTCGTGTGAGCAACACTGCGCCGAGTCCGGCGAGTCCCCCGATGCCCGCACCGATCCCTGCGCCCTTCGCGCCGCCGGCGATGGCGCCGATGCCCGCGCCGGTCACCGTGGTACCGGCCACAGTTTCCGCATCTTTGCCTTTACCTCCACCGCCCGTCACTTTGCCTTCTGAATCCATTGTCTCTTTCCCGCCGCTGTCGGCGCTGCGCGGCACGGCGTTCAGGTCCACGGTGTAGCCGTTCGGAAGAATCAGCGTATTCAGTCGCATACGAAACTCGCCGCGGCCCTTGATACGGCCGGGGCGCTTGGACTCGAGAAGCTCGCCGCGCAGGTAGGAACCGACGGGGATCACGATTTGATTGTTCTGCGTGATCGGGAACGACGTGCGGAAATAGAGAGAGTCGCCGGCTTTGGCGCTGCGCGTGGAGATGCCGTTTTCCAGAACCACCGCGACGCGCGTGCCTGCGGGAACGGTAATGTTTGCACCCGGAATACTGCTGCGACGTTCCAACACAGGCCGCGGCGCAGGCGCAACCGGAGTCGGCGCTGCGGTTTGCGGGCCCTCATTTTCTTGCGCCGGCGCTACGCTGGCGGACGCAAGAAAAAGAAAGAGGCCAATGGGAGCGAGATAACCCCAGGCTGGGCGATTCATGGAAACCTCCATGCTCTTTTCCGATGCGTACGACGAAGGTACGGATGCCCGTAGTATACGCCGGCCGTGCCGGCAATGGGGAATTCGGATCGGTGGCGCCATTTGACCCCAGACTGGTCGCAGTCTAGGCTCGTAGCCGACGTAGGAGGATGGTCATGGCGAAATTGGCGCTCGTTTACGGGATGCGGCTGCTGCCCGCGGAAGATCTTGGCGAAGTGAACGATGCGAGTGTGGTGCTGAAGAATGGCCGCACAACGCGCGTAACGCTACATCTGATCGAAGGCAGCAAGGAAGAAATCGAATCGACCTTTCGCCAATCGATCGAAGCCTTCTTCGATATGTATCCGGAGATTTAGCCGCCAGACTTCTTCAACAATAGACTCAGCGATTGCCGAAATTTTCGGGATCGACGCTGGGATCGCCCAGCGCATCATTGATCAGCACGGTGGACTGCCCAGTCAGCTCAAAACGCTTGCGACATTTGTAGCAGGCCACAAGGTCGTCCAGCCGCACCATGTACGAGCTGGCCTTGGCAAATTTTCGGCGGTCTTCCTCGCCCGCGCCGCGCGGCAACTCGTTTCGTTTTCGGCAGACTTTCCAGCGCACCGGAGCTTCAAATTCGCCGCGGCAACTGGGGCACACCAGCTTAACCTTGCGCGTTTCTTCCTTCTCGTTATAAAAGGCTCGCTCGTCCATGGCTATGATGCGGGCGCACTCACCGCATTTTCGATTGTAACAAATTCGAGTCCGAGGTCACGCCAGCGCGGAAGCCAATGCTCAAGGGCCGCCAGCGTCGCGGTGCGGTCGGCATTCTGCTCGCGATGACCGCCGTCGTGCAAACAAATAATTTCGCCAGTGCCGGCTGCGCTTTGCAGCGCACGTCTGGCGCGTGTGGCGATGGGCTGCATGCGGCCGATCAGCCACTCGCCGGAAGGCGCGCGCCAATCCCCGGGCAGAAGCGTCCACATCACCACGCGCATGTTGAGTTCCCGAGCCTCGCCGGCCAGCCACGGATTGCGCAAACCGAAGGGAGGACGAAACCATTTAGGAGGCGCGCCGAGCACGCTCTTGATCGCTGAATGCGTCAAGCGCAGCTCCACGCGAATTTCCGTCGAGCGCTTCCACATAAGATTGGGATGAGACTCCGTGTGGTTGCCGATCACGTGGCCGCGCGCGGCAATTTCGCGAGCCAGTTCCGGGTATTCTCGCAAGTAGCGCCCAATCAGAAAGAAGGTTGAAGGTGCATTGTACTTCGCAAGCAGATCAAGGAGCTTAGGCGTGATCGCGGGATTCGGCCCGTCGTCAAAAGTAATCGCCAGCTTGCGTGGCGAATTCGTACGACAAATCGTCGCACCAAAAAGTTGCGCGCGCGGGTAGACGCCGCCATACGCAACGAGTCCGGCAGCAGCGCCAATCGCCCCGGGTACGCTAATGAGCCAGGGATTCACGGCGCTATTCTCGCACGCACTCGGCCCCGAGGAAAACGAATGCGCGGTTTTCCCACCTGGCTCAGGCCGGGAGCCTGCGCCTGGTTTTTAAATCGGTAAGCAGCCGCTCCACTTCGACGTCGCGATCCATCCGCGTGAGCCGCTCGCCGGTATCGTCGGTCATCAACTCGACTTCCGCGGTGGCCACCGATTCGCTGTGATTCACGCGGTCCTTCAGGCGATCAAACGCTAAGCTCTTGGAGTTATCGCCGATCGCGGTTTGCGCGCGCGCCGCCTTGCCCAGCGCCACGCTGCGGCGATGCCGAGCGAGCAACAAATCGCGCTTCGATTTCGCTTCGTCCAATTTTTGCTCCAGTTTCTGCAAGGCGCCTTTCAGCGTGTCCACTTGCGCTTTCTGATCGTCGACCTGCTCGCGAAAGCTTTGCGCGAGGCGTAGCGATGTTTGATAGCGGTCCAGCGCCGCACGCGCCAGGTCATCTTCGCTCTTGTCGACGGCGAGTTCGGCCTTGCGCATCCAATCCTTCCCGGTGTCTTCGTTTTCCTTTAGCTTTTTCTCCAGCATGTGCTGGTCCGCGATGGACACCGCCACCTGCGTTTTCACCTGCAGGTATTGGTTCTCCATATCGAGGATCACTTGTTTGATCATTTTCTCGGGATCCTCGGCGCGATCGATCATGTCGTTGAGATTCGCGCGAATTAAAGTGCTCACTCGTTCTAAAAGCCCCATGATATTTCTCCTTTCAAACTCAGTTGTAGGGGCGCACTTTAGTGCGTCCCAGTCTTTCCGAACGCCTCACAATTTCAAAATCGGCAGAAGCAACGCCAAGCAGTTCTGCAGCACAAACGTCAGGTGACCTGCAACGTGGCTCAGCACGAAGACGACGATCACCATCACGAATACCCACAGCACCAGCAATTTCTCTTTCATGGTCATGACGCGCCCCCCTCCAGGGCTCAGCCGTGGCCCGCAAGAAGCGTCTGGGCAAGCGGTTCGCCGCCTGCCCTGACGGAAATAGTTCTTACGCCGATTTATTCGGCAACACCGGCGGCGCCAGCTTCGGCGCGCTGTCGCCAATCAGGCGCACCTTCGACAGCAACTCAGACATTTGCATGCCGGAGAGCGCCTCAAACAGCGCAGGAACTTGCGCCGCGATTTTGGTGATGTCGCCGGTGAGCTTGTAGGCTCCGGCGGCATCACCGTTGCCGGTGGAGACGATGGTGACTTTGTCGACTTTGCTGAGCGGCTCCGCGAGCGCGCGGACCACGTCCGGCAAGCCGGTGATCAGCTTGTCGAACACCGCGGCCTGGTTGTACTCCTGATAGGCCTCGGCCTTCACGTTCATGGCCTTGGCTTCCGCTTCGCCCTTCTTGAAAATAATCTCCGCTTCCGCTTCTCCCTGCGCGCGGATCGAAGACGCGCGGCC
>Ga0209736_1000412_pt1 | contig 13848 bp, 7 predicted proteins | sample BlaSpr_A8_Ref_M3_FD_187992 | JGI IMG/M metagenome (GOLD analysis project Ga0209736, IMG submission 187992) | Forest soil microbial communities from Thunder Bay, Ontario, Canada - Black Spruce, Ontario site 2_A8_Ref_M3 (SPAdes) (version 2) | ecosystem: Environmental > Terrestrial > Soil > Boreal... | reverse complement strand
GTCGCCGTCACTCTTTTTTTATTTCATGCCCGCCGAATTGATTGCGCATGGCCGAGAGCAGCTTGTCGGTAAACGAATCAGCATCGCGCGACCGCAGGCGTTCGAGCAGCGACATGGTGATGACCCACGCGGGCACGCCCAATTCGATGGCCTCCGCGACGGTCCAGCGTCCTTCACCGGAATCGGCCACAAAGGGAGCGATCCCGTGCAGGGTGGGATTCTTCCGCAATGCGTCAGAGGTGAGATCCAACAGCCACGATCGCACCACGCTTCCGTAGCGCCAGATTTCGGCGATTTGGTGCAAGTCCAAGTTGAACTCGCTCTTATGCTGCAGAATGGAGAACCCTTCCGCGTAGGCTTGCATCAAGCCGTACTCGATGCCGTTGTGAATCATCTTGGTGTAGTGGCCGGAGCCGACTGCCCCGACGCGGCCCCAGCCGCGATCCGGCGCCGGCGCGAGTGTTTCGAAGATCGGCCGCAAGCGCTCGACCACCGCCTCGTCGCCGCCGATCATGAGACTATAGCCCTCCGCGAGTCCCCATACGCCGCCACTGGTGCCGGAATCGACGTAGTGAACCTGGCGCTGCGCCACCGCTGCCGCTCGGCGCTGCGTGTCGCGGTAATTCGAATTCCCGCCGTCGATGATGGTGTCGCCCGCCGCGAGCAGGGGAATCAGGTTCGTGATCGTGCCGTCGGTGATCGCCCCGGCCGGCACCATCAGCCAAACCACGCGCGGCGCCTTCAGTTTCGCGACCATCTGTTCGAGTGAGGCCGCCGATTCCGCGCCCTGCTTCTCGAGAGCGGCGCGCGCGGCGTCGGCGGGATCGAACCCCACGACTTTGTGACCGCCGCGCATCAGCCGCTGCGCCATGTTGGCGCCCATGCGCCCCAAGCCAACCATTGCGATTTGCATATTTTCAACCCGTTCGGGAACGCATCCGCATTCAGTATAGATCTCGCCACGCGGGGAGGTACAGCGGGATCTTAAGGAAGCTTCAGCATGTTGACATCCTCCCCGCCCTCAGCTTGTGGCTGCCGCTGATGCGGCAAGGGCGGAGATTCCTATGGAGCTAGGCAGCAGACCGCACCGTCTCTTCGGCAGGTTCCTGCTTCATCGAGGCGGGTTTCGTCTTGGCCTCGGGGCCACGACCAGAGCTCGCCTCTCGACAGGCTAACACGCGGTGCCCCCGCGCTAGAATGTTCATCGCACCGACCACATCGGCATGATTCTCGTAACCACACGCGACACATTTGAAGGTCGCTTGGGTCTAGCGGTTCTCTGCGGCGACGTGATCACACAGCGGACAGAGTCTGCTGGTGTTATGCGCCGGTGCGTCTATGCAGTTTCGGTCAACTCGTTTGCCACTATGCTTTCGCCAATCGCGCCATCCTTCCTCGTCCTCAGGGACGCGGTCTGTCGCGCAGCATGATCATGACCGCGGGACTTCCCACCGGTTCGAAGCGGCCGGTGAATTGCAGGCCGCCGGACGCCGCGTTGACGCGAAACGAGGTGATCGAATCGCCCTTTTGGTTGCACGAATACAGGAACTCGCCGCTGGGATCGATGGTGAGGCATCGCGGATAGTCGGCGTGCACCCAGTTCTCAGAAATCATGCGCAACTGCCCGTCGTTCGCGATCGCAAAAATCGCGATGGCATTGTGCAGCCGGTTCGACACGTACAGAAATCGAGCGTCGGCGGCGATGACGATTTCCGCGGACAGATTGCTGCCGCTGAATTTCGGCGGCAGCGTCGACACGAGTTGCTTGGGTTTGAAGCCGCCTTTCGCAGCATCGTAATCGTAGACCGCGATCTTGCCGTCGTGCTCGTATAGATTGTAGAAAGTCCGGCCGTTCGGATGAAAAACGAAGTGGCGCGGCGCGGATCCGGACGGCGCGGCAATCACGGGCACGCCGGCGGGCAACAGCCGCCCGGCTTGCGCATCGAAGCGCCAGATCAAAGTCAGGTCGAGTCCCGCATCGTTGGCGATGACGAATTGTCCGCTCGGATCCGCCGCGACCATGTGCATATGCGGACTATCATGGTCGCTGATGGCGAACTGTCCGGGCGGATCATCCACCGCGCGCGCACGATGGCGGGCACCGACGCTGGGTCTCACGTCGGTTGGCGCGCCCAGCGCGCCGTCCGGCATCACAGGGAAAACGGCCACGTTGCCCCCGCCGTAGTTGGCGACGAACAGGAACTTGCCGGAAGGATGCACGCTGGCATGGGTGGGAGTGCTGCCGGCCGAGCTCACGGCGCCCAATCGCTTGATCTGCAGCGTCTCGCTGTCGATGGCGTACGAGACGACGGCGCCATTGCGCGTTCCCTGGTAATTGTCGATTTCGCTGACCGCATACAGACGCGTCTGCGCCGGGTTGGTGACGAGCCAGGATGGATTTCGAATATCGTCGAACACCTGCAACTGCGTCAGGGCGCCGGACGCCTTGTCCAGGCGAAACAGGTAAATGCCGCCGCCGTTCGGAGTGTAGGTGCCGACATATGCGTAGGCAAAGGCCCCCGGCGCCGCAACGTCGGGCGCAGCCGCCGCGTACGCGCAGGCTCCCGGTGCGGCGAGCGCGGACGCCGCTTTTAGAAAATCGCGGCGTGTGATTCGTGGATGCATTCAATTGTTCAAGAACAGGGTGATGCTGGTCGCACTGAGTGTAAACGTGGATGCCGTGTATTGTCCTGCGGCCGTCAGCCCCAAAGCCTGGGTCGCGCCTTGAAGCTCCGCTTGCACCCGGGCGACGAATGCCGCAAAGGTATCAAAATTCTCCGAGGTGGAACTCGCGGCGTGGCCGATGGTGAATACCGCGTTCGACGATGTGGCATTGGGGACGATCAGGGCGTCCGCCGCCAGCCCGAGGACGTTGATCGTCTGCGCGCCGACCTGGATTTGATGCCGTACTCCAATGCTCTGATTGTGGATATCGACGTCGATTGCGGAGCTGCTGTAACCGCTGAACGGTGCAGCCGTGCCCGATGCCCAATCGACGGCCAGTTCCGCCTGAATCGTGGTCGGGTCGAGCAAGGTCACCGCGGTAAAATTGGGCGGCGACGCGCCGAACGAGCCGGTCAGTCCCGTCACGATGACGGGCACGCCGGGTGTCGAATTCGTCAGATCCAATGTGCCGGTATTCACAACGTACTGGACGGGCGAGGCGCCGCTCCCGACGAAATCGAAGGGCGCAATCGCGCGGCCGCCGAGAAATGCGAGGTTGAGGCTCAACGCGCCCGCGCCTTGTGCATCGACCAGGCCGGATGCCTTGGTGGTGTCGAGTCGTACGCGACCGGCACTCGAGTCCAATGTGGCATTGCCCGAAGATTGAACGGTGGCTACACCGAAGGCGTCGATCGTCGACCCCACCGAGACCTGCTGCGGACTGTTGATTTGAGTGCCGCCCTGTCCAAAAACGGTGACCAGGGTATTCGCACCCATGAGCACGGTGGTGGTGCCGCCGATGAAGGTATCGCGGCCGTCGGCGCCGACCATCGTGGCATCCTCGATTGCCAACGTGTTGCCGCTGCGCGCCGTGACGATTCCCGACACGCGATCCAAACCCGTGGCCTCAACACTGCTGCCCGCCAAAATCTGGTCGGCGAAAAATGCCACGGTGGCCGGCGCGGTGCTTTGGGTCGCGCCGGCTGTCGTGGTCTGGGTGGCCAGTGTGCCGTAGGCGACGGCCAGAGCGCCCGTGCCCAAGGCTGCGAGCTGCCCCTGCCCCGCGCCACCCGTGGATTCGATGCCATTGATCTCATAGGTGCCGGCATTGCTCAGAATGACCGCCAGCTGTCCCCCGCCGCTTGCGGCGCTGTTGAACGGCATGATCCCCAACGTGAGCGAGCCGCTCACGGTCGAGCCGCTCACGGTCGAACCGCTCGTGGCCCCACCGGCGACACTCACCAGCGGACCGCGGATGCGCACCGGCTTGGCGTCGATGGGCAGCGAGCTCCCGGCAATCAAGGGCGTGACCGTCACCGTCTTGCCGGACACGTTGACGACGTTGGATGCCGCCAGATTGAAATCCAGCGCGAGCTGCGATGCCCCCTTCGAGGCGATGCGGAACGGATCGCTGGGATCGAGAATCAGCTTGAACTGGACCACACCCAAGGCTTGTCCATTTGCGCCGACCGGAGTCAGCGTCACGCCGTTCACGCTGCCGTCGTCATACACGATCTCTGCAGAGCTGTAATCCAGTGTGATGAGCGCGGTCGTGTAGGTGCCTTGCGTCGCGGACGCCGCGCCCAGCACTTCGCTCACATCGGTCAAGGTCGTCAAATCGACCGTGGTGCTTGCCGGGAGCAACGTGAGTCCCGAATTGCCGCTCGATGCCTGCAATTGCACGGAAACCAAGCCGACGCGGTACGCCAGAAAATTATCCGGCGACGCCGTACTCGTCATCGTCACCACGGCCGTGCCGCTGCAGCCCGGGAGCGCCAGCAAGGCCGCGCCCAAGGGCGCTGCGAGCACCGTGCTCCAGGCGCGGCGCGCGGTGGAAAAAACAGCTGCGAGAGATGCGTACATCCGGTGGATAGACCTCTTGAGGGGTCTATTGTTCAGCCATTCCCGCCGCAGTTAAAGCGGCAAATGGGCAAAGTTCTGTGAAGTCGCCCAAGGATTGACGGGCGGGCGTCGCATAGCCGCGACACGGCGGCCAGGACGTCCCAGGGCTAAACGCTAACCGGAGCTATTCGCGAGGAGCCGCGGCGTTCAATTCAAGTGCCGGGCTTCGCGGGCGCGGGTGCGGCGGGCGCTTCAGGCACTTCGGATGCCTCGGGCGTGGTCGACCGCCGCTGTTGCTTCGCATCTTGGCGAGCTTTCCGCGCGGCTTCCTTTTGTTTCTTCGCGTGACGATAATTCGGCTTGGCCAACTGATTCTCCCGGCGGTGATTTAGCGCTTTTTGATCTTACTCCGCTCGCACCGAAACGCGTACCGATAAACGATGCCGTCCGCCGCCGACGATGACGCCGCGCAGTGGCGACACGTCGCCGAAGTCCCGGCCCCAAGCGATGACGATGTGGCCGGTGCCTACCCGCACGTTATTGGTCGGATCGAGATCGATCCAGCCGAACGGCGGACAAAACACCGAAACCCACGCATGCGAGGCATCGGCTCCCAAGTAGGACGCGCCGGATCCAGGCGGCGGCGTAGTGCGCAGATAGCCGCTGACGTAGCGAGCCGCCAGGCCCCGCGAGCGCAGGCACGCGAGCATGATGTGGGCGAAATCCTGGCAGACGCCGCGGCGCGCCGCGAACGCCTCGAGCGCCGAGGTCCTGATGTTGGTGGTGCCGGGCGCGTAGCGAAAATCACGATGTATCTTGTGCATCAAAGCTTCGGCGCCCTGCAGCAGCGGCCGGCCCGGCACGAAGCAATCCGCGGCATAGTCGGCAAACGTGTGCTTGATCCGCACAAAACTCGATTCCATCCGAAAGCGACAGGCGTCGAGCTCGGGCTCGGTCACGGGCCGGCCCGAATAGTTCAGTGCGTCGCGAACCTCCTCCCAGGCGGCGGATTCGGTATCCGCAGCGTCCCGGCGCGGACTGACCTCGACAGCGACTTCCGCCAGCACCTCGAGGCGGTCGTGCGGCTGATCATATTCGAGACGCGTGACGAAGTTTCCGAACGCATCGACATCCTCGCGGCGCGAACTGGGCTCAGGTTCAAGCGCGATCGATCGCGAACGGCAGACTTGGTTCACCGAGTCGCGCGGCGCCAAATGCAGCAGTTGATGCGAATGCGCGACGTTGCCGCCATAGTGATAGACGGTCTGATGACGCACTTGGTAGCGCGTGATTTCGTTCACGCGGCCACCGTGCGAATCTCGGCGTCGATGAGCGAGAAATGTTTCAGCGACAAGCGGTCCGACAGTCTGCCGGCGGCGGCGGCGAGCCCGGTTAGCTGTAGCGCGAGGCTTTGTCGCGCCCGCAGGGCGCGGGGGCTATCGCCCTCGATGGCGCTCAGTTGCATTTCCTTGACGAGCGCCACGGCCTCGTCGAGGGTATCGTCCGGCGAGCCGCCGAGCGACGCGGCCACCCCCACCAAGGAATGCTCGATCGCATGCCACTGAAACGCGAGCGCGCGAGGGTTGGTCTGGTCGAAGACCAACAGATCGAAGGTCGAACCCAATCGCGGCGCCGCCAGATACCGCGTGCGGTATGTGATGGTGCTGTCGCCGATGTCGAGCAGCCACTCCAGCTCGCTTTGAGTCGGGGCCTCCCCGGATCCAAGACGTTGCGCCAGCAGCTCCGCGAGGAACTGCAGGCGCTCCAGCCGGCGGCCGACCATCATCAGACGCCAACCGTCATCCTGTGTCATGTCATCCAAGGCGAAGCCCGCGAGACCCGCCAATGACAGCAGCAGCGCATCGAGAGTCTCCCGCGGATCGCGCTTGGCGAGGGCAGCATCTTGAAATTCTCGCTGCAATACGCCGATGGCGCGCCAGTTCTCCGCCGACAAACGGCTGCGCGCCTGCGCGGCGCACCATCCCAGGCGCTGCAGATCGGCGCTCAAGCCCAATGGATTGACCTCGTCGAACAATGACGGTGCGACGAAATGGCCGCAGGTCTCGAGAACCTGCGGCCAGAGCAGTGCATTCGGCCGCACCCTCAATGTCGCGCGCAGCAGCCGTGCCTTGTCCTCGCAGCGCTCGCTGTAGCGGCCGAGCCAGAACAGGTTCTCCGCCAGGCGCGACGGCAGGTCATCATGAGGCGCGGGGGCGCGCGGCGCCGCGCTCGCGACATTGACTTCGTCGATCGCTCTACGGTCCGGCGCAAGCACCCAAACGTCCTTACTGCCGCCGCCGCGCTGCATCGAGACGATGTCCGCAGTGTCCGACGCAATGCGCGCCAGTCCTCCCGGCATCACTCGATAGCCCGTGGCGGTCGCAATGGCGTACACGCGAATGCCGAGCGCGCGGGCGGAAAATCCCTGCGCGCCGCCGCTGCCGCTGCGCCACACCGGCGCCTGAGAGAATGCCAGGCGCTCCTGCGCGACGTAGGCGTGCGGCTGTGCCTTCAGCCGTCTCGAGAGATCGCCGCGCGCCTGGGCGTCGAGGTCGCGGCCGAACAGGACGCCGAGTTTCTGATTGGGATAGGTGGGCTTGATGACCAGGCGTCCGAGGTTTTCCAGCACGTAATCGAGAGCCAGCCGCTCGCCGCACCACCAGGTTGCAACCGACGGCAATCGCAATTTCTCCCCCAGCAACCGCTCCGCAGCCGCCGGCATGAATCCCATCCACGCGGCCGATTCGAGCACGCCGCTGCCGAGACCATTGGCGAGCACCACCCTGCCGGCACGCACTACGCCGATGAGGCCCGGCACGCCGAGCGCCGAGTCCGCGCGCAGCTCGACCGGATCGCAAAAATCGTCGTCCAGCCGGCGCAGGATGGCGTGCACTCGGCGCAGGCCCCCGAGCGTCTTCAAATACACCGTGTCGCCGCGCACGGTGAGATCATGGCCTTCGACCAGCGGCAGGCCCAATTGGCGCGCCAGATAGGCGTGTTCGAAATAAGTCTCGTTGAACGATCCTGGAGTGAGCACGACGGCCAGCGGTGCTTCGTCGTCCGGTGCGTGTCGCAGCAGATTTTCCCGCAAGGCGACGAAAAAACCGCCGAGAGAACGCACGCCGAGATCTCCCAGCAAATCCGGGAATACCCGCGAGACGATTTGCCTATTTTCCAAGGCATACCCGGGTCCGGAAGGAGTCTGTGTCCTGTCGGCGAGCGCCCACCAGCGGCCATCCGCGGAGCGCGAGATGTCGACCGCGTGGACGTGCAGCCAATTACCGCCGGGAGGCGTGATGCCGTGGCAGGGCCAGAGAAAGTTCGGGTGTCCGAACGGCAGGTCCGCAGGGACCGTGCCGTCGGCCAGCAGCCGCTGCGGACCGTAGACGTCCGCCAGCAGGGCGTCGAATAGCCGCGCCCGCTGCGCGACGCCGAGTTCGATCTCGTGCCACTCGGCGGCGGTCAGCAAAATCGGCAAAGGATCGAGCACCCAGGGGCGATCGCGTCCCTGAGGATCGGCATAGACATTGTAGGTCACGCCGTTTTCCACGATGAGGCGGCGCGCCAATTCGACTCCGTGGCGCACGGCATCGGCGCCCTCGCTCGCCAGGGCATCGATAAGCGGACGCCAGTGCGCGCGCACGTCCCCGGAACTATCGAGCAGTTCGTCGTAGCGGCGCGTATCGCTCAAATAGTCTTCAAGGCGCGCGTCGGTCATCACTCATGCGCAAATCCAGCGTGAATGGAAATTCCGGGTCAATCTTGGGCGGCGCCGCAGCCATGGTTCCGGGGGTATGTCCCATGCGGAAAAAGCGCGCCAAACGCCGGCTTTCCGCCTCGAAGGAATTGACCGGAAAATGTTCATGGCTCAAGCCGCCGGGATGAGTGACGTGATATTGACAGCCTCCGTGGGAGCGATTCATCCAGGTGTCGAACAGATCGAAAGTCAACGGCGCATGCACACCGATGCTCGGATGCAAGGCTGACGCGGGATGCCAGGCGCGGTAGCGCACCGCACCGACGAACTCGCCGATTTGCCCGGTCGGCTGCAGCGGCACTGCGTGGCCGTTGCATGTGACGAGATAGCGCACCGGCGGAAGGCCTGTAACCTTGATTTGCAGGCGCTCCACCGAAGAATCCACATAGCGCACCGCGCCTCCCGGCGTACCCTCCTCGCCCATGACGTGCCAGGGTTCGAGCGCCTGGCGCAGCTCGAGCTGCATGCCGCGCGTGGCGAAATCGCCGTACTTGGGAAAACGGAATTCAAAGTGGGGGGCGAACCAATCCGTCTCGAATTCGAAACCTTCCCGCCGCATCTCCTCGATCACATCCGCAAAGTCCCGTTCGACGAAGTACGGCATCAGGAAGCGGTCGTGCAGCTCCGTGCCCCAGCGCGCCAATGCTGCCGGCGCATACGGTTTGCGCCAGAACCGCGCCACCATCGCCCGCAGCAGCAGCTGCTGAGTGAGGCTCATGCGCGCGTGCGGCGGCATCTCGAAGGCGCGCATTTCGAGCAATCCCAAGCGGCCCGTCGGCCCGTCGGGCGAATACAACTTATCGATGCAAAACTCCGTGCGGTGCGTGTTACCCGTGACATCGATCAGGAGGTTGCGCAGCAGACGGTCAATGAGCCAGGGCGGAACGCTCTCGCCGGGCTTCGGGAATTGGCGGAAGGCGATTTCGAGTTCATACAGCGAGTCGTTGCGCGCTTCGTCGACGCGCGGCGCCTGTGAAGTGGGACCGATGAACAAGCCGGAAAACAGATACGACAGCGACGGATGATTGTGCCAATAGCCGAGCAGACTGCGCAGCAAGTCCGGACGGCGCAGAAACGGCGAGTCCGCGGCGCTCGCCCCGCCGAGCACGATGTGATTCCCGCCGCCGGTACCGGTGTGGCGGCCGTCCAGCATGAATTTCTCGGTCGTCAGGCGCGACTCGCGCGCGGCCTCGTACAGAAACGTCGTTAAATCCGCCAACCGGCCCCAATCGGCGGAGGGATGAATATTGACTTCAATCACTCCAGGATCCGGCGTCACGCGGAAATTGCTGATGCGCGGATCGTTCGGCGGCTCATAGCCTTCGAGAATGATGGGCTGGGCGAGCGCTTCGGCTGCGGCTTCGACCGCCGCCACCAATTCCAGGTAGTGCTCCAACTCGCGCGCCGGCGGCATGAAAATGTACAGCACGCCGTTGCGCGGCTCTGCGCACATCGAGGTGCGCGCGATGGCGGCGGCGGATTCTTTCGGCGGCGGCGATCGTTCAGCCGCCGCGGCGGGGCCGGCCGCGGCGGCGGCTGCGCGTTCGCGGATCTGGCGGCGAATTTCCGTATGCGGCGGCAGGGCGGAGAAGCTCTGCGACGGATCCGGCGCATGAATAAATGGATAATCGGCGGCGGAAGCCCAGGGCTGCGACGCGAGCGGCAGCCGGTAGCCGATCGGGGAATCGCCGGGAATCAAGTAGCAGCGTTCGCTGCGCAGGAACCAAGACCCGGTTTGCCATCGATCTCCGCCCGCGGTGCGTGCGATGGGCAGCACATGGCCTATGGTCGCGTCCAAGCCTTGTTCGAAGACCTTGGCCAGGCGCGCGCGCTCCATCGGGTCCTCGAGCCGCGAATCGAAGGGATCGACGTTCGCCGGCAAGCGGCGCTCGCGCCACACGTGGTAGAAGACGTCTTCGTAAGCCGGAAATACGTACTTTGGATCGAGCCCCAGTTCCAGGGCGACGCGACCGAGAAAGCGCCGTGCAGTGTCCTCCGTCACCGGATACTCGGCTTGCTCATCGGCGATCAGCTGGGGATTTGTCCATAAAGGCTCGCCGTCCTTTCGCCAATAACAATTCAGCGACCAGCGCGGAAGTTGCTCGCCCGGATACCACTTGCCTTGACCAAAATGCGCAAGGCCCGCGGGCGCGTATTCTTTCTTGAGCCGGTGATAAAGACCGGCAGCCAGGCGGCGCTTCTCCGGACCCAGGGCGGCGGTATTCCATTCGGCGCCGTCCCGGTCATCGATCGATACGAACGTGGGCTCTCCACCCATCGTGAGGCGCACATCCTGGCTGCCTAAGTCCGCGTCGACCGCGCGGCCCAATGCCTCGATGGCCGACCACTCGGCATCGCTGTAGGGCTTGGTGACGCGCGGCGCCTCCCATATCCGCCGCACGCTCATATGGTGCTCGAACGATGTCTCGCACTCATCGACCTCACCGCTGACGGGCGCGGCTGCGGACGGCTCCGGCGTGCAGGCGAGCGGAATATGGCCCTCGCCGGCGAGCAATCCCGAGGTGGGATCGAGCCCGATCCAGCCGGCGCCGGGCAAATACACCTCGCACCAGGCATGCAGGTCGGTAAAATCCGCCTTCGCTCCGACAGGTCCATCGAGCGCCTTTACGTCGGGCACCAGCTGAATGAGGTAGCCGGAAACGAAACGCGCCGCGAGGCCCATGTGGCGCATCAGCTGCACCAGCAGGGCAGCGGAATCGCGGCACGAGCCCGAGCGCTTCGCCAGCGTTTCCTCCGGCAATTGCACACCCGGTTCGAGGCGGATCACGTACTGGATGTCGTGAGCGAGGCGTTGATTGACACCGACGATGAAATCAATGGTGCGGCAACGTTCGCGAGAAATGCCGGTCAAATAGCTCGCGACGGACGGCGTTGCCGGGGCCTTCACCAGATACGGTACCAATTCGCGGCGCTCGTTCGAATCGTACTTGAAGGGAAATTGCTCCGCGTACGGTGTGAGGAAGAAATCGAACGGGTTGAGCACCGCCATCTCGACGACCAAATCAACTTCGATTCGAAGCTCGCGGGCCGCTTTCGGAAATACCAATCTCGCCAGGTAGTTCGCCTGGGGGTCCTGCTGCCAATTGATGAAATGCTCCGCCGGGCTCACCTTGAGTGAATAGCTGAGTATGCGCGCGCGGCAGTGTGGGGCTGGACGCAGGCGCACCACCTGAGGGCTCAATCCCACCGGTCGGTCGTAGCGATAGTGGGTGACATGATTCAGGGCAACATGGATCGACAAGGACTTCTCCACGCACCATGATGGTGCATGTATAATCACGGCAGGCGGCCGTTCCGTGCGAATTGTATAACGCGCACGGAGCGGCCTGTCGGAATCAATCAACGCCGGCTGATGATCACTCGGTCCGGAAAGCGCGCAATCTCGCGCATCGGCACGCCCATATCGGACAGGCGATCCCGGCTTCTTGGCGGCAGGACCGCGAAACCTTGAGCGAGAGGAAGCCACACGTCGGCGAACTGGCCCAGTGTCGCGATACCACGCGTCGGATCTTGACGCAACCCTAAGTCGAACTCATCCCGGTAGTCGACCAACACCACGGGTCGCTGTAAATAAAAAGCCAGCGACTGTTGATAGGACTGCACCGCGAATACCGGGATGCCCGTAGGGTCGGACGCCGCGGCCGCGTGCCGCAATGCCAGCGCAACATCCTTGGCGCTGAACAGAGACTGCGCGGCATTTCCCGCGACCAGAATGGCCGCGGAGCCCAAAAACCAGGATCCGCTCAATGCAGAAAGCGCGGCGAGCGGCCGGCCTCGCACCGCAAACACGGCGGCGATGAGTGCGCCAAGCGCCAGCAAGGCGCACATGCAAAAAAGCATGGGACGAATCAATGGCAGCAACTGCCCCGGTTCGGCCGAACTCCACACACCGCTCGCATAGGCGAGTACGCCCACGCCGAATGCCAGGGACAAGAACGCGCCCGTCAGCAAGGCGGCGCGGCCATCGCCGCCCGTGCGGCCGGCACAGAGCAGCGCGAGGGCGGGAATCGCCGGCAGAATGTACGGGATTAGTTTCGAGTCGGAGAAGGAGAAAAAAACAAGCACGAATACGCACCAGATCCATAGCAATCGGGCCGCATCTAATCGGCCGCGCGGCACGCGGTCGCTAGGCACAACGATCAACGCGCACACCGCCTGGGGCAACCACGACACGATTCCCACCACGAGCACCGGCGCAAAGAACCACCAAGGCTCGGTGCGATGTTCGATCGCCGTGGCGAATCGCAGAAAGTGCTCGCGAACGAAGAAAAACTGCAGGAATTCCGCATTGGCGCGGGCCGCCAGCACGAACCAGGGCGCGGCGATCGCCACGAACAACGGCAGCCCCCAGCGAAGATTCAACCGGCGCAGCAGCATCCAATCTCGCTGCCACATGAGGTACGCGAATAAAGTGGCGCCCGGAATCACCACACCGATCAATCCTTTGGTGAGCACCGCGAGCGCCATGGCAGCCCAGCAGCCCAACATCCACGCGCGCCAATGGCTTGCGGTGTCGCGCCGCGCCTGCGCCGCCAAAAAGCAGCCCAAGGCCGCGAGCAGCCAGAAGCTCAACATCATGTCGAGGGTGAGCTGGTGTCCCAGCAGCACGAACAAGGCCGATGCCGAGGTGTACAGCACCGCCCGGAGCCCCGCATCGAATCCCCACAGATCGCGGCCGAGGAAAAACACCGTCAGCAGCACGAGGTATCCGGCAAGCCCGGTGCACAGCCGCGCAGGGAATTCACTCTGCCCGAGGCCCCGGAATGCCAGCGCCGTGAGCCAATACTGCAGCGGCGGTTTTTCCAAGTACACGAGCGCATTGAGATGCGGAATCACCCAATCGCCGCTGCTCAACATCTCGCGAGGAATCTCGGCATATCGCCCTTCATCGGGGTCGAACAGCGGCCGCTGCGCGAGGAGGGCGAACCACAGCACGGTGCAGAAAAGCGCCGCTGCGCCGAGCATCCACGACTTGCGGAGCATGATCATTGGGCCACCGACAAATTAAACCTAAATGCAAACTCGTTGCTACTATACCGGGGCGTGACAGATCAAACACAGACCTCCTGGATACGCTCCGCGGGTTTCGGCCTGGCGGTCCTCTCGTTCATTAATTTGTTCAGCTACCTGGATCGCTACATCGTATCCGCGCTGATCGAAAGCCTGAAGCATTCGGAGCTCGGGCTCTCGGATGCGAATTTGGGATCTCTCATGTCCGGTTTCCTGGTGGTGTATACCCTGACCGCTCCCATATTCGGCGCCTTGGGCGACCGGCGTTCGCGGCCTCGATTGATCGCCCTGGGCGTCGCCTGCTGGAGCTTCGCCACCGCCCTGTCCGGATTCGCGGGCAGTTACCTGACCCTGCTCGTGGCGCGCGCTTCGGTGGGCGTGGGCGAAGCCGCCTACGTCACGATCGCGCCGAGCTTGCTGTCGGATTATTATCCCGCGCGTCAACGCGCTCGCGTGATGGCTATATTTTTCTGCGCAATACCCGTGGGCTCGGCCTTGGGCTACGTAGTCGGCGGACTCGTCGACAAGCATTATGGCTGGCGCGCGGCGTTCTT
>Ga0209736_1000411_pt1 | contig 13858 bp, 13 predicted proteins | sample BlaSpr_A8_Ref_M3_FD_187992 | JGI IMG/M metagenome (GOLD analysis project Ga0209736, IMG submission 187992) | Forest soil microbial communities from Thunder Bay, Ontario, Canada - Black Spruce, Ontario site 2_A8_Ref_M3 (SPAdes) (version 2) | ecosystem: Environmental > Terrestrial > Soil > Boreal... | reverse complement strand
TGGGCCTGAGGGCTCCTGCTAAGTGGAAGAAGTATCACACCGGTTTGTTTCTATGGCAACTGCTTGATAAGACGAAAAAAGCGGCGCGTGCCGCACTTTGGTGTTCTTTGCCCCTTATTGCACGTTGCGTCGAGGCGTATGCCGGGCGCACCATCCCGCTACGAGCGATCCAAGCGGGTGCGCACATTGCGTTGTCGTGATCGGTACCCCCATGGGTCGCTCAACTAAAAGCGGCCAAACTCGCCTCTGCTACTGACGAGTTGGCACCCCACGGTAGCGCATTCCTGCTGACGAGCGTTTTGCCAAGTCACCGCAGACTGTCGCCAGCCAGTAATAACGCTACCCTTGTCCCTCAGGAGGGCACATGATTCGTAACATATTCAGGTCTAACTTAGGCTCGCTTCCGTTACTCGGCCGCCGAAGGGTCGGCGCGACTATTCGAAGCGCTATGCTGATGTTGATTGTGGCGCTGCTCGCCACCAGTCCCCTGCCGGCGTCGGCGGCCACGCCAGACTCGGTGCTGGAGTGGATCGGCGTCATGAACACCACGGTCATTGCGGGCGGCAGCAGTCCGCTGGTGAGCAGCCGCGTGGTCGCACTGGTGTCGGCATCAGTATTCGATGCCGTCAACGGCATCGACCCGCGCTTCCGGCCGCTACATGTGAAACCGGACGCGCCACATCACGCTTCGCAGCGTGCCGCGGCGATTCAGGCAGCCTACGCGATTCTTCTGGACCTGTATCCAGCACAGACCGGGACGCTCACCACTCAGAGGAATGCATCGCTGGCGGCGCTGGCGTTGACCGAAAATGCTAATTCCATCGCGGCGGGTGTCACCTGGGGACAAACCGTAGCAGACGCCATCTGGGCCTGGAGGCTGACTGACGGGAACGCGCCCCCGCCGCCGCCATTCGAAGGTGTGCTGGGCATCGTCGGAACACCGGCTGCCGTGGGCGTTTGGCGCCCGACGCCGCTGGCCAACGGCTCGCCCGGAGCGTCCGGAGCGGGACCGCAGTACGCCTCGATGACGCCGTGGGTCCTGACGCGGCCATCGCAGTTCCGTTTGCCGCCGCCACTGGCCCTCAACAGCCCCGAGTACGCTGCAGATCTCAACGAACTGAAGGTTATGGGCATCTTCTCTGGCTCAGGGCGCACGCCGGATCAATCGGAGCTCGCGTTGTTTTGGGCAGGGAACACTCCGCTTTACTGGAACCGCATTGCCGCGCAGCTCTCCGCCGAACGTGGGCTAACTCTGACCGAGAATGCGCACCTGTTTGCTCTGCTGAATGTCTCCATGGCCGACGCGGGCATCGCGTGCTGGGATGGCAAGTACCGCTACGTTTTCTGGCGGCCCATCACCGCGATCCGAGCCGGTCTCACCGCCGCGGACGCGGACCCTACATGGGTACCCTGGCTGGACTTTTTTCCGGCAGGCACTCCAGCGCACCCCGAGTATCCGTCGGGCCATTCTACAGTGAGCGGGTCAGCGGCGTTCATCCTCGCCGTCGCGTTTGGAGAGAATACCGCGTTTAGCGTCACCTCGGATGTACGTCCGGGCACTCGTTCGTTTTCGAGTTTCTCGGACGCGGTAGCGGAAATCGCCAATGCGCGCGTCTTTGGCGGCATTCACTTCCGAACCAGCTGTGTGCGCGCAAACACGCTGGGTAGGGCTGTGGCGGACTACGTGTCGAGACACGCCATGCGTGCGCGAGACGACGACCGAGGCGACGACCGAGACGATGAAAAAGACTAGACTCAAAGGTAGGGTGCCCCACACGCCGTTTTTCTGCGTGTGGGGCTTCTAATATTAGTTTATGCGTTTTCAGGGATGTCTCGTCCCTCCGGACCGCTTTGACTTTTCCTGTTTCGATGCCTGGTTACAGCGAACGCAAGAAATCGATGACTGCCTGCTGCTGCTGAGTAGTCAGCCTATTGAAATTATCGATGACCTTGTTTGCCTCGCTGCCTTGGCTGCGGTGATCTCGGATGGCCTCCACCAAGTTGGTCGTCCGTCCGTCATGGAGGAAGAAAACGCGTTGTCCGACCCCCCAGAGAGGAGCGCTTCGGAACTCGTCGGGGCCGGCACCGCCTTGCGTGATGCCATCGGCGAGGCCTTGACCCATGTGGTGAACGATAAGGTCAGAGTAAAGATTCGCTGTCTGATTCGAGAGCGCGGCGCTCGGGCTGGTCGAGGAGCCACTCGCAATCTTTGCCCCCGTGGTCAACGAGGGTGTATGGCAATGGATACAGCCTATCTTGGCAAAGGTGGCGCGTCCATTCTCGCTGGACGGCGTGGCGGGTGCGGGAGTGGGCGGCGCCAGCATGCGCATGAAGTTGGAAAAGGCTTCGATGTCTGAGAGGACCGCCGTGTTTGAATTGCTGCTGGTCGAGGGAGTGGGAGTGAAATTCAGCGTGTCCTCAGGAGTGGCGTTAAAGAGGCAGCCCGGCGTTTCGTCGCGCTCTTGCGGGAAAAGTTGGTTCGAGACTCCCATCTCGACGTTGTAGGCCTCGCCGGCGAACATGAGAAGGGATTTGTTCTGCGCTTTCCACCCGAAACGCGTGATGGTCCCATCGTTTGCACTGAGGTTCACATTTCCGCTCAGGTGCGCGTTCGCGTGGCCGGAAATACCCATTGCTGACTTCTCCGAGGTGTTGGTTTTCATGTTGGCAAGGATGGCCGAGTCTGAAATCGCTTCGATGAGTCCCGCGCCAAACACGGGAGTCGGGATTCGGAAAATAATGTTCGCATTCCCACCTTGGCCTGTAAGCGGATTTCCCGCGGGCAGGAAGTCGAATTGGGCGATGTTGCATCCGCGTGCGTCAGTTCGTCCGGTGATCACGAAGAGGTTATGCACTTCGCCATCGGCGTTGCCGCTGCTCTTCTTAAACCGCGCTTCGCGGATCGGACCATTCTGCACGATGAACCATGGCACAGTGTTCTTCGCCCCATTCAAGGCAGCAACTGCGATTAAGGGATTTTGCGCCGGGCTCGTTCCGCCCATGCCCGGCTGCGCGTGGCAAGATAAACATTGGTTGGAGTTGAAGCGCGGACCGAGGCCATTGTTCGCACCGCCGGTCACGACCTCTATATCAGCGAACCTCGCCTGCCCATCCTGGAAGAACGCAGTTTCGTCCGCTGTAAGACCCTTGAGCGGAGTGCCGCCGCCCGCGGGGCCGCCGCGCACGCCCGGGTCTACTGGAGCTGATTTGGTTTCGCCAGATTTGGTTTGGCCAAAAGTGTGGACGCCCATGGCCAATGCCACAGCCACGATTGCACCGAAACTCATGCGAACAACTCTCCGGAACGTCATCTCGATTATCCTCCCGGAGCTGGGAACGCTGGTATTGTACACCGACACCAGGTCTATCTGGCGGGTGTCGTAAAGACCGTCGGTGTGCCGCCGCTACGCCACCCACCTCATGGTCAGTCTCTTGTGCTTCTTCGCGCAGTCGAGAAGATAAAGATCGATCAACTTCTGGCAGGGAAGTCCTGTCTCCTCCGCCAGTCCTTTGAATAGTCCACAACTTCCGGACTCAAGTTAATTCCCACGGCCTTTTTCTTGCCGGCGTACGGGTTCTTCAGTTCTTTCAGCTTGGAAAAATTATATTCCTTCTTCATAAAATCGAACCTCCTTCTTGGTTGCCTTCCGTGCGGGAATGATCCGAACGATGGAATCGGAGTCCCTGTAGCAATGAACGACGACCAGCGGCCTTGCTGCTGAACTCACTCCGAGAAGGATAGAGCGATCCTCTTCTTCCGAATGTTCTGGATCATGAAATAGGCGCGCATGCAGATCGCTGAAAACGCTCTGGGCTTCCTCAAACCAAACTCCATGTTTGGTCCGATTGCCCCTATTCTTCCGTTCATCCCAATCGAATCAACATGTTTAGATAATATCTAGATACTAGAGATATGGCGAGAGGGATACGATTACATAATCCTAAAACATACAACATGCGGTCGCCGCTGATTGCAGTTCTTCGCTGACCCCAGGCGCAAGTTTTCGTTACTACCTAAATCCTGAATAAAATCACGTTGAAAATTCTCCTTTTGGGTCGAGAATACCTCCCAACGAGGTAGCGCCCATGACTAAGAACTATGACATTGCTGTGATCGGCGGAGGCATTGCCGGCGCGGCGCTCGCTCATTCAATGTCCAAGGCGGGTGCGCAAGTGTTGGTCTTTGAAGCTGAAACCCAATTCAAGGACCGCGTTCGCGGCGAGGTGGTGGTCCCGTGGGGTGTGGCCGAAGCGCAAGCACTGGGCCTCGAGGTTGCATTGCAACAGGCAGACGCCCGCAAATTACCTTGGCTAAACCAATATATTGGCCCCCAGCAGATCGAGCGCCGTGATTTTCCGGCCACGACTCTCACGAAGACCCCGCTCGTAACCTTTTACCATCCTCGGATGCAAACTTCTTTGCTGAACGCAGCGGAGGAATGTGGCGCCGAAGTGCGCCGAGGCGTAATGGTCACCTCCGTCGTGCCGGGATGTCCTGCCCACGTCAAACACAAAACGAATGGCCAAACGGAAGAGATCGCTGCTCGCTTGGTCGTAGTCGCCGACGGCCGCAATTCCCAATTCCGCCGCAGCGCTGGTTTTCAATTGCAGTGCGAGACGCATTCCTTGTGCACGGCGGGCGTCCTGCTCGAATCCGTCTCACTTCCAGAGGATACGTTTCACCTGTTCGCGAATCCCGCCTTGGGTGAGATTATTATTTGGGCCCCTCAAGGGAACTCTCGGGTTCGTACGTATATTTGCTACTGGGCGGAGGCAAGACCGCGCTTTCAGGGCGCGGCTGACATTGCTCGCTTCATCGACTCTCTAGAATGGACAGGAACGGCGGGCGACTATTTCTCAAAAGCAACACAAGCTGGCCCGCTTGCCACGTTCGAAGGTGCCGATCGTTGGGTTGAGCATCCCTACCAGGATGGTGTCGCGTTGCTCGGCGATGCCGCTGCTAGCAACGATCCCACCTGGGGACAAGGGCTTTCCCTCGCATTGCGCGGCGCCCGCACCCTCCGCGACGCTCTCCTCCGAAGCGGGGACTGGGATGCAGCCGGTCACGACTACGCCCGCGAACAAGATCGGTACTACGGAAAACTGCGTACCGTTGCTGGTTGGTTCCGCGAATTCTTTATGATTACCGGACCGGGAGCGGATGCCCGCCGCGCACGCGCCCTCCCATTGATCGGTCAAGACCCCACTCGAGTTCCGGATCTTCTCTTCAGTGGACCTGACATCTCCGTCGCTTCCGATTCACGAGCTCGATTCTTCGGCGAAGACCAAACCGCTGCTTCTGCATAAATCTGGGAGTGGCCGGATACCCCACACGCCGCCTTTACGCGTGGGGGGTGTTCGGAGCCATCTTCATGCGCATAGACATCTGTTGCGCGCTTCCAGCTTCTGTCCAGGCCCGCACAACTAGCCATTTTGCACACTAAATTCCCCCCATCCCCATTCCCCTCATCAACTTACGCCCCTAATAGATGCGGTTCGAGTGAGTACCAAACAAGAAATAACTTGACAAGTTATCACGAACTGCGGTATCACACCCCATGATAGCCACTCGCCAGCTCGGTCCTACTACCTCGTCCCCTCTGAGCCCCTCTTTGCTCTCCTCCTGCCCCGATCCCGCCGAGGCGTCTCCGCGTTATCTTTTTCTCTTCTTGCCTGCTTTCGACTGTCAGCTATCGGCTGTCAACTCGCTTCCTCTAAGTCCTTTCCCTGCCACTCTTACAAGCCACTCGCATATCATTGAAAACACAGCCACTTTAAGTCTCGTATTTGCCACTCTTACGGGACGCGTCAAGCATAAGTCCTGTGTTTGCCACTCTTACAAGAAACACCCGGGGTGGGGTATCCCTTCGACATCTAGCCTTGCCAGAGCGTCACGGCTCGGCCTAGACTGGACTAGCCATTGAACGAGCGTATGCTTCCAGCAAGCTTTCAAATTCGCGATCTGACCATCCGCCCTGCAGCGGTTCTTGCCCCCATGGCCGGCGTCACGGACACGCTCTTCCGTCGCGTCATTCGTGGCCTCGGCAGTTGCGGCCTGCTCATGACGGAGTTCACCAGCTCCGAAGGCATCACCCGCAGCGCCGCCAAAACACTTCGCTATCTCTATTTCCAGGAAGACGAGCATCCCATCACCGCCCAACTCTTCGGCGCAAATCCCGCTGTCATGGCCGAAGCCGCGCGCATGGTCGAAGACCTTGGCTACGACGCCGTGGACATCAATCTCGGCTGCCCTGCCAAGAAAGTCGTCAAATGCGGTGGCTCCGGCTTGCTGCGCGATCTCCCGCTCCTCGGCGAAATTTTCAAAGCCGTCCGCGCCGCCGTCAAAATCCCGCTAACCATCAAACTCCGCGCCGGCTGGGACGAAAACTCCATCGTTGCCGTCGAGGTCGCCAAAATGGCGGAAAGCCTCGGCGTCGAAGGCGTCGCTGTCCATCCGCGCACGCGGTTGCAGGGCTACGCAGGCGCTGCCGACTGGAGTATCATTGCCGCCGTGAAGCAGGCGGTGAAAATTCCCGTCATCGGCAATGGCGACATTAACGCGCCCGAGGACGCCGAGCGCATGGTCTGCGAAACCGGCTGCGATGCCGTCATGATCGGCCGCGCCGCCGCGACCAATCCTTGGATTTTTAGGCAGATGCAGCAATACGCCGCGACTGGCCGCTACGACACGCCCACCGAGGACGAGCGCCATCAGTTACTTTCTGGCTACTATAGGCAAATTAATGCCGCCAACCTGCCTGACGGTATAGGCAAAATGAAGCAGTTCGCTTGCTGGTTTACTCATGGCGTGGGGAACGGCAGCGAGCTTCGTCGAATCGTACATGCGGCGCGAACGCCCAGTGAGGTCGTCGAGAAGGTGGAATCCTTCTTTGAGAGCCGAACCGCCGCGGGAGTCGGACGCCTTGCGGCCACCCCAATCGGTGACCGCTCGCCGGCTGACCAAAGCAGTGACCGCTCTGTGGCTGCCCAGAATGATGGCTGCACAGCGAACGCCAGAAAAGAGGACCCAGCCCATGGTCCACTTGACGCAGACCGCCTCGAAGCAACGCTCGGAGCGTAGAATCGCCGTCCGCCTCCCGCTACAGGTAAGGGGACGAGATAGCCGCGGTGTCGCCTTCGAAGAAGAAACTTCCAGCGAAAATTTATGCCGCAGCGGCGCCGCCTTCGTCACGCGTTTTGACGTCGCCATCGGCTCCGACCTCGAAATCCGTATCCCTTTTTCCCACTACGCCTCGCGCCGCACGGAAGCGGACTTCGCCACCCAGGGCCGAGTAGTCCATGTCGTGGATTCTTCCACGCAAGGCCAACGACTGGTCGGCGTTCAGTTCATCGGCCCCCGCTTCCAACGCGTCTTCCGCCCAGAAAACGCCGCGTAAACATCACGCGCCCAGGTTAGGCCGCCTCTGTCCCGTCCGCGTCAACTTAAGCCAGGATCAGACTCGGATCTGCATTGAGCGACGCATCGCCAAACACCCCGGCGCGAAATTTCTCAAACGCCGCCGCCGCAATCATCGCGGCATTGTCTGTCGAAAGCGCACGGCTCGGAAAAAAAACTTCGACGCCTCTGCTCTTCGCGCGCTCTTCAAACGTGGTCCGCAACTGGCTGTTCGCTGCCACGCCCCCGGAAACCAGCACGCTACCCACTGCCAACTCTTCCGCGGCCATCATCGTGCGGTCCACCAGATCGCGCACCACGGCGTTCTGAAATTCGCGCACCAGCGCCAGCATTTGCGGCGAGCACAGCGGCCGCAATTGCTCAAATTTCCGCTCGCCGCGTTGCAAAGCCTCCTCCCGCGTTCGAATCTCGCCGGCATATTCCGGATGCTCGCGCACGTGATAGAGCACCGCCGTTTTCAAGCCGCTGAAGCTGAAATCAAGCGCATTCCCACGCGTCTTCGTGGGACCGAATTTTACCGGAGCAGGCGCCCCGTTCGAAACCGCCGCCAATCGATCCAAAATCGGCCCGCCCGGATAACCTAACCCCAGCAGTTTTGCGACCTTGTCATATGCTTCTCCAGCGGCATCGTCGCGAGTCTGCCCAATTTTTCGATAACGCAAGAGCCCGGCCGAATCCTGCCCGTTCGAATCCCCGGCCTTCACTTCGTATAAGACCGTATGCCCGCCCGAAACAATCAAGCAAACTGCCGGCAATCTCGCCACGCGCCCCGCTTTGAACGCCTCCAAAAAAACCGCGTGCACATGGCCCGCCAAATGATTCACCGGGATGAGCGGCTTCTCCAGCGCCGCTGCCAAAGTTTTTCCATACGTGATCCCCACCAGCAGCGCGCCCACAAGTCCCGGCCCCTGCGTCACGCCAATCGCATCCACCTCGCCAAGCTTCATCCCTGCCTGGGCCAGCGCCTCTCGCACCACAGGCACGATTTGGCGCAAATGTTCACGCGACGCCAACTCCGGCACCACTCCGCCATATTTCCTGTGAATATCGATCTGCGAGGCCACCACGCTGGACAAAATCTCCCGGCCATCAGCAACCACCGCCGCGGCTGTCTCATCGCAGGACGATTCAATCCCCAAAATGCGCGTCATCTTCAGACTCTCGTTGGTTGAAATTAAAGTTTCAAATTCTTCAAATATTCGCGAAAGGGGCCGCCCAACTCATCGTTCTGCAAAGCGATTTCGACAGTCGCTTTCAGGAATCCCAATTTGTCGCCCGCATCATAGGATATGCCTTCATAGATGTAGGCCCAAAGACCATGCTCCTGCGCAAGGATGCGCAGCGCGTCCGTCAACTGAATTTCATTTCCTGCCCCCGGCTTGGTGCGCTCCAGGCAATCGAAAATCTGCGGCGGCAAGACATAGCGGCCGGTGATCGCCAGGTTGGATGGAGCATTCTCCGGTTTTGGTTTTTCCACGAGGTTGCGAATCCTCAAAAGCCGGGCACCGAACGGCGGCTGCGGAGCGGCCTCTCCATCGACGATGCCATAAAGATGCGTTTTTTCCCTCGGCACTTCTTCTACAGCAATCGCCCCGACGCCAGTGGCCACGTAGACGTCAATGAGTTGTTTGGTCGCGGGATTTTCTCCCGGAATCAGCACATCTCCCAACAAAACCGCAAACGGCTCGTCGCCCACAAGATCTTTTGCCACCAACACGGCGTGTCCCAGACCAAGCGGCTCCTTCTGCCGCGTGTAGCTTACCTGCACCATATCGCTAATTCGCCTGACCATCGCGGCTTGTTCGTGCTTTCCTTTTTCCTCCAGGAAGCGCTCCAGCATAGGCGCATGGTCGAAATGGTCTTCAATCGAGTTTTTTCCTTTACCCGTAACGATGATGATGTGTTCGATTCCCGAGGCCACGCACTCTTCCACCACGTACTGGATCTGTGGCTTGTCCACAACCGTCAGCATCTCTTTGGGTTGCGCTTTGGTCGCGGGCAGAAAGCGCGTGCCAAGTCCCGCAGCAGGCAGAACGGCCTTGCGAACTTTGCGTACCGAGTTCGTTGGTTGCGGTGTATCAGCCATGCGTTTCCTCGGAGGATTTATTTCTTCTTGGTGGACTTTTTTTCTTTCGTGGAACTTTCCTTGGAACTCGTTTCTTTCGCCGGAGAATCCTTGCCGCCGGCTTCTTTGCCTCCTCCATCTTTTGCGGAAGCATCCTTTGCGCCAGCGTCCTTCCCACCACCCTCTTTACCATCCGCGGCGGCCTTGCTCTCTTTGCTTCCACCTTCCGTGGATTTCCCTGCGTAATCCGTGACGTACCACCCCGACCCCTTAAACTTAATCGCCGGCGCGGTGATCACCGATTCCACTTTGCCGCCGCAATGCGGGCACTTCTTCAAGTGCGGACCAGCCACTGGCTCGATCTTGTCCGTGTGTCGGCCGCACTTCAAGCACTTGTATTCGTACAGTGGCACAGCTACTCCCTCCGCGCTATCTCCAAACGAAAAAGTATAGCATGCGTCACAAATTGTCTCCGCAGCGCATGCTAGACTCCCATGCATGAGCGGAGCCGTAGCCAGCGACACCAAAACTGCACTGGGTTGCTTGTATCTCGTCGGCACCCCCATCGGCAATCTAGAAGACATCACGCTGCGCGCTCTGCGCATCCTCAAAGAAGTCGACCAAATCGCCTGCGAAGACACGCGCCATACACAAAAGCTCCTCAACCACTACGAAATCCGCAAGCCGCTCATCAGCTATCACGAGCACAACGAAATGACGCGCGCCCCCGAACTTTTAATCTCTCTCGAGCAAGGTGCAAAAATCGCGCTTGTCAGCGATGCCGGCATGCCGCTAGTTTCCGATCCCGGCCATCGCCTCGTCACTCTCTGTCTGCGCCATCACGTTCCCGTCGTCCCCGTGCCCGGCCCATCGGCTCTCCTAGCTTCGCTTGCCGCGAGCGGCCTGCCCAACGAGGAATTTCTCTTCGTCGGCTTTCTCCCCGCTCGCACCGGCGAACGCCGCCGTGCGCTGGAACGCCTGCGCATCGAGGATCGCACCATCATTCTCTATGAAGCTCCGCACCGCATCGCTGAATGTGTAGCCGACGCCCGCGAAGTTCTCGGCAATCGCACCGCGTGCATTGCGCGCGAAGTCACCAAGCTCCACGAAGAGTTCCGCCGCGGCAAACTCTCCGAACTTTTCGCCTCGCTCAAAGAACGTCCAGCCAAAGGCGAAATCACTCTCCTCATCGGGGCCGAAGATCCCGCCGACGCTCGCACGCCCGCCAACTCCATGCAAAGCCTTGCCGAGCGCGTCGAAGAACTCATCCACCAAGCCAAACTCGACCGCAAAGAAGCCCTAAAACTGGCCGCCAAAGAGCGCGGCCTAACCCGCCGCGAAGCCTACGACAAAATGGTCACCGCGCGTGAACCTGAAAATAGCGACTCGTGACTCGCAAGCTATCCTAAAGAAAAACGGCAAACGGCTTGATGCTCTGGAGGAATTGATTTCCATCTTCAGGCAAGGAAAGTGGCCCATCCGATGGCGAGAATATCGCCTGCGCTACGACGTCTTTGGAGGCCAAGTTGTGCTTCATTCTTTCCGTCATAGGAAAAGAAGCCTACTGACACGTTCGGGATGGCGATGTCGTGGCGTTTTTGCCGAATGGAGCCAGAAACCGCGTTGACAGAAGCTGTGAAAACCTTAATCAAGGTCTGCACGTTGCGTAAATCGAGAGCAGCGCAGCCCCTCGAAGCGGGCGAAAAAGCTGAGCGGACGGAACTTCTTTCGAAAGATGTCCATTAACGGACAGTATTTGCGGGGCGAGAGAGGCACACTTCAGGTCTTGCAGTTTTTAGAAGGAGACTCATGCAGAATATTTCAAAGATTTCATTAGCACTGGCAATTACGCTAAGTGCTTCCATGTATGGCAAGGCTCAACCGCAGGCGCCCGCACAGGCAGGCGACCCTATACCAACATACCGAGTCAGCGTCGTCAGCCGCACCGCGCAAGCGGTGAACTACAGACACCGCAGCGGCGCGACAAAGATTGATTTCCAGGGCACCGACCTCATGCGCAGCGCAAGAGGCCAGGCCTCGGTAAACAGCAAGCGCGGGAGGCTGACAGTCGAAGTTGAATTTTCCGACCTCGACAGGCCCACCGCATTCGGCAACGAATACCTTACCTACGTCCTATGGGCAATTTCTCCCGAAGGACGTTCCATGAATCTCGGGGAAGTCCTGGTAGGCGACAACCGCCGCAGCAAGCTCGATGTGACCACCGATCTTCAGGCTTTTGCGATGATCGTGACCGCGGAACCTTATTACGCGGTGCGCCGCCCGAGCAATGTGGTAATCATGGAAAACGTGATTCGCCAGGATACCCGAGGAACCTCGGAACCCATGGACGCCAAGTACGAGCTGATCGATCGCGGCGGATACATTCCGACCGGCTATAACTTCGATCCAGTGGTCTTGAATGCCAAGTTGCCGCTGGAATTCTTTGAAGCGCGCAATGCGGTGCGCATCGCCAAGTCGGCGGGAGCCGAGAGGTATGCCGGCCCGAGCTACGAAAATGCTGTTCGCCAGATGAACGAAGCCGATGCGATCGCCACCGGCAGACATGAAAGCAAGAAATCACTAATTTCCATCTCGCGCGAAACGGTGCAGACCGCGGAAGACGCACGTGAAATCGCCATGAAGCGCATTGAATCGGAACGTGCGGAGCACGAGCGCAGCGCGTCAGCGGGCCGTGAAGCCACCGCCAACGCCGCAACAGCCGATGCCGTTCGCGATCGCGACGACGCCGACCGAAGGAAGCGTGAAGCGGAAACCAACACCGCCGGCGCCGTTCGCGACCGCGATGAATCCGACCGAAAGAAGCACGAAGCGGAAGAAGCCGCCAAACGAGCTCAGGGCGCCCAGGCCAACGCCGAGGCTGACTCCGACCGTAATCGAGCAGCAGCAGCGTCTTCCGACCAGCAAACACAGAATGCCAGGAGTGCTCAGGCATCCGCCGAAGCTGATTCCGACCGCAACCGAGCCGCAGCGGCCTCTTCCGACCGGCAAACACAGAATGCCAGGAGTGCCCAGGCATCCGCCGAAGCTGATTCCGATCGCAACCGAGCCGCAGCCGCCTCCTCAGATTTGAGGGCGCAAGATGCTGTGCGCGACCGTGAAGAGCTTCGCGCAAAGCTGCTACAGCAGTTCAACCTGATTCTCGAAACACGCGACACGGCCCGCGGCCTGGTCGTAAACATGTCAGATGTGCTCTTCGACAGCGGACAATATACGTTGCGTCCACTGGCGCGCGAGAAGCTGGCGAAAATATCGGGGATCGTGCTGGCTTATCCGACGCTTATGCTGGCCGTTGAAGGCAACACGGACAGTGTGGGTACGGAAGAGTTCAACCAGACGCTCTCGGAGAAGCGAGCCGAAAGTGTCCGGACCTACCTCACCAGGCAAGGAGTACCGGAAGGGTCGACGACTGCCGCAGGATTTGGCAAGACGCGGCCCATTGCTTCCAACGATACATCGGACGGACGCCAGCAAAACCGGCGCGTCGAGCTGATCGTCTCTGGCGAAGTGATTGGAACGAAGATCGTTTCGATCCAGGTACTGCCAGTCAGTGCATCCTCAACGCCCCGCTAGTCCAACCGCAGACAGAAGAAAAGCCGGCTCCTCGTGAGCCGGCTTTTTCTTTTGGCTTGATGTTTCAACCTCGATGGTTAGATCCGCTGGATTTTCTCGTTCGTTTCGAAGGAACTGCGCGCGAAAACTACGCAACGACAGAGACTATGCCGCCGAATCCCTTTGGCGCGTGGCTTTAACGCCCGAGAGAATACCAACCCCCAAGAGTATGATCGCACCAACGACTATCCAATGTGTGGGCAGATGTAGCAGGAATGCGCCGTAAATAAGACCGGCGGTTAGAATCGCGAATCCAATGGCGTAGAGTCCGAATGACATGCTGTTTCCTTTCCGCTGCGCCGGCGGGGCGATCTCTTGAGAACGCGGCGTGCATACGCTCAAGAAAGATACGGAAAAACCAAAGCCTTCCACCCCGCTACTGCCCGGGGAGGAAGGACCTCGGTTTGTTGGTTAGTTGGTTGACGCTCGAGCTAGTTTTGATCTGGATGGCTATGGCGCCAATTCCAGTAGTTTCCTTGCTCGCGGCGGTTATTTCGGCTGAACTCGCGATAGTCTCTGTGCCTTTCGCCGAGGTATACGCGGTAATTACGGTCCTCGCCGTCATTCCACTGATGATAGTCATGATGATGGCGATCGTAGTAGCGATTGTGATCGCCGCCCGTACTGACAATCACTTCCTGGGCAGCGCCCGCCTTGGGTGCTGCTGAGGCAGTGAGAGCCGCAGTAAGAAAAACAAAACTCAGATACTTAGCTGTTAGATGCACGTTGTCCTCCGTAAATCGCGA
>Ga0209736_1000409_pt1 | contig 13924 bp, 12 predicted proteins | sample BlaSpr_A8_Ref_M3_FD_187992 | JGI IMG/M metagenome (GOLD analysis project Ga0209736, IMG submission 187992) | Forest soil microbial communities from Thunder Bay, Ontario, Canada - Black Spruce, Ontario site 2_A8_Ref_M3 (SPAdes) (version 2) | ecosystem: Environmental > Terrestrial > Soil > Boreal... | reverse complement strand
AGACCTTGTGGTCGGCATATTTCTCGGTCGAATACAAGGACGTCGCGGCATTCTCGATCCTGATCATCGTGCTGATCTTCCTCCCCACCGGCCTGCTCGGCCGGCCCGAAGTTGAAAAAGTTTGACGGCCGAGCGCGTGACAGCACCCGCGCCCAAGACGACGGCGGCGTCGCACGCGCCCGGCGCCGCCTACATTTTCAAGAAGGCCCTGATCAGCGCGCTGGTGGCGCTGGTGCTGTTCTCGCTGATGATCGGCATCCGCACCGAAGCCGGACCATCCGGGCAACTGATCTACTGGACCCGATTCGGCGACCTCGCCGCCATGGTGGCCGCCGTGTTCGGCGGCAGCATCATCGTCGAATTGCTGCGGCAGTGGTGGGGCCCGGTCGGAACCATCAGGATCGTCCCGCCCTCAGTGCAAAAGACGCTGGCGGTGGCGCGGCGCGGCATCGCACCGGTGCTGTTGATCTTCACCTTTCTGGTGCCGGTGATCTTCTATCAACAGCGCTACATCCTCGATCTCGGCATTCTGGTCTTGACCTATGTGATGCTGGGATGGGGGCTGAACGTGGTGGTCGGCCTCGCCGGCCTGCTCGATCTCGGCTACGTCGCGTTCTACGCCGTCGGCGCCTATTCCTATGCGCTGCTGGCGACCAACTTTGGGCTTTCATTCTGGATCTGCCTGCCGCTGGCGGGAATCCTCGCGGCACTTTGGGGCGTGATGCTGGGATTTCCGGTGTTGCGGCTGCGCGGCGACTATCTCGCCATCGTCACCTTGGCCTTTGGCGAGATCATCCGGCTCGTCATCATCAACTGGCAGAGTTTGACGGGCGGCCCGAATGGCGTCAGCGGCATTCCCCGCCCTACCCTGTTCGGCATTCCGCTCACGCCGGGCGACGACGGCCTTGCCGCCAAGCTCGGCATCGAGTTTTCGCCGACCCACCGCATCGTGTTTCTGTTCTACGTGATCCTGGCGCTGGCGCTCCTCACCAACTGGGTGACGATCCGGCTGCGGCGCCTTCCCATCGGCCGGGCGTGGGAGGCTCTGCGCGAGGACGAGGTCGCCTGCCGCGCGCTCGGCATCAACACCACCACCACAAAGCTAACGGCATTCGCGACCGGCGCCATGTTCGGCGGTTTCGCCGGTGCGTTCTTCGCCACAAGGCAAGGCTTCATCAGTCCGGAATCCTTCACTTTCCAGGAATCGGCGCTGGTGTTGGCGATCGTGGTGCTCGGCGGCATGGGTTCGCAGCTTGGCGTCGCCCTGGCGGCGCTCGCCATGATCGGCGGCTTCGAGCTGTTTCGCGGTCTCGACCAGTATCGCATGCTGGTATTCGGGGTCGCGATGGTGCTGTTGATGATCTGGCGGCCGCGCGGGCTGATCGGTCACCGCGCCCCGACCGTTTACCTCGAGCACAGCCAGGCGATCTCCTCCGACCTCGTCAAAGAGGGGCACGGATGAGCGGTGAAACGATTCTTACCGTCGATCATCTGTCGATGCGCTTCGGCGGCATTGTCGCGGTCAACGACCTGTCGTTTTCCGCGGAGCGGCGCAAGATCACCGCTTTGATCGGACCCAACGGCGCCGGCAAGACCACCGTGTTCAACTGCATTACGGGTTTCTACAAGCCGTCCGGCGGCACCATGCGGCTGACGCACGAAACGGGTGCGGAAATTGCGCTCGAACGCCTGAACGATTTCCGAATCTCAAAACAGGCGAAAGTCGCGCGCACCTTCCAGAACATCCGGCTGTTTCCCGGCATGACCGCGCTGGAAAATCTGATGGTCGCGCAGCACAATGCGCTGATGCTGGCCTCCGGCCTGACCTTTCTCGGGTTGATCGGCGCGCCGTCCTGGCGCACGGCCGAAAAGCGCGCGATCGATCTGGCGACGCGCTGGCTCGAGCGCATCGGACTGCTGGAACGCGCCGACGAGGCCGCCGGCAATTTGCCTTACGGCGACCAGCGCCGCCTCGAGATCGCGCGCGCGATGTGCACCGAACCGGCGCTTCTCTGTCTCGACGAGCCGGCCGCCGGGCTGAATGCGCGTGAAAGTGCCGCATTGAGCGAGCTGTTGCTCTCGATCCGCGCCGACCATGGCGCCTCGATCCTGCTGATCGAACATGACATGTCGGTGGTGATGGAAATCTCCGACCATGTCGTGGTGATGGATTACGGCGTCAAGATCGCCGAAGGCACACCGCAAGACGTGCGCGACGACCCCAAGGTGATCGCGGCCTATCTCGGCGCCGACGAGGAAGAGGCGATCGCAGTGATGGAGAGCGGAGCGTGACCGTGCCATCCGCCGCCCCCCTGCTCGCGATCCGGTCGCTGCGTGCCGCCTATGGCAAGATCGAGGCGCTGAAGGGCGTCGATCTTGTCATCAACAACGGTGAGATCGTCGCCCTGATCGGCGCCAACGGCGCCGGCAAGTCGACGCTGATGATGACGATCTTCGGCAAGCCGCGCGCCCGCTCCGGGCAGATCGTGTTCGACGGCCGCGACATCACCGAGGTGCCGACCCATCAGATTGCCCAACTGCGGATCGCGCAGGCCCCCGAAGGACGCCGGATCTTTCCGCGCATGAGCGTTGCGGAAAACCTGCAGATGGGCGCCGATGCTACCGAGGGCAGCGAGGCCGACCGCGCCGCCGGGCTCGAGCGCGTCTTCGCCCTGTTCCCGCGGCTCAAGGAGCGCATGAGCCAGCGCGGCGGCACGCTGTCGGGTGGCGAGCAGCAGATGCTGGCGATCGGCCGCGCCTTGATGAGCCGCCCTCGCCTGCTGCTGCTGGACGAGCCCTCGCTGGGCCTCGCCCCCCTGATCGCGCGCCAGATTTTTGACGCAATCCGCACCCTGAACCGCCAGGACGGCCTCACCGTGCTGATTGTCGAGCAGAACGCCAATCACGCGCTGCGGCTGGCCCATCGCGGCTATGTCATGGTCAATGGCCTGATTACGCTGGATGGAACGGGTGCGGAACTGCTGCAGCGCCCTGAAATCCGCGCTGCCTATCTGGAAGGCGGCCGGCGCACATAAGCTCCGCAGCCCCCGCTCCCGACATCGTCCCGGCGATACATCGACCGTGGATTTGCCCGAAATTTGCCGATGACTTCACGGCAAAATCAGCCGACAATGGCCGCGATTTTCGAACCCGGCATGCCCGGCATTTCCCGTAGCGATCTACCCGCGAGGACACCTCATGAAATCAATCAAACTGATCGGCCTGGCTTTTGGCGCGTCGTTGGCGCTGTCCACGGCTGCATTTGCGCAGGACATCACCATCGCCGTGGCCGGCCCGATGACGGGCGGCGAATCCGCCTTCGGCCGGCAGATGAAGAACGGCGCCGAACAGGCGGTGGGTGATCTCAACGCGGCCGGCGGCGTGCTCGGCAAGAAGCTGGCGCTGGATGTCGAGGACGACGCCTGCGATCCCAAGCAGGCGCGTTCGGTGGCCGAAAAGATCGGCAGCGCGAAAATCCCGTTCGTCGCCGGCCACTATTGTTCGTCGTCGTCGATCCCGGCGTCGGAAGCCTATGCCGACGGCAACGTGCTGCAGATTACCCCGGCCTCGACCAATCCGCTGTTCACCGAGCGCAAGCTCTGGAACGTGGCGCGGGTTTGCGGCCGCGACGATCAGCAGGGCCTGGTCGCCGCCGAATTCATCGCGAAAAACTACAAAGGCAAGAACGTCGCCATCCTCAACGACAAGACCACCTACGGCAAGGGCCTCGCCGACGAGACCAAGAAGGCGCTCAACAAGGCCGGCTTCACCGAGAAGATGTTCGAGTCCTACAACAAGGGCGACAAGGATTTTAACGCGATCGTCTCGCGCTTGAAGCTCGAAAAGATCGATCTGGTCTATGTCGGCGGCTACCACCAGGAATCCGGACTGATCCTGCGCCAGATGCGCGACCAGGGCCTGCAGACGGTGTTGATGGCCGGCGATGCGCTGGCCGACAAGGAATTCGCCTCGATCACCGGACCCGCCGGCGAAGGCACGCTGTTCACCTTCGGTCCCGACCCGCGCAACAAGCCGACCGCCAAGGCGATCGTCGAAAAGTTCAAGGCCAAGAACATCGATCCCGAAGGCTACACGCTGTACACCTACGCCGCGATGCAGGTCTGGTCGCAGGCGGTGGCGAAAGCCGGCACCACCGATCCGAAGAAGGTCATGGACGCGATCAAGGCCGGGTCCTGGGATACCGTGATCGGCAAGCTGGAGTTCGATGCCAAGGGCGACATCAAGCAACTCGACTATGTCGTCTACAAGTGGGATGCCAAGGGCGGCTATACCGAGATCAATCCGAAGGGGTCATAGTGCCCGGATAAATTCGATTCCGATCACAACGCCCCGGTTCGCCGGGGCGTTGTTGCGTTGTTGCGTTCACGGCAGCCACAATCATCTAGCCGAAATTGATGCCCGCGGCGGCGGACGGCCGTGATAGCCGGTAGGCCGCTTCGATCGCGCCCACCAGCTGGTTCGGACGAAACGGCTTCTGCAGGCATACGACGTTGGCAAGTTCCGGCGATCCGGAGAGAAAGTCGAGCGTCGTCATCCCCGAGATCGCGACAATCGGCAAGTCCGGTATCCGCTCGCGCATCATCGAAATGACGTCGAAACCGTTGGTTCCCTGCAGAAAGATATCGACGATCACCAGATCGAACCGCAAATTTTCGAACGCCTTCAGCCCGGCGTCGCCGCTTTCGGCTTCGACGATCTCGAAATGGTTGATCCGCAGCACGATGGAGATCATCGCGCGCACGTCGGGCTGGTCGTCGATGACGAGAATGCGGGGCATGGCGGCTGCCGGATGGGACTGAGCCAGCCTACATCGGAACCGGAAATCTGGCGCAAAGGCCGCCGCATTTTGCGGGGTATTCTTCCAGCGCAGTAAAGAAGCGGTTACTGCGGGTAGGCCTCCCGCCCGCATCGTCGCGGTTAAGGAAAACATAACCGCAGGTTGCAGTCGCCAAATCGCAGAACAACATTGCTGCCGGTCGAAATAGACATATCGACTAGATATATCGATTCAGCGCATGCGTTAATGTGGCGCGATAATGCGGGTGTAGCGGGACGGCAATGCAGGCAAGTAGCGATCGAAGCGTATTTCTCTCCACCCTGCCAGCCACAAGTCGCGACCGCAAGGCGGCCATAGCGGTCGTCGGCGTCTCCTCGGTTCTGTTCGCATGCGCGGTACCTTTCGCCGGCGTGCCGCTTACCCCGGTCCCGGCATTCGTCGCCAGTTATCAATCGGCACTCGCGGTCAACGATCTCATCACCGCCATCCTGCTGTTTTCGCAATTCGCCATCTTGCGGTCCCCTGCGCTCCTGCTGCTTGCGAGCGGGTACCTGTTCACCACAGCGGCAGCGATCGTGCACGGCCTGACCTTTCCTGGCCTGTTCGCGCCGGCCGGCCTTTTGAACGCCGGTCCGCAGACAACCGTCTGGCTGTACATGATCTGGCATGGCGGTTTTCCGCTTCTTGTGCTCGGATATGCGCTGCTGAAAGACAGCGATGGCGGCGCCAAGATACGCGGATCAACGGGCGCTGCGATCCTGGGAAGCGTCATCGCGGTGGTCGTTACGATATCGGCGCTCACTTTCATCGTCACCGCCGCACACGACATTCTGCCGACACTGCTGCGCAACGGGCGTTATACCGCCACCTTGCTCGGCGTCGTGCCGGCATTGTGGTTGCTGAGCCTCGCGGCGCTCCTGGTGCTGTGGTTTCGGCGGCCGCATTCGGTGATCGACGTCTGGCTGATGGTCGTGCTGTGCGCCTGGCTGTTCGACATCGCGTTGTCGGCGATGCTCAATGTGGCCCGGTTCGATCTCGGCTTCTATGCCGGCCGGATCTACGGGCTCTGCGCGGCAAGTTTCGTTCTGGCAGTGTTGCTGGTCGATAACGTTTCACTGCAAGCCAAGATGTCCGTCCTGCTCAAAGGGCTGCGCCGGCAGGCGGCGTTCGACCGGGATCATCACCGCGAGCGCGAGAGCCTGTTCAGCGCGGTGGTGGAATCATCCAACGACGCCATCATCACCAAATCGCTGGACGCCACCATCACCGGCTGGAACCGGGCCGCCGAACGTCTGTTCGGATATACCGCAGCCGAAGTGGTCGGCGAGCGCATCGATATCATCGTTCCGCCCGACAAGCACGCCGAGGTACGGGAAATTCTTCACCGAATTGGCAAGGGCGAAGCGATCGAACATTACGAAACCTTGCGGTTGCACAAGGACGGCCACGAGGTCGATGTTTCCCTGGGCATCTCGCCGATCAGATCGGCGACGGGAGAGATCGTCGGCGCGTCCAAGATCGCGCGCGACATCACTGAGAGCAAAAGGACGCAGAAGGCGCTCAATCAGGAGATCGAGGAGCGGCAGCGCATCTTCGAGACGTCGCAGGACCTGATTCTGGTCACCGATACCGCGGGGAATTTCGTCCAGGTCAGCCCGAGTTCGATGGCCATCCTGGGTTACCAACCGGCCGAAATGATCGGACACAGCGCCACCGAATTCATCCATCCCGACGATCTCGACAGCACCCGCGCCGAGATGCGCTCGGCGCGGCGCGGCCGGCTGATGCGCAACTTCGAGACCCGCTATGTCCACAAGGACGGCCAGGCCGTGATGCTGACATGGATGGGGACCTGGTCGGAGCCGGTACGGCGGCATTTCTTCGTCGGCCGCGATCTCACCGAAAAGCATGCCGCCGAGGCCCAGATCCGGCAGGCCCAGAAGATGGAGGCCGTCGGCCAGCTGACCGGCGGCGTCGCCCATGACTTCAACAACATCCTGACCGTGATCACCGGGACCATCGGAATTCTGAGCGATGCCGTCGCCGACCGGCCGCCGCTCGTCGCCATCGCCAGGATGATCGATGACGCAGCCGAACGCGGCGCCAGTCTGACCCGGCACCTGCTCGCCTTTGCCCGCAAACAGCCGCTGCAGCCGCGCGACGTCGACGTCAATGCGCTGGTGCTCGAGACCGCGAAGCTGCTGCACCCGACGCTGGGCGAGCATATCGAAATCGCCCCGCTGCTGGAAGCGGACGCATGGACGGCGCTGGTCGACCCCAACCAGCTCTCGACCGCGATCCTGAACCTTGCGCTCAATGCCCGCGACGCCATGCCGGGCAACGGCAAGCTCACGCTCGAGACCGGCAACGTCTATCTCGATGAAAACTATGCCAGCATGCACAGCGAGGTCACGGCGGGCAATTACGTCATGATTGCCGTCAGCGACACCGGCTCGGGAATTCGCGCCGGCGATCTGGAAAAGGTATTCGATCCTTTCTTCACCACCAAGGAAGTCGGCAAGGGCACCGGCCTCGGTCTCAGCATGGTGTTCGGCTTTGTCAAGCAGTCCAACGGGCACATCAAGATCTACAGCGAGGAAGGTCACGGCACCACCGTCAAGATCTACCTGCCGCGGGCAACCGGCCTCGGTCAGACCGTCGCGGAAATGACGGAAACCACGCGCATCGAAGGCGGCGATGAGGTGGTGCTGGTGGTCGAGGACGATGCGCTGGTGCGCCGATATGTGGTCACCCAGGTCGAGAGTCTCGGCTACACCACGCTGGAGGCGAGCAACGCCGCCGAAGCCCTCAATGTAATCGGCAACGCCGCCGCCGTCGATCTGCTTTTCACCGACGTGATCATGCCGGGGCCGATGAACGGCCGCCAGCTGGTCGACGAGGCATTGAAGCGGCGTCCGTCGCTGAAGACCCTGTTCACGTCGGGATATACCGAGAACGCCATCGTTCATCATGGCCGTCTGGACTCCGGCGTGCTGCTGCTGGCAAAACCGTATCGCAGGTCCGATCTGGCCAGAATGATGCGAATGGCGCTCGACGGTTGAAGCGTTTCTCGTAACTGCTATATCCGCAAGGGCGACGGGGCATCACGGGATCACCGCCTCGAGGGACCGGTTTCTTGAACAATCTGCTCACCGATATTGCCGGCGTCCGCGTCGGCCACGCCGACGACAAGGCGCTGGCGTCCGGCGTCACCGCGGTAATTTTCGACCACCCGGCGGTGGCGGCGATCGACGTGCGCGGCGGCGGGCCCGGCACCCGCGAGGGGGCGCTGCTCGACGTCGCCAACACCGTGGAGCGGATCGACGCGTTGGCGCTTTCCGGCGGCTCGGCGTTCGGGCTGGAGGCCGGCGGCGGGGTGCAGGCCTGGCTCGCCGAACAGGGCCGCGGCTTTGCGGTGCGCGGTGCGCTTGTTCCAATCGTGCCCGGCGCGATCACGTTCGATCTCTTGAACGGCGGCGACAAGTCCTGGGGCCGTTTTGCGCCCTACCGCGAGCTCGGCTATGCCGCGGCCGCCGCGGCCGCCGCCGATTTCGCACTCGGCAGCGTCGGCGCCGGTCTCGGCGCCACCACCGCGAATTTCAAGGGCGGCCTCGGCTCGGCATCCGCGGCGACCCGGAGCGGCATCCGGGTCGCGGCGCTGGCGGTGGTCAATGCCGCCGGCAGCGTCACGGTCGGCGATGGGCCATGGTTCTGGGCGGCGCCGTTCGAAATGGGTGGCGAATATGGCGGCCGCGGATTGCCGCCGTCATTCACGCCGGAGATGCTGGCCATGCGCATCAAGGGCGGCGCTGCTGCGACATCTGTCGAGAACACGACGCTGGCGGTGGTCGTCACCGACGCCGAATTGACAAAAGCCCAGGCCAAACGGCTCGCCGTGATCGCGCAGACCGGATTTGCCCGCGCGATCTATCCGGTGCACGCCCCGCTCGACGGCGATGTGCTGTTCGCTGCCGCCACCGGCGAGAAACCGGTCGATCCGCTGGTCGGCCTTACCGAACTCGGCATGGTCGCGGCCAATGTCGTGGCCCGCGCCATCGCCCGCGGCGTGTTTACGGCGACCGCGCTGCCGTTCGCCGGCGCGCTGCCGGCATGGCGGGACTGTTTCGGATAGCAACAAAATCCTGGGAAATGTGTTGTCTTTGCAGATTTGCATTTCGGATGCCGGCGATGCCATCCACAGCCATTGGCTATTTTCGCTATGATTCCGCAAAGCGCGTCAATTGCAGGTGACGTTCGTCACCGGCCGCCGCTTCGTCTACGAGCATGCCAACTGGCCAATGGCTCAAGCGGTAACGGAAAGCGATGCGGTGACTCCGGACGAAATCGCCTGGGCTTGCCGCGAAATCATCTGCTCGATGAAATTGTAGGATGAGGTCGCGCTGGCGGATGCGGCCTTGGCCGCGGGCGAGGTCATCGTGACCTTTGATCCGTCGGCATAGGTCACCGACGTCGTGGTCGAGCCGTCGCTGTTGCTGGTCGAGGTAGAGGATGCGCCGTCGAGCGCCTGCAGCAGCGGATCGGAGCTCGATCCGGCGGCGCCGGTGGAAGCGCTGGAGCCGCTGGAGCCGCCCGCATGATGGTGGCCGTGCCCCTTGCCGCCCTTCAGCGCCGACGACATTTCGTTGAGGCTGATCGAACCGTCGCCATTCTTGTCCATCTTGCTGAACACGCTGTCGGCGTTCGCGAGGTTGGTTCCGCCGGCGCCGAGCGCATTCTCGAATTCCGATTTGCTGATCTGGCCGTCGCCATTGGTGTCGATCTTCGAGAACAAATCATTCAGCGCAGCCTCCTGGCTGGTCGGTGCCGATGCCGTCGTTGTCGTCGATGACTGGCCTTGCGCTGCGAGCAGCGTGCTCATGGTGGACGGCGAGAGTTGCGAAACCCCGCTTGCGCCGGAAGCCGGCGTCGGGCTTGGCGAAGCCGGGGTGCTTCCGGAGAGATCGAACGGATTGCTCGCATTCTGGCTGAAGCCGGTGGTCGGCGCCGACTTCGCATTCGGCGCGGTCAGCGATTGCAGGGCATCCAATGCGGACGATACGGCGCCAAGGGCGAGCAGCATGGCAGAACTCCGGCAAATGCCGCGATGCTGCGGCCTTTAGCTTTACGGCTCTCACATCAGCAAGCCCCGTGCCATGCTGAAAAAGCCAATGAAATATAGGGTTTTTGCACTCGCCGGGGTCCATAACCCCGGCAATTGATGCCGCCAGCGGCAGAAATTTCCGCCCGATTTGCCCCCGGGCGTTGCGCGTGTTACGCGGAAAACCGCTCCACAGGCCTCGAACGTTTTCGGGAAAGCGCACATGTCCCAGCAATTTGCGTCACGCCCCCTCGTCATCGCGCCGTCGATCCTGGCGTCCGATTTCGCCAAACTGGGCGAAGAGGTCCGCGCCGTCGATTCTGCCGGCGCCGACTGGATCCATCTCGACGTCATGGACGGGCATTTCGTGCCCAACATTTCCTATGGCCCCGATGTCATCAAGGCGATGCGGCCGCACACCAAGAAGATCTTCGACGCGCATCTGATGATCTCGCCGGCCGATCCGTATCTGGAGGCCTTCGCCAAGGCCGGCTGCGATCACATCACGGTGCATGCCGAGGCAGGTCCGCATCTGCATCGCTCGCTGCAGGCGATCCGCGCGCTCGGCAAGAAAGCCGGCGTCTCGCTCAATCCGGGCACGCCGATCACGGCGATCGAATATGTCATCGACATGATCGATCTGGTGCTGGTGATGTCGGTCAATCCCGGTTTTGGCGGCCAGGCCTTTATTCCCTCCGCGCTCGGCAAGATCCAGGATTTGCGCGCGATGACCGCAGGCCGGCCGATCGACATCGAGGTCGACGGCGGCGTCGGCCCAGATGTTTCGGGAAAACTTGCCGCCGCCGGCGCCAACGCCTTTGTCGCCGGCTCCGCCGTGTTCAAGGGCGGCACCGTGGAGGCCTACAAGGCCAATATTTCCGCGATCCGCAACGCCGCGGCGCTGGCGCGCGGCGAAGCCATTTGATGCCTTCCCGGATGGCGGAGCCGCGGGAGTAGCGGAATTGTCGGTGGCAGCCGACCGGGCTGCCACCGACGGTTCTTACTTGCCCGGCGGCTTGTAGGCTTCCCGAAGCTGACTTGCCTTTTGCCGAACCTGCATCACTTCGTCCTGCGTCAACAGGCGGGTGAGCTTGACATGGTGGAGGGCACCGGATGCGACCACGACGCCGCAAATCGCCGGGGCTGCACCGGGCTCAGGGACGTCGAAGATCACCATCACGCCGGGGCCGTCGGCGGGGGTGCTGTACATCGAGACCAATTTGCCACCAGCGGCTTCGATCAGTTTCTTGGCCGCTTCCAAGCGACTGGTGGTGGGATGATCCATCATATGGTTGAGAGCTTGCGGCGTGTATTGTCCTGTTAAGCAGAAATGCATGGCGAGGTTCTCCAATTTGTTTGTCAAATGACAAGCACGTGCCCGCTTTCCGAAAATATTGGAAATGGGCTCGCCGTGAGTTTGAAAATAAGGAGTCTGCAAAGCCCGCCGTAGGCATCGTCGCCGCCCCGTAATTCGCAGGACTTCGGCACGTCCAAGAGTGGCAGCTACCCAATCAGGCTACATCAGGTGAGGTTCATGCGGAAGAGGCGGAGAGGTCTGCAATTGTGAAGGTTTTCGGACAGGATGTCTGACTTGATTGTCTCGGGGCCGTCACGCTCCACCGCGTCGCCATGCCGCCGTGGTGAAGGCACTTGCCGATCGCAAAGCCGCCGATCACCGCGGCGGGCCGAACCGAGCGCATGGCCATCGCTCACCTCCCGACCGAGAGGCGATCGGCCAGCCAGAGCGGCAGGCCATTTTCGCGAATCCGTTTCGCTGCCGCCTCGACATCGTAGGCCACGCGGCAATAGGTGATCTCCCGGGTCGCGGTATCGAACATCGCAAACGAGGCCGCCGGATCGCCGTCGCGCGGCTGCCCGACCGAGCCGAGCACGGCGAGCCAGCGCCGGCCTCCGAGCAATTGCACCGGAACGCCTGCGGTCGGCACAAAGCGTGTCGTCTTGGCCGCCGAAGACATCGAATAGAGCGTCGGGAGGTGAATGTGGCCGCAAAATGTGACCCGCGCCGGCGTCGCCGCCATGCTGCGCGCCGCATCCGCGCTATGCTCGACATAGCGCCATTTCGACGGACTACTGGCTTCTGAATGAACGTAGAGCCGGTCCTCTTCGCTAAGCGCGAGCGGCAACTCAGCCAGAAACCGCCGCTGGGCCACACGGAGCCTACCGCGTGTCCAATCGATCGCGGCTTGGGCCTCCGCATTCATCGATTCGCTGATGGTGCCGATGGCGGTGTCGTGGTTGCCGCGCACGGCCAGCGCGCCGCGCTCGACCAAGTCCATCACCGTGTCCACCGCCCATTCCGGATCGGCGCCGTATCCGACGTAGTCGCCGAGAAGAACCATCCGCTCGGCGCCGCGCGCCCGCGCGAAATCGAGGCACGCCGCAAAAGCCTGCCGGTTGGCATGGATATCGGTGAAGATGGCCAGCAGCACGCGTATCCTCCGCGTCGATCCCGTCGGCCGGCTTGAGCCGGATCTGATGGATATCAAACAACGCGCGGCCTGAGGCGCGCAATCAGCCTGAACGGAAGAGAGAGATTAGCGCTTGCGCGGGGCTTCCAGGCCCCGGAGCAACAGCCCCAGCACGGTATCGATCCGCGCGGGCACCGCCGGATCGCTCCATTCCTCGGCATGCGCCGGATGATGGAACCGGCTGGTCGCATCGAAAAGCGCGCGCGCCGCGGCCTTGGGGTCGGTGACCTGGAACGCGCCCTGCTTGACGCCATCGCACAAAATACCTGCGATCTGATCGACCAGACCATCCTTATGCGCCTTCACCACCTGACATGCCTCTTGCGCCAATGTCAGATAGGTCGCGAACATCTCGGGGTCGTCGGCGACTTTCTTGTGCTTGATCGCAATCATGGTGCGCAGCCAGCGCTCCAGCCGGGCCGGCGCCGGCCCTGAGCCTTCCGCAATCTTTTGCAGCGGCGCATTGACGCGGTCGAGCCAGCGCTTGGCCACCGCCTGGCGCAGCGACGCCTTGCTCGGAAAATGACGGTAGACGCTGCCGTGGCTGACATCCAGCGCGCGGGCGACATCGACCACGGTCGCCTTCGCCAGCCCGAAGCGGCGCAGCACGTCCTCGGTGACTTCGAGAATTCGCTCAGGCGTCAAAACCACTACTTCGTTCATGGGCGCACCGTCTGCTTCTCGTTAGAGGGTTAGCGGGTCAACCTTGCGGCTGGGCGGCAGAATGGCGCGCGGCCGTGGCGTGGATGGTCTCAAGGCTTTCGGTTTCGTCAACGAGGTAGCCCTCGGGCATCCCCGTGCGATCAAGGCCAACCGACCCACCGGGGCCGTCGGCACCGAGTTCTCTCGAAGCCATCGGGTAGCTTGTCAGGACCATCCCTTCGGCAGGGTTAAGTCTTGCGGCCTGCGCTTCGAGATGTCGGGCCACTTGCAAGTTGAGCCAGCGTTGCATTTGGGCGGTCAGGTAAAGGATTTCGATCGTCATGGTAGTCGTCCTCTGCAAGTCCCGGGCTTGCCGGCGATCGGCCGGCGGGCCCGGATGACGCCCAATATCGGCGTCAGTACCGATATAGCATATCCCGCTGACAGATTTCAATATCAGTCAGTCAATGTTCCGTGATTGACGGCGCTGTGCCGGGCGTCGCGGCTGCCGGACGGTCGCCCCTGACAACAGCCCGGCGTTTGTCTCCCCGCAGCCGCTCTGCTAAAGCGCGGCGTAATCCCCGTAATCGCCATGAGCCATGAGTCGTCGATGATTTCCCGCTACACCCGCCCGGAAATGGCCGCCATCTGGGAGGCGCAGACGCGCTTCAAGATCTGGTTCGAGATCGAGGCGCATGCGGCGGATGCGCTGGCCGAACTCGGCGTCATCCCGAAAGCGGCCGCAAAAACGATCTGGGCCAAGGCCAAGGACGCGACCTTCGACGTCGCGCGGATCGACGAGATCGAGCGCGAAACCAAGCACGACGTCATCGCCTTCCTGACCCATCTGGCGGAAATCGTCGGCCCCGAGGCGCGCTTCGTGCACCAGGGCATGAC
>Ga0209736_1000408_pt1 | contig 13935 bp, 7 predicted proteins | sample BlaSpr_A8_Ref_M3_FD_187992 | JGI IMG/M metagenome (GOLD analysis project Ga0209736, IMG submission 187992) | Forest soil microbial communities from Thunder Bay, Ontario, Canada - Black Spruce, Ontario site 2_A8_Ref_M3 (SPAdes) (version 2) | ecosystem: Environmental > Terrestrial > Soil > Boreal... | reverse complement strand
TGCAGGCACAAGGGCCAGCGCTCACCACAATCAGCGGCACGGTGTATCGAGCTGACGGAACCGCGGCATCGGGTACGGTATTGATTTCATGGCCGTCGTTCCACACCGCAGCGGGAGACGCGGTGGCGGCGGGCAATCGGAGTGTCACGATAGCACCACTCGGTGGATCTACCGCGCAGCTGGTCCCCAACGTGGGAGCGTCTCCGGCGGGAGCTTACTACGTTGTGGTGCTCCAATTGGATGACGGAACGGTTCGGACGGAATATTGGGCAGTTCCGGCGACATCGCCGACGACGATTGCCGCGGTGCTGACGACACCGGGTACAGGGCTTGGAAATCTCGCGCTTGACGCAACGGTGATGCACCTGGCGGGGACGGAGACGATCACGGGCACGAAGCAATTTGCTGTGCCTCCGGCGCTTCCGGCGCCGGCCGGCGTCAATGACGCTGCGAACAAGGGTTCTGTGGATGCGGCAGTGGCGAAGGTAGGCGCGGGGTCGTTTGTCTCCAAGGCGGGCGACACCAGGCGGGCGACACAATGACTGGCCCATTAACCCTGCCGGCAGAAACGCCTTTGGTTTGAAGGTTGTGGTGGCTAGCCGGGCGTCCCCGCCCGGCTGGACGGGCGAGACGCCCGTCGCTCCACCAACGATCTGGATTAGCCGACTTCTTCACTCCAGTTTTCTAGAGCCTTCTTTACTGCGGCCATGAACTGGTCGGCCACGGCGCCGTCGATAATGCGATGGTCATAGCCCAGCGTGAGGTGTACGACGGAACGGATGGCGATGGAATCCGTGCCGTCTTTGTCGGTGATCACCAGTGGCTGTTTGGTGATACCGCCGACGCCCATGATGGCCACGTTCGGCTGGTTGATGATGGGCAAGCCGAAGACGGCTCCAAACTGGCCGGGGTTGGTGATGGTGAAGGTTGCACCTTCGACGTCAGCCGGAAGGAGTTTCTTCGAACGGGCGCGCTCGCCGAGGTCGGTGATGCCGCGCTGCAGTCCGAGGAAGTTGAGCTCGTCGGCGTTCTTGAGAACGGGGACAATGAGTCCCCGATCGAGGGCGACGGCGATGCCGGCGTTAACGTGCTTGTGGTAGCGGATGTTGTCGCCTTCGAGCGAGCTGTTGACGATCGGATATTGCTGCAGGGCGATGATGGCAGCGCGCACAAAGAATGGCATGAAGGTGAGCCGCGCGCCGTGGCGCTGCTCGAAGCCGTTCTTGAGCTTATTTCGCAAATTGACGATGCGAGTCATATCCACCTCGAACATGCAGTGGACGTGAGCGCTGGTGCGCCGCGATTCGATCATGCGCTGGGCGATGATCTTGCGCATTGGGGACATCGGCACCAGGTCGCCAGGAATGACAGCCGGCGCAGCGGCTGAGGTTTGACGGGGCGCGGGGGCCGTAACTGGAGCAGTCGTACGGTGCTCAACGAAATCGAGTACGTCCTGCTTGGTGACGCGGCCGCCGGTGCCGGTGCCATTGACTTTTGCAAGATCCACGTTGTGCTCGCGGGCGAGCTTGCGAACCAGCGGGGAAGAGCGGACGTCGGAATCTTCTTCATCCTCGGGAGCGGGGGCGGCGGGCGCGGGCGGCGGAGCAGAAGCTTCTTTCTTCGGGGATGCGGGAGAGGCAGGAGCAGGGGTGGGAGCTGCGGCCTTGGCCGGGGCGGAAGCGGAGGCGCCACTGCCGTCCCCAATCACACCGACGACGGTGTTGACCTGAACGGTGTTGCCTTCGGAAACTTTGATCTCCTGAAGGACTCCGCTGGCGGGCGCGGGAATTTCGGCGTCGACCTTGTCGGTGGAAATCTCGAACAGAGGTTCATCGCGCTGGACCTTGTCACCCGTCTTTTTCAGCCACTTGGTGATCGTTCCTTCGAAAATTGACTCGCCCATCTGGGGCATCACTACGTCAGTCGGCATAGTTCCCTTTCCATGAAGCCCCTGCGCCATTGGCGGGGGAAGAGCAAACCAACATTATAGCGAAGCCGGGAGTGACTTCGGGCGCAGAGCGCACGGGTCTGCGCGGGCTTGTGCGTGGTGCAAAGGCGTCGTTCTGGCGCAGCGGGGGATGCGATTTCTTGTGGAGCAAAGAGCGATGAAGAAGTTTTTGGTGGTTGTATTCTTTTGCCTTCCTGCCTGCGGGCAAGCGGCGTACCCGGGTCGGGTCTGTACTCGGGCTCGACGGCGTATGGTGCGTCGCTCCTGCGGACCTGGAAACGCTTATGCCGGTTTTGTTTCTAGCACTAACGTCATCGATTATGCGACTCCGATCGCGAGTTGGGGGCCGAATACCGCGACTCGACCAGTATGACAACGCTCTCACAGTGCGGCAATTTGACTGGAGTGGGGACGCAGAACACCCCTGCAGATTTCGGAAATACAATCGTCCGCGTCACGGAGGAACTGGCGCTCATGCAGAACAGCTGGGGCGACGGTTGGCGACAGCGGGGATATTTCTGGATGCCGCTTGGTGTGATCAGCGCGCCACATACCGATCTGTGGATCGCATACAGGCGGGCCCTGGAACCTTAAAGCTTGACGCGCACTTGGACGCCTGCGGGAGATCTTGCGTCATATCGATTCCTTGACTGTTGAATCCGTTCCCGGTTTTCTTGCGCCCACTTCGCGAGCGACTGAATCGGTTTCTGCAATGTGCGTCCGAGTTCGGTCAATTGATACTCCACACGCGGCGGTATCGTGGGATAGACGGTTCGGGTTACGAGTCCGTCTCGTTCCAAGCCCCTCAGCGTGAGCGTCAGCATGCGCTGCGAGATCCCTTCAATCGTTCGACGCAACTCGCTAAAACGCTTCGCACCATCTGCCAGGAGGCCGACGATCAAGACGCTCCATTTATCGCCGACACGATTCAGCACCTCGCGAACTGCGGGGCAGGAATCGTTGGGAACATGCTTGTGACTCGGCGATATCAATGTGCCTTCTTGTGCTCTCTCTAATCGGTATCTATTCTATTGCTGGTTACTTAATTATACCCAGCAAGGAAGAAGCTGAGGAGAGAGAAAATGTCAGAAGCTTTCGACACTACCGTCCCCCCGAGCAAGATCTCCGGCGATGCCCTCGACCAGCTATTTCGCGAGGCCCGTACGCATTCCGCATGGCTTCCCAAGCGCGTGCCCGTCGAAACACTGCGCGAAGCTTACGAACTCGCGCGCATGGGTCCCACCAGCGCGAATTCCAGTCCCGCCCGTTTTGTGTTTCTCCAAAGCGAAGCTGCAAAGGCAAGGCTTCTGCCCGCGCTCGCTTCCCCCAATGTCGAAAAGACAAGAACTGCGCCGGTCACCGTGATTGTCGCCTGGGACACCGAGTTCTATGAGAGACTTCCCCAGCTATTTCCGCACGCCGACATGCGCGCCTATTTCGTGGGAAACCAGCCGTTGATCGATGAAACCGCATTCCGCAATGGCACGCTGCAGGGAGGCTACTTTATTCTTGCGGCTCGGGCCGTGGGACTTGATTGTGGCCCGATGTCCGGCTTTGATCCCGCGAAGGTGAATGCGGAGTTCTTTCCGGACGGTAAATGGAAAGCGAACTTCCTGTGTAATCTTGGCTACGGCGATCCGAGCAAGCTGTTCCCGCGCAATCCACGACTGGAATTTGACGAGGGGTGCCGGGTGTTGTGACGCGGCTTCCTTATCGGGGGAGACGCGGCAAGCCGCGTCTCGACATAACATTTATTTATGCGATAGGCATTTATTTATACGCCCGATTTCTTTTCGATCTTTTTCTCTACCTTCGCCCAGGTATCTTTCAGCGCCACGGTGCGGTTAAACACAGGACGTCCGGATTCGGAATCCCGGTCGACGCAAAAATACCCGAGGCGTTCGAACTGATAACGGTTTTCAATGGGCGCATTCCCAAGCGATGGCTCCAGCTTAGCCTGCGCGATCACTTCCAGCGAGTTCGGATTTAGGTTCGCCGTGAACTCCTGGCCTTCTTCGACCTGATTCGGGTCTTCTTTGGTAAAGAGCTTGTCGTACATACGCACTTCGGCGTCGAGAGCGTGCGCGGCTGAGACCCAGTGGATGGTCGACTTCACCTTGCGCCCATCCGGAGCGTTGCCGCCGCGCGTGGTCGGGTCGTACGTACAGTGCACCTCGGTCACTTCCCCCTTGTCGTTCTTCGCCACCGTCTTCGCCGTAATGAAGTAGCCGTAACGCAGCCGCACTTCGCGCCCGGGCGACAAGCGGTAGTACTGCTTGGGCGGATCTTCGCGGAAATCATCCTGCTCGATGTAGAGCACCTTGGAAAATGGCACTTTGCGCTTCCCGGCGCTTTCGTCCTCGGGATTATTGACGGCCTCGACTTCCTCGACCTGACCTTCAGGGTAGTTATCGATCACGACCTTCAAGGGCCGGAGCACGGCCATCCGGCGCGGCGCCCGCTTGTTCAAGTCTTCGCGGACGAAGTGTTCGAGCATCGCAAGTTCCAGCGTGCCATTTGTTTTCGAAACCCCGATGGCCCCGCAGAAATTGCGGATCGCCTCCGGCGTGTAGCCGCGGCGCCGCATGCCGGAGAGCGTGGGCATGCGCGGATCGTCCCAACCGGTAACGCGTTTTTCCTGCACCAGAGTGAGCAGCTTGCGCTTGCTGAGCAGCGTGTAGGTAAGTCCGAGGCGATCGAACTCAATTTGCTGGGACGGAAAAATACCGAGTTGCTCGATGAACCAGTTGTAAAGCGGCCGATGATCCTCAAATTCCAGTGTGCAGATGGAGTGGGTCACGTGCTCAATCGAATCGGATTGCCCGTGCGCAAAGTCGTACATGGGATAAATGCACCACTTGCCGCCGGTGCGGTGATGCTCGGCGTGCAGGATGCGGTACATGACCGGATCGCGCATGTTCAGGTTCGGCGACGCCATGTCGATCTTTGCGCGCAGCACACGCGATCCGTCGGGAAATTCGCCTTTGCGCATCCGCTCAAAAAGGTCGAGGTTCTCCTTCGGAGTGCGATTGCGATGCGGACTGTCTTTGCCGGGCTCGGTGAGAGTGCCCCGATACTTGCGAATTTCTTCCGCGCTTAGATCGTCAACGTACGCCTTGCCATCTTTGATGAGCTTGATCGCCCATTCGTAGATCTGATCGAAGTAGTCGGAAGCGTAATGGAGCCCTTCCCACTCGAAGCCTAGCCAATGGACGTCCTTCATGATGGAGTCCACGTACTCCTGCTCTTCCTTCTCCGGATTGGTATCGTCGAACCGAAGGTTAGTCTTACCGCCGAACTCGTCGGCTAATCCAAAGTTGAGGCAGATGGACTTGGCATGGCCGATATGCAGATAGCCGTTGGGCTCGGGAGGGAAGCGGGTCTGGATGACGGCGTCGCCGAACTTCTTCGTTTTCAAATCTTCAATAACAATGTCGCGGATGAAGTTCGAGGTGCGGGACTCGGAAGGCAAGTTCGCGTCGGGTTCGTTCAATTTAGACACAGGTGAATTCGCAACACTCATGCTCCTTAGTATTTTATATGGGAAGAGCGGATTCGCGGGTGCCGGCCGCTTGATTGGCAATCGTGCGGCCCCACCCAGTTTAGTTACTCACGTGATAATCTGCGTCGAGATGGCAAATTGCGCGCGATGTGGTCGTCAGCTTCCAGCCCTTACCTTCGGAAAGAAGATTTGCCAGTGGTGCGTGCAGCATGAAGCGGCGCAGCGCGGCGAGGACTCTCCCGTCCAGCGCGTCGAACCGGCACCCTGGATGCGGCGTCAATCCAGCTCGATGGCGGTCACTCAGGCCATCGTCGGCCTCAACGTGGCGGTATTCGTCGCCATGCTACTGCCGGGCGGTCAGGAGATCGGGGCGTTGGGTGCTAATTACGGGCCAGCCACCATCGGAGGCGAGTGGTGGCGGCTGCTGACCTGTGTCTTCCTCCACGGCGGGCTGCTGCACATCGCGTTCAATATGTGGTGCTTGTGGGATCTGGGCAGACTGGCGGAATCCGTCTACGGCCACTGGACATTCGCTGCCGTGTACCTGATTACAGGGTTGGCGGCAAGCCTGGCGAGCTTGTTTTGGAATCCCGTAGTCCTGAGCGTTGGCGCCTCCGGGGCGATTTTTGGGATTGCAGGTGCTCTCGTCGCTTCGTTTTACTTAGGCGAGTTTTCGCTGCCGCGCGCCGCAATCACGGGAACGCTGCGAAGTGTAGTCATGTTTGTCGGGTACAACCTCTTCTTCGGGGCAATCATTGCCCATACCGACAACGCTGCGCACATCGGGGGTCTGGTTATGGGGCTGCTTCTCGGCGCGCTCATTGCCCGGGTTGCTCCGCAAAGCGACGACGTAGGTCGGCGGGTTGGCGTCCTTTGCGTTGGGCTCGTTTGGGTCTTTGCCGGAGCGGTGTGGTTGAGGCATCTGCATCCGGTTTTGAAGTAGCAGGCTCGCTTGTGTGGGGACGGGGTCTTGCCCCATCCAAGCAGGACCCCGCTTCCACTTGGTGGACAGGAATTGGGGAGGCCCCTAAAGCTTCTGGATGGCCTGATCGATTCGTGCCAGCGTGGTTTCCCGCCCCAGCACTTCCAGCGTCTCGAACAATGGGGGAGCGTTCTTGCGGCCGCAAACAGCGACCCGGATGGGCTGGAACATATGTCCGGCTTTCAGCCCTAGATCTTGGGCGGCGGCGCGGAGGTTTTGGTCCAGGGGATCGTGTTTGAATTCCGTTTGCGCCAGGACTTCTCGAGCACGGGTTAGAACTTTGAGCGCCATGGCGGCATCGCCCTTCTGCGGGATGAGTTCGGTTGGGTCGTAGGGCGGGAGCCGGTCCATGAAGAAAAAGTCAGCGGTGGTAAGGACGTCGCGCAGAAGTTTGATGCGCTCGCGAATAAGCGGGGTGACGGCACGCATTTTTTCCGGCGCGATTGGGAAACCGGCGGCGTGAACGATCGGCAGCAGGCGGGCACTGAGTTCGTCAACCGAAAGAGCGCGGATGTGCTCGGCATTGAGCCACAGGGCTTTGGGGTCGAAGGCATCGTCCGGCGTCGCGGCGGGCTCCTTGAAATTCACCACCGCGTTTGCGCGGTTGATGCCTTCGAGGGAAAACGCGTCGATCAGCTCCTGGCGGGTCATGGTTTCGCGATTGTCTTTCGGCGACCAGCCGAGCAAGCAGAGAAAGTTGATGAAGGCTTCGGGGAGAAATCCAGCGTCGCGATAGGTGGTCACGCTGACAATCGGACCATGGCGGCGCTTGGAGAGCTTCGATCCGTCGGGCGCGATTAGCAGTGGAAGATGCGCGAACTGCGGCGGTTTGGCGCCAGCGCCTTCGAAAATGAGCACGTGCTTGTAAGTGTTCGAGAGATGGTCCTGTCCGCGGATGATGTGGCTGATACGGAGGTCGATGTCGTCGGCGCAGGAGGCGAGGTGGTAGGTGGGCATGCCGTCCGAACGGAGGAGCGCGAAGTCTTCGATGTCGGCGGCGGATTTGACTTGCTCGCCGTAGACCGCGTCCGTGAAGCGGACTTGTTCGGCTGTCCCCCGGGAAACACGGAAGCGAAGGGCGAAGGACTCTCCCGCCGCGGCTCGGCGATCACTTTCGGCGCGGGAGAGTTCGCGCACGCCGGGGTTGAAGAGCCAGGTTTGATTGGCGCCGGATTTTTCGCTGTCGTTGCCCTCGACAGCAGTGGCGTGGGCGGGGGTAAAGTCGCGGTACGCTAGTCCTTTCTGGAAGATGGCGTCGGCGATCTGGCGGTGCAGGGCCAGGCGCTGGGATTGCTTGTATTCCTCGTCCCAGCCGAGGTCAAGCCAGCGCAGACCTTCGAAGATGGAGTTGATGGAGGCTTCGGTATTGCGCTCGACATCGGTGTCGTCGAGTCGCAGGACCATGGTTCCTCCGTTGCGACGGGCGTAGAGCCAGTTGAAGATAAAGGTGCGGGCACTGCCGACGTGCAGAAAACCGGTGGGAGACGGCGCGAAGCGAACGCGAAGCATAACTTTTGAGTATAGCGGGATCGGAGCCTGGCCTCTAGCTCCTGTAGAGACCGGGCTGGTTCGGTCCGCGAAAGCGGGGCACTGGCGGAAACGCGGCCAGCCGCGTCTCTACGGGAAATCGGAGTGGTTAGGGAAATCAGAGTGGTTACCAATGGGTTACGAAGGTAACTCTTTCCGGGAATATCGCTCTAGCGTGATCGCATCTCATCAGGAGATACTTTTCGAAACGCCGTGCCCAGGGCGGAACCTGCCGTAAGACACCTATTGTTTCGATCTGTCTATTGTGACAGGATTAGGCCAGCTTAAGCCAGAGTTAGTTCCAGCCGGGCTGTAACTACGGGCGTGATCAAGAACCGTTCATCAAGGAACGTTAACCAATGAATAGCGTTGCCACAGGTCTGGTGCTGATTCCTGGGGCCGTGGCCCTGCTGGTGTTTCTCGTCTTCACCTACCTCTACGAACAGAACCGTCATACCTATTTTCGCGCTTGGCAACTGGCTTGGGCGGCATACACTTTGCACTATGCGCTGAAAGCGGTTGAATATTTTCAAGGTCCTTCCGCATTACTGTCTTTGCTGAGCTCGCTCCTGCTGGTGGCGATGGCAATTTGCATCTTTGTCTCGACCCGGTTGATGAAGGAACCGTTCGAGCTGAAATGGTATGACGTTGCGTTGACCGTGACCGGGTTCCTGCTGGCGTATGTGAGCTTGCGGGCACACATGGCAAGCGGGGTATTCAGCGAGAAAGCGACTCCGCCGCCGATTTATTTGCAGCTGGAAATCGGGCTGGCAGCGACGCTGCTCTATTGCTCGTTCCATTTTTATCGTTACGCTTTTCGCAGGAATTCCGTGGCCTTCCGCACCCTCGCGTTTTCGCTGGCGCTGTGGGCAGCGCTGATGGGCGCAGGCCAGCTTCGTCAACCTTTTCTCGATATTGTTGGCCAGCTCGGGGGGTTCCTGGGGCCGATTCCGCAGATGCTGCTGGCCATCGCGATGGTGATGGTGCTCTTTGAAAACGAACGCAATGCAGTGCAGGACAATGCGCTGGAATTCTCGACTTTAGGCGTCGATCCGCGACGCTTGCTCTCCGCATCCGACCTGGTGCCCAGATTGCAGACCTTTGTGGAGAGGCTGGTAGCGCCTCTGCCTTCGCGCCGTGCTGTCTTTTTTGTTTCCGAGCAATGGCGTGGCACCGTGCCCTCGGTGCAAAAGGGCTTTTCACCGGAGTTTCTGGAAAAACTGCAAAAGACGCAAGCGGGCGATTACATCGCCGAGCTTGCCTACAGGCGTGGTGGAGTGGTCACCTTCCGGAATCTGCGGGAACTGGAAGAGCCTTTGCCGGCGCTTTCGGGAGGAAAGTTCGAGGTCTCGAAGCAGACGCTGCTGGCAGAGGGAATTACCGACCTGATGGCGGTGAGCCTGCAGACGCGGGAGCACAATTTCGGGGTCATCCTTTTCCCGCACGCGGAACGGCGCATGTTCGGCTCTTCGAATTTGCGGCTGCTCATCGGCCTCGCGCTGCAGATCGCCCTGACCTTGGAAAACTATGTCGTAATGCACGAAGCGCAGCGGCGAACCAAGGAATACGAGTTGCTCACCGAAATCGGGCAGGCCATCAGTTCTCATCTCAACCAGGACGAGGTGCTGCGCACGGTGCACGTGGAGCTTGGCCAGATTTTCGACACCAGCAATTTCTACATCGCGTTTCAGGAAGAAGATGAGATTCACTTCGAGCTGGAGATCGAAGGCGGCATGGTTCTACCCAAGCGCTCGCGCAAGGCCAGCAATGGATTGACTGAGTACATAATCAAGACCGGGGAGCCGCTGCTGATCGAATCCGATCTTGAACAGGTGCGGTCAAAACTGGGAGTGGATTTCGTGCCTCCGCGCCCGGCCCGCTCGTTCTGCGCCGTGCCTATTTTTCTGGGCGGTAAACCCGTGGGAGTGATGGCGGCGCTGAGTACGGAGCGGGAATCGCAATTCCTGGACCGGGACCTCGAGGTGATGCAAACCGCAGCCGGTCAACTGGGGGTAGCCATCGAGAATGCGCGCCTGTTCACCGAAGAGCAACGCCGCGCCAGGCACCTCGCGTTTCTCAACAGCATTTCGAAAATGGCGATCTCGAGCGAAGACGCCGAACAGATGATGGCTGACATCGTGCGCGAGATCCAAAAGAACTTCCGCTACGATCACATCGGCATCGGCATCATGGACTATGCCACCAAGGATATTGAGATTAAAGCCGAGGCGGGAACAACATCCGAAACCCTGGGCCGCCGGGTCGCGGTGGGCAGTGGAGTTCTGGGAAAAGTCGCGCGCACAGGAGTGAGCGCACTGGTGCAAAACGCCGGTCCGGGGCAGCTTGCCGGCGTGCTGCCGGAGTCGCGGGCGGTGCTTTGCCTGCCGATCAGCTACGGCGAGACGCTGCTCGGCGTGCTCAACATCGAGAGCCGGGATGAAAATGCGTTCGCGCCGCAGGACGTTCTGATCCTGAACACCTTGGCCGATCTTCTGGCCACGGCGTTGCATAACTCCTTCGTCTTCCGGAAGCTGCAGCAGCAATCGATCACGGACGGGTTGACCGGCATCAAGACGAGACGCTTTTTCTGGGAGGCGCTGAGCTCGGAGTGGAAGCGCGGGTCCCGTTCAGGCCGGCCATTCTCGGTGGTGCTGGTCGATTTGGATAAATTTAAGGAAGTCAACGATTCGCTCGGCCATCTGGAAGGAGATCTGGTGCTGGCCCGCGTTGGCCGGCTGCTCGAACAGAAGTGCCGCCAGTCGAACGTGGTTGCCCGCTATGGCGGAGACGAATTCGTCATCCTCATGCCCGAGACCGGCATCGAGCAGGCGCAGGTGCTGGCGGAGAGATTGCGGCTTTGGGTGGCCACCGATCCGATGCTGGAAGAGCACCACATCACCGGCAGCTTCGGCGTCGCTAGTTTCCCCCTGCACGGATTTTCTATGGAGGACTTGATTCGCGTGGCGGATGCAGGCATGTACGTAGCCAAGCACGCGGGCGGCAACCAGGTTTCCACCTCAGATGCATTCGGCGAAGGCTCCGCAATGCAGCGCCAGCTTGTCTCCGGTTATATCGAAGGATTTCTGCAGCGCGAGCATAACGGGCCTGAGCACCTGGAAGAACTGGTCAACACGCTCCGCAAGCTATCCGGACGCGAGGATAATGCGGATCAGAGGGCGATGAAAGAGGCCGTCGAAGCCTTGTCGCGCGCCGCCGAACTGAGGGAGCACAACGCGGCGGGGCATGGCGAGCAATGCGGGCACTATACCGGAATCATCGCACGCGGACTCAACCTCTCTGCGCAGGAGGTGGAAGACCTAACGTTCGCGGGGCGGGTGCATGACTTGGGTAAGTTGTTCATCCCAGATCGAATCCTGAATAAGCCGGGAGCACTTACGGAAGATGAATTCGCGGTCATCAAGACCCATCCGCAAGTAGGGGCGGAGGTGCTACGGGCGATTCCTGAAATCGAGCGCGTGGCCCAAGCCATCGAATCCCATCACGAAGCCTTTGACGGCGGCGGGTATCCTTTCGGACTGAAGGGTGAGAGTATCCCGCTGTACGGCCGTATTGTCGCCGTGGCCGACGCTTACGTGAACATGACGAGCGATCGCTCCTTCGCTCCCCCCAAGACCGACGAGCAAGCGATGGTGGAACTGGGGAAGCTAAGCGGCACTCGCTTCGATGGCATGATCGTCCGTTTATTGGCTCGCCTGCTCAAGATGGAAAGAGCCTCCATTCTGGGCGGCACAACCTAGACCAGGGTTAGCACCAGGGTTGCGTCTTTGGGCAGATAGCTCTTGCGGCGAAACCAGTCGTCCATCGCGTCCCGCAGTTGATCGAGCGGGACATGCGTTCCAATTTCCAGGCATCCGTCGGCCACCGGCAGGGTGTCGTCAAAGACGGATGCGTTGGTGAAGTTGCGCATGCTGAAATTGTCGAGCCACTTCAACGGGCAAAGTTGAAGCTGCCCTTCCTGCTGATATTCCACTCGGACTTTGCGGGCGAACATTCCTTGATTTAAGCACAGGGACCTGTTCACCGCCGAGACGCAGAGAGCACCGAAAGCTGATCTACTTCTTTTTCTTTGCCTTCCGGAGCCGGTCTTCCAGTTCGTCGACTTCCCGGTTCAAGCCTTCAGGAAGATGGCTGCCAAACTTGGCGAAGTGTCCCCTGATCGATGGTATTTCGGCGAGCCAGCCCTCCACGTCCACGCCGAGCAATTTGGCGATATCCGCGGCGGGAAGGTCCAGTCCCTTGGTATCTAGGTCCGCAGGCTCGGGTAGCCTGCCGATCGGAGTATCCACAGCGTGCACCTTGCCGTCGCAGCGTTCGAAGATCCATTTCAGCACACGGCTGTTCTCGCCGTATCCAGGCCAGAGGAATTTGCCGTTGTCGTCGGTGCGGAACCAGTTAACGTAAAAAATCTTGGGCAGGTTTGCGCCGCGCCTGAAGCCGATCTTGAGATAGTGGGCGAAGTAATCGCCCATATTGTAGCCGCAGAACGGGAGCATGGCCATCGGGTCACGGCGAAGTTCGCCAACTTTGCCGGCGGCAGCCGCGGTTGTTTCGCTGCTGACGGTCGCGCCCAGAAACGTTCCGTGCTGCCAGCTGAACGACTCGGTCACCAGCGGGACAATGCCAGCCCGGCGGCCACCGAAAAGGATAGCGTCGATCGGCACACCTTTGGGGTCCTCCCACTCCGGGGCAATCACCGGGCACTGGCTCGCCGGAGCAGTGAAGCGGGCATTGGGATGAGCTGCTTTGCGAGAAGAGGCCGGAGTCCATGGGCGGCGCAACCAGTCGATCAATTCCGCGGGCTTTTCGGCGGTCATCTGCTCCCACCAGATGTCGCCGTCGGGAGTCATTGCGCAATTGGTGAAGATGGAATTCTTCGTGGCGGTGAGCATGGCGTTCCGGTTCGACTTCATGCTCGTTCCGGGAGCCACGCCGAAGAATCCGTACTCCGGGTTGATGGCATAGAGGCGGCCATCGGCGCCGAACTTCATCCAAGCGATGTCGTCTCCGATGGTCTCGACTTTCCACCCCGGTATGGTCGGGATCATCATGGCGAGGTTTGTCTTGCCGCAGGCCGAGGGGAACGCGCCAGTGAAATACTTGGACTGACCGAAGGGGTTGGTCAACTTGAGGATGAGCATGTGTTCCGCCATCCAGCCTTCATCACGGGCCTGCACCGAAGCGATGCGCAGCGCGTGACACTTCTTGCCGAGCAGTGCATTGCCACCGTAGCCGGAGCCGTAGGACCAGACCTCACGCGTTTCCGGGAAGTGGCAAATGTATTTTTCCTGCGCATTGTTTGGCCAAGTCGAGTCTGCCTGGTTCGAAGTCAGCGGAGCGCCGACCGAGTGCAGGCCGCGCACGAAGTCACCTTCGCTTCCCAGAACCTCGAGCACGCGAGTACCGACGCGTGCCATAATGTGCATACTGGCCACAACGTAAGGGGAGTCGGTCACTTCAACGCCGATATTCGCAATCGGCGAGCCGATGGGGCCCATGCTATACGGGATGACATACAGGACGCGGCCGGACATCGCACTCGCGAACAACCCCTGCAGCTTCAGCTTCATCCTCGCGGGATCTTCCCAGTTGTTGGTGGGACCAGCTGCTTCTTGGGTCAGTGAACAGATAAAGGTGCGGTCTTCGACGCGAGCAACGTCGCCTGGACTCGACCGGACGAGGATGCTATTCGGCCGCTTGTCGTCGGCCAACCAGATGGCGCTGCCCGTCATTACCATCAGCCGTAGCATGGCCTGATATTCCCCGTGCGAACCGTCGCACCACTGCACTCGATCCGGCTTGCAGAGCTGGGCGACTTCTTCCACCCACGCGGTTAGCCCCTTATGCTTCGTATCGGCCTTATTTTCGCTCATGGTTTCCATATCGGAGATCAGGCTGGACATACAAACGTTCCCCTTCTTGCGGGTGGAGAGCCGGGCGTCCCCCTCCCGCCGCCAC
>Ga0209736_1000406_pt1 | contig 13975 bp, 10 predicted proteins | sample BlaSpr_A8_Ref_M3_FD_187992 | JGI IMG/M metagenome (GOLD analysis project Ga0209736, IMG submission 187992) | Forest soil microbial communities from Thunder Bay, Ontario, Canada - Black Spruce, Ontario site 2_A8_Ref_M3 (SPAdes) (version 2) | ecosystem: Environmental > Terrestrial > Soil > Boreal... | reverse complement strand
ACTACGTCGATTATGAGACGCAGGCCCGTATATTGAAGCGAAGCGGTTTTTGGTACAAAGATTTGGCGGCCGCCTTCAATCAAATGCACCGCGACAGGAGAGCAAGCGAGGAGCGGACGTGAACTCGCATTCACTGGTCCTTAGGTTTGCCATTTTTTTAGGCGCTCACGGAACCTGCTTGGCACAGCAAGGAACGACGCAATTTTCGCGCCCATGGATGGACGCATCGCTTTCGCCCGACCTGCGCGCGGCTATGGTCATGAAGCAATTGACACTCGATGAGAAGATTCAGCTGGTGCACGGCATCGGTTGGGGACCATTGAAGCCGGGCAGCCCGGTTCCTCCCGACAACAATGGCGGCGCCGGAGAGATAATGGGCATTCCGCGTCTCGGTATACCGTCTCTGCAGCAGGCGGACTCGGCCGTTGGCGTTCGAATGGCCGCCCCGCAAGGCCGTTACGCGACACTGTTGCCTTCAGTGTTGGCGGCCGCATCTTCGTGGGATCCGGAGGCGGCACATTTGTACGGAGAAGTCATCGGCCGTGAGCTCCGTGCGCAAGGTTACAATCAGTCGATTGGCGGCGGCGTAAATCTCGCGCGTGATCCGCGAAATGGCCGGCTATTTGAGTACGCCGGCGAAGATCCATTGCTGGCCGGTGTTACCGTTGGTTATCTCATTCGCGGTGTTCAAGACAACCAAATCATGGGTGACATCAAGCACTACGCGTTCAATGATCAGGAGACTGGGCGCACGGTCGTCGATGTTCGTATCTCGAACAAAGCGGCCCGTGAGAGCGATCTATTGGCCTTTGAGCTTGGCATACGCATCGGACAACCTTCCTCCGTGATGTGCAGCTATAACAAGGTGATGGGACATTGGGCGTGCGAGAATGATTGGCTGCTGAACCATGTGCTTAAAGGCGCCTGGCATTTTCCCGGCTTCGTAGTCTCCGATTGGGACGGCACGCACTCCACGGACAACGCGGTAATGGCAGGTCTCGACGTGCAGATGCCCGGCGATGAGTACTTTGGTCGGGCACTCAAGCAGGCGGTCGCGTCCGGACGGATTCCAATGCGACGTCTCGATGACATGGTACACCGGCTGCTGCGCTCGATGTTCAGCGCCGGCGTCGTCGACCACCCGGTAACTCCGCGTAGTGTGATCGACCCTTTTCGAGGTCTCGAAGATGCCCAGCATATTGCTGAGGAAAGCATCGTTTTATTGAAGAATGACGGTACTCTTCCCCTGAATAGCGCCTCCGTGCGCTCGATTGCGGTGATTGGCGCGCACGCCGACGTCGGAGTACTGTCCGGAGGCGGTTCGGCGCAGGTCGATGCGCCGGGAGGAAATGCCATCAGTCCCGCAACCCCGACCAAGTGGGGCGAAGCGGTGTACTTCCCTTCGTCGCCATTGCGGTACATTCGGGAACACGCGAGTGGAGCGGTCGTGCATTTTGATGCAGGCACTAATGCTTCCTCAGCGGCAGCGCTCGCGAAATCCGCGGACGTCGCGGTTGTATTCGCCGATCAGTATATGAGCGAGGGAGGTGATTCCCCCACTCTGTCTCTGCCGGGCAAACAGAATGAACTCATCACGGCAGTGGCAGCCGCCAATCCGCACACCATCGTCGTGCTGATCACGGGCAACCCAGTGACCATGCCGTGGCTCGATCATGTTGCGGGCGTGATGGAAGCCTGGTATCCCGGAATTGCCGGGGGACAGGCCATCGCCAATCTCATCTTTGGAAATGTCGTTCCCTCCGGGAAACTGCCTATCACCTTTGCAAAATCGGAGGGCGATCTGCCGCATGAGAGCATTTTTGGCATGACGCACAACGGCGCCAACGGAGATTCGTTGGGGTATTGGGCTTCTGATGATCAAAAGCGGCAGACCTTCGTTGCGGATTACAACGAAGGTGTGCGCTTCGGATATAAATGGTTCGACTCCGAAGGCAAACAACCACTTTTCCCCTTCGGCTACGGGCTCTCCTATACAAAATTCAAGTACAGCGATTTGCACGTCGACCCGGCGGCAAAAACCGCGACATTTACCATTGAAAATGCCGGCACCCTTGGCGGAACGGAGATTGCGGAAATATATGTCGGACTGCCCAAAGGTTGCGGGGAGCGCTTCCGCCGGCTTGCTGCCTGGCAACGCGTTGAGGTGAATGCCGGGAGACAAAAGACTGTGACCATTCCGCTCGAGCCTTTGGCTATTGCAACCTTCGATGAGAAAAAGGATACGTGGGCTTGGGCTTCCGGCATGTACACAGTACTCGTTGGCGGATCATCTCGAGATTTACCGCTGCAGACGGAAGTTGCGCTCTATTAATCGCAGCGCAATTCCCGGCTGCGAGCTCTCTCTGGCATTGTTGGCGAATCCGCCGTGATCTCAAGCGCCGCAATCTCCCGGGCGAGCGTCTGCCCTTCTTCGTCGGCGAGCGCCGCGTCCTGCAGGCGCGCTAGCAACGCCGCACCATCCGAACGCGTTGCGAGAAATTCCAGCTGACCTACAAGCGCCGTAAAATTGCGCCAGCCGCGCTCGTGAGTCTCACCGTAGCCCTTGACCAGCTTCTGGGCGCGCGCCAACTCCACCGCCAATGAGTAGTGGTCCACGGCTAGCTGCCCGATCCGCCCGAGCCACTCCTCGATGCGTGCGTTCTCTTCCTGGAAGCGCAAAGTCGAGCGGCGCCAACGTTTCAAGCTTCCCAATGTGTGAAGCATCAGGAAGCCCCCAATAGTACCGGTGCGAATCTGCTTTCCGCCGGTCCACCTCCTCAGCCAGCCGCTGGGGCGGGGTGAGGCGCGCAACCAACGGCCCAGCCCGGCGGGCAGCGTGCCGGCAATCTCCTCTACTCGCGGCTTCATGAACTCTGTGATTCCAAACAGCTGACCGGGATCCGCGCGGATTTCATCGCGCACTCGCGCGAAGCGCGACGCGCGCGTCTTCAGATCAGCCACACGAATCGTGTCCTCGAAAGTCATCCATAGCGCAAGACTGCGCGCAGCCGCCTCGAGCAGAGCATATGAGCGGGCGTCTGCCGGCAATCGAGCCTCCAGAGCGGCGATAGCCTCCACGCGATCCAGGAAGAGCGCCGCGTATGCCGGATCCTGGTAGTCAATCGACCGGCGCACGCCTTCCAGCACGACCGGCTGCGCAGCGGCGGGCAGACCTCTGACTCGATCGAGCAGAGGCTGCAAGCTCGGCGTGCGCGCCCGCGCAGGCATCGCTTGCGAGAGCTTGGGTTTCACTTTCCCGGTGAATCCGCTATCGCCACGCTGGGATCGCTGGCAGGCGTCCTCAAACGCACCCAGATTTGCTTTGACGGCGATCCCGCTCTTTTTGATCGCGTCTTCGAAAGTCCGCTTGCGGAACGGCAGCACCCCGCTGCCGCACAGAGCACCGAGCAGAACGGAGCTGATGACGCTCTGATTGCGCTCTGCCGTCTCTTCCATGTCGAAAAGGACGAGGCGCTTCGCCTGGCTGCGCACGAGATCAGTGAGCTGTTCCGCATCGACCGCGCCCTGACCCATCGCGCTCTTCTCTCCGATCGCGTAGGAACGGTGCGAGGAAGCGATGAGAGTCGTGCGGTCGGGTGTCACGAGCCCGCGTTGAACGGCGCGGCCGGCCTCTGCGAGCTCGGAAGCCAACACGCAATCAACGTCCCCGGAGACCGGCATGAGCGCCATGACCGGCTCTCGACCGGCCCGTTCGGCGGCAGAGCGTGGGAAGAATTCCAGGTAGTAAATCGTCGCGCCCGTCCGCTGTGCCACCCCGGGCACGGACGTGGACTGCGCTATGTAACCTTCCGCCTCGGCAATCTCGATGAGCCAGTCGGCGAGCACTGCGCCGCCCTGCCCGCCCAGTGCCGCGATCGTCAGCTTGATCGGTCGCTCGGCCATATCGAAGGCAGGCCCTACAGCGCGTAGCGCAAGCGATTGCGCTCGCTACGGCGCTGCAGAACACCGATCACCGCGGCCCGGATCCCTCCGATCAATCGATCCCAACGGGACGGGTTGTAAACGAGCTCGGCGCGGTAGAATGACGGACACAGCACGGCCGCATCCGCAACTTCGCCGCAGACACCGCAGCCGACGCAACTGTTATCCACGTGCGCGACCGGATCGCTCCGCAGTGGATCGGGGTTTTCCTTGATCGTAAGAGAAGGACAGCCGGACAGACGGATGCACGAATGGTCGCCCGTGCAGGTATCCGGATCGACTCCAAAACGTTCGCGCACGACTCGCTCACCGTCCTGAATCGCCTTGCGCATCAAGGGCCGCACGCGTCGCTGGCGATTGAGTTGACATTCACCGTCGACGACGATGACTTTCGGACCGCGAAATTGCGTACTCAGCGCCTCGCGCAGCACCTTGAGCGTCCCGCGCATGTCAAACGTATCCGTCCGCCTGACCCACTTGACCCCGACACCTTTCACGGCGTCGATGATCGAGTTGTTTCCCTGCCGATGCAGGTTGGCTGCCCGGGAGGATGGGATATCCTGGCCGCCGGTCGCGGCAGAGTAGCCGTTGTCGATAATGACGGTAAGGTCGTCGTGTTTATTGAACACGGCATTGCCGATGCCGCTCGTCAGCCCGTTGTGCCAAAAACCGCCGTCACCCATGATCGAGACGGCACGCTTGCCGCCATCCGTGCCGAACGCCGACGCACCCGCAGCCCCCAGGCCATAGCCCATGATGCTGTTGCCCATGTTGAACGGCGGCAGTGTTGCAAACGAATGGCAGCCGATATCCGCGCTGATGTGCAGCGCTCCGACTTCCTTCTGCAGAATCTTCATTGCCGCGAAGAATGGACGCTCCGGACATCCGGTGCACAACCCGGACGGGCGGGGTGGCACCAGCGCCGCCAGCTTGGCGGCGGCAGCCGCAGAGACTTCGGTCTTGCGAGGCGCGACGGCCCCCCCGCCGGCGCGCAACTGCGGCCCCCATTGGTCGATGAACTCGCCTAACCCCATGCGCAGCACATCGACGCTGTATTCGCCAAACATCGGCAACGGGCCCTTGCCCACGATGCGCGTATTCACATCGTGCTGGCGCAGGATCTGGCTCGCAGCCTGCTCGATATACTCGGGCTGCCCCTCCTCGACGATCAGCACCGCGCGCTTGCCGCTGCAGAACTTGACCCATTCGTCAGGTATGAGCGGGTACGTGACGTTGAGCAGGTACAGCGGCACCTTGCTGCTCCCGAACACATCGGCGCAATCGAGCAGTTCGAGCGCTCTTAGCGTGTTGTTGTAAAGGCCGCCTTGCAGAACGATACCAATGTCGCCCGCATCTGCATCAATGACCTCGTTGAGCCCGCGCTCGGCAACGAATCGCAGCGCTGCGGGTAATCGGATCTGGATCTTTTCGCGCTCCTGCGCGTATGTCGAGGGCGGCAGAATGATGCGGCTGTAATCCCGCGTGGGTGCCGCAAGAGCGTCCGCGGCCGAGAACGCGGGTCTGCGGTTGGTTTTTGTCTTGAAGCGGCCGTAGACATGACATGCACGAATGCGAAGCATCAGCATGACCGGCGTATTGGTGGCTTCCGATAGCTCGAACCCCTGCTCGACGGCACGCACGATCGCCGGGAGGTGGGGGCGCGGGTCGAGGAGCCACATCTGCGACTTCATCGCAAAAGCATGGGTCCGCTCCTGCATGATGCTCGCGCCTTCGCCGTAATCCTCTCCGAGAATGATGAGCGCCCCACCCTTCACGCCCGACGAGGCGAGGTTGGCCAGCGCGTCGGAGGCAACGTTCGTACCGACGGTCGACTTCCAGGTCACCGCGCCACGCAGCGGATAGTTAATCGACGCCGACAGCATTGCGGCCGCCGTCGCCTCCGATGCGCTGGCTTCGAAATGAACTCCGAGCTCATTGAGAATGCCTTCGGCGTCGGCCAAAACGTCCATGAGATGCGAAATAGGCGCGCCCTGGTAGCCGCCTACGTAGGCCACGCCCGACTGCAAAAGCGCCTTGGTGACGGCGAGAATGCCCTCACCGTGGAATTCCTCGCCGTCACCCAGACGCAGCGACTGGACTTCCTTGGCAAAAGAGCGCTCGGCCATGATCAGCCTCCTAAGTTGCCGCTCGGCGCCATCCCGCAAGTACGACTGGACACCATTTCCACCTACGCCGGCACGAGCGCGAGTACACGCAGCGGGCTTCCGGAGCCGTTGACGATCTTCAACGGCGGGGCAATGACGACTGCCCCGGTCGGCGGCAGCTTGTCGAGATTGGTCAGGCTCGCCAGCCCGAAGCGGTTGGAGCCGTGCATGATGGTGTGGCAGGGAAACATGGGATCGAAACTGTGCGCCTGACCGGCGTCCGTCCCGACGGTCTCCACACCGACACCGAGAATGTCACGTTCCTTTGCCAGGAACGGCACGCACTGCGGATGAAACCCGGGAGTATGCGAGCCGTCCGGACCGGCATTGAGAAATTCCTTCGCTCCCGTTCGATGCGACCAGTCCGTGCGGATGAGCACCCAGGCATGCGCAGGGATGCCGCCGTGCTTGCGCTCCCACTCCTCCACCACCTCCCGTGTCAGGAGGAAGTCCGGATTCGCTTTCGCCTGCGCGGCAACATCGATGACGCATGCGGGGCCAATGAAGCGCTCGACCGGGATGTTGTGAGTGGCGTTGTTCGCGTAGTCCTTGCCGGTCACCCAATGAATGGGCGCGTCGAAATGCGTGCCGGTATGCTCACCGCACGCGATGTTGTTCCAATACCAGGCGGGCCCGCGCTCATCGTAGCGGGAGATCTCCTCCAGGGAAAATGGCTTGGAAGGCGCGAACGGGGGCGGTAGCTGGATCGTCGGCGTCGCGGACTCTAGCGGCACAGTGAGATCCACTACTCGAATGCGTCCGGCGACGATTGCGCCGGCGAGCTGTGCGAGCGTCTGGGTGCTTGAGGAACCGGCGGACTGCGTTTGGGCGGCGGTCTGAGATGGTGCGCTCATGTAATTCCCGGCGAAATATTAATTGACACCTGAAGTACTTCGCAATATAACATACGATGAACTCGGACGATACGCGTGCGAAGAGGAGTACTGCCGGGATGAGGCGAATCGTCTGCCTGGGCGGCGGGCCGGCCGGGCTTTACGTGGCCATTTTGCTGCGCAAGGCACTGCCTTCGGCACGAATCGAAGTATACGAGCGTAACCGTCCGGACGACACTTTCGGCTGGGGCGTGGTGTTTTCCGACCAGACGATGGGGAACTTTCGTGCGGCGGACCTTGAGACGCACTCGGCCATCCTGTCGAGCTTCCACCACTGGGACGATATCGCCATTCATTTCGGCGGACGGCGATTCTTAAGCGGCGGCCACGGGTTCTGCGGTATTGGCCGCAAGCGGCTTCTCGGTCTGCTGCAGGAGCGCGCCCGTGAGTTGGGCGTGCACCAGGTATTCCAGCATCAGGTGGATGACGACTCCGGCTTCCAGGACGCTGACCTCATCATCGCTGCGGACGGCGTGAACAGCCGGACTCGCAGCAGCTACGCCCACGCTTTCGAGCCCGATATCGACGTGCGCAAGTGCCGCTTCATCTGGCTCGGCACGACTCAGCAATTCAATGCGTTCACGTTCGCCTTCGAGCAGACCGAGCACGGCTGGTTCCAGATCCATGCCTATCAGTTCAGCAAAGAGCTCTCGACGGTGATCGTGGAGACCCGGGAGGAGACTTGGGCTGCGCACGGGCTCGACAAGCTCAACACCGAACAGTCGATCGCCTTCTGCGAGCGGCTCTTCGAGCGCTATCTTGGCGGCCACCGGCTGCAGAGCAACGCCAATCACCTGCGCGGGTCGGCGTGGCTCAATTTCAATCGCGTGGTATGCAAGCGCTGGCACCATGGCAGCACCGTCCTCATCGGCGACGCCGCGCACACAGCGCACTTCTCTATTGGCTCGGGCACAAAGCTCGCCATGGAGGATGCCATCTCGCTCGCCCGCCACGTGACCTCGACCGCGGATCTGAACGGTGCGCTCGGCGCGTATCAAATGGAACGTCACATCGAAGTCCTCAAACTGCAGAGCGCCGCCCGCAATCGAATGGAATGGTTCGAGAACGTTTCGCGGTATGTCCACCTGCCACCGGAGCAGTTCGCCTACAGTCTATTGACGGGCAGCCAGCGGATCGGGCATGAGAATCTGAAGTTGCGCGATCCCCGCTTCGTCGAATCCTACGAGCGGTGGCTCGCGAGTCGTGACGGGGCAGAAGGCCCGCGCCCCCCCATGTTTCTGCCATTCAAGCTGCGCGGCATGGAACTGGCCAATCGCGTGGTAGTGTCGCCGATGGCGCAGTACTGCGCGGTGGATGGCGTGCCCGACGATTGGCATCTCGTTCATTATGGCCACAGGGCGCTCGGCGGGGCCGGTCTCGTCTACACCGAGATGACCTGCGTGTCGCCCGAAGGGCGGATTACGCCGGGCTGCACCGGTTTGTGGAATGAGACTCAGCGCGATGCCTGGCGGCGCATCGTCGAGTTCGTACATCGAAATTCCCCGACGAAGATCTGCCTGCAGTTGGGACATTCCGGCCGCAAGGGCTCCACCCAGCTCGGCTGGGAGAAAATGGACCATCCACTGCCCGCCGGTAACTGGCCGCTCGTTGCCCCCTCGCCTGTTCCCTACTACGAGGGGATCAGCCAGCCGCCGATCGAGATGACGCGGGCGGACATGGACAAGGTCCACGATGATTTCGTGCGCGCGACGCGATTCGGCCTTCAGGCGGGCTTCGACATGCTCGAGCTGCACATGGCACACGGCTACCTGCTGGCATCGTTCCTCTCGCCGCTGACCAATCGCCGCATCGACCAGTATGGCGGCTGCATCGAGAATCGCCTGCGATTTCCGCTGGAGGTCTTGCAGACGGTGCGGGCGCAATGGCCCGCGGACAAACCCTTGTCGGTGCGCATTTCAGCGACCGACTGGATGGACGGTGGCCTAAGCGACGATGACGCTCTGACGATCGTGCGCGCCTTTCGAAGCGCGGGCATCGACCTCGTCGACGTCTCGACCGGCCAGACGGTGCCGGATCAAAAGCCGGTGTACGGGCGAATGTGGCAAACCCCGTTCGCCGACAAGATTCGCAACGAACTCGGCATCGCGACCATGGCGGTCGGGAACATCTACGAGCCGGATCACGTCAACTCGATCATCGCCTCCGGGCGTGCGGATTTGTGCGCGATCGCGCGCCCTCACCTGGCGAACCCGGCTTGGACGCTGGAAGCCGCCGCCCGGCAAGGCTATCAGTCGCAATGGTGGCCGAAGCAATACCTCTCCGGCAAAACTCAACTCGAGAGAAACTTGCAGCGTGCCGTGCAGCCCGGAGGCACAGTATGAGCTCGCATGCAGGAACGGCGCGACTCGCCGGCAAACATGCCGTCGTCACGGGCGCAAGCCGAGGAATCGGTGCCGTCATCGCCGCGACCTTGGCCGCGGAAGGTGTGTGTGTGTCGCTTCTCGGGCGCGATGCAGGCAATCTGCAGCGTGTATCCGATAATTTGGGTGGCGCGGATCGGGCGTTTCCGGTTGTGGCCGACATTACCGATCCGACATCGGTTCAGAGCGCTTTCGCCGCCGCGCGCGGCCATTTCGGGGCGGTGCATCTGCTGGTCAACAACGCCGGACAAGCCGCCAGCGCCAAGTTCACCGATACGGACGAGGCGCTGTGGAGTCGCCTGATCGCCGTCAATCTGACCGGCACCTACCTGGCCACGCGCCAGGCGGTGCCCGACATGCTGTCGGAAGGGTTCGGTCGAATCGTCAACATCGCGAGTACCGCCGGCCTGCGCGGCGCCCCTTACATTTCGGCGTACGCGAGCTCGAAGCATGCAGTCATCGGCCTGACTCGCTCGCTCGCCCTGGAATACGCAAGCCGAAACATCACGGTGAACGCGGTTTGCCCAGGCTTTGTGGATACCGACATCGTGAAAGATGCGATCGCCAACATAAAGAGCAAGACCGGCCGCAGCGACGCCGAGGCGCTCGCAGCGCTGGTGGCGTCCAACCCGCAGCGCCGGCTCGTCGAGCCGCGAGAGGTTGCCGACACCGTGATGTGGTTGTGCAGGCCGGGGTCCGAGAGTGTCACCGGACAGAGTATCGTTTTAGCCGGCGGCGAGGTTACGTAAGAGGATCGAGGCAATGGCGAAGGACAAGAAATCTCTGAAGCTGGTCGAGCCGAACGCCGACGCCGAAACGCGCATCCACGATGATCATCATCTGTCCGTGCGCCTGTGGCTGCGCATGCTCGCATGTACGAATCGCATAGAGAATTTCGTGCGACAGAATCTGCAGGCGAAATTTTCGACGACACTGCCGCGGTTCGATCTGATGGCGCAGCTCGAGCGCGCTCCCCAGGGCTTAAAGATGAGCGAGCTGTCTCAACGCATGATGGTGACCGGCGGCAACGTCACCGGCATCACCGATGGTCTCGAGAAGGAGGGACTGGTGGTCCGTGAAGTTGACAAGACGGACAGGCGCGTGTTCCACGTCAAGCTCTCTGCGGAAGGTCAACGGCAATTCCGGCGCATGGCCGCCGAGCACGAGCAGTGGGTGATCGAGCTGTTCGAGGGTATGAGCATGAAGCACAAGAATCAGCTGGTTGAGCTGCTGGGCGAGCTCAAGCGGCATGTCCGCACATGAGCGAGTTCACACCTCGATCGAAGCACTTCCTGTGGCGCCAGGAAGGGCGCGTGGGCGTCATCACGCTGAATCGCCCTGAGCGCAAGAACCCGCTCACTTTCGATTCCTACGCGGAGCTGCGCGACCTGTTCCGCGCGCTCGGGGAAGTCGATGCAGTGCGCTCCATCGTCCTCAGCGGTGCGGGTGGGAATTTCTGCTCTGGCGGCGATGTGCACGAGATCATCGGACCGCTGACCAAGCGGGACGCCCCGGGTTTGCTTGAATTCACTCGCATGACGGGCGATCTCATCAAGGCTATGCGCCATTGTCCGCAGCCGATCGTGGCCGCGGTCGACGGAGTTTGTGCCGGTGCGGGCGCTATTCTCGCCATGTCGTCGGACTTCCGGTTGGGTACGCCGCGGGCGAAAACGAGTTTCTTGTTCACGCGGGTCGGCTTGGCGGGTTGCGACATGGGTGCCTGCGCGATCCTGCCGCGAATCATCGGCCAGGGGCGCGCCTCCGAGCTGCTATTTACCGGACGTTCCATGTCCGCGGACGAGGCAGTCGCGTGGGGCTTCTTCAACCGCCTGGTATCTCCTGACGAGGTGTTGAAAGAATCCCTGCAGCTCGCTGCGGAAATCGCCTCCGGTCCGACGTTCGCCCATGCCATGACAAAAAAAATGCTGCACGCTGAATGGAACTTGTCCGTAGATGCGGCGATCGACGCCGAGGCCGACGCTCAGGCAATCTGCATGCAGACGGAGGATTTCCGCCGCGCATACCGGGCATTCGCGGCGAAGCAGAAGCCGCAGTTCCAGGGAAATTGACCCGCGGTGCGCCTTCGTAGCTTCCTTGAATGGCCGTTCTTCGAGCCCGGACATCGAAATAAATGAGTAGACCAAATGAGTGAGATGGGTCGGCAGATTCTACAACCCGCGCAATGGCCGCGGCCGCGCGGCTACAGCAACGGCATCGTCGCCTCCGGCCGGCAGATTTTCATCGCCGGGCAGGTCGGTTGGGATGCGCAGGGCCGTTTCAACAGCGAGCGTCTGGCCGACCAGGTGCGGCAAACGCTCGAAAACATTTGCACTGTGCTCGCGCAGGCGCAGGCCGGCCCGGAACACATCGTACGGCTGACTTGGTATGTCACGAGCCGCGACGAATATTACGCAGAGCTTGCGGATATCGGCACCGCGTATCGCGCGGTGATGGGAAAGAACTTCCCCGTGATGAGCGTCGTACAGGTCGTTGCCCTCATGGAAGCGCAGGCGAAGGTAGAAATCGAGGCCACCGCCGTCGTACCCGCGCCATGAGCAGTAAAGTAGAGGCATTCGAGCACTGGATTCGAACATCTTTTGTGCAGATGAATACTGAGTTGGAGGATCTCTACTTCGCGCAGAGCGACCGCGCCCGGGTGATCGGTCTTGGAGATACGATCAAGACCGCACTTCGCGACGAAGGTCACGTGCACGTCGTCGAGTTGCTCGCAGAGGGCAACACCGGAGATGGATTTGACGTCGCTTTTGGCGTTCTCGGCAACGTCGGTATGTATCTTGGAGCGCTGCGACGGCACGAGTTGACCAATCCGGTGCGAGAAGACCGGTCGCCGTTCCGCGAGGCTTCATCATTGGCCCTGCACGTTGGCGCTTCACTCGGCATGGCGCCCAGATTTTCCACGGCACATCTCGCGACCCACAACAGGGCTCTCGCCGGTGTGCGCAAGAGTTTTACATCCCTCCGGGATGAGTTCCTGTTCATCGACGAGAACACGCGCGGCATTCTTTCGCTTCAGCGCGCGGCAGATGCGCTCACGAGCGTGGTGCACCTTGGCGTGTCCAGCCCTGTGGCGGACGTCATGTTCGACGCTGCGAAGAGTGCGCTTCGTGATGTCATACGCTTCAACAACCGCTTGATCGAGCAGCTCGACGTTCAGAGGTTCTTCTATTCGGTGCGTCCCTATTACAAGCCGTACCGAGTCGGCCGCCAGGAGTATCGCGGTGCAAACGCCGGTGATTTTTCGGGAATCAACGAACTCGATTTGTTGTTGGGCCTGTGCCGGGCCAACGATCCCTACTATGCACAGCTGCTGGTCGACAAGATGCTGTTCATGTTGCCGACGGATCAGGCGCGACTGCGGGACTGCATGACGCGCACAAGCCTGCTGGATGAGCTGCTGGCGCTTCGCGGCGAACATGCCGGGGCGGTTTGGTTTCAGCAGAACGCCCGGTCGTACCTGGAAATCTGCGATCTGTTCGGCAAGGCGGCGGCGCAGCACCACAACGGGTTGGTCAAGCGATTCATTGAGGGGCCGGCCGCCGACCTCAAGGAGGACAATCTGGAGGGGATCACAGCCAGCGGGCCGCCCCTGCCGATTCTGCTGCGTTCGCTCGAATTACTGCGTGATTTACGACTCGCCGTCGACCGCCGCGACATCGCCACGCGTCATGATGATCTAGCCGGGCTTCGAAGCACGGTCACCGGCGCGCGGCACGGGCCCACGAAATGAACTCGCCACCCAGAGCGCAACAAGAGCAACCAGATAGCCTCCCGCTACGGTCAGGACCAACGGAGGGCCTAGGCCCTGTCTTGCGCCGAACACATGCTCGCCGGCAAGAGCCACTGCGGTGGGGCCAATGCCTGCACCGATTGCCACGTTCAGAAAAAAGCTCATCGACATCGCGAGGCCTCGCGACCGATTCGGCACCGCATCGAGAATCGCGGAAAAGCCGACGGCGGTAACGATCCCCGACAGCGCGAAATATAGCGGTACACCCGTTAGCACGACGCTGAAGTGCGGCGAGTTCATCAGCAGGGAACCCGGCAGAATCAACAGCCCGGAGTACAGACACACGCGCAGTTTAGCTTGCCAACCGCCGCGCGCCCCGGCCCGGTCGCCCAGCAGGCCGCCGATGAGCACACCGCCGCCGAAGCCCGCCGTCAAAAGAAGTCCCAATTCGACACCGACCTGGGCCGGATCTCTGCCGAAGTCTCGGATGAGGAGCGTCGGCGCCCACGCCCCCACGGCGTTGTCGACAAATGAAGCTGCTGCCAGCATTAGATAGATCGGCATTACTCGAACCCACGGCGTAGCCCGCCAGGCACTGTGCTCCCCCACGCCGCCGGACACCGAGGCGGTTTCCGTTGCGCATCGGATGGGCTCGCGGATGAGCAGAATCACAAGCGCCCACAGAAATCCTGGCCCGCCGATCAGAAGCAACACCATGCGCCAAGGTGCCTCTGAAGCTAGCGGTGTGGCAGCCAACGCACCCAATTCGATGGCGTGCAGGACGCCGCCGCCGATCAAAATGGCGGCGCCGCTGCCCATCGCAATACCGCTCAAGAAAAAGCCGAC
>Ga0209736_1000405_pt1 | contig 13988 bp, 13 predicted proteins | sample BlaSpr_A8_Ref_M3_FD_187992 | JGI IMG/M metagenome (GOLD analysis project Ga0209736, IMG submission 187992) | Forest soil microbial communities from Thunder Bay, Ontario, Canada - Black Spruce, Ontario site 2_A8_Ref_M3 (SPAdes) (version 2) | ecosystem: Environmental > Terrestrial > Soil > Boreal... | reverse complement strand
GAGCAGCATTCCCACGGGACCAGGCCTCGTCGCCCTTGGTTGAAGTGGTTGATTGTAGTGGATGTGCAGCAGCAGATTTTGTTGGCGCAGCGGGCTCGTTGAGCTTGTAGGTAAACATAACTCGTGCTCGGAAATTCGCTGTTTCGATGCCTATAAGCGGCTGGACAGGGCGAGGAAACCTGACAAAATAAACCAACGAGCATGAGTCTGCCAGTCAATTTGGCCGGCAGTTCCGCGCAACTTCCCTAGCAGCCGGCATCGTCTACCTTCAGAATCGGCGCCACTTCATCCTGACTAAGACCGCTTGCTTGCGTAGGTGCGCAAGGGACGAGCGCACCAGCCAATTCACTCCTCGCGCAGCAGTATCATCGGATCGATCGACAGCGCGCGTTGCGCCGGAATCCACGTAGCCAGCAGCCCCAGCAACCCCATGGCCAGCACAACACCGGCCAATACCAGGGGATCGCGCGGAGTTGCCTGATACACGATGAAAGCTAGCACGCGGCTGGCCAGAATTCCGAGCAACAATCCTGCTGCGGAACCAAGAGCCAGCAGTTTGACAGCCCGTCCCAGCGCCGCCTGTAACACTTCCTTGCGCTGCGCGCCGAGGGCCATACGAATGCCCAACTCGCGCAGCCGCTTACTGACCGAATAGGCAGCCATTCCAAAGATGCCAGTTAAGGACAGCAACGCGCCCATCACGCCCATGACACCCAAGGCCATCGCCGCCATGCGCGAAGGAAATAGAGCGGTGTCCAGTTCTTTGTTCCACGGTCCGATGTAAAGAGGCAGACCTGCATCGAGGCCCCGCACGGTAGTTCTGATGGCTGCCACCAGTTGCACCGGATCGCGGTCTGAGCGCACGGCCAGATAGGTCTGAGTCGATGGTGATTGCAGGATGGGAAGAAACATCGCCGGCTGCGGATCTTCGGTGACGCGGTCATATTTTCCGTCTTCTACAACGCCCACCACTTGTGTGCGAGTTCCGTCCGGCTGCTTGAAGTATCCGCCCGTGGCGTTGGTTACGGAGCCAAAGACCTTGCGCGCAAACTCCTGGTTGATCACGGCCATGGGCGGCGCGTTTTTGTCGTCATGCCACGTGAAGGTCCTTCCAGAGAGCAAAGCGGTGCCCGCCGCATGGAAGTATTCGGGAGATATGCTGAATGTGAAGGCGTCGGCAGCGGCATTCGATGGCCGCAGGTCTGCGGTACCATCGGTAAAGACATGTGCGCCCCTTTCGCCGCCACTGACCAAAGGCGCCCAGTCAATTAATCCTACGGACTTTACGCCAGGAATGGTTTCCAGAGCATCGATCATGCGCCTTTGCATTTCGGGCACAGCATCGCCGCGGTATCCGACCATAGTCAGGTCGGTGTCGGCTAATAGCGCGTTGTGGGGCTCAAAACCGAAATTGCTGTGTAGCGAGCGCACCAATCCACGCACGGCAACCAGCGAAGATGTGACCAGCACCGCGCAGATGGCAATTTGCACGACGAGCGCCAGGTTTCTGAAGGTAAAGCGACTCCCAACCCTGGCGATTGATCCTGACTTTACGATTTCATAGGGATCGGTGTGAAGGACTTGTCTTACCGGGACAGCGCCAAAGAGGAATCCGCTGGCTAATGTCAGCAGCAGAGCCACTCCATAAACATATGCGTCCGGGTTCACAGGCACATGGATAGGCCATCTGGAAAATGGCTGCCATACACTCAGGCCGCTCAATAGCACCATGCTGCCCCATAGTCCGACCGCGCCTCCCATCAGTGAGAGCAGCATGGCTTCGATGAATAGTTGCCGCAAAATGCGTGCGCGGGTCGCTCCAAGCGCAAGCCGCAGAGCAACTTCACGAGAACGGTCTGCAGCGCGCGCGGCGAACAGGCTGCCGAGATTGGCACAGGCGGCCAATAGAATTAGACCCGCCAGCAGCATCAATCCGGTCATGAAGGCGCGCACCGGTCGGCCAAGATAGTCGCCATAAAGACTTGGACGAGCCAAGGCAAAGGTTCTTTGGTCATCGTCTTTGGGATAGGCTTTTTCCAGATAGGAGCCAATGGAGTTCAGATCGGCAGCCGCTTGTGCCGGAGTGATTCCCGGCTTCAAATGTCCCATGGTCATAAAAATAAAGCGCTTGCCGCGCTCGTTCAGGTCGTTCACGCCCTCGACCTGCTCTTGGTTGACGAGGGGAACAAAGAAACCAGGATTGAAAAACACGAGAGTCCCGTTGAACCCAGGCGGCGCCACGCCGAGGATGGTATAGGGATGTTTGTTCACTTGAACAATACGGCCCACGACGCCGCGGTCCTCCTGAAAATGAGTGTGCCAATAGTCGTGGCTGAGAACTATGTACGGAGCGCTGTTCGGGCCATGCTCATCGGAAGCGTGGAAGAGACGGCCAAGAGACGGCTGAAGGCGTAATACGTCGAAGTAGTTCCCGCTCACTAGAACGATCCAGACGCGGGATGGATTTTCGCCAGTGTCCAGCCCTACTTGAGCGGCGTCATACGCTGCCAGATCATCGAAGCTACGGTTGCGATCGCGGAGATCAAGATAGTCGGGATAAGATTGATATGAAGAAGCCTCGTTTCCATGCTGGATTCCGTAGAGGCTCTCCGCTTGGGGCACATGCAGCGGGTGCAAGAGCAGCGCATTCAACACGCCAAAAACCACGGCGTTTGCACCGATGGCCATCGCGAGCGTGACGATGGCAACCGCGGTAAAGCCGGGAGATTTGCGCAACATGCGGAGAGCGAAGCGCACATCCTGCATGAGCGATTCGACGAGCGTTCCGCCAGCAGCTTCGCGGGATTCTTCTTTGTAGCGGACGTGGCCGCCGAACTCGATGCGGGCGCGGCGCTCGGCTTCAGCGCGAGGAAGACCGGAGCGCCCGAGATCGTCAGCACGGTGCTGGATGTGGGAGCGAAGTTCCTCGTCCATCTCGGCGTTCATCTGCGAGCGGTGGAAGAGAGTGGCGATGCGGAAGCGAAGTGAGTCGAGGAGTTTCATATTTCCTCCGGTTGCGTGCCAAGGGCAGAGGCGATGGCGGTCACGAGGCGATTCCAGTTGTCGGTCTCTTCGCGCAGACGCTTGCGGCCAGCGGCGGTAAGTTCGTAAAACTTGGCGCGACGATTGTTCTCCGAGGTGCCCCAACTGGCTTTGAGCAGTCCCTGACGCACCAGGCGAAACAGGCCGGGATAGAGGGCGCCCTGTTCGATCAGCAGAGCGTTGGCTGAGATCTGTCCGATACGCAGAAGGATGCCGTACCCATGCAGAGGGCCGAGCGAGACCGCTCTGAGGATGAGGAGATCAAGAGTGCCAGGAAGCAGCTGAGCTTGGTCCGTCACGAGTACTCCTAAGATGATTAGGAGACTAGCAGGCTCACTCCTAAGCTGTCAAGGAGAGAACAAACAAACCCGCCATCCCCTAGACCGACAGGCAATAGCAAGCAAGCATAAAGGCGCCGCTTGTCGTCAGGCGTTCTTGGGCTTTGGCGTTCTTGGGATTAGGCGTTCTTGGACAAGTCGGTCGAGAAGGCGAGATCCTTCTGCGCTTCGAGAGCCACCACCGCGCTCGTTCTCAGATGAATGTCAACGAGCCCTTAGAACAAAAAAGGCGGCGAAGACGCCGCCGCACAGGTATTTCACAGAACTGCCTACCATAATCATACCATTTTGGGATCTTCGGTCCAAGTAAAGAAACGAAAAATCGGGGAATTCTTGACGGGCTTGCTGCCGGCGTTTTCGTACCTGCTGAAGCATTCTCGAAGCAGGACGGGACGGTTAGCGAAACTTTTCTTAACTTTTGGGGGGTGGCAGGACAGAATCTCGCCTCGGTTGGTCAGAACGCGGTTAGTCCCTCACCGATAGCGTGAACGCGTTATTATGTGGCCTTTGCGGGGGGATTTAAACAGGCAAAGGGCTACTGCGTTCCGACAGTCCGCTGGGAAAGCAGAGCTGGTGCAAATTAGGCAATTCACCTCGATGATATCGGGCGTCCGAGAGAAACCGGGCCATCCTCTTTTGCGCCGGGAAATAGACGTACGGTGCAATCCCCGCTAGCCGCCACTCCGCACTCTTGAAGTTTTCCTCAAGTTCGCGAATTCCGCGTGGTATGCTCACCCCGTTCCCGTTAGAATCAGCGAGTCCCTTTGTTGCCTTCATGAAGAAGATCATCGTTGCCGTTGGCAGCACTCGCAAACCAAAGCTCAGGGCTGTGATGAAAGCTCTGGACGCCTTTGCGCCGAAGCTCGTTCCGGATGGCGACTACGAAGTCGTTGGGGTGGAGGTGGAAAGTGGCGTGAGCTCCACGCCCTCCTCCTGTGAAGAGTTGATGCGCGGAGCCCGCCAGCGCGTAGAAGCGCTGGTACGAATGGCCCGGGAGACGCGCAAGGCCTGGCGTTACTTTGTCGGTCTGGAGGGCGGTCTAGAGGTTTTGCAGGATGATCGAAGCCGCCGCGTCTTCCTGGAAAGCTGGGCTTACGTAAGCGACGGCACCCGAGGCTTCTATGGCCGTTCCGGTGGCATCGAATTACCCGAGGAGCTTGCCCACGAAGTTCTCGAACGTGGCTTTGACCTGTCGGATGCCATCGATCGATTTGCAGGTGCGGTCGGGATTCGTGACGGGCAGGGCGCTTGGGGAGTGCTCTCGGGGGATTTGATTCAGCGGGACGAGTCTTTTCGCGTTGCTGTTATCACGGCTTTCGCGCCGTTCTACAATGCGAAGATGTATGGCAGGGCGGCGCGTACGGCGGGTTAGAATTGGTAGTAGGGCAGTCAGGAGACACGAGAGTGGACATTGTCAAAGGCAACATGGGCTGGATCGAAGTCGTGGTCGGCCCGATGTTTTCCGGGAAGAGCGAAGAGTTGATCCGCCGGCTGCGCCGCGCCGAGATTGCGCGGCAGCGCGTGCAAATTTTTAAGCCCGCGATTGACGAACGTTACGCGGCCAATGAAATCGTTTCGCATTCGGGCCTGGGCATTTCTTCGGATAACGTGACCAAAGCCTCGGAAATCATGGAGAAACTCTCGCCTCGCACCGAAGTTATTGGCATTGACGAAGCGCAATTTTTGGGCGAAGAGATCGTCGATGTGTGCACCAAACTCGCTAATCTGGGAAAGCGCGTCATCGTTGCCGGACTTGACACCGACTATCGTGGCCGCCCGTTCGAGCCCATGCCGCGGCTGCTCGCCATTGCGGAAGAAATCACCAAGCTGCTGGCCATTTGCATGAGGTGCGGCAATCCTGCGGTCCACACGCAACGCTTGGTGGAAAGTGAAGAGCTTATCGTAGTGGGCGCCGGGGGAATGTACGAGGCGCGGTGCCGCCGCTGCTTCGAACCAAATCCCGCGCTTGCGCAGGAAAAAAAAGACGCGGGCCCGCAGCTTATGATTCGTAATCGGGTAGCCTCTGCCGGCGGTGCAGGGAACTAGACTCCTGCGCACGTCCTTTCAGACTGTGCTCTTTCTAACCTTCATCTCTGCCGGGCTTGACCTTCTGTATCCTATAGGATACAATCCTTCATGATTGAAGTCCGTAAGACAGATTGGATGGCGGGACTTCGTGACCATCGCGCGAGAGCGAAGATTGCCGAACGGATTGATCGGCTAACCCATCGAAACCCCGGTGATGTCAAGTCAGTGGGGGAAGGTATTAGCGAACTTCGGATTCATTATGGCCCCGGTTATCGGGTTTATTTTGTACCGCGGGGCAAGACGCTCATTGTGCTGTTGTGCGGAGGCGATAAGAGCACACAAACCAAAGACATCAAGACCGCAAAAATGCTCGCGGCTAACTTGGAGGACTGAAGCATGGCAAAAAAGAAATCAAAAACTTTTCCCTATGACTCTGCTGAATATCTGGACAGCACGGAAGCTATCAATGCCTACATGGAAGAAGCTCTGGAAACGGACGATCCGGCCTTTATTGCCAAGGCCCTTGGCACCATTGCTCGCGCCCGTGGTATGTCGCAGATTGCAAGGAGAGCGGGGTTATCCCGCGAAAGTCTCTACAAAGCTCTTAGCACAGAGGGAAACCCGGAATTTGGCACCATTATCCGTGTAATGCATGCGCTCGGGCTAAAATTCTCTATCACGGCCACGCATGCACGCTAAGCCCTCACACATTCAGACGCCTGGCTCCTTTAGCATTCTTCCATGGGATATTGGCGCTTTTGGACAAGAGCGTGCGATTTTAAGGTTAAGCTTCCAGTGCTCAGATTCATTTGTTTCGGCACCCAATACAGACACAGCGGACACTAATGATTATTGAATCCAAAGCACCGACGCGTGTTGATTTCGCTGGAAGCACTCTCGACATTTGGCCGCTTTATCTGTTTCATCCCGGCTCCGTCACTTTGAATGCGGCCATTTCGCGCTACGCCTCCTGCGTGATTCAGACGCATGCGCCTTGGGATGAGCGCATCAAGCTGGTCTCCCGCGACATCAAGCGGGAGGAGAGCTTCGCGTCGTTTGCCGCGCTCGTGAAAACCAAGCGCTACAAACTGCCGCTGCTCGCGGAAATCGTAAAATTTTTCCAGCCGCAGGGCGGCTTCACCCTGACAACGGATTCGGAAGCTCCTAACGGTGCGGGCATCGGCGGGTCGAGCGCCATGGCGGTGGCCATCTGCGCAGCATTGGACCGCTACACCGGAGCAGGGAAGAGCAAAGTCGATTGGATTCACATCAGCCGCGATGCGGAGGCCATCGTCATCAACGTTCCTACGGGCACGCAGGATCATTACCCGCCGGCCTTTGGGGGCGCTGCGGCCATCGAGCTTCCGCCGGGAGGAGAGCACCGCGTCGAGTTGCGCGTTAATCTCGACGAGCTCGAACGCCGCATCGTCGTCTGTTACACGGGAAAGCCGCGCCAGCATGGCATCAACAACTGGGAGGTTTTTAAGGCACAGATCGGCGGCAAACGCGCCGTGCAGAATAGCCTCGAACGAATCTCGGAAGTCGCACAGAAAATGCGCTTCGCCATGGAAAAACCGGACTGGCACGAGGCCGGACGATTGATGCGCGAAGAATGGTCGTTTCGCAAAAGAAATCTGCCAACTATCTCGACCAAGACGATAGACCGCGTCATCGATGGCGCGCGGCGGAACGGCGCGCTGGCCGGCAAAGTCTGCGGCGCGGGCGGCGGCGGTTGCGTGGTCCTGCTCATCGAGCCGGATGCCCGGAGCCGTGTGGAAGCGGCCATTGTCGAGGCCGGCGGCGAAGTTCTGCCAGTGACGATCGACCGCCAAGGAGTCCAGGTAATCTCGCGCTAGAAGACCGGCACTGGCTCCGCAGGGAAGTCACCTCCGCGAAGAGCCGATCTATCTGTGATAGTGTCTCCCGGCATGCAATCCGGAGCTTAGGTCCAAATTTAGAGGGTCGCCGTGGCTGTTTTTCCCATTTCACGCATCATAGATTTTGAGGGATAATCGGGTAATAGAAAAGGATTGCTGGCCCCAGAGTGGCTGGCCCAAATCTGTCATGGCGACTCGGCTTTTTCTAAGTTTGACCATCTTCCTTCTGGCTGACGCGGACATTCCACGCGTCAACAGCCTGCGTCCGCCCGCTCAGCCCAGCGTCGTTTTTCTGTCAGGCGAGGAGATTTCTCTCTTCCCGGACACCGCTCTCGACGGACAGGGCGACTCGCAAACCCCGCCTAAGCCGAAGAGTGCAACGCTGCAGGAGTCTTCGAAGCTCGAGCTCATTCGCTACGTTTCCGGCGAGTTCGCCAAGGCTACAAAATCGCTTCCTGCCGGCAAAGAGGGCTTGATCGTTTACGTGGGCAAGCCGCTGCCCGCCGATATGCTCGAACGGGCCGTGGCAACGCACGGCGCTGCCGTCAATAACGGCGACAAAGTACAGATCACCAAGCTGGATTTTCGCGATCATCAGATCATCGTGGACTTGAATGGCGGCGGCCGCGGCAAGAAACGTCTGCGCGACCGTATCCACATTGAAATGGCGGGCATTCCGACGGCTCGATCGACGACGGAGCAGGAAGAGAAAGGTCCGCCGGGGCTGCAGCCTGGGCAGGGCAGCACAATCTATCTAGATTTCAGCAAGCCTGTGCCGGATCTGAGCCCGAACGACTTGAAACAGCTCCTCGCGCCATACCTCGATTTCTCGAGACAGCGCTCCGCTTCGGTTCAGTGGGTCGACACCCTGCCGCCGGAGATGAGAAAAGCCATTCAGGAGCGCCGGCCCATCGTGGGCATGGATCGCGAACAAGTGGTAGCTGCCATCGGCAAGCCCGACCACAAAATTCGCGAACGCGACAACGAAGGCAACGACATCGAAGATTGGATTTATGGTCAGCCGCCTTCGAAAACCGTCTTCGTCCGGTTCAACGGCGAACACGTGACCAACATCAAGCAATACCCGCAATAAGCAATGGGTGCTCACTCAATCAATTTTTCGATTGACCCCGAAGTTGTTTGACTTTTCTTTTTGCACAACCTAGCATTTTGGGTTCGGCTTTGCGGTCGTTTCTCTTCAGAGAGCCCGCCGCCGTTTCACACAATCTATCGGAGGAAGTATGCCCATCAAGGTCGGCATCAACGGCTTCGGCCGCATCGGGCGGAACATTATGCGCACCGCGCTCGACGACAAGGATATTCAGTTCGTCGCCGTCAACGACGTTACCGACGCAAAGACCCTCGCGCACCTGCTCAAGTACGATTCCATCCTCGGCAATCTCCCGCACAACGTCACGCACACGGGCGATTCGATCTCTGTTGAAGGCAAGTCCTTCAAGGTTTTCGCGGTAAAAGATCCCGCCGAAATCGATTGGGCCAGCGTCGGAGCCGACATCGTTGTCGAATCGACTGGTCTCTTCACCAAAGGCGCCGACGCTAAGAAGCATCTCCGCGGCCCGGTCAAAAAAGTGATCATCTCCGCGCCTGCCGACGGCCCCGACGCGACCCTCGTCCTCGGCGTCAACGACAAAACTTACGATCCCGCGAAGCATCACGTGGTTTCGAACGCCTCGTGCACCACAAATTGCCTCGCCCCGGTCGCAAAGGTTTTGCAGGACACCTTCGGCATTCACAGCGGCACCATGACCACTATTCACTCCTACACGAACGATCAGAAGCTTCTCGATTTGCCGCACAAGGATCTTCGCCGCGCCCGCGCGGCCGCCATCAACATGATTCCCAGTTCGACTGGCGCCGCGAAGGCCCTGCATCTCGCCATTCCAGAGCTGAAGGGCAAGCTCGATGGCTACGCCATGCGTGTGCCTACGCCTAACGTTAGCGTCGTCGACCTTACCGTTTTTGTGGAAAAGCCCGCGACCGTCGAGTCCGTCAATGCCGCGCTGAAAGCCGCGGCCCACGGCCCCATGAAAGGAATCCTCGCGTACACGGAAGAAGAACTCGTCTCCGCCGATTTCAAAGGCAATCCGAACTCTTCCATCGTCGACTCCGGCTACACCAAAGTCGTCGGTGACCGCTGCGTCAAAGTCCTGGCCTGGTACGACAACGAGTGGGGCTATTCCTGCCGCTGCCGCGACCTCATCAAATTCATGGCTGCGAAGTTCTAGCGCGCTCATCGGCTATTTGTGGGGGCGGGGCATGCCCCGCCCGTCTGTCGTACGAACAAAAATAGTGAAATTACGAGTCACAAATCCATGAATAAGCTCACCATCCACGATCTCGAACTCCGCGGCAAGCGCGTTTTCATTCGCGTGGACTTCAACGTCCCTCTCAAAGATGGCATAGTCACCGACGACACCCGCATCCGCGAAACGCTCCCCACGCTTCGCCTCGCCATTCAAAAAGGCGGCCGCCTGATCCTTGCTTCGCACCTCGGGCGCCCCAAGGGCGGTCCCGACTCCAAGTTTTCTCTTTTCCCTGTCGCGAAAAAGCTCGAATCGCTCATTGGCAAACCCGTTCGCTTTGCCTCGGATTGCGCCGGCCCGGTCCCCGAATCCAAGAGCAAAACGCTTGGCGACGGCGAAATTCTGCTGCTCGAAAACGTTCGCTTCCATCCCGAAGAAGAGAAGAACGACGAAACTTTCTCGAAACAACTCGCCTCGCTCTGCGACGGTCTCTTCATTTGCGACGCTTTCGGCTCCGCGCATCGCGCCCACGCTTCCGTCGTGGGCATCACGCGCTTCGTCAAAGCATCCGCCGCCGGCCTGCTGATGGAAAAAGAGCTCACCTATCTCGGGAAGGCGCTCACCAATCCCACGCGCCCATTCGTAGCGATTCTCGGCGGAGCAAAAGTCAGCGACAAAATCGAAGTTGTCGAAAATCTCATGAGAATTGCAGACGCCACGCTCATCGGCGGCGGCATGGCCTACACTTTTTTCAAGGCGCAGGGCTTGCCCATCGGAAAATCTCTCGTCGAAGACGACAAGATCGACCTCGCACGCAAACTCCTTGCCGATGCCAAGCAGAACAATCGAAAGCTGCTGCTTCCGGTTGACCATGTCATCGCCCCGGAATTCAAAGCCACCGCGCCTGCTACTACCGTCGACATCTCCGCCACGCCAGCCGACCAGATGGGCCTCGATATCGGCCCCAAAACCGCTGCCGCCTTCGCCGCGGAAATTTCGCGAGCCAAAACCATCGTATGGAACGGCCCCATGGGCGTCTTCGAAATGCCCGCATTTGCAAACGGCACGCTTGAAATTGCCAGAGCCGTCGCCGCCGCCACCAGCGCTGGTGCCACTTCCATCGTCGGCGGTGGCGACTCCGTCGCCGCGATTCACCAGTCCGGCGTCGCCGAGCGAATCTCCCACATTTCGACCGGCGGCGGCGCTTCGCTCGAATTTCTAGCCGGTGCCAAGCTACCCGGCGTTGAGGCCTTAACCGATAAGCCCACGGAAAAAGTTGCCACCGTCGCTGGCAGCGTCTCGCGCCGCCGCGTCATCGCCGGAAACTGGAAGATGTTCAAGACGCAAATGGAGACCGAAGTATTTTTCTCTGCGTTCTCCATGCTCGTTGACGGCATTAAGCAATGCGACATTGTGATCGCTCCACCTTTTACTGCTATCCATTCCGCCGTCGAAGCCGCTCGCGGCTCGCAGATCGCCATCGCCGGACAAGACGTCTTTTGGGAAAAAGAAGGCGCGTTCACCGGTGAAATCTCTCCACAAATGCTGGTCGAAGCCGGCTGCCGCTACGTGATCATCGGCCATTCCGAAAGGCGCCAATTCTTCGGCGAAACCGACGAAACCGTCGCCAAGAAAACGAAAACCGCCCTCGCCGCCGGCCTTATTCCCATCGTGTGCATCGGCGAGATGCTCCACCACCGTGAGGCCGGCACCACTGAGCAAATCTGCAGGACCCAGTTCCTCGAAGGCCCCGGTTCGTTGACCCCCAGTGAATTCTCCCGTATTCTGATAGCGTACGAACCAGTGTGGGCCATCGGTACGGGCAAGACAGCCACTCCGGAAATTGCCGCAGAGGTTCACCGCCTCATCCGTAAATGCGTCGCGGAGAAGTTTACCGCGGCTCACGCGTCTGCATTGCGGATTCTCTATGGCGGCAGCGTCAAGCCTGACAATATTCAGGGATTGATGGCGCAGGAAGAAATCGATGGAGCGCTCGTCGGTGGAGCGAGCCTCGACGCAAAATCGTTCGCAAGCATCGTAAGAGATTGCGCAGGGAGATAGAAATGCCAGCTTGGATGAAGTGGACCATCGCTATTCTGATTGGTTTGGCGATCATCGTCGTGGGCTTCCGCTGGGCGGGCCCGTTACTCACCACGTTCTTCGTGATGAACTGCCTCGTGTTGATCATCGTTGTCCTTCTGCAGAGCGGTAAAGCCGCTGACCTCGCCGGCGCCTTCGGTGGCGCAGGCAGCCAGACGGCTTTCGGCCCGCGCGGAGCCGCCACGATTCTTTCGCAGGCCACCACGTGGTGCGCCATCATGTTCATGATTTGCGCCCTGGCCTTGATGATTCGCACAGACAAATCAGTCGTGCAAGGCGGGTCGGTCTTGCAGCAAGTCTCCAAGCCCGCCCCCAAGAAGACGCCCGCGACGACTCCGGCCACGTCAACGCCAGCGCCAGCGCCGCCGTCTTCTACTCCTCAGAGCAGTCCGCCTGGGTCGAGCACTGCGCCCACTTCAACGCAACCCCCGGCGCAGCCGAAAAAGCCGTAAGCGACGCTATTTTGTTTATTCTGGAGGCCGTTCGATCTAAGACGTCTCCTGTGTGGTTTTTGCGGTTTTGTAGGTGCCGGGCTTTAGCCAGGCATTCTTCGGTTTTTCATGGGGCAGCATCTAACTTGCGGGCTTGACTCCCCGCAGCTAGAATGTAGCTCTCACTTCTGTGCGGTCGTGGCGGAACTGGCAGACGCACCAGCTTGAGGGGCTGGCGGTAGCAATACCGTGGTGGTTCGAATCCACTCGACCGCACCAAATTTTCTAAATGGAAATTTTCCCGGCACGTCTCGTCTTATCTATTTTGCATTGACGCTCAGAGTTCCGCGCCGTGGGGCAAAACTACATCCTTCGCTCTCGACCGCAAGCCTGGAACAAGCCACCGAAACAAAATAGTTGCCGCGATTCCTCCGGCAAATTGCGCCACCACGAAGAGAGGAACATCACCGGGCCGAATCCCGGCGAACGTGTCGCTCAAGCATCTCGCAATCGTTACCGCAGGATTAGCGAAGGAAGTTGACGCCGTAAACCAGTAAGCGGCAGTGATATAGCTACCGACCGCGAAAGGGACGATGCTGGAACGGGACCTCGAGCTTCCCCAGATCACAGATAAAAGTCCGAACGTCGCAATAAACTCGCTCACGAATTGCGCTGGTCCGCCACGAATATGGCGCGACAGCGATACCAGCGGAAGCCCAAACATGGCGTGCGCTGCTATCGTTCCACAAACTCCGCCGAGAATCTGTGCGGCAATGTAGGGAAGTGTCTCTGACCAAGCCAAACCGCCTTCCATCGCGTCCGCCAGAGAAACCACCGGATTGAGATGCGCGCCAGATATCGGTCCAAACGTCAGTATCAAGGCCACGAGCGCCGCGCCAGTGGCGATCGTATTCGCCAGCAGAGCCAAAGCAACGTTTCCCGCAGACAGCCGCTCCGCCATGATTCCCGAACCGACGACAGCCGCCACAAGAAAGGCCGTTCCCAGAAATTCCGCCACGATCCGGGCGCGCAGATTGGATTTCATTGTTTTCCGATGCGGTCAACTTCCGTTTGAATCGCCAGCTTGTTGAGACTTTCGAGAGGCAAAGAAAGCAAGAGACTGATCCTGCGGTCAAGAAGCATGAACGCATCGCGAAAAGCCCGCTCGACTTGCTCCGGCGTGCCTTTCAACTCTGCCGGGTCGGTAACGCCCCAGTGCGCGGTCATCGGCTGCCCAGGCCAGATTGGACATGCTTCTTTAGCCGCGTTGTCGCAAACAGTGAAGACAAAATTCATCTTGGGCGCTCCAGCTTTTGCGAATTCGTCCCAGTTCTTGCTGCGCAGGCCGTCGATAGGCAAACGCGCCAGTTCAAGCTGTTTGAGCGCCTCAGGCCGCACAATTCCTGCGGCGTGGCTTCCCGCACTATAGGCCGCGAAGCTGGGCTTGCCCTTATGGTTGAGAATGGCCTCGGCCATGATGGATCGCGCGGAATTTCCAGTGCAGAGAAATAACACGTTGTAGCGACCTTGCATACTTAGCACCCCTGCGGTTCGGTAGCTGCAACTAGGACTTTACTTGCAGCAGGTCGGGCCGCAACAAGCCTCCGTCGTCTTCGCCGCCAACGGTTTAACGGCCCTAACGAATGCGCTCAAGAACTTGCCATCCACCTGCGGCGCGAGTGAGTCTACGTCCAACCCTTTTTCCGACAGAAACTCGCGGGCATCTTCGACGCGATAGATCCGCGTGGGTTCGACCTCGATAGCCTCAAATCCCGCAGCGCCAAGCTTGTCGCGGTATTCCCCTTCTTCCAGTGCTCCTGCGACGCACCCAACCCACAAAAGCATGCTCTGACGAATCTCCGCAGAAATCTCGCCTCGCGTGACCACATCCGAAACCGCAAATCGCCC
>Ga0209736_1000404_pt1 | contig 14024 bp, 10 predicted proteins | sample BlaSpr_A8_Ref_M3_FD_187992 | JGI IMG/M metagenome (GOLD analysis project Ga0209736, IMG submission 187992) | Forest soil microbial communities from Thunder Bay, Ontario, Canada - Black Spruce, Ontario site 2_A8_Ref_M3 (SPAdes) (version 2) | ecosystem: Environmental > Terrestrial > Soil > Boreal... | reverse complement strand
TATCTCGCACCGCTTTACAATGCCGACGGACCATTGGAGGACGGACTTGATGCGAGATGGAATGGTCGAGAGGTTGAGTCCATGGGCGAAAGACCAAGTCGAACTGTCGAATCTTCTTTTTTGAGATAAGTTGGGAGGATTGAGCGTAGCTTAGGAGCTTACACTCCTGAGCCGTTTTCTTTGAGGGTCCGACTGCGGTCCAAAACTCCCCAGACTGCGTTGCCAGGTTGCGGCGCGATCCGCTTTCAAGAGATCGCCCGGCTGCCTTGGCGACCTCAACACTTCTCCCGGACGGCTCTGAAGCGAATTTCCGGACTTGTCAAGTTCTTGCGCCAGGCCGCGAGAACGCAACTGCTCGCCCACAATCACTCTCCTATGGAAGATTGCAGAAGCGCGCATTTGCGTCGATATTCCCTGGGAGCTACGCCCATCTCTCGCTTAAACACACGGCTGAAGGAACTTTCCGATCCGTATCCAACGGCTGACGCCACCTCAGAGAACGACGTATTGTTTGAGCGAATCATGGCCCCTGCTTTGTACATCCGCCACTGCGTAAGGTATTCGAGAGGTGTCTGGCCCAAAACGGTCCTAAATTTTAAGGCAAAAGCAGACCTCGACATGCGTGCTTCGCGAGCCAGTGACTCAACAGACCAGGTCCCATCAAGGCCCGAATGCATTGCCTCTATGGCTTTGCTGAGGTGCTTGTCTGACATGGCAGCCAACCACCCCTTTGGCGGAGCCGCGGAGCTACTTGCGTAGGCCCGAATTGCGTAGACAAACAGCAATTCATAAAGACAACTGATCAAGAACGATGAAGCTATACCGGGCTGAGCGGTTTCCGATGCCAAAAGATCCAGTACGGATTGGAAGGCATGACTTCGATTTTGTTCAAGCCGGAGGTGCAGAAAACGAGGCAGAATCGTGGAAATGAGTGGGGTCCCGAATGTACTCATGCCAAACGACCCAGCGACCAAAGTTGTGAGCGGGCCGCCTCCTCCGTAATGAATTACGCCATTCACTTCGAATTTGCTTACTTCGCTGAAATCGACGACGGCGGAACGCGGATGATCCAACATTGTAAAGGGCTCATCACTGAGAATGAAAATGAAAAGATCTCCGCCGGAGAGGGAGATGGTTCGTCGCTGATTCTTGAATCTCAGAAGCGGCGATCCGCGAACCACTAACATGAAGCGTATCCGCGTACCTAGATCCCCCGAGTAGTGAACACCCCAGGGGGCTGTCGCCTCCACACGCTTATAAATCGCATCCTGAATTCTTAATGATCCAAAAACCTCAGACAGCGGGTCCATGCGGCGTTCGAATGCGGGACGATCGGTCATGTTTTTTGGACTGATGCCACTCACGCGTCCCATTTTATAGCATCTATATCTCGGTCTGCCAAATATTCAATTGGAGAAAAAATGACCGTAAGAACGAATTGCTCTAAACATTTAATTCGCATGACTGTAATCGCGCTATGCCTTACGGCTGCGTGTTCGCCGGTTGTTGCTTCACAGGAAATGAAAAAGGAAGCTGGTCTCATTTGCGGCTCTAACGATACGACGTTTCCTTGCCCTTCCGTGGCGGACCGGAAAGAAATCCCGGAAACACAGGGCCAGCAGGCAGCCAACCTTGCTGGTATTCCAGAAGCTCAAGACCAAAGCAATCCGTCAAGCTCATCATCTCACCCGCAAGATGAAAACAATGCCGTACTGTTCCTCCCTGTCACGACTTCTCAGCGTCTGTCCTTCAGCGATAAATTTACAATCTACGCCCATCAAACATTTGGGCCGCCTGCGCTTATCTTCCCGGCGTTCGCAGCCGGTATGGGTATGGCGAATCCGAGAAACCACTACCCACGCGAATGGAGGAACGGGGGCGGGGCTTTCGGCAGGCTCTATGGAGATTCCATCGCCACGGCCACTTCTCAGCGAACAGCGCGCTTTTTGACGGGTGTTGCCTTGCATGAAGATCCGCGTTACGTGCGGTCCAATAGTAAAAATCCTATTGTGCGGACCATGCATGCAGTTGCCTTTGCTTTCGTCGATAAGACCGACTCCGGGAGAAATACGATTGCCTTCTCAAATTTCGCAGGAGCGGCGGCCGGCGGTTTTGTCGGAAGGGCTTATCTGCCACATGGATACAACGATCTCACACACGCAGAGCAAAGAATGGCAATCCAGTTCATGAACATCGCCATTCAAAATATAGCCGCTGAATTTCAACCACAATGGGGACCGCTTGTGCGAAAACTACGGATCCAGAAAATTCTTCCCGAGTGGTGGGTGCCGCAACACGACAAGTAAGCCGTGCGGCAAAGTCTTCCAGGTACGGTTGTTGCGAAATGCTTCGTCGCATGGTGCTCAACTGTGGTTTAGTCGCCTCTTCGCTTGCGGCTTTCGATCGATGCCGCGCATTCCGCGTCTCGCCAGCAGCTCAGGCTAGTCGTCTGGACGTCGCGCAGTCCGGCTCGGAAGCCCCAGGTTTTCGCTTCCGGCCGATCGAGAAACGCCTGCATCGGGCGCAGGCAACCGCCGCGGATGGGGCGTTTCGATGTGAACTATTGATTTTTCTTCTTGACAAATAGGAGCAATTCCATAATATGGCACGCGTGCCACAATCTAAGACGACCGACTCTCCGTACAAGGTCCAAGTTCTCGACCGGGCTTTGGCGGCCTTGGCGATATTGGCAAAGAGCTCGAGCGATTGCAGCCTGGCGGAACTGTGCCCTGCGCTGAAGCTCCACAAAAGCACGGTCCACCGGCTGATGATGGTGCTGGAGCAGCACCGGCTGGTGGTCAAGAACCCGGATACAGGGCGCTATCGTTTGGGGCTGAGGCTCTACGAGTTGGGATCCAGAGCCATCGATGGGCTTGATCTCCGGGGACGTGCGCGGCCTTATCTCGACCGGCTGCAAGACGAATTTGGAGAGACCGTGTTCTTTTGCATTCTCGACGAGGGGCAGGTCTTTTACGTGGAGAAGGTCGAGTCGCAGCGCAGCGTGCGCACGGCTTGTACGGTTGGCAGCCGCGCACCCGCGTATTGCACGGCAGTCGGCAAGGCCATGCTTGCCGAACTTCCGGACGCTGAGGTGAGCAAGATTGTCCGACGCTGGGGTTTGAAGGCGGTGACGGCAAATACGATCACTACCGCTCATGCGCTGAAAATCGAATTAAAGGCCGTCCGGGCGCGGGGCTTTGCCATCGATGACGAAGAAAAGGAGGAAGGACTGCGGTGCATCGGCGCTGCCGTGCGGTCCCATTCCGGAAAGCTGGCTGCGGCCATGAGCATTTCCGGACCGGCGTTCCGGATGACGAAAGAGAGGGTTCCGGAGATCGGCCGAGCGTTGATGGAAGCGGCGAGCAAGCTTTCTGCCGAATTGGGGTACCAAGGTGTCCCGGCGGAGTTGGCTCAGAGCGCAGCTGGTTAATAGGGTGTGAGGGACCCGGCGAAGGCCGGGCTTTTTTGTTCTAGTTTTCGACATGAGATGCTGTCTCACTATGTGGTACGACTAGAAATCTGGATAGTTGCCCGGCTATTTCAACGGGAAAACGTCCTCGGAGGTGACGCGATGAATCAAGCCACTATCGCTGGGGTCGCCAGCGGTCTTTGGGGCAAAGTATGGAAGATAGCAGTAACACTGCTCTTGTGTTCTTTTGTCGCAAATTCCGCCACGGCACAAGGCACAACGGCGTCCATGCTTGGGACCGTTACGGACAAGCTCGACAAGACTGTGCCTGGCGCACAAGTGGTTGCGCGCAACCCTCAAACGAACTTGACTCGCCAGACGACCACGAACGAGCAGGGCGACTACCGTATGGACTTCCTGCCTACGGGGACCTATGAACTACAAGTAACGGCGCCGGGATTCAAGAAAGCGACTCATGAAAACATTGTGCTGCAACTGAACGGCGAGGCGCGGGTGGACGTGAAACTGGAGATTGGGAACGTCACACAAACGGTGACCGTGACGTCAGAAGTTCCGCTGGTCAATACCAGTAATGCCGAGATCGGGCGCACAATTGAGAACACCGAGATCATCAATCTACCGCTGGTGAATCGCAATGTTTATTCGCTGCTCGACATCACGCCGGGCGTGGAGCGCAATGACAATGGCATCGTGCTGGGCTACCCGGAACAACACACGTTGATCAACGGCGGGACTGACGGCGGAGCCGGATCGGTGAATTATTACCTGGACGGCGGACCGAACATTGCCGGTCTTCGAAACACGGGTAATGCAACGCCAAATCCCGACGCGGTCGAGGAGTTTCGCGTGCAAACGAACAGTTACAACGCCGAATACGGCCGCTTTGCGGGAGGTGTCATCAGTGTGCTTACAAAGTCGGGCACCAACCAATTTCACGGCTCAATTTTCGAATTCTGGCGCAACAATGCCCTGAATGCCCACGATTGGAACAACCCTGCCGACTCCCCGCTTCACCGTAATCAATTCGGCGCGACGATTGGCGGCCCCATTCAGAAAGACAAGACGTTTTTCTTTGGTTCCTACGGAGGATTACGCCAGATCCAGAGCACGTTCATGAACAGCGCGATCGTCCCTACGGCAGCGGAACGGAATGGAGATTTTTCGAAATCGGCGGGAGTGAGCTTTGTGGTTCCTGCGGGGACAGCGGCCGCCTATCCCAACCAAACGCCCGGCAAGCCATTTCATTGCGATTTGGCGACAGGTTCGCCGACCGGAGGCACACAGACGAACAACGTCCTTTGCCCCAGCTATTTCGATCCGGTGGCGGCGAACATCTTGGACAAGGTCATTCCCTTGCCAAACAAAACGAATACCGTCGGCGGGGTCCAAATCCTGAACGGGTGGCAAGGCGTCGTTCCGAACCCATTCAATACAGACGAATATTTGGCCAAAGTGGATCACAACTGGGGCAATCACCGTCTAAGCACCGGTTACTATACGACTGCGGGAGACAACATCGTCCGGGCGGGAACCGGGAATCTTGACTGGGCCATTCAGAAATTCCAATGGCGGCAGCATAACGCGAACGTAAACGATACCTGGGTGATTAGTCCAAACAAAATCAATCAGGTGTGGCTAAGTTTCACTCGCTATTTTGGAGGGCGGCTGAATCTGTCTAATCCTGAACTTGGTATCGCACCGGATGCTTCGCTTGCCAACTTTGGGTCGGCCATCACAGTGCAGGGGACACCCTCTCTTGCAAACATTAGCCTGACCGGGTACTTCAGTCTGACCAACGCGATTGGAGGCCCCACGGCCGGGAGCAATTTCTACACCCTGCGAGACACCTTTAGCTACACGCGGGGGAAGCACGCGTTCAAGTTCGGCGGAGAGGGTACACTTCAGAAGGACGTCCAGGACACGCTGCTCAATAACTACGGGACATTCAGCTTTAATGGCAGCGCGACAGCAAACAGCAGCGCCACTCCGAAAATTGCCGGGAACGCCTTGGCGGACTTTCTCCTCGGCATCCCCAACAACATCACGCAAGATGCACCCATCCGGGCGCTAACAAACAGTTGGCTTCCAGCCGTCTTTGCACAGGATGATTACCGAGTTCTTTCACGCTTAACTCTGAATCTCGGGCTTCGCTGGGACATACAAACTCCGCCGACGGACCCACAAAACCGCGAGGGTACTTATGAAGCAGGCGTAAAATCCACGGTAAACGCCAGCGCTCCCGTTGGACAACTATTCCCCGGAGATCCCGGAGTCACACGAGGCATCGTACCTGTTCGGTGGCATCACGTGTCGCCCAGAATTGGGCTGGCGTGGGATCCATTTGGTGACGGAAAAACTTCGGTGCGGGCTGGGTTTGGGGTTTTTTACGGCACCCTTTCCGGAAACAACTGGAACCAACCTTCCAACTTTGAGCCATTCGCGACGCGTCTCACCTTTACAAACACAGGGTCTGGTAAATTTGCGACGGGCGGAAGCTTGAGCAACCCTTATCGTGGTCTTTCCGGCGGAGATCCATTCCCGTACCAGGGAGCATATACACCTGGGGGAGGAATTCTAGGCATTGCGACGAATTTCCAGTGGCCCTACACGTACCAGACCAATCTCTCCGTGCAACGGCAGCTCACAGGCGACTTGAGTGTGTCCGTGGCCTATGTCGGCAGCTTGGCACACGATTTACCCTTCGCGCAGGATGTAAATTATCCGCAAATTACGACGACGCCTGTCCCGTCCACTGGAAACGTGCAGCAGCGCCGACGGAATCCTTCCTTCGGTTCCGTGCTACTCGTGCAATCCAATCAAGGGGCTTCCTATCACGGCCTCCAGGTGACGGCCACGAAGCGAATGGCGCACCATTTGCTTCTCAACGCGTTTTACACTTTCAGCAAAAATCTCAACGACGTGCAATTGGACAACAATCAGACTCAAGGCGGAGCCCAAAACATGTCGATCCTGAGCGAGGATCGCAGCCGCGCTGACATCGACCAACGTCAGGTGTTTTCGGTTTCGGGCGTTTGGCAACCTGTGTACTCCTATGGAGGAAAGGTCGTAATTCGGGGCGTGCTGAATGGCTGGTCGATTTCGCCTATCGTCAGATGGCACAGCGGTCTGCCTTTTACGGTCACCAATGGGGTGGACGCAAACCTGGATGGGACGAATAACGACCGCGCAAATCTGATCGGCAATCCAAGTCTGGCGAGCAGGAGCCCGCTGGAATGGTTCAATGTCAGCGCATTCGCCCGAAATCCCGTAGTCACAGGCGCCCCCGTTGATGGAAATGCAGCGCGCAATATGCTGGACCAGCCTGGTTTCAAAACGGTGGACATGGCCATTTTCCGTGAATTCAAATTCCGTGAACGGTATGGGATGGAGGTTCGCGCAGAAGCCACTAACACATTGAATATGGTGAACCTAAACGCGCCAAACAGCACCGTGGGCAGCAGCACATTTGGACAAATATCGAGCGCTGGGACGATGCGGCAGCTTCAGCTTGGTCTGCGTCTCAGATTTTGAAACATCGCACTTTTGCCGGACTTTTGATGACAAGAGTTGGCCGCGAGGATTATCTTTATCCTCGAAGAGACCGGATGTTAAATCAAACAGAGGGTAAATCAACTCACACCATGTGCATGAAGTGAGGAAGAACCCCAGAGGAGCTGTAAATGAGCACGAAAGCTTACATGCCCTTGGAAAAGATGATCTTTCGAAAGACCAATAGCCAAACGGGAAGACACCTCGCCGTGACTCCCGAAAACAGCACGATGCGGCATCTAGCGTATGGCAGGATTCGTCTGAACGCCTCCGTTCCTAGCGTATCTTTTGACAATGGAGACCGCGAAACCGGACTGATTCTTCTTTCCGGCCTCGCCACGGTGAGGACGGATGGAAAAGTGTTTGAACTTGGCCAGTATGACGCGATTTACATCCCGAGAGACTCGAAGATCGAAGTGTCCACAAAGAGCCAAGCGGACATCGCAGAGTTTTCTTCCGATGTCGAAGGCAAGTATCCACTTAAGGTGGTGCGGTACGCGGAGACTTCTCAGGACCCGGGGATGAAGTTCAGCGCAGGCGGGCCGGGTTCCTCGCGACAATTGAACATGCTGATCGCGAAGAATGTCGAAGCGGGACGTCTCGTGGCCGGGTTTACGCACTCGGATCCGGGCAATTGGACGAGCTGGCCGCCGCATGAGCACGCCAAAATGCTGGAGGAAATCTATGTGTACTTCGACATGCCTGAACCCGCGTATGGAATTCAGTTGGTTTACAACGATACTGAGTATCCGGAATTGGTGACGGTGGTGCGCGACGGCGACGCGGTGTTGATGCCGAGCGGGTATCACCCGAACGTTTCCGTTCCGGGTCACCGTATTGCTTTTCTCTGGGCGATGGCTGCTCATCGCGAGGTCGAGGACCGGCAGTTTGGCGTCGTGAATATCCAGCCGGGATTTCAACAAGGCGGATCTGGGCTGGAAGTGGGCCGCAAGTAAGCGATCGAAACAAGCCAAAGGGAGCAGATGCGGGAAGAGAATCCGGTCCTGGGGTAATTGGACAAGAGTGAGCTGGTGAATCTCGAAGCGTTTCAAATAAATGGCAAGAATGCGCTGGTGACAGGCTCACACCGAGGCCTTGGCGCCGCAATTGCCGTGGCTCTGGCAAAGGCCGGCGCAAACGTGGGCTGCCATGGGAGGGACCCGAACCCTGGTGCGGCCTGCGACGAGATTCTGGCGGCGGGCCGCAAGACATTTTATTTTTCCGCGGATTTGGCGGATTCAAAGTTGTGCTCAGCTCTCATCGAAGAAACAATTTCGAAATTTGGCTCCATTGATATTCTTGTGAACAACGCGGGAACGATCCGGAGGGCTCCTGCCGCGGAATACCCCGCGGAATTCTGGAATGAACTGATTGCCGTGAACCTGACGGCGGTGTTCCACCTGTCGCAGCTCGCTGCGAGGCACATGCTGGAGCGAGACATAGGAGGCAAGATCGTGAATATCGCTTCCCTTCTCTCTTTCCAAGGCGGAATTCTGGTCCCCGGGTATGCAGCGGCAAAAGGCGGTGTCGCCCAGTTAACGAAAGCGCTGGCAAATGAGTGGGCGGCCAAAGGGATCAACGTGAACGCAATTGCGCCGGGATATATGGCCACCGACAACACCACTGCATTGCGAAACGATCCTGTGCGCAGCCGCCAAATACTCGATAGGATTCCCGCGGCGCGTTGGGGCGAGCCGGGTGATATCGCAGGCGCAGCGATATTCCTCTGCTCATCCGCCAGCGACTATGTGCACGGACATGTCCTTGCAGTGGACGGCGGCTGGTTGGGACGCTAAGGAGGCAAGCTTTCTACCGATCAGACAAAATGACACGTGACGCTTGGGATCTGAGCAGGCTGGGTGAATTGGAGAAGGCAAATGGAAATGCGAACAAAGACTTTTCCCGACTTGGTGGTAGTGGCGCACGAAAAGGGCAAAGAATCCACGCCGGAAACCGGGCTGAAACGCCGTGTGCTTGCCTACAACGACAAACTGTTTCTTGCCGAACACGAGATGGCGAAAGGCTGGGTTGGAACGGTGCACAGCCATCCGCACGATCAAATTGTGTATGTGGTGCACGGCCATATTCGGGTCATGTGTCAGGGAAACACGTTTGACGCCCGAACAGGTGATACTTTCGTTGTTCGCGGTGGCGTGCAACATGGCGCGTCCGCAATCGAAGATTCTCGGGTGGTCGATGTCTTCACGCCGTGCCGGGAGGACTACATCACCTGAGCCGTCTGTCCGGCCGTCGTTTTCATTTTTCAGCGAGAACAATACTCCATGCGAAAAGCTTACTTTCGATTGTTCTGCCTCCTTCCAATTCTATTCGCTTGTCCGGCTTGGGGAGCGCAATGGATCAAGAACATCAAAGTGGCCGTCTCTAACCCCAGTTCGACGGCTCGAAGCGCCGCCGACATCGTCATTCCGATCGCGGAAATCCGGAAAGTGGCGCCTGACTTCAAACCGGGCGCGCTGATCGTGACGATGAGCGACGCAAGCACGTTGGAAGAGGACGCGGCCGTACTGCAGACGGAAGAGCTTCCATCCCAAGTTGACGATCTAGATGGAGACGGGAAGGCAGACGAGCTGGCATTTCAGGTTGACCTTGCTGCGCATCAGACTCGCATTGTCACGATTTCGTACGGTGAAGGGGCACGCATCTGGCGCTTGCGGAGCGATTACAAGCAAAGAACAGCCGCGTTCTTTAGCCGCAAGATCGAAGGTGTCGGTTGGGAATCGGAGCGTGTGGCGTTTCGAATCTACTTTGATGCGAGAAACGCCATCGATATTTATGGCAAACGCCGTCCAACCCTGCAGCTTGCTATGTATGCTTCGCCGGATTACGCCTATCACGATGAATCGCCGGAAGGACGTGACATGTTTAAGGTGGGTGACTCGATCGGAATAGGCGCGGTCGCGGCCATGGTTGACGGAAAGCTGATCAAAGTGGCCGATGTGAAAGAACGCAAATGGCGCATTCTGTCGAGCGGACCGGTGCGCTCCATTGCGGAACTGGAGTACGACGGATGGAACGCCGGAGGGAAGATCATCCACCTTCGATCGCGAATCACGCAGTGGGCGGGGGAGCAAGGATTTGAGCACGCGATTTCGGCAGACTCCGGGAATAACTTCGCATTCGTGACTGGCCTTCCTGTAAACCCCCGAATATCTCCTGTGAACTCCGAAAAAGATTCTTCTGTGAGCTGGATCGCAACTTGGGGAGAGCAGGTGGTCGCGCCTGGCGCGACGGCGACTGAAGAGATTCCGGGGCAAAATCTCGGACTCGCGGTTCTTAGCACTGCGCAAGGCGCGCAACTTCGAGACGATGCCAAGAATCACCTCGTGGAGTTCCGTTTGAAGGATGGCTCGGCGGCATGGTACGCGATGGCGGCGTGGGACCAGGAAGGATCGAACCGCAAAATCAGCTACTGGAATGAATTGGAGAAGGAAGAGCATCCGTCTCTTGTACTTCCATCCGATGGGGTAAGAAATCGCGACCAATTTCTCAGCGCTGTGAAAGAACAAGCCAGTCGGATGGAGATGCCCACAACATTCCGAATCGTGTCGAACGAGGCGAGCTCCGAACCCGCTCCCGCGGATACTCTTGTTCGTCATGAAACAAAAACTATCGAGCAGGCGCTGGGACTCCTGCGTCAAGCGATCGACCGAACGGCGACAACTTGGGAACCGATTCTTCGCGCTACGCCCGAGCCCATCAGCTCAAAAACGGGGCAAGGATTCTTCACCGAGGCAGACAACCAGTCCGGAGAATGGCAAAAGCAGAACGGATACTCCTGGACGGGGAGCTTCTGGGTCGGAGAACTTTGGCAACTGTACGGCACCACTCACGACGAGAAGTACCGCAACTGGGCGGAACTGTGGGGCTCCAAGTTGATCGGCCAGGAATCGCAGGAGAATCACGACGCAGGTTTTTTGAACTACTACTCCGCGGTGCTTGGATACGATTTGACGCACGGGGATGCGCTCCGGGCGAGCGCGATGCGTGGAGCCGAGCGGCTGGAACAATTGTTCAATCCTAAGACTCGATTGATCGCATCGTGGAATGTCGGTGGCGATGACACGATCGTCGACACCATGATGAACCTGCAATTGCTCTGGTGGGCGAGTGACAGGACCGGCGACGAAAAGTGGCGAGATATCGGTACCAAGCACGCGCTGCGCACTGCCGAATGGTTTGTGCGACCCGATGGCTCCGTCTTTCAATCCGTGCACTACAATCCGGGAAATAACCGGCAGGATTTCCAGTTGCATGGCGGCGGGAAGGAGGTGGAGCTCAAGCTCGAAAATTCCGCCGCCCCGGGAGAATGGGTTTTCGCGCACACCCATCAGGGCTATGGCCCAGACACGACTTGGTCGCGTGGACTTGGTTGGGCGATCTACGGTTTTTCCGCCGCTCACGCTGCGACCCACAACCCCGTGTTTCTCGCGACCGCACAACGAATCGCGGACTACGCGCTGGAAAATCTGCCGATTGATTCTGTGCCGTGGTACGACTTCGACGATGAAGGCGTTCATTATCGAAATCGAGATTCTTCGGCAGCTGCGATTATCGCCGGGGGCCTCTTCCGTCTATCCACCATAACCACGGACTCCGCAAGCGCCTCGCGCTATCGAGACGCGGGCGAACGCATCGTGCAATCGCTGATCGACGGGTACTTAACTCCAGTGGGAGCCGACGATCACACGGCACCGGGCGTCTTGCGCCATGGAAGCAGCACTCATCCCAATGATGCGATGCTGATCTATGGACAGTATTACTTGCTGGAAGACCTGCTTTGGCTCCAACAATATAAGCGTCCTACACCTTTAGCAAAGAAATGACGCTCTCGAATGACAAACCTGTATGCGATCCACGGGATGGATGAATAGAGTGTACTGAATGCGAACAACAAAACGCCTCGTCGTAGGACCGATTGCGTTAACTCTCGCCGCTGTTCTCCTCGTGAATTGTGATTCGTTCGCACAAATGCACGCTGACGCATCGCAAATCCAGACTTCAGAACTCGATCAGCAGATCCGCGATTTTCTCCAGCGAGAAGTGACGGCCCACGTCGCGGATATCACGACTCTCGATCCTCCTCCGGACCGCGTCGTCGGCGCGTTGACGACCGGGGAATTCTCATGGGGAACATTCATGCGAACCCTCGGCGCCTATTCGGAGTTCGCAGGGACGAAGGCGATTGCGAACCACGACGTCCCACAAATGATTGGAAAAATGGCTCAGATTGAATTGGACCACGGAGGAAAAACCTGGGCCCAACTCTACGCAGCAATGGCCCTCGAAAGTTTCGGGACGGACCTGAAACACAACGTCTTGTGGCAGGGATTGACTTCCGAAGGGAGGGCAACGTACGTCGCCTTGCTTGACCCCGGCAGATTCTACGAGGCAAAAACTCATACTCTAATCCATCTTCCCGAAAATTATTTTGGTGTCGCGGCACGCATCGCGGCGATCGGCTACGAACTCGGCCTCAACACGGATCGCTCGTCTCTGGATGACCTGTTGAATCAGGCCGCAAAACAATTCACCGGCGGCACGCTTTTTGCTGACGATGCCTTACCAACCGGCCGCTACGATCGGTATTCGAATGAGTACGCCAGAGTTCTCTATGATGCAGCAGAACTCGCCGGACGCGACGACCTACTGAAGGTCATCGGGCCATCACTTACGGAACAGATGAAACTCTGGTGGGATTTGCTATCGCCGGACGGCTACGGTTATTCCTGGGGACGGAGCTTGGGTGCGATCAGTTACATGGACACGATGGAGATTGCGGCCTTTCTCGGGAAGCACCCGGAATTCCGGCCCGCACCGCTTCCGCAGTTGGCGTCCGCTTATTTTGCTGCATGGTCGTGGCTGCGAAGGGACTTCAACGATAAGACGCACTTGCTGTCCATATTCGCGTTCGGAAGAGGCGACTACAGCTACATAACAAAAGAACGGGAATGGCAACAGACTACAACCTTTCTTGGAAAGGTGATTGGCGCTCACCAAATATTCATGAAAGCACTTGAAAATGAAGGAGTGAAAAGTTTTTCTCCGCAACTGAGGCTCGCTGACGTTGCACGCTTCGAGTACTTCCGCAACGGCCCTGGCCGCAAATTTGGAGTTTGGGTCGTCCGCCAGGGAAATATCCATTTTGAGCTGCCATTCGTGACCGGTCCGAGGACTGCAACATCCGACTATGAGCCGGCGCCTCATGGATTTCCTGGTTTCGCTGTGCCCGTGGAGAAGATCTACCCGTGCCTTGTTCCCTTTCTCGAACTGGAAGACGACCGGACCATCGCTCCCGTTGACGGCGCGGATGAGATTAAACCTGCAGCGGATGGAAAGAGCGTCACGGCGGTTTGGAGGCGTTGGGTAGTGGCCGGGTCCAAAGCTGGAGAAACGATGGACGCAGGTCTCGTCTCTGAGGTCACCTGGTCCCTGCAAGGAAATAGTCTTCACAGAGTGGAATCGCTGATTGCGTCAAAGCCGCTGAAGATTCGTCGTCTCTGGCTGGCGATTCCGAGCCGCGAGGTCCATTTTGAGATTGTGGAGCTTGGCCACGCTCGAATCGAGCGACTCACCTCAAACGGAACGACGCTGGATGTGCAAGTCAAACATTCCGACTGGCCGGTCCAGATCTCCGCCTACGCAACGGGCAACGATTCTCTAGGCAGAGGGGATCGAGGGCCTATTCCCCTGCACTTAATCCTTGAATCGAAAAATATCTTCCTAACACCGGGGACTCCCGAGGGTTGGGAGATCACATTGTCTACCCAATAGTATTTAGATGCAGCGGATAACGGGAGTCGGACCCATGCCCGAAGTTTGGAACCGTCCGGCTTAGGATATTCTTCGAGTTCAATACCAGCCCAGAAAAGTGGGCACGACAATCAGATTTGCCGTGCCCTGCGAAACATCTCTAACTACAACGAATTAGGCGCGTCCAAGGTGAAAATGGGCGAGGGCGCAATTGGGATCAAGGTATGGGCAACAGCTTTCCGCCGTTGCTCAGCTCTTCGCTTCGCCTCGTGCT